>OLQD01000597.1_pt1 | contig 33895 bp, 28 predicted proteins | sample 1672841 | NCBI WGS metagenome assembly OLQD01 (sample SAMEA3136729, study PRJEB25190) | human gut metagenome | biome: human gut; feature: human-associated habitat; material: faeces | place: Austria | collected 2013 | reverse complement strand
TCGGAGGACGGCCCTATCATTATAATGATGTATGAACTTTTAGCGGACAGTAATATATCAAAATAATATCACAAAACACAACACACATGAATACAAACGAATTCAATTTCAAGGGTTTTCGGATGAACGGATTTCTCGCTCTGTTCATTTTCTTCTTTCTGTTGGCGGGAGCGGTTGTCGGATGCTTTTTCGCAGGCGGAATCTACTACATTTTGGGTGCCATATTGGCGGTGCTTTGGATTATTCTGAACTGCGGCTACATGATGCTCGAGCCTAACGAGGCACGCGTCATGGTGTTTTTCGGGAAATATAAAGGTACGTTCAAAGAAACGGGCTATTTCTGGGTAAATCCGTTCATGAGCACAAAGAAATTGTCGCTGCGCGCACGAAATCTTGACATCGACCCCATCAAGGTGAACGACAAGATAGGCAATCCCGTCCTCATCGGCCTTGTTCTGGTATGGAAACTGAAGGACTCCTACAAAGCCATGTTTGAGATCGATGCACAGACCATGGCGAGTGCAGCCGGAACAACCGAAAACGGAAAAACTACGGGCAGCACCGTGGCCAACCGCATGAACGCATTCGAAAACTTTGTCAAAATACAAAGCGACGCGGCACTACGTCAAGTGGCAGGACAATATGCCTACGACGACAACGAGACGGATGCCGGCGAACTTACCCTGCGCTCCGGTGGTGAGGAAATCAACGACCAACTGGAACAGAAGCTGAACGAACGCCTTGACATGGCTGGTATCGAAGTCGTGGAAGCACGCATCAACTACCTTGCCTACGCTCCGGAAATTGCCGCCGTTATGCTCCGCCGCCAACAGGCTTCGGCCATAATCAGCGCCCGCGAAAAAATTGTGGAAGGTGCCGTATCGATGGTCCACATGGCATTGGACAAGCTGTCGAAAGACGGCATCGTGGAGCTCGATGAAGAGAAAAAGGCGGCCATGGTAAGCAACCTGCTGGTAGTGCTTTGCGCTGACGAAGCCGCACAACCTGTAGTTAACACCGGAACGCTGAACCATTAAATTCGGAATCTGTCGCTGAATGACTAAGAAAGAGAATACCACCAAAAGTTTCGTACTTCGCATTGATGCCGCTACGATGGAAGCCATTGAAAAATGGGCTGCCGACGAATTTCGCAGCACCAACGGACAACTCCAGTGGATTATCAACGAAGCCCTACGCAAAAGCGGCCGGCTGAAAAAGAAGAAATCCACAGAAGCAACAAACGAATAACTTCCACCATTTTCAGCCATCGCACTATAGAACAAGGCATAACAGCCGTCAAAAAAGTTATCGGTTAGAGAGAATCACCCGACTCGCTCTAACCGATAATTTTATCCACGAAACCTCATCGGCTTTTACCGAAAGGACAACTTACACCCAGCACTTGGCTGCCTGTAAGTCGAAAGCAGAAAACGGAATTTACTTGAATTTTAAACTCAGACACAGCCGAACTTATTTTCTAAAATACAGAAATGAACCAACATGCGGGACAACTTGTTTTTAAAAAACATAACCCGATAGACATCCAAAGGAATTGATAATAGTAATTAAAAAGAATATGAAATTAATAATGAGTGACCGCCCTATTGCTATTGAAAATTTCAATAATGCGATGGTGGAATTTGTTGATTTGTCGAAATTAAAAATATCAAACTGTGTCGGGTGTTTTGGCTGTTGGACACGAACTCCGGGCAAATGTGTGATTCGTGACGATGCGACTAAAGTATATCCACTTATTGCATCAAGTAAAAAAGTGATATATGTGAGCCGCATTTGTTATGGAGGATATGACAGTGTGATGAAAACAATGATTGAACGTGCAATTCCCGTGCAACAGGCTTTTATTCGCATACACAATGGAGAAACACACCATTTTCAGCGTGACGTTGCAGAAAAAGATGCCACAATCATTGCCTATGGCGACATTGCTCCGGAAGAAAAAGCCATTTTCCGACAATTGGTTGCACGGAATGCCCACAACATGAATTTCAAGAGCTATGAAATCGTATTTACCACCGAAGCCGCTGTTGAAGAAGCGGTCAAACAATCTGTAGAAAAATGGGACGAATAATGATACTGAACGGTAGCCCCCGCGCTCCTAAATCCAATTCAAAACGCTATGCTGAGATTTTCTCAAAATACAGCCGTTCTGAAACCGATACTTTTATTGTGACCAAAAACAATCATCAGGAATTATGCTCAAAAATGGAGGGATATACAGATGTCCTGTTTGTCATTCCTCTTTATGCAGATTCCCTGCCTGTTGGATTTTTGAATTTTCTCAAAACCCTTGAGAAGCATCAACCGACACGCAAACCAATGATTTCCGTATTGATAAATTGCGGTTTTTTGGAATACAGCCAAAACGATGTCGCTATACAGATGTTACAGTTCTTCTGCAAAAAGAATGGTTTCAGCATGGGTTCCTTTTTGAGACTTGGAAGTGGAGAAGCCATCTTGGACACTCCGTTTAGATTTATTGCAGTCCGTGCTATCAAACAGTTTGCAAAATCCATATCACAAGCTGACTACCGTTCATTCCAAACAACAATGCCGTTAAACAAAAAACTGTTTCTATGGGCTTCTTCCCATTATTGGACACGATATGGAAAAAAATTTGGAACTACCAAACGCCAAATGCAAACTATGCAAATAGAACAGTGAAAGGAAAAACGGGCGACCTACTGATGAACAAGTCTTTTATGAAATTTGCTGCCGACGGCTTTCCAAGGTATCTGCCGGCGGGAAGCTATGGCAAGAGCCAATAGATAGGAGCCGATGGTAATGACAAGGAAGGTGATATAGAACGTGGCAATAGCGTTGGTAGCATTGTCGGCAAAATAGTGCTGGCGCAGAATCCAACGTTTCAGGAAATACATATAAGGCATGTGGAGTGCCATAATGGCAAGTGAATTTCTGCCGAACGATGCCAGCAGACTGTTCAGATGCGTAGGCTTGGAAAAATAGCGCACGTTCAGCAGCAAAATAATGGAGGCCAATGCCCCGCCATAGAAAAGTGCCGCATTGGCAGGCAAGTAACTGCACAGCACGTCGAAACGGAAATTATTCACCCGACAGTAGACCACCGTACCGGCAAACGCCAACGCCGCCCCTCCTAACACCCAGCGGTTGCGGGTGGGCTTCGTCCATTCCTTTTGCTTCATAAATGCGCCCAGACTGTAGAACGGCAAGGCATAGAACGACTGCCGCAAGTCGAGCGGTAACTCCACTTTCCAATAGTAGAACGTAAGTCCGATAGCAAATGTAATGGCAAGCAGAATACGCTTATCTTTCACCAACAAGTCGAGCAGATAATAGACCACGGAAATATTGAACAAGGCAATCAAAAACCACGACGGCCCGACAATAGCCGAGGGGAACCACCACGAAATACGGTGTAGAGGCTTCAGCCATCCCCCGCCCTGCCACCAGAACAACGCGGCAAAGAACAGCGAATAGAGGACAAACGGAATGATGAGCGACCGGAAGCGGGTCCACACGAAATTGCGCTTCTGCCGATAGAACATACCCGAGAGGAAAAAGAAAAGGGGCATGTGGAAAATATAGATTTCCATGTCAAGATAACCCCGAAGGTGCGCCCAAATCACACAAATAATGCCGACACCTTTCAATACATCAATCCGTAAATCACGCTCTTTCATACCTTCTTCAAAATCCGCCGCGAAGGTACGCATTTTTTTCATACCCAACGTCATAGCCGACAAAAAAATCAGCCGGAACGACAGATTCGTCCCGGCCGAATGCATTGTTCAAACCTCCACAACAAAAAAATGAATTCGAACAAAGACCGATTTAAGTTAAACGGCCAAAGGTTCATGAGCCGCTTGTGAATAGCAAACTTCAATAATCGGTTCACCAAGTACATTTTCAATAGAAACAAGCGTATCGATAGTGAAATTGTGAGTTCCACGCATCCATTTGCTGATTTCTGATTCATTTTTTCCAAGACGCAAGGCAAGGTCTTTTTGCTTAAGACCTTTTTCTTTCAGTATCTCGTGAATTCTATCCACTATCCGAAAAGACAAATCAACCATACGTCGTGCTTCCGGATTAACCTTCCGACGTCTTTCCTCGATTATACAACACATCGAATCGTACCTCGTTTTCATATAACGTTATTTTTTCTCCCCGCTGAGCAGCGATTTGTAGAGTTTGTCATCGTTGATGACGCGTAGGGCTTCGGTGAAAATATTGTTGCGGCGGTTCACGATACGGAAATAGGCTTCCATGTCGTAGATGTCGCGCGCCACAAGAGCCTTCACTACAGTTCGGAGCATTTCACGGCTAACGTTGAACTGCTCTTCGTTGAACTTCACGCTGTCGCGTTCGCCGGCTTCGGTCAGCTGTTTCAGCAAATCGTCGCCGACAACAAAATCTGTTTCAAACTTGTCGACGGACGGATATTGCGCCTTCAGCTCCTTGCGGGTACTGTCGACATATTGCAGCACAAACTGGTTGAGTATGCCTTTAGCCACAAGGTCGCGGTAGTAATCGCTGTATTCCGTCGTGTCGAGCGGCACGAAAACGTCAGGCATAATACCGCCTCCGCCATACACTACACGGCGGTTTTTCAACGTGTAGCATTTCAGCGAGTCGGCAAACTGAATGCTGTCGGCATTCGAAAATTCGCCATGCTTGTAGCGGTCAACGATGTCCATTTCATAGTCCTCACGGTCGCCGGGCTTATACGGTTTCTGTATGCAGCGGCCTGAAGGCGTATAATAGCGGGCAATGGTCAGTCGCACCATCGTTCCGTCGGGCAGGTCGAGCGGCTGCTGCACAAGTCCTTTTCCAAACGTGCGGCGGCCTACCACCACTCCACGGTCCCAGTCCTGAATGGCACCGGAAAGAATTTCGCTGGCGGAAGCCGAAAGCTGATTGACCATAAACACCACCTTACCCTTGCGGAAATCACCGTTGCCGATAGCATTGATATCGGTGCGCGGTCGGCGGCGACCTTCGGTGTAGACAATCAGTTCGTCGCGGTTAAGGAACTCGTTGGCAAGCTGTGCAGCAATGTCGAGATAACCGCCGCCATTGTCGGTAAGGTCAAGAATCAACTGCTCCATGCCCTGTTTCTTCAACTTCTTCACCGCATCCTTGTATTCCTGGAACGAACTGCGTGCAAAACGGCTCAAACGGATGTAGCCGGTCTTGTCGTCGGCCATGTAGGCAGCATCAATACTGTAGACAGGAATATCGTCACGCGTCACACGAAACTCCAGCAACTCGGGCACATTGCGGCGTTTTACCTTAATATTGACTACCGTTCCCTTCGGGCCACGCAAACGCTTCATGATGTCGCGGTTCTTCATCTTCACGCCGGCAATCACCGTGTCGTTCACCTCCACAAAACGGTCGCCCGGCAGGATACCCACCCTTTCCGACGGCCCGCCGGCAATGGTCTGAATCACATAGAGCGTATCCTTCTGCATATTGAACTGGATACCGATGCCGCTGAAGTTGCCGTCAAGCGGTTCGGTCAGTTCCTTGGTTTCCTCGCGGTTGCTGTACGACGAGTGCGGGTCGAGGTTCTCAAGCATGCCGCGGATGGCATCCTCCACCAACTTGTCCTCATCGACCGTATCTACATAATAGTTGGCGATAGCAGCCTCTACCGCCGACAGCTTCTGCCGTGGTGTCATTTCGCCGTTGCGCCAGGAAGTCTGCGCCGTTGCCAGTAAAGCCCCGGCTGCCAACACGCAAAGCGGCAAGTATTTTCTAAATTTCATCATTGTCTTTTCTATTTAATTTCCGGTAAAACCATTCCCTTCGGAAGCAAAGCCGACACATCGCGGCCATAGCTGATAAGTTCGCGCACAATCGACGAACTGATATGACCGTATTCCGGCAACGTATAGAGCAGCACCGTTTCCAGTCCGGAAATGCTGCGGTTCACCTCCGCCAGGTTCTTTTCATATTCAAAATCCTGAATCATCCGCACGCCACGAAGCAGAAAACGTGCCCCACACTCACGGGCGGCATCGACAGTCAGTCCGTCGTAGGAAATCACTTCCACCTTCGGCTCGTCGGCATAAAGGTCGGCTATCATGCGTATGCGCTGTTCTTCGGTCAGAAACGAACGCTTGTTGCGGTTGACTCCGATTGCCACGACAATCTTGTCGAAAAGCGGCAATGCACGATCGACTATCGAGGCATGGCCTATTGTATAAGGGTCGAACGACCCCGGGAATATTGCAATTCTCTGTTCCATTTTTTAGTGTAGCAAGTCCTCGTCGTCCTCCACCACGAGGTTGTCAATAATAAACAACTGGCGCTCCATAGTGTTCTTGCCCATATAGAATTCCAGCATTTCCTTCACGGAGTCCTCCTTACGCAGCGTCACCTGGTCAAGACGCATGTCCGGACCGATGAACTCGCGGAATTCTTCCGGAGATATTTCACCCAAACCTTTGAATCGGGTAATCTCGGCATTGCTGCCCAGACGCTCGATGGCTGCCAACCGCTCTTCTTCCGTGTAGCAGTAGTAAGTATCGACCGGCGCTTCACCCTTCTTTGCCCGTCCCTGCCGTTTGGCCGTCTTCTTGTTGCGCACACGGAACAACGGTGTCTGAAGAATATAGACGTGGCCTTTCTTTATCAGGTCGGGGAAGAACTGCAACAGGAACGTAATCATCAGCAGACGGATGTGCATGCCGTCGACATCGGCATCCGTCGCGATAATCACCTTGTTGTAACGCAGTCCGTCGAGTCCGTCCTCAATGTTGAGTGCAGCCTGAAGCAGGTTGAACTCCTCGTTTTCATAAACCACCTTCTGTGTCTTGCCATAGGTGTTCAGCGGCTTACCGCGTAACGAGAACACCGCCTGGGTTTCTACGTTGCGGATTTTTGTAATGGAACCCGTTGCGGATTCACCCTCTGTGATGAAAATCATCGACTCGTCGCGGCGGTCGCCCTTCGGGTCGTTATAGTGTATGCGGCAGTCGCGCAGCTTGCGGTTGTGAAGACTTGCCTTCTTTGCACGCTCGCGAGCCATCTTCGTCACGCCGGCAATAGCCTTGCGTTCCTTTTCCGATTCCTGTATCTTTTGCAGCATGGCTTCCGCCACATCGGCATGCTTGTGCAAATAGTTGTCGACCTGCTCCTTGATAAAGTCGCCGACAAACTTGTTGACACTCACCCCCGACAGCGGATACGGTTTTCCTTCGGAATCCAACTCCGGAGCCATCGTCAGCGAGCCCAATTTGATTTTTGTCTGACTTTCGAACGTCGGTTCAATCACGTTGATGGCAATCGCCGCTACCATACCGTTGCGGATATCCTGAAATTCCATGTTCTTTCCATAGAATTCCTTGATGGTACGGGCTATATGCTCCTTGAATGCACTTTGGTGCGTACCTCCCTGCGTAGTATGTTGTCCATTGACAAAAGAATAGTATTCTTCGCCGTATTGCGGACTGTGGGTAAAGGCAATTTCGATGTCCTCTCCTTTCAGATGCACAATCGGATACAAACCGGGAGAAGTCATCTTGTCGTTAAGCAAATCCTCCAGACCGTTACGGCTGATGATACGGTGGCCGTTGAAATAAATCGCTAGTCCGATGTTCAGATAGGTATAGTTGCGGAGCATCGTTTCAATAAAGTCGGTACGGAAACGATAGTTGCGGAACAGCATGTTGTCGGGCTCGAAGAAGATAAACGTACCGTTCTCCTCCTCCGTCGGACGTGTCTCGTCGCTAACCAGATTACCCTTTTCAAACACAGCCTCGCGCATCTCTCCGTCGCGTACGGTACGGGCAATGAAACGGGTACTCAAAGCATTGACAGCCTTAGCGCCGACACCATTCAGACCGACACTCTTTTTAAAAGCCTTTGTGTCATACTTACCTCCCGTATTCAACACCGACACGGCATTGACAAGACTACCCAAAGGGATACCACGACCATAGTCACGCACCGAAACGCGCAACTCGTCTTCCAGCTGGATGTCAATCCGTTTGCCGGCTCCCATCTTAAATTCGTCAATACTGTTGTCGACAATTTCCTTCAACAGCACATAGATGCCGTCCTCCACTTGCGAGCCGTCGCCCAAACGACCGATATACATACCCGGACGCGTACGGACGTGCTCCATGTCGCTCAAATGTCGAATATTATCTTCGGTATACGCTACCGCTTCCGAAACCCCTTCCTGCAGTTCTTCCGCCTGTTCGATTATTTCTGCCATATTCTTTACTATTCCTGACAGACAGATATTCTTCTCTGCCTATCCCCTACAAAGATACAGATTTACGCCCTAAATTCAAAATTTTCGGATTTTTCTGTCCCAAAAGCCGAAAGACAGACACCGAAACGCTTTGAAAATACGAAAGAATTCGTTACTTTTGAGAAACACTGATTCAGTTAGGACAATTGCCATGAAAGTAGAAACAGTTTGTAATAATATTGTTACAACTTTATGATATTTTCGCAAAAAAATCAGACTTTATGAAACGGAACAAACTTGAGCAATATTATTTGGAAAGAGACATCAGTTGGATGTATTTCAACCGTCGCATTTTACAAGAAGCCTGTAAAAGCAATGTGCCGCTATTGGAACGCCTTTCTTTTCTCGGCATCTACTCCAATAACCTGGATGAATTTTTCCGTGTCCGTGTAGCTTCACAGACCCGCATCGCCGAATGTGCAGGCAAAGCGGCTGCCAAGGAGCGCAAGCACGCCCAAGAAGTAATCAAGGCGATTGCCAAACTCAACAGTTCCTACACAAAAGAATATGAGGAAGCCATCCACTCCGTCATGGCGGACCTACGCAAAGAAAATATCTGCTTGATTGACCATACGGAAGTAACCGACGAACAGATGGAAGTCATCCACTCGTTCTATGAAGAACGGCTGAGCGGACAAACAATCCCCATTTGGTTCTCGGCGATCCGCGAACTGGACTACGACTCCGACGAAAGCATCTATCTGGCAGTCAAACTTGAAAAAGCTACCTCAAAAAAGAGCTACGACTATGCCTATCTGGAACTGCCGGTAGCTTCCTGCGGACGCTTTATCCTGCTTCCGGAAAAAGACGGGAAGAAGTATCTGATGTATCTTGACGACATTGTCCGCTGCTGTCTGCCATTAATCTTCCGTGGACTGGGATTTACCGGATTCGAAGCCTATGCCTTCAAATTCACCCGCGATGCCGAGATGGAAATCGACAGCAACATCGACAGCGGAATGCTCCAGCGCATATCGAAAGGCGTAAAAAGCCGCAAACGCGGAGAACCGCTGCGCATCATCTATGATGCATCCATGCCCGACGACCTGCGGAAACGCGTGCTCAACAAATTGGAACTGGACAGATATGACACAGTAGTCAGCGGCGGAAAATACCACAATCACAAGGACTTGATGAAATTTCCGGACTTCGGGCGAAGCGACCTTAAATACCCGAAATGGCAACCCATACGCAAACCGGAACTGGCAGAACAGGAAAGCATACTGGAAGCCATACGGCAGAAGGACCGCTTTATTCATGTGCCTTACCACGACTTTTCGTCCTTCCTGCGAGTCTTGCAGGAAGCGGCTGTCAGCAAGAACGTGAAAAGCGTAAAAATCACGCTCTACCGCCTTGCAAAAGAGTCGAAAGTAGTAAAGGCGCTGATTGGAGCAGCCCGCAACGGCAAAAAAGTGACCGTAGTCATCGAACTGCTCGCGCGTTTCGACGAAGCCTCCAACATACACTGGTCGAAAAAAATGCGCGATGCCGGCATCAATGTCATCTTCGGAGTTGAAGGCTTGAAGGTTCACTCGAAAGTGGCACACATCGGCATGAAGACCGGCACAGACATCGCCTGCATCAGCACCGGGAACTTCCACGAAGGAAATGCACGGGCCTATACCGACTGCATTCTGATGACAGCGTCACCGCGAATCGTGAAAGACGTTGAGAATGTGTTCAATTTCATCGAACGCCCCTACCGTTCAACCAAGTTCAAGGAACTGATGGTGTCGCCCAATTCGATGAAGGACAACCTGCTGGCTCTCATCAATGCGGAAATCCGAAACAAACAACGTGGAAAACCTGCCTATATCAAAGCGAAGGTAAACCATATTACAGACCCAATTCTCGTTGAAAAGCTGTACGAAGCCTCTTCGTATGGAGTTAAAATCGACCTTGTTGTCCGTGGCAACTGTTCACTGATTACAGGCATTCCGGGAGTCAGCGATAACATCCGCATCAACGGCATTATTGACCGCTATCTGGAACACTCGCGCATTTTCGTGTTCGCTGCCGGAGGCGACGAAAAAGTATTTATGGGTTCGGCTGACTGGATGCCGCGCAACCTCGACAACCGCATTGAGGTGGCAACTCCGGTCTATGACCCCGAAATCAAGCAGGAACTCATCCGTATCGTTGATGCCGGGCTGAAGGACAACTGCCAGGGACGCATCGTGGACGGACGAGGCCTCAACGAACCTTGGACAAATGAAGGCGACAACGCGCCTTTCCGCTCACAGGAATACCTGTACAACTATTATCTCGAATGTAAGGAAAACTATAAAACAAAGAACAATGGAAAATAAACCAATCTGTGCCAGTTTTGCCGCCATTGACATCGGTACCAACGCGGTAAGACTTCTGATAAAGCACATAGACGAAACAAAAGGCACTCCGATTTTCACCAAAGAAATGCTGTTGCGTGTCCCTATGCGTCTGGGTTTCGACGTTTTCTACGACGGCATGATTTCGGAGAAGAAAGCCAAGAAAATGCTGCGGCTGATGAAGGCATTCCGCCAATTGATGAAAATCTACGATGTGGAAGACTACCGGGCTTGTGCCACATCCGCCATACGCGACGCAAAAAATGGCAAGGAACTTACCAAAAGAATAGCCGAAAAAACCGGTATCAATATTGAAATCATCGGTGGTCAGGAAGAAGCGCAGATGATATACAACAACCACGTAGAACAGATGGAGGACCGCAAAGGCAACTACATGTATGTCGACGTGGGCGGTGGCAGTACGGAAATCAACATGCTGTCCGATGGTGAACTCGTTTTCTCCCATTCCTATAACATCGGTACTATCCGCATCCTCAACCAAGCTGTAAAGGAAAGCGAATGGAATGCACTGAAAACAGATGTCACAAGAATCGCCGAACAATATCCGGAAACAAACATTATCGGTTCGGGCGGTAACATCAACAAATACTACAAAATGGTGGACGAGAAAGACAGTGCACGCCAACGTATGCCGGTAGAATCTCTCAAGAAACTCTATCTGCAACTGAAAGACATGAGCGTAGAAGAACGCATGCGCACGTTCAAACTGAAAACAGACCGTGCCGACGTTATTGTTCCGGCCGGAGAAATTTTCACAACAATTGCCGACATTCTGAAATCGTCGTTTATACTGGTTCCCGTTATCGGACTTTCCGATGGTATCATCGACGGCATTTATGCAAAGCACAAGCACCAGCAACTTTAACACACAACCATAGAGACAAGCAACGCCGCCCGCAAGGACAGCGTTGCTCGTCTTATATATCAGTTTTTGACAAAGCGAAATAGTTGTTCGGCAATTCGTGCCGTGCCCCGCACATGCCGGCAAAGCAGCCAATAGCCCATACGGCACATCGCCGACAAAAGCCAGTTACCTCGAGCCCGCTCCATCACCTGACGATACAGTTTCCGACCGGCATCATTGCCTTCACATGTATAAGCCCCTGCCAACATTATCCGTTTATATTCCAACGAACAGAGCAAACGGTTTGTATCCTGTCGACCGGCTTTTCTTACGGCCAGTTCTGCAGCGTCCACAGCCTGTTCCCAGACACCCTCCTTTTCACTAAACGAATTGCCTGTAATGGAATCGCCATGCGCATGAATCAGCACCAACGGTTCCTGCGATTTCACTTTCTTCAAACGGTCAGTCTCCAGCAACAATCGCAGCCCCAGTTCCCAATCGTCCCAGCCTGTTAGAGAGGGATTCCAACATCCGGCATTTTCCAATACGGAACGACGTACTATATAACGCTGTGTAGACAAAAACGAATGGTATATGGAAGAATATATAAGACTACTTGATACTGGAGACCGCTTAATTTCAGAACGACCGGAGACCGATTGGATTTCCACATCTGTATAAAAAACATCCGTCTCTGAAAAATGATGAATAGCATCAGCATAACGCTCTACCAACTCCGGTCGCATTTCGTCGTCAGAATCAAAAAACATCACCCATTCCGTATCAACATAATCAAGCCCCCTGTTCCGTGCAAATACAGCACCAGGAATCCCTTCAAATCCAACCGAAACGCGGAAACCGTCAGTCTCCTGCTCCTGCTTAAACCGCTGTAACAATTCCATCGAGTTATCAGTTGAACCGTTGTCAATAAGAATGACATGCAACGGCCTATACGACTGCTTCATAACAGACCGCAACGTACGCTCCAACAACTGCGCACGATTATAGACAGGGATGATTATTGATATTTCCATATTAAAGAAACGACCTATAGCTTTTGTTATTGCGCAACTAAAAAAATCATTGTATTTTTACAACAAAATATTCTATACTCTATGAAAATTCTTTTTGTCGGCGATGCTAGCAATCTTCATAACTGCCTTGCTTCCGCTTTGCGAAAAATGGGACATCAAGCTGTAGTTGCCTCTAACGGTAGCAACTGGATGAATACAGAACGAGACATCAATCTTTACAGAAAAAACAATAGTCCCATACACACGCTCTTTTATCTACTTCGATTGGCTTTTTCCCTGCCCAAAATGCGAGGTTTTGACATTGTTGAATTAGTTAATCCAATATTTCTGAACCTTAAGCCACAGAAAGTCATGTGGATATATAAATATCTTCGTAAGTACAATAAAAAATTGGTTCTTTCGGCGTTAGGCACTGACTATTTTTATGTAAAAACATGTTACGAAGGGCAAGCACTTCGTTATAATGAATATTTTGTCCATAATAATCTTACAGATTTTGCAAGACACAATAAAAAAGACACACAACGATGGCTCTCACCTCAAATGAAAAAACATACTTTTTATTTGGTTAAAGATATTGACGGAATTATCGCCTGCCTTCCAGAATATTTTGTCACATATGCTCCTTTATATCCTCATAAAACCTTTTTTGTGGATATTCCTATTGACACAAAGTCAATAGAACCCAACTTTATCCCCGAAGAACCCGAAAAAGTAAAATTTTTCATTGGTCTTCAAAAACATAGAATGGAAGAAAAGGGAACAGACAAACTATTGAATGCGGCAAAACAGATATGCGAAAAATATCCCGACAAAGCGGAATTAAAAGTTGTGTCTAATGTCCCATACAAAGAATATCTAAAAGAAATGGAATCCTCACATGTGATTCTTGATCAAATTTATTCGTACACCCCCGCCACAAACGCATTGCTTGCAATGGCACACGGACTCGTGGCTGTGTCAGGTGCAGAACCTGAATACTACGACTTCATAGGCGAAAAGGACAACCAACCTATTATTAATGTTTTACCAGACCAGAATGACATATACAACAAATTGGAATGGATTGTATTAAACAAGCATCTTCTTCCAAAACTTTCACGACAAAGCAGAGCATTCGTTGAAAAACATAACGACAATTTCAAAGTAGCACAACAATATCTTAAAATCTGGGAAAAACTATAAACTATGATTTTAGAAATTCTGATTTGTTCTTTCAATAATGATATATTTGACATCAAGCTTCCTGAACAACAGGAAAATGTTAAATATTTAATTTCATGGCAGTATACCGACCTCAAATATTTGCAACGAAATCCGAAGATTGCCAATAGAAATGATGTCCGAATCATTCCCCTTGCCGGTAAAGGACTTAGCAAAAACCGAAATAACGCCCTTAGACACGCCAATGGAGACGTATGTTTAATTAGTGATTCTGATGTTCTCTTTTATCCAGAATGCTTTGACAAAATTCTGTCAACTTTTACCAAATATCCAGAACTTGATATTGCTACTTTTCAATTTGACTCTGTCGGCATTCAAAAAACTTATCCACCCCAAGCAACAGAACTCCCATGTACAACAAAAAACTATTATATTTCTAGCATTGAAATAGCATTCCGCAGAACTTCTGTTCAAAACAAAATTCAATTTAACGAATTATTCGGATTAGGAGCCCCTGTCCTACAATCTGGAGAAGATGAAGTATTTATCATCGATGCCATAAATGCGAATTTAACATGTCATTTTTTCCCTATTAGCATTTGCCGTCATGATGAATTGTCCACAGGAGAAAAAGCAACACAAAGCCCAGGATTTTTTATGTCAAAAGGCGCCTATTTTTACAAAAGGTTCAAACTAATGTGCATTCCACGCTTAATATGGCAAGCGGCAAAAAATCGGAAGGAAATCGGATTCATCCACTTTCTTAAATGGACTCTGAAAGGAATGCTTTACATTATAAAAGAAACGAAGTTGGACAAAAGCTAAAATAGCTAAGTGCCCAACTTCGTGTTATTCTTCTTTATCAATTTACATATATTTACCAATTGTCTTGTCAAGGTCGGCAAGGTCGAGAACGCGTTCAGACAGTTCTCCGTTACGGTTTATCACGAACAGAGCCGGAAGAGTTCCTACATTATATTGCAGCAGATTCTGCGACTGGGCATCTGAAGGATCGTAAACTGTAATCCACGGCAAATTCTTCGCAGCGTCTTTCCAGGTAAACTCGTTTTCGTCATAGCCAATCTGGAAAATCTCAAAACCATTGGCGGCATATTTCTTATAGAGCTGCGCCAATTGGGCATTCAATGCCGGAGATTCAGCAGCCATGTATGTTGTAAAGTTCAGCAAAAGCACCTTCCCCTTTGAAGCTTCCTCCGACAGTTTGCGCAACTTTCCATTCTTGTCGAACAGTTCCACTTCAAGAATCTGCGATTCTTCAAGCACAATTGTGTCGCCGGAAGCTACGGTCTTAGGCTTTACCGTCAAGTTGCGACCGGCAAAAAACATACGTTTCAAGTATTCCGTACGCGGGTCGTTTGGCTTATAAGAATTATAGGCATTAGCTACGGCACCGATAATCTTCACATCGTTGCGGTCAGATATCTGATAAAGCGGAGTCGTACCAATAATCTTGTTCACAACATAATAGGCAACGATACTTGAAGGGTCAACCAAAATGCGTTCTGCAAAAGCAGCCTTAGCCTCAGCAAAAGCCGGAGTATCGGCCGGCAATTTTGCCAGTTCACGAGAAATGCTGTCAACCTGCATCATCCATATCGCATTGTTCGTTCCGGCAAGACGATAGTTTGTGTCAAAGTTGGCAGTATCGGCAGTTATCGTCACATTGTCAAGACTGTCAATCGGGAAATATATGTATTTGCCACCACGCTCCAAACGGAAAATTTCCGGAAAAGCAGGAGCCTCTTCCGAGAACTTAAATTCACCGTCGCTGTTGGTTTTTATTGAATCAATGCGCAACCATCGTCCACTGACAGAGCGTTCAAGCATAAGCGTTTCGTTCTTTGCATTTTCAACCGTTCCGCTCACTGTAAACTCATTCCCGCCTCCACATGAAGAAAGCAGAGCAGCAGGAACTATTAAAGAAATCAATAACTTTTTCATCGTATTTTTTAATTTGCGGTCCAAAGTTACATTTTTTCCGGCACAAACCGAACAAAACCTAATCATTTAATCAAAACGCTACAATTTACTCGCCATAAATCCCCTTTTTAGCATAAAGAATTGGTCAAAAGCTCGGAAAAACTATAAAATATTAAATATTCGGACATTTTTTTCCATTTCCCTCAAAAGTTTTCCTATCTTTGTGCGAATTTTAAGAAGTAAAGAAGTTATATGAATCCTATCAAAAAGACCATCGTACTTAGCGACGGACGTGAAATCACGTTGGAAACTGGCAAATTGGCTAAGCAGGCAGATGGTGCAGTAGAACTACGCATGGGCAATACAATGCTCCTTGCGACAGTCGTTTCGGCTAAAGAAGCAGGAGAGGGTGTCGATTTTATGCCTCTCCAAGTTGAATACAAAGAGAAATTTTCGGCAGCAGGACGCTTCCCCGGCGGTTTCCAGAAAAGAGAAGGTCGTGCTTCCGACTATGAAATCCTGACAGCACGTCTTGTCGACCGTGTTCTCCGTCCGCTTTTCCCGGACAACTACCACGCAGACACATTTGTAAACATTATCATGTTCTCGTCTGACGGCGTAGACATGCCGGACGCACTTGCCGGCCTTGCCGCTTCGGCAGCCATCGCCGTGTCCGACATTCCTTTCCACGGTCCTATTTCCGAAGTACGCGTAGCCCGCGTTGACGGACAATTCGTCATCAACCCTACATTTGAACAAGCAGAAAAAGCCGACATCGAATTAATGGTAGGAGCAACATATGATAATATTATGATGGTTGAAGGCGAAATGAACGAAGTTTCGGAAGCTGAACTCCTCGAAGCATTGAAAGTGGCTCACGAAGCTATCAAGGCTCAATGTCTCGTTCAGGAAGAACTGGCTAAGGAACTGGGCGTCGTAAAACGCGAATACTGTCATGAAGTGAACGATGAAGACCTCCGCAAGGACGTACACGAAAAGTGCTACGACAAGGCTTACGCCATCGCTAAAGCCGGCTGCGCTGACAAACAGTGGAGAAACGAATCGTTCAAGAAAATCGAAGAAGAATATCTCGAAACAATTCCGGAAGAAGAACGCGAAGAGAAGGCTCCGCTCGTGGCACGCTACTATCACGACGTAGAAAAAGAAGCCGTTCGCCGTTGCATTCTTGACGAAGGCATCCGCCTCGACGGACGTAAGACAAATGAAATCCGTCCTATCTGGTGTGAAGTTGACTACTTGCCAGGCCCTCACGGATCTGCAGTATTCACACGTGGTGAAACTCAATCATTGTCAACTTGTACCCTCGGCACAAAACTTGACGAAAAGATTCTCGACGATGTGCTGAACCAAGGCAAGGAACGCTTCCTTCTCCACTACAACTTCCCTCCATTCTCAACAGGCGAAGCAAAAGCACAACGTGGTGTAGGCCGTCGTGAAATCGGTCACGGTAATTTGGCTCACCGTGCTTTGAAACGCATGTTCCCGGATGATTTCCCATACACCTGCCGTGTAGTTTCCGACATTTTGGAATCCAACGGTTCTTCATCAATGGCTACTGTATGTGCCGGAACATTGGCTCTTCTTGATGCCGGTGTAAAAATGAAACGTCCGGTTTCCGGTATCGCCATGGGTCTTATTACAGACAATGAAAAATATGCCGTTCTTTCCGACATCCTCGGCGACGAAGACCACCTCGGTGATATGGACTTCAAGGTAACAGGTACTGAAAAAGGTATCACTGCTACTCAGATGGATATCAAGTGCGACGGTTTGTCATACGAAATTCTTGAAAAAGCCCTCAACCAAGCAAAAGAAGGCCGTCTGCACATCCTTAATATCATCAACCAGACAATTCCGGCTCCGCGCGAAGACTACAAGCCTCACGTTCCTCGCATCGTGACAATGACAATTCCGAAAGAATTTATCGGTGCTGTCATCGGCCCGGGCGGAAAAATCATCCAAGGCATTCAGGAAGAGTCAGGTGCAATCGTTACGATTGAAGAAGAAGGCGACCATGGCAACATTGAAGTGGCTGCTCCTGACAAAAACTCAATCGACATCGCCATCTCAAAAATCAAAGCTATCGTTGCCCAACCGGAAGAAGGCGAAGTTTATACAGGACGCATTTCCAGCATCATGGACTTCGGTGCATTTGTTGAATTCATGCCGGGCCGCGACGGTCTGCTCCACATCTCAGAAATCAGCTGGGACCGTGTGGAAAGCATGGAACAAACGGGCATGAAGGAAGGTGATGAAGTAACTGTGAAACTTATTGAAATTGACAAGAAAACCGGCAAGTTCCGTTTGTCCATGAAAGCGCTCCAACCGAAACCGGACGGATACGTTGAACGCGCACCGCGTCCACGTCGCGACAACAACGAACGCGGCGGCGGCAACGGTAACAACCGCAACGGTGGTGGTAACCAACGTCACGGAGGCGGTAATTTCCGCGGACCACGTCGTGACAACAACCGAAACAACGACTAATCGTCAACCCTTCGATAATCCAAGAAATGCAGGTCTTTCCAAGGCCTGCATTTTTTATTACATCCGTACCATCCTAAAACACAACCACCCTCAGAAATGAAAACCCGTTAGTTTCATTTTAACATTCAAAACCGCAACAGCTTTCGATTCGCATTTTTCTCCTTTTACATAGATACAGCTATAATTCAACGACTTGTGTCACAACAAGCAAGCCATACAGCATACATTTAGTATGATTTATTGATTTCGCAAAATAACATCGCAAACAAATATTATTTCGTTTCGAAAGTATATAGTTACGATTTTCATTCATATTTCTTAATATATTTTTCATATTGAAAGCATTTAACTTTTTTTACAATATACTTATTACCAAATATAAAATCTTTTTTCTATCTTGCACACACCTTAGAAAAAAACTTAAAACCATTCTTATTACTATGAGCCAGTATATTTTAGCATTAGACCAGGGCACAAGTAGCTCAAGAGCTATCGTTTTCAACCAAAAAGGTGAAATTTGCTCCACCGCACAACGCGAATTCCCACAACATTTCCCGAAACCAGGATGGGTAGAACACAACCCTCATGAAATCTGGTCATCACAAGCCTCAGTAATCGCTGAAGCCATCACACAAATCGACATTACCGGTCTCGACATTGCCGGAATCGGTATTACAAACCAACGTGAAACAACTATCGTTTGGGATCGCGACACAGAAGAACCTGTTTACAATGCCATCGTTTGGCAGGACCGCCGTACTTCAGAATACTGCGACCAATTGAAAGCCAAAGGAAAAACCGACTTTATCCGCAACAAGACAGGTTTGATTCTTGACGCTTATTTCAGCGCTACTAAAATAAAATGGATTCTTGACAACGTTCCAGGTGCAAGAAAAAGAGCCGAAGCCGGAAAACTTATGTTCGGTACAGTCGACACATGGCTCATCTGGCGTCTGACCCGCGGTGAAGTCCATGTTACTGATGTTTCCAATGCATCCCGTACACTCCTGTTCAATATCCACACATTGCAATGGGATGACGAATTGCTCGAACTGTTCAACATTCCGCGCTCGATGATGCCGGAAGTAAAATCATCCAGCGAAATCTACGGACATACAAAAACTACAATTTTCGCCCACAAAGTGCCCATCGCAGGTATTGCCGGTGACCAGCAAGCTGCCCTCTTCGGACAGATGTGTACTGAACCGGGTATGGTGAAAAACACTTACGGAACCGGTTGCTTCATGCTGATGAACAGCGGCGAAAAACCAATCATGTCTAAAAACAACCTGCTCACCACTGTTGCATGGAAAATTGGCGACAAAGTGAACTACGCTCTCGAAGGAAGTATCTTCGTTGCAGGTTCTGTTGTACAATGGCTGCGCGACGGTCTCGGCATCATCCGCTCTTCTTCTGAAGTGGAAGAACTCGCTGCCTCCGTACCAGATACTGCCGGCGTATATTTCGTACCTGCCCTCACCGGTCTCGGTGCTCCTTGGTGGGATCCGTATGCACGCGGACTTATCTGCAACATCAGCCGCGGTACGACAGCTGCCCACATTGCGCGTGCTGCCCTTGAAGGTATCGCCTTCCAGACTATGGACATCGTCAGCGGCATGGCAAACGATGCAGGCATAGAACTTAAAGAACTGAAAGTGGACGGCGGCGCATCACGCAACAACCTGATGATGCAGTTCCAGGCCGATATTCTCGGTATTCCTGTAATCCGTCCTACAACAACTGAAACTACAGCTCTTGGTGCAGCCTTCCTTGCAGGTCTTGCTGTAGGCTACTGGAAAGACATCAACGAAATCCGCAACATGACCGGTATCGAACGCCGCTTCGAACCGTCGAACGACGACGAAGTCATCCAAGAAAAGATCAAAGGCTGGAAAGTGGCTGTTCACCGCTCCCTTACTGAAAACAGAGAAAATTAACCTATAATCAAAACTAATTTTATTACTATGGAAGTATCACTGTTCACAAAGTATGTTTTCGAATTTATCGGAACATTGGTTCTGATTCTGTTAGGCGACGGCGTTGTAGCCTGCTGCAATCTGAAAAAATCAAAAGGTGAAGGCGGCGGCTGGGTAGTCATCACAATGGCTTGGGGTTTTGCCGTAATGTGCGGTGTTTTCATTGCCGGCCCGTTCTCCGGTGCACACCTTAATCCTGCCGTTACTCTTGGTTTCGCCCTTGTTGGTAAATTTGCCTGGGCTGCTGTTCCCGGATATATCATCGCACAGATTCTTGGCGGTATTGCCGGCGGTATTCTCGTCTATATGTTCTATAAAGACCACTTTGATGCAACAGAAGACAAAGCCATGAAACTCGGTGTATTCTGCACGGCTCCGGCTATTCTCAACAAACCGCGCAACTTGTTCTGCGAAATTATCGGCACATTGTTGCTCGTCTTTGTTATCATCGTACTTGCTGAAAAATGCAACTGCGCATCTATCGGTCTCGGTTCACTCGGCGCATTCCCGGTTACCATGCTCATCATGTCCATCGGTATGTCGCTCGGAGGTACTACCGGTTACGCTATCAACCCTGCCCGTGACCTTGGTCCGCGTATCGCTCACGCCATTCTTCCTATCAAAGGTAAAGGCGGAAACGATTGGGGATACAGCTGGGTTCCGGTTGTCGGCCCGATGATTGGCGGTGCTTTGGCTGCTGCATTATACTTCATACTGTTCTAAACAGTACATCCGGAATTTTCACTCAATTCCACTATAAAAACAATCATTTTCTCGGAGCAACCCAAAGGTTGCTCCGATTTTTTATATCCACAACCGTCCAACATCGCCCGAACCTACAACAAAAAAACTGCCCCTCCGAAGAAAGGCAGTTCATATTATCGTTTGTTTTCGTAGACTTATTCCAATACATATACGGCGCGTGGAGCAAAATCCATCGTCTCGCCGATAGTCACTTTCTTGCCTGTAATAACATCCGTAAACACGTCACCCGGCTTCATGATTTCATAATAGCGGCTCATGTCAACGGCCTTCGCCTCGTCATCCGTACCGTTCATCAGCACTACCACACGGCTGTCGCCGGCCTTACGTTCATAGACATAAAAACCGTTTGACGGCATGTAGTGAAGCGTCTTTCCTTCCGAAACGGCCTTGTTACCCTTACGCCAGTTCAACAGGCGGCTCATGAAGTTCCAGGCCTCGTTTTGCTGAGCCGTACGTCCTTCGGCCACAAATTCGCTATGGTTGTCACCTGGGAATCCTCCCGGCATATCAAGACGGATATGGCCGTCAGTCACCTTTTTGTTTCCAAACATCAGCAACTCTGTACCATAATAAATCTGAGGAATACCGCGTGAAGTCAGCAAGAATGTCTGAGCCTGTTTCCACGAACCGAGATTTTCCGGCTTTTCAAGCAGGAAGCGGTCTGTATCGTGGTTATCGAGGAAAATCAGCAAATTTCTCGGATTGCTATAGACAAAATCCAAAGCAAGATGGTCATACAGACGGTTCAGTCCCTCACCCCAAGGCAAAGTTTTTTCCGTAAATGCAGGACGGCAAAGATTAAGGAACGGAAAGTCCATTACAGTTTTCAATTCTGTATCCATCGGGTTGAACTTATTACCGCTCTGCATGTAGGCGATACTCATCTCCGAATGCAGCCAACTTTCGCCCACAATATTGAAATTCGGATACTCCTTGGCTACACGGCGGTTCCATTCAGCCATAGCCGCCATGTCGGCATACGGATATGTATCCATGCGGATACCGTTCACCTTTGCATATTCAATCCACCAGATAGAATTCTGGATAAGGTAAGTCATCAAGTGGTGATTACGCTGATTTAAATCAGGCATGCCAAGAGAGAACCATCCATCAACAGTCATTCCCAAATCATACTTGCTTCCATACGGGTCATGATTCGTGTTCAAGCGGAAATTGGTCTGCTTGTAACCTTTCGGCATTTTTGAAAAATCACTTTTCAGTTTTTCAAGTTCCGACAGTTCAACTGGAGAATTGAACCAGTCCTTGCTCGGCATATCAGCCATCCACGGGTGTGCTATTCCGCAATGGTTGAAAATCATATCCATCACCACTCGGATACCGCGACGATGGCATTCCTCAATCAGCTGCTTGTATTCCTCGTTGGTTCCGAAACGCGGGTCTACGCGATAGTAGTTTGTCGTGGCATATCCATGGTAAGAACCACCAGGCATGTCGTTCTCCAATACCGGAGTCAGCCAAATGGCAGTAATGCCCAGTTCCTGAAGATAGTCGAGATGGTTCAGAATACCTTTCAAGTCACCTCCGTGACGGCCGTTAGGGTCATTTCGGTCAGCCTTTACATTGTACTGAAGGCTTTCGTTCTCATTGTTCGAAGGGTCACCGTCAGAAAAACGGTCGGGCATCATCAGATACAGCGCATCGCTTGAATCAAAGCCCACATACTCCTCAGCCTTACGGTCGCGAGCCAACAGCTCATAGTTCTTTTTGATTTTCTTCTTTCCAGCTTTAAAGGTAATCTCCATTGTGCCCGGTTTCGCTTCATCGCCCACCGTCACATAAATAAACTGATAGTTCGGACTGTCAAGGCGAGCCACCGAATCTATACGCACTCCCGGATAATTGATTTCGGGCACGGCATCGCGTATCCCTTCACCACTGACTGCAATCTGAAGTTGCTTTTCATTCATTCCTGTCCACCACATCGGGGGATTCATGGTCTCAACGGTTGCCGAAAATGCAGGCATCACACCCAGCATTGCTGCCGACAACCCCAAAAATGTCTTTCGTTTCATAGGTTCTTGTAAAATAGTTTTTTCGCCGGCAAAGTAACGAATTTTATTTCCCTACTCCTCATTTAAGGCCTCTGTTATTAAATAATGCTGAAAAAATATGTTATAAAACACATTTTTCTTCAATTTTTCTTGCATAGAACAAAAATAGGCATTATCTTTGCAGTGTAAAAAAGATTGTTAGCAGACCGGAAAACAAATTATAGGTTACAAACTCCAATAGGTTAGCAACCCCGGTCGATGGTTTTAAGTTAGGTTTTAGGTTTTCAGACGGGCAAGAGAGCACGTCAATTAAAAAATGAGCATTATGAATACTTTTGAATTGAACGCAATGAGAGTGAAAAGTATGCCTTCACACAGTTTTCACCCGAACGCATCATTAAGAGTAATGCGTCAGGGATATGTGGCAAACTTTAAAAAGGCACATTAATTCACTCCGCCCTTGCCAAAGTGGCAAGAATTGCAAAAAGCGGAAAATCGGATTCATTCCGATTATTATTTTTGATTTCTCATAATTATATAATATTTCAGCCTTGCAAAAGGCAAAAGCACAAAAGCGAAGCAACCAACTCGGTTACTTCGCTTTATTTTTTACTTTTTCTCTATCTTCAAATCTTTTTGGATTACTTCGCCGTTATCGGTCACGCCTTCAATTTTAACATCATATACAGTATTGTCGGAATCTGAAGCATAGAAGGATATTTCCGACTTGCCGTCATCGCCGACCGGCACACATGGATTCCAATAGAGCGTAGGACGCAAATCAAGTACCGTCGCGCTGCGTGCCGCTTCCGTATCATATTTCGGAGAATAGAATTCGGCCTTCTGCTGATAGCCTAACGGCGTCACTGCACGATAACTGCGGAAATCGCTGCTTTCTATTTCATTGCCACGCTTCGTGGTTATCATAATGGTACCGCCCGGAGCCTGCATACCGAACACCACCGCCTGCGCTTTCTGAATAAAGTCCACACGGCGTATCATGTCGAACGGAATACGTTCTATCATATCCAGCGGAGAGTCATAGCTGCCGCCCAAGCCCAAATCCGCTTCTGTATGTCCCGTTGACAGCTTGGGAGCTGCGATTGAACTTCCACCAAAACTGTTCCCTTCAATAGTAGCCTGGTTCAAATATGTATAGAAATCTTCCTGCGTAACCCTACCGCTTGTCTGGCATACACCATCGATAAACAGCCCGACCGCCTCCTGGCGATAGGAAAAATAGCCGTCAGGCGAAATTTGCAGACCGGCAATGCCCCGCAATATTTCTTCCACCGAAGACACTCCCTTTTCTTCCATCTTCTTATAATCGAACGAACGGAAAGCTATCGCTTCAAAATGGTCCTCGGGAGGCCGTATTTTGAAACCTTGCACAATCACTTCATCAAGCACTACCGACATACCGTTATACTGGTAGCGTAGCCGCTGCTGGTCGACAAAATTCTCCCAAGGCTGCAATATCTCCGCGTTCAATCCGGAAGAAAAAGCAGCAGGCAGCTGGAAAGGCGTATCAGGCCTCACATCCGCCGTATCAATTTCAAAATTCGGAAACATCCGTTCGCCCTTGCGGTTGAAGGCCATCAATAACAATGTCGTATTCTCAGGAAAGTCGAAACCGTTACAACGGAACACGCCCGCCGAATCGGCTTCAAACAATCCGCCATAGCGATATTTCGGCACGAGCACGTTCACCACGGCTCCTGCCTCCGGAGCGTTGCGCCATTTGCTGCGGATTACTCCCGTCACCTCCTGACCGATTTCCACTTCATAAGAAGGCTGAGCATAACGGCCACGCACAATAGACGGAACGTCGTAACGCCGCCATCCCTGCGTCAGCATCAGCGCGTCGAGAGCTTCCACACGGTCGGCATTTGCCGAATCGAAATAATAGCCCGGCGACTCTATATGTCCGCGAAGCTCCGATGTCAGCAACAGTGACGGGCCAATCCCCGTCAGCGTGTCAGCCGATACGATTTTCGTATCTGTCACGCTCACCGAATAGTTGCCCTGCGGAAGGTCGTAGCCCTCCAACGCCACGGACAACGAAACACGTTCACGGCTATTATACTGCCGCTTGTCGGATTTCACCGTTACTTTATGACTGCCATCATTATCGACAAAGAAAAGGCGTTCGCTCAACGGGTTCCATTCACTGTCGAACAGCACGGCGTTTACCACTCCCGACGGAAGATCGCTTTTCTGAATGAACAGTTCATGACGGTCGGCATCGAATGAACCCGACAGCAGATAGTTGCCGCGCTCGTGCACCACCACCCTACAGTCACGCTCCGCTCCTGCCACCGACAATCCTACCGTACTGCCGTTGGCAGTCACCTTCAGCACCGTTGCCTCCGCATTTACTTCCGGCAGCGAGAACCGCTTTTCCCTGCCGTCGGAAGTACGGCACACGGCGGTATACTTCATACCCTCCAGAGGATAGAGCGTAAAGAACCCCATGCCGGAATGAAGACTGGAGAATCGCGCCACCTCTTCGCCACGCTCATCCTCCACCCAACCGGAAATATCAGCTCCCGCACCGTTGCGGCCCACGGCCTTAAACGCTACGCGGCATGCCGACTCCGGAACGAGATAGCCGCCTTCGGGATGGAACGTCACATCGTAATCGTCCGAATAGTCAGGAATACGTACATATTTGCGGTACTGGTCAAACGCCACATACAGATAGGACGAAGCACGCTGCTGCTCCGCCGACAACGTGACACTCGTACGGGTGGCACTCCGGGAATACGTCGTCTTGCCGTCGGGCATTACGATGCGGGCTTCTTTCAGCGGTGCCGGTTCGCCCGTCTGCTTGTCGAGATAGGAAAAGCCGATGCGCAAGTCGCCGGTTTCGGCATCATAGCGGTAGTCGGTGGCAATCGTGTATTTCGTGGAAAGCGGACTGCCGATTGTCAGGTTTTTCCTGAAAAAATACTCCTTACCGGCATTCTGCATGAAATAGGTGTAGGCTGTCAACGTATAGTCAGCCTCTATCAGGTTTTGCGGCAACGGAATGTAGCCGGAATAAACGCCGTCCTGTTCCTTTATCTTGACACGCGAGAGGATACTGTCGGAAGGTGCTTTCAGCTCGACATACACATATTTGCTCATCGACACCGGACGGTGGGATGCCGCGTCCACCATATGCGCACGCAGCCATATTGTGTCTCCGCCCATATAGTAGCTGCGGTCGGTATGCACATAAATCTTCTCCTGAGGATATTCCAATCGCTGTGCCTCAAAACGCTTCAACAGCGATTCAGCACGAACTCCTGATGCCGACAACAGCACAAACAATACAAACAAGATATTCTCTCTTCTCATCATACGTGTTCGTTTCATAGCATAAATGGTCTTTCTACAAATTTAATAAAAAAAACGACAAATCAAAACAATTCGAAAGTTTTTATCCTCAAAACATTCACAATTGACATAAAATTTGTCCGCCACACAGCCGGCGGCTATATGGCGGACAAATCAAATTCTATCTTACTAAATATAGTACAAATAAATATTGCCCTGTAGTTCTATCGGTTCTTCTCCATCGGCCTTGAGCTCGACCACTGCCGTGAAACTCTTCTTTTCTTTGTCAAGATTGCTGAATGTGACGCTGCCCGATGCCGTTGTCTCCCAAAGCGAATTGACGACGTCCAGCTTTTTCTGCAAGACAGCTATATTGATATTTTCTCTCCACATTCTTTCAAATGGCAGCGTGTGGGATTCCCCATACAGATTGTCCATTGACGTAACAGTGAAATTGAATGTCTGGCCGTTAGAAATGTCTTCAATGTCTAAATGCTTTATAAAGAGGTCCATTTCATAATAGGTCCCATCCTCTTTTTTTGCATTTACCGGCTTAAGAGGTGTAAATATGTGCAGCACCGGAGTTACATCGATGACTTCCTCACCGACATAAAAATCATTGTAATATGATTCCACGCTCGGGTAGTGACCAAACCTTGGCAAATATAGGGATCTTTCCCTGTAAATATATTCTTCACCGTTTATGGTTGCCGTGGCATAGTTAGGACTCAGATAGTATCCTTCTTCATCCTTCTCACCGCAGCCCGTAAAGCAGAATGCACAGAGAGACAGCAATACCACTAATAAAAGTTTGGCGTTCATAGAACTATATTTTCAAATAAATACCAACTAAATGCGCAGTTCGTGCTGGCAGGCCTGCACCTCGGTGATGCTGCCCATGTGCTTGCCCATATCGTCGGACAATTTCACGCATTCGCGCCACTGCTGGTTGACATTCATCTTGCACTGCGACAGCTTCATCACAATGTTAGCCGGCTTGAAACCGGTGTCGTTGGTCAGATTCGTACCCACGCCGAACGAACATTTGATTTTGCCCTTGCAATAGTTGAATATGCGCAGGCACTTTTCAAAGTCAAGCGCATTGCTGAATATGATAGTCTTGCTCATCGGGTCGATACCGAATTCACGGTAACGTGCCACCAGCAAATCAACAAATCCGATTTCGTCGCCGGAGTCGCAACGTACGCCGTCGAACAGCTTTGCCTGCTTGCGGCTGAGGTTGCTGAGGAACGATTCCGAAGTATAGGTATCGGCCAGTGCCGTACCGAGGTCACCGTCGTAGACGTTCACCCAGTTTTCCAACGCCATATAGTTGGCATGCTTGTAGCCGAACTGTGCGCCATGGAACATGAACCATTCATGCGGGTGCGTACCCATCATCTTCATGCCGTATTTCATTGCCAAGTGGCAGTTGGACGTTCCGGTACAGTATTTTGAATGTTCCTTGAGGTAGCGGACCACGAAATCCTGCACTTCATACGAGAAACGGCGGCGTGTGCCGAATTCTGAGAACGGCATGGCATTGCTGTCGGAAATTTCAATCTTATGGTCGAGCCGTTTCTGCATTTCCACATAATCGGGCTGATGACCGTAGAACGTGTTGCTCAACTCCGAAACGATGGCAAGCAGACACACTTCATAAAGCGTCACTTTATAAAGATAGTCGGTCACCTCCATCTGCAAATGCCCCTCTTCGTCCAAATGCACAAGCACCTTTTCCGGTTCAAACCGGAACGACGACAGCCATTCCCAATAAACCAACGGAAGGAAACGGCAGTGTTTCGACATATAGTCAAGTTCCTCCGGCGTGAGCTTCAATTCCGCCATTTCAGCGATTTCGCGCTTCAACGCTGCAAGAAATGCATCGTCGTACACTTTCCGGTCGCGATCGGTAAAAACAAAGGTTCCCATGGCATAAGGGAACAATTTTATATAGGCATACGAAGTGGTGAACTTATACAGGTCCGAATCCAGTATAGATTTGATTGTCATAAAGTCCTTTTTTTTATTTTTCCTAAAGATAGTGAAAGGTGAGTTGAGAGACAAATGAAAACGCAGTTTTCAAATTTGGCTATCCCGAACCGCATCCTATCATCTTCAAAGATACGAATAAAATTCAAACTGCCTGCATTTTCCGACAGAAAAACGGACAGCATAGCCATACTCCCCCTTTTCCCGACATACGCCATGCAGCGCCAACAAAAAAACGCAGGGCCGACAGACCACGCCTGCCCAGCCCTGCGCATATATCCGATTGCGGAAGTTCCGCTATTTCACAGCAACTTTATATACAGCGTCTCCGGCACGAACTACATACAGTCCGGCAGCGACCGGAATACGGAGTTCATTGCCGTTTTCTTCTGCTACAAGCTGTCCACCAACATTGTAGACAGCCACCTTCAGCGGTTCTACGGCAGAAACAACCACTTCGCCGTCACCGCCACGAACACTGATGTCCGACAATTCTACGCTGCCGACACCACCCTGTCCGCCTTCAGCAACAGTGATGTTGTCCAAATGGATATTGTTGACCTTTCCGGCAATACCCTTGAAGCTCAGACGAAGGTTCTTTTCGCCCTTGAATGCAGCCAAAGAAACAGTGTGCTTCATCCAGCCGTCGGCTTCTGCTCCGGAAACCTTGATAGCCTCGCTCACTTCCTCAAAAGCTCCGTTGTTCTTCGATGCCTCAACAACCAAGGCATCGTCGGAAGCAGCACCGGAAGTATGGTAAACATAGAAGGAAAGTTCCGGTTCGTTCAGCGGGCTGACATCAATCTTCTCACTGGTGAAACGAACGATGTCACCGGCATTGTCCACCATTTCATTCATGAACGAAGCCATACCGCCGTCTTTGTCCTGCGGAAGAGCATCAGGAGTATAGCCTTTTTCACCGATACCCCATGCGGATTCCAGACCGACAACCTTTTCATTCATCCACCAGTGAGCCATACCGCCACCTACAAACGATTCGGCAAAAGGAACCGGGCTTGACGGACCGACAAACATCAGTTCCGAATAAGCACTTGCACCGATACCGGCTTCATAGGAAGGAGTTATCACATAGAACACATAAGTTTGTCCGGCACTTGTGTCAATCGTATTGTCGACAAATGTTGTTTCCTTGATGTTTTCAGCTACGACCGTTTCATTGTTGCGGATAATGGTATAGGTCATCGTTCCGTCGTAAAGTTCACCGCCTTCTTCGGCAGCGTCTGGAGCTTCCCAAGTCATTACACAGTTGTGGGCATCATCCTCAACAACCGTGAAATTCTTCACAGCACCCGGACGAGAGTATCCGACAATAACAGAAACTTCCGACGGGTCGCTCTTCAATCCGTTGGAATAAGCGTAAATCACATAAGTATTTTCACCCTTGACTGGTTCATTGTCAATCCATTCAGCACGGAGTGAACCGGCAACTTCACCGGTCGTATAGACTGGCTCTGTTCCACCCTTGCGGTACACTTCCATTTTGTCGACCTTGTTCATGTAAGAACCGTCGATGCAATAAAGCGGAGCATACCATTCCAAACGCACAATCAGCGCACCGGCATTGCCCGGAGTAGCCGTAAGGTTGTAGGGCGATTGCGGAGTCTTGGCAGAACGGTAGTTTTTCACTTCCAAATCATCGATTGTCAGTTCTGTACCGGTCTGGTTATTGTCAGCCGTAAGACCTACACAATAGTTGCCTTCCGACGGAACAATGATATAGCCTTCAATTTCGACATATTCCGTATTGTCGATAACGCGGATATCGCCGATTGGGCCCAGCGGTGTATGCTGTTCGTCGTTAGAGCAAAGAATCAGCATGATTTGTGCCAGTTTCGATGCGTCGGCCACATGTGCCTTCAACGAAACTCTCACCTCCTGTTCCGGCGACATATGCAGACCGGGAGTATAGAGAATATCCGGAGCTTCCGACTTCTTGGAAGATGTCCACTTCAGGCAACCGCCGTCCAAAGCAAACACATTGCCGTCGGCATTTCCGTCTTCCACAACACAGCCTTCGAGAGCCGTTTCAGTGTCAAACGTATTGACATAAGGCAATTCCAGACGCTCGCCCGAAACGTAATGGTTTTCATAGGTCAGCGAATTTGTCAGCTCATAGCTTTCCGACCAGTCACGCCAGGTCCATTCCGTCATTGACAGCTTGTTGCCCTTGTCATCATAAGTAAACTCACGTTTGTATTTATACATCAGGCTCAACGATTCGGAATATTCAGCCTCTTCGATAATACCGCCATGGTCGTCGTAGGCGTATGTCGTTTTACCTGTCATTTTCCATGTGTATTCGCCCGAACTGTAATCTATCGTATAGTTGTACGGAATTTCCTCCACCACACGATTGTTCTCATCATAGACACGCTCGATTTTCTTTACCGTCTTTTGCGAGCCGTCGGGATAAGTGCGCAACTGTTCTTCTGTAGACACATTTCCTTCGTAAGTGAACACACTTGTAGTTTTAGGAGTTTCATCCCATTGTCCGGTTCCACGGTTCCAGCTATAGTAGCTGCGACCCTGTTCCTTACCATCGTCACCATAGACAGAATTGTATTTACTGTCTTCGCGCAAATAATTGCCGATAAATTTCCACGCAGCGTTGTCCCAAATCCAATCTTCATAACTGATCTGACGCGACATGTCGTCATATCCGAACAACTCCTTCTCATTGTAGGTAAGTTCATCATCCACGAGTTTGTAAGTCCAACGTTCCGTCATTCTCGACAAATCGTCATAAACATAGGCAGTTTTTTCAACAACAGTACCACCGCCGTCATAAGTCAACACGTAATCCAATTGCGTATTTTCACCACTGACCGACAGCGAGCTGCCAAATAAGCATAATAAAGATACAACTGATAAAAAAGTCTTTTTCATAAGCATTACTAAAATCATTGGTTTTGCAAATGTATATATTTTCTCAAATGTCTGAGGTAAAACAATATTTTATAATTTTGTGCAACTTTTGCGATGGCAATCTTATCTTCTATAATCTGTGGCAACCGTACGCTACAAATTCAACGCCACCCCATCAAAATACAAAGGCTCCGGCGCCGGACAATCGGAAAAAGACCGTCTGTAAAAAAATGTCCCGGCACATACATCTGTGTCGAGACAAATATACGAATGTTGCGAAAAATTCCGTTTACAGGCAAAGCATCAGTGTGGCATAAATCGGATAGAGCACCAGCCAGACAATGGCAGAAGCGAGCGACCAATAGGCAGCTCGGTCGGAAGCACGTTTGGCTTTGAGATATTCGCCGCTGTTGTAAAGAGTGTGCACACGGCTGGCGTAAACGACAGCCACTATCCCCAACGGCAAACAGCAAAGCACCAACGAAAGAATGGCCCATACAAGATTTGTGGGCGGACATACGCTTGTGTCATCGTCTTTTTCCAATTGTCGGTTTTCTTCCAAGCCCTTGCGATAGCCTGCCAAATAAGCGTTCTGCACTTCGAAAGGCGAAGCCGTAGTATGGTGCTGCTGTGCATGAAAGGCGGCACCGTCGAAACGCGGCGGAACAGCCTCGGAATGGTTGCTTTCCGGCGTTTCCTCATGGATTTCTTCAGCGACTGGATTATCAGCATTCTCTGCCGATTCTTCCGGAAAAGTCTTTTCTTCAGCTTCTTCCGTTGCGGTTTCAGCCTGCACCTCCTCGGCTTGCGGTTCTTGTTCCGGCGTTGCGGCAAACAGACTGTCGAACAGCGACAGTTCCCCTGCCGGAGTCCAGTCCTTCAGATCAACAAACCACACTTTTGTATCAGGAGTAATGCCCATTCCGCGCAGTTCGTCCATCGTAAACGGGCCCAAACTCTCCCCATTGCGTATAATCCAATATTGCCTTTCCATAACTAAAATGCTTTACCGGATGCAAACTTACAGAAAATCCCCGGAAATTCAACGCAAAAACATGTAAACATTGATTCCCGGAGATATATCAACATTAAAATTTTTACAGGCATCAATTCATCACTTTATAGACCGAACCGTCTACACGGACAATGAAAATTCCATGTCCGTCTATTGAAATGACCGTATCCCCTCCACTATAAAGCAACGCACCGGTCATACTAAATACTTCAATACGAGCCCCTTCGGATGTTCCCAAAACGTGAAGAGCACCGTCACTTACCGAAACTTTCACCCTATCACTATCCACATTTGTTACACTGTCAAACATTCGCCCTTCAATGTTCCAGAAATTCATCCATGGATCTGCCGACTCATATAATTCCAATTTGGTTTCCGGTACATATAGCGTAGCCGACGCATATATGATGTCGTCGAACGGTTGGTTGTGAATGTCATCGATCGGTCGGTTGTGAATGTCGTCCTTTCCGTAACAGTAGGGTGGAACAGGGGCTTCGCAGTACACTTCTTCTATTTTCTTGTTCCCCCCGAACGCCAAGTTGCCGATATATTCCACATTCGCCCCTATCGTCACTGAAGTCAGGGCGTTGCATCTGTAAAATGCCTCTTCCCCGATTTCTTTTACAGAAGAAGGGATGGCTGCTGACATAAGGCTTGTACAGCCTAAGAATGACTGATTGTTAATAGTTGTCAGAGAGTTGGAAAGTTTTAGCGACTTCATCTTGTCGCAGTATGCAAATGAAAGCCAATGGATATCAGTTACGGAATTGGGCATCTCAACACTTGTCAAATCGCTGAAAGCGAAAGCCTGAAAGCCGATAGAGCAAACTGACGACGGAATCTCGACCGAAGTGATGCAACTTCCATAAAAAGCATAATCCTTGATCTCGGTTATCGTGTTCGGTATCGCAAAATGTGTCATTTTCTCTCCGTTGAAATATAGTTCAGCTCCATAATAACAGGGATTGCTGTTCTGGTTGCGGAACTCAATCTTGCACCATGATTCGAGGTCCTCAATGTTAACTCTCGACATTTTTACATGAGGGTCAAAAGATATATCGAGGTATGTGACATACTTTCCTATTGTCACCGAGTGGGCGCCTCCCCCAAAAGAAAAGTCTAAACTGCGACCGATATACATTTCATCTAACGCACATCCTTTAAATGGGGAGGCGGATTCGAGCCTGCAACGTTGTTCACCATCCTCAAAAAACAATTTCTTTAATCCGGTACAGCCAACAAACGCTTGATTCCTTATTTCTTCCAACGTGTTAGGTATGAAAAGTTCACTCAGCCCAACGCAGTTTTGGAACGCACGCTCATTGATGATTTTTACAGTTCGTGGAATGTCAATCGCTTCCAATTCCGTGCAATTGGCGAATGCATCAGAGTTTATACCGGTGACGGTGTATGTTACGCCGTCGTGCTCGACTGTCGGTGGAATTATCACCTTACCTGAAACATATTCAGCCTGTCCCCCTCCATATTGATTATCTCTGACTTTCGCTGTCATGTCATCATATAGGGAGAAATAAAGGTCACCAATTTTGAATGAACCTTTGTAATCCAATGCGCCAATATCCACGGAAACAAAACACATCAACGCAAACCAGGCGAAACGGCATATTGACATCCGATTAATTCGCTTGATGGTCAAATTTTTATTCATAGTAACACTTTTTTTCAAATGTAGGCAAATTAAGCGTATCTGCAAATTTCTGACGCAACATTTTGCCGCCACATGGTATTATTTAAACATATTTAATAATAATAGTCCGTTAAAAATTCAACATATCGGCTAAGCGGCTTCCGCCACAAAGCCA
>OLQD01000594.1_pt1 | contig 34031 bp, 29 predicted proteins | sample 1672841 | NCBI WGS metagenome assembly OLQD01 (sample SAMEA3136729, study PRJEB25190) | human gut metagenome | biome: human gut; feature: human-associated habitat; material: faeces | place: Austria | collected 2013 | reverse complement strand
CATCGAAGAGAATCACACAGTATGGACGTTTCCGCACTCGTTCGCACAGCGTTCCGCCCTCTTCATAGCCCACATATCCGGGCGGTGCTCCAATCAGCTTGGAAACGGTATGCTTTTCCATGTATTCACTCATGTCGAAGCGTACCAGTGAGATACCTAATTCTGAGGCTAATACCCTGGCCACCTCGGTCTTTCCTACTCCCGTAGGACCGACAAACAACAGACTGGCCAGTGGCTTGTTCTCGTCCAGCAATCCGGCTTTGGCCATTTGCACCGCCTCCACCACTTGACGAATGGCTTCGTCTTGTCCGTAAATCTGTCCCGATATGCGTTCGTACAATGCTTCCAGTGAAGCGTTGTCTTCCTCCTTGAGTGCATTGGCATCAATCTTACAGGTACGTGAAAGTACTTCGGTAATCAGTTTTCTGTCCACCGTCTTTGTGCCGTCTGCAGCCGGGTGAATTTCGCGGTAAGCACCGGCCTCATCAATCAGGTCGATTGCCTTGTCGGGCAGGAAGCGGTCGCTGATGTAGCGGGCACTGGCTTTTACGGCATACTCAATCACTCCCGGTTCATAGGTCACGTGGTGATACTCCTCATATTTTTCCTTCAATCCTTCTATGATGCGGATAGCCTCGTCGATGCTGGGCTCCTGAATGTCGATTTGCTGGAAACGGCGTACCATTCCTTTGCTGCGTGAGAAATAACGGTTGTATTCTTCGTAGGTGGTAGAACCGATGAAACGGATGTCTCCTTGTTCCAGGTAAGGCTTCAGCATGTTGGAGGCATCCATCGAGCCATCACCGATTTGTCCGGCTCCGATAAGATTGTGTATCTCGTCAATATAGAGAATGGCTTTCTTCTCTGCACTGAGGCTTTTCATCACACTCTTCAACCGTTGTTCGAAGTCGCCCCGATATTGTGTACCGGCCAGCATACTACCCAAATCCAGTTCATAGATACGGCTTCCCTTCAGGCGTTCGGGCACTTTTCCGGCTTCTATGCGGGCTGCCAGTCCGTAAGCCAAGGCTGTTTTTCCTACTCCCGGTTCGCCGATGTGCAGCGGGTTGTTCTTGTCTTTCCGGCACAGCACTTCGATAGTACGTTCCAGTTCTATTTCCCTTCCAATCAGCGGATTGTGATTCTCCAACTGCTCGTTCAGGCAGGTAATGAAATTCTTGGAAATGCCATGAGGCTCGTCCGAATCATTCTCATCCAGGCTGAGGTCGTCTCCATAGATGACTACCAATTGGCTGATGAAATCCGGAATCCGTTCTTTCAGGTGTTTTTTCAGAAAATAGCAAGCCCAGGACTCCGGCAGCAGCAACATGGCCTGTACTACGTGAGGAATATCTAGCACTTCGGCATTGGATGATTCCACGAAGGCATACGCATTCTGAAACAGCAGGTTGGATTGCACAGAAAATTGCAGTTCATAGTTGGCATCTTCCGGCACCTGTTCCATTTTCTGTGCCAGGTATTCGTCCACTTCCTCTTCCATCACCGGAATATGACAGAAACATTCTTCTACGGCCTCCACAAAAGGGTCCTGGTTAAAGAGTGCGCTGAGAATATGCTCCGGAGTAATGAATTCATGGCGATAACGGAACGCCAGTCCCTGAGCAAACGACAGCGCTTTGTCTACATATACAGATTTTTCGATGTGACTCATTGATTCTTTACAGTTTAATTGTCTTCGGGTTCTACGGTCAGTCGCAGAGGAAATCCTTCCTCACGTGCCATCTGGGTGGCCTTCTGTGCTTTGGATTGTGCTACGTCGTAAGAATAGACGCCTGCCGTGGCCGATTGCTGCTGGTGTACTTTCAGCATCAGTGCCTCGGCTTCCTCCTGCGATTTGAAAAACACGATTTTAAGTACCTTCACCACGAAGTCCATAGTGGTGAAGTCATCGTTGTGGAGAATCACTTTATAATGTTTGGGTTCGTGCAGCTCCACACGCTTTTTTTCTTTACATAACGATTGTTCTTTTTCCATTTGTCTACTTTAATATAGCGATTTGGACTCGCGTCAACGTGCCGTGTTCAGTGTAAATTCTTTATGGTCGTACATTTGTCCACGGGTATCGGTCACAGCCAGTCGGAAAGTAGCTGTACCCGTTTTGATACGTTTTCCGGCAGTGACGGTAGCCGTATACTTCACCCCGTTTCCCGGTAGAATCTGTTCCACCAGAATGGAAGGGGAGATATGCAGGTGTTTTATTCCGCTGATTTCTACCACGCTGGGAATCACGTTGTAGGCAATTTCATTTCCTTCGTTCATGATTTCGAAAATGATTTTGCTGCTTTCTCCCGAGCTGATGACATGGTCACGGTCGTTATCTATGAAACGGATGTTTCGGATGTATAAAGAGGAGAGAGCAGACTGTGTATAGTCCGGCTCGGCGTACACCTGTTCCACGGGATAGTTTGCCCTGTTTTCTTCACGCGATTTTGGGGCTGTCAGTGCACCCCCAATGGCAGCTCCGGCCAGTGTGCCGACAATGCTTCCAATGGCAGAACCCCTGTAGCTTCCTCTCCAGCCATGACGGGAGTCGCCCACCAGTCCGCCGATAGCACCTCCCACACTATTGCCGATGGCGGCACCACCTACAATGGCACCGGTACGTTCCGGTTGCGTCGTTCCGCATCCGCTACTCAGTAAGGACACGATTATAAGTAAAATTGCGACTTTCTTCATGGATGTTTTCTTGATAAAAGTTTTATTTGCGGTATTTAGCTTTAATGGCCGGAAGTTCTTTCTGAATGTCATTGATACGACGTGCATCACTGGGGTGTGTACTCATGAATTCGGGTACCTTGCCACCAGAACTGGCCGACATCTTTTGCCAGAAAGTCACTGCCTTGTCAGGGTTATAACCCGCCATGGTCATCAGAATCAGTCCCATGTAATCCGCTTCCGTCTCGTGCTTGCGCGAGAAAGGAAGGGTTACTCCGTATTGTGCTCCCACACCGTATACCGTACCCGCGATGGTCTGTACTATCTCACTCTTTTGTGAGAGAGTCTGTCCTAATATTTGTGCGCCATACTGGGTAAGCATCTGCTGGCTGATACGCTCGTTGCTGTGCTTGGCTACGGCATGTGCTACTTCATGCCCCAGTACCACAGCTAGTTCATCGTCCGACGAAACCAATTTCATCAGTCCTTCATACACCACAATCTTTCCTCCGGGCATACAGAACGCGTTGATTTCGTCACTCTTTACCAGATTAAATTCCCAGGCAAACTCCTTGATTTCGTCAGAAAGTCCGTTGCTGCGCAGGTATCGTTCTGTGGCTGCGGCAATGTTCTTTCCCACTCGTACCACCATGGCCGTCTGGGTGGCATTGGTCGACTTCTGGGCACTTTTTATGTAGTCTTTATACTGAGTCAGGCTGGAAGAAAGCACTTCCTGGTCTGAAACCAGCAACAATTGTTTACGTCCGGTGAGCGGTACCGAACTGCATCCTGTCAGCATCAGCAAAGAAAGGACATACACACTTAGTTCTTTTTTCATAACGGTTTCGTTAGTTGTTCTACAAACATAACAAAAAAATGATGATTTTTGATTATGTTTGTGGCAATAAACTATAAAAAAGAGATGAAAAAGGAACTTTTTATAGCATGTTCTCTTTGCGGGACCATGCTGGTGAATGCTGAGAATATAGAGGTCACTACGTTTAAATACGCAGGACCGTATGCATTAGTGCAACCTTATCAGGTTGACAGTGTGGATGTTAATTCCAAGTCGTGGAAAGCGGAGTCACTGCTGGATACGCCGGTGTCATTTTCTTTGCTTGAAGGAGCAGAAGTAAAGCAGGCAAGTCAGTTGTCTCCGTCGGCAGGCTATGCCCTGCACCTTATGGGTTTTGTATTGGAAAATACACACTATGGAGAAGTGTCACTGAAGGTGGAAGGGGCTGAACACTATCAGGTGTATGTGGATGGCAAGCGCGTGGAGGATGCCTCGTTATCGCTGAATCCGGCTACGCATCAGGTGGTCATCAAGTACCTCTCCATGCCTGGCGAAAAGAACGTGCCGAAGGTGAGCCTGGATGCTAAGCAGGACGGGGTGTTTACCTTGCGTACCGAACAGGGCCGTCTGTTTACACTGGCCGATGTACTGCATGGTACCCGCTTTACGGGTACTGAACTTTCAGCCGATGGAAAATACCTGATTACGTCGTACACTGTAACAAAGGAAGGTGGGGAAACGACTTCGCAGACCAAGGTAAAGGAACTGAAGACTGGCAAAATATTGGTAACCCGGGGAGAAACCTTGCACTGGATGCCGCGTTCCGTGAAATATTACTATATACGTCAGGGTGTATCCGGACGGGAACTGGTAACGGTAGATCCTGTATCCGGACACGAGGAAGTGTGGGTGAACCATCTTCCGGAGGGCAGCTTTCAGATAGCACCTACAGAGGATTATCTGCTGTTTACTCTCGTACAGAAAGGGCCGGAAGAGAAGAAGGAAATCTATGAATTCATTGATCCGGACGACCGCCAGCCTGGATGGCGCAACCGTACGTACCTGGCCCGTTTTGATGTGAAGACAGGCGTGTGCCAGCCTTTGACCTTCGGTTACAAGAATGTATGGGCTACGGATATCTCCTCCGACGGACGCTTTATCCTGATGATGGCTTCCAACCACCGTATGGGAAAACGTCCGACCACCTTGTTCTCCGTGTACAAGATGGATGTGCAGACCTTGCAGGTGGAAGAACTGGTGAAAGATGACGGTTTCCTGACCAATGCGCAGTTCTCTCCCGACGGCCGTCAGGTATTGCTGGCCGGAACACCGGAGTGTCTGGGAGGCATCGGCAAGAATGTGAAGGAAGGACAGACTCCGAGCATGATTGACAATCAGCTTTACCTGATGGATTTGCAGAGCAAGCAGATAGAACCGCTGACCCGGACATTCAATCCGAACGTGATGCAGACGGTATGGTCGGCTGTAGACAATTGTGTGTACTTCACTGCCGAAGACCGTGACAGTATCGCGCTGTTCCGTCTGAATCCGGCAAAGAAACACATTGAGAAGGTGAATGTGCCCGAAGAAATGGTATTGGGATTCTCTGTGGCCGAGAAAGCTTCTTCGTTGTCGTTCTACGGAGGAAGTGCGTCTAACTCTCACCGCTTGTATGTGGTCGATTTGAAGAAGGATGCTTCCAAGCTGGAAGAAGATTTGAACGGAGAATTGAAAGATGTGCTGCTGGGTGAATGCAAGGCGTGGGACTTTGTCAACTCCCGTGGGGACACCATTTGCGGACGCTACTACCTGCCGCCTCATTTTGACCCGAACAAAAAATATCCGATGATAGTCAACTACTACGGCGGATGCAGTCCCACAAGCCGTAATTTTGCCAGCCGTTACCCGCATCATGCGTATGCCGCATTAGGTTATGTGGTGTATGTGGTAGAACCGAGTGGAGCGACCGGTTTCGGTCAGGAATTTTCTGCCCGCCATGTGAATACGTTCGGTGATTATGTGGCCGACGACATCATCGAAGGAACACGTAAGTTTGTGGAAGCTCATTCCTTTGTCAATGGTAAGAAGATCGGTTGCATCGGTGCTTCATACGGTGGCTTCATGACGCAGTACCTCCAGACAAAGACCGACTTATTTGCCGCCGCCATCTCACATGCCGGTATCAGCGATCACACCAGTTACTGGGGTGAAGGCTATTGGGGGTATTCTTACAGTGAAGTATCAGCAGCCAATAGTTATCCGTGGAAGAATCCGGAACTCTTTGTCGACCACAGTCCGCTATTCAATGCCGACAAGATACACACTCCGCTGCTCTTCCTGCATGGAGCAGTAGATACCAATGTGCCGGTGGGCGAAAGTATCCAGATGTTTACGGCCCTGAAACTGTTAGGACGTGAAACGGCGCTGGTAGTGGTAGACGGACAAGACCATCACATCAAGGACTATCAGAAACGCATCCAGTGGCAGAACACTATCTTTGCCTGGTTTGCCAAATGGCTACAAGATGACCCGACCTGGTGGAACACCCTTTATCCTCCTAAAACCTTGTAAAACGGATGAAAATATTACATACTAGTGACTGGCACTTGGGGCAGCAACTGTTTGAATACGACCGCAGCGAAGAACAGCAAGACTTTCTGCGGCAGTTGTGCCACTGGGTAGCCGCAGAACAGCCCGATGCGTTGATCGTGTCGGGCGACGTGTTTCATTATTGCAGTCCTTCGGCAGCCGCCCAGCGGTTGTACACGGATGCGCTGGTGGAATTTCATGAAACCTGTCCCGCTATGCAGATTATCATCACGGCAGGCAATCACGACAGCAGTTCCAAGCTGGAAATCAACCGGAATCTGTGGAAGTATGCCGGAGTCACCGTGGTGGGTTCTATCCGAAGAAACGAAGCCGGCCAGGTAGACTTGGAACGTCATATCGTGGAAGTGAAGAACGGTTGCGGCGAATTGAAAGGCTATGTGATAGCCCTGCCTCATGTGTATCCGCAAAATTTTCCGGCGCTCGATGAAGAAGTTCCGCGTGAGGAGCGGCAATCCCATTTCATCCAAACCTTGCTGAACCGTGTGAAGGAACGTAACCAGGGAAATCTTCCGGTGGTGCTGATGGCCCATCTGGCCCTGACGGGAAGTGACATTACCGGACAGGACGACGGACGCGGTGGCATGGAATACACGGATATCCGTCTGATGGGGGAGGGATACGATTACCTGGCCTTAGGGCACATTCATTTTCCGCAAACCCTGCCCGGCGGACGGGCCCGTTATTGCGGCTCCCCGCTTCCGGTCAGCTTTGACGAGAGTTACGGGCATTCCGTCAGTCTGGTAGAACTGGCTGCACACGGTGCTATGCCCGAAGTGCGTACCTTGCCGGTGCGGAATGCGTGGCCCTTAAAAGTACTGCCTTCGCAGGCCGTGCCGTTGGAGGAGGCATTGGAGGTGTTGCAGGCCATCTCCGATGAGGAAAAAATGTATGTGCAGTTGCACGTCCGTATTCAGGATGTACCTCCGGCCTATTGCATGGAGCGGGCCTACGAACTGACCCGTGGCAAAAAGTGCCGTTTCTGCCGTTACAAATGGGAACGTGAAGTAGTGGAAACGCAGAAGGAGATTACAGAACTGGATGTAGACCGTTTGCAGACTTTTTCCCCGTCGCAGGTAGCAGCCATCTATTATCAGGACAAGTTTCAGCGGGACATCGCTCCGGAAATGCTCGACATGCTGGAGGAAGCCGTGAAACGGGTACGAAGTCAAGAGGAGGAATAGCACATGAAATTACAGAAACTGATTATTGAAAATATAGCCTCCATCGAGAAGGCGTGCATTGATTTTGAGCATGGACCGTTGGGCGAGGATTCCATCTTCCTGATTTGCGGACCGACGGGAGCCGGAAAGTCGACGTTGCTGGATGCGGTGTGTCTGGCACTCTATAACACCACTCCGCGTTTGAAACAGGCAGCCAATGAACGCTACTTGGACGAGAACGACAGCTTTTCCGGCACGGGTGAAGTAAGCATCGACGATTCACGCATGCTGATGCGGCGCGACAGTGTGTCGGCACAAGTGGAGCTGTGGTTTACGGATGCGGCAGGAGATGCCTTGCGGGCCGTGTGGAGCGTGGCAAGGGCGCGCAACAAGGCTGGAGGGAAAATTCAGAAAGTGGTCTGGACACTTTCCTTGCAGGACGGTACTCCGCTCACGAATAAATCGACCGAAACACGTACGGAGATAGAGCGGCGTATCGGTCTCACCTTTGAGCAGTTCTGCCGGACCACGCTGTTGGCACAGGGAGAGTTTACCAAGTTCCTGAAAAGCAAGGAGGAGGAAAAATCAAATATCCTGGAGAAACTGACGGGTACGGAAATCTACTCGCGCATCAGTCGGGAAATCTACGTGATGAAGACCGAAAAGGAGGCGGAGTTGCAGGAACTGAAGGCGCAGACGGGCGGCATTGTGTTGTTGACTGACGAGGAATTGGCCGCGCTTCAGGCGGAACAGCGTCAGGTGACAGAAGAGACCGCCACGCTCCGCACGCAGCTGAAGCAGGAGCAAGACCTTCGGAAATGGTTGACCGACGAGCAGAAGTTGGCACATGATCTGGAGGAGACCGGAAAGGCGCTTCAGTCACTAACGGAACGGGTGGAATCGGAAGATTACAAGCGCAACAAGTCGTTGCTGGATGACTGGGACCGTACGGCTGATGTGCGTTTTCAATGGACAGAACAGGCGGCCTTGCAGCAGCGTATCCGTACGTCGGAAGAAGAACTGGAACAACTGAAAGAGAAGTACCGTTCGTTGAGTCTCGGTCTGGGTCAACTGGAGCGTATGCAGGTGCAGTGCCGGGAACAGTGGGAGGCGTGCGAGACGTATCTTTCCGGTGTGCAGGAAAAGATGCCGGTGTACGAATCGTTGCAATCGCTTTCGGCCTTGTCCGACCAGATTCAGCACGCACTTCTGCAGTCGGAAGATTACCGGAAAGAGAAAGTACACAAGGCGGCAATGCATCAAAAAACGTTGGAAGTCCGGCAGGGAGCTACGGCATCGTATGAACAGGCCCGAAAGGTAGCAGAAGAAAAACAGCAGGAGGTGGCAGCGTGCCGCATGCAGTTAGAGGATTTGCAAGTGGAAGAACTTCGGCAGAAGAAGCAGGAAGCAGACGCTCAGCTGGACGGATGGAAGAAATTGCGGGAGGCACTTTCTGTACGTGCGGAAAAGGAACAAGTCTGGCTGGATGTGCAGAAGAACCGGAAAACCTTGCAGGATGATTGTCGGCAGCAGCAACAGACGGTAGCGCAACTGAAAGCGCAGGCTGAGGTGTGCCGTAAGGAAAAGGAAGAAGTGCAGCAGGTGTACGACAAGCAGCGGATGTCGTGTGAAGACTGGGCACGCGAAGCCCGCGCACGTCTGTCAAAAGGCGATGTGTGTCCGGTTTGTGGCAAGGAGGTAGGTGATGACTTGAAGAGTGAAGCTCATTTTGTGTCATTGCTGGAACCGGTCCGTGCGTTGCTGGAAGAAAAGGCACGTCGGGCGGAAGAAGTCTTGACCGCACTGGCACGGGCAGAAGCGGAGGTTCGCTCCCTGATGCGGCTGGAAGAAATGGAGGCGAAGAAGGAGACTGCGGCAAAAGAAGCTTATTCTCTGGCGGAAAAGGCCGTGACAGATATGCCGCTTTATGCTATGGTGAAAGAAGCGGATGAGATAGTATCTCAGGTAGAGCAAGCCTTGTCGGCGCAGCAGGAAGAATGCGACCGGCTGGAAGCGCTGTGGAAACAGGCCGAGGAAGGACAGCAACGCCTGAACCGTCTGACGAAGGAACGGGAGGAACTGACCACTGCCTGCGAGCAATGGCACCGGAAGGTAGAGGAAGCCGATAAAGCCGTGTCCCGTTTGGAAACCGAACTGCGTATGCTGGAAGAGGCGCTTTCGCGTGAGGCACTGACCGTTTCCCAGTGCGTGGAGAAAGGAGAGACCTTGATTGTCTTTACGCCTTGGCAAGAAGCTTGGAAGACCAATCGGGAGAACTTTATTACCGCCTTGAAGAAAGAAACCAATCGGTATGTGGAACAGCAGACGAGGAGAGAGCAACTTTCGCACAGGGTAGAGTCGCTGGCTTCTCAGGTGGAGCAGGTGCAGTCTGTCCGTCAGGCTATCTTGTCGGAACTTCCGGCTTGGGAGCAGGAGACGGCAGAGACGATACCCGACGGGCCGTGTCCGGAAGGCCTTCCGGGACAATGGAACGCGCTGAACACTTCCGTGCTTTCTGTCTGCCATGCCATAAAGACATCGCAAAAGTTGAGGGAGGAAAAAAGCGCCGGAGTGGAAGCTTTTCTTGTCGGTCATCCTGAGATTTCCCGTGAGTATTTGGAGAAACTGGCCGGACTGGAAGTTGAAAAAGTGAATATGGCACGCCGTACTTTGCAGAAGTTGGACAACGACCTGACGAGCCGGCGGGCAGAAATGGAACGGGTCGGTCGGGAATTGGCGCAGCATCGGGCACAGCGTCCGTCGGAAACCGAAGGGATGACGCTGGCAGCCGTAGAGGAAACCATTTCCCGACTGGAAGAACAGCAGACCGGGAAGTTGGCTCGTTTGGGAGCCATCGCGCAGATGCTGGCACATCACGAAGAGTGCCTGCAACGTATCCGGAAGGTGAAGGAACAGATAGAAGTGAAGCAAAAGGAGGTGGACAACTGGGCGGGAGTGGCTGCCTTATTCGGCAGTGCCGACGGCAAGAAGTTCCGTAACATTGCCCAGAGCTACGTGCTTCGCCAGCTGCTGGCCGGTGCCAATCATTACCTGAGCCGGCTGACCGACCGTTACCGTATGGAGTGTCCGCCGGGTGGACTTACCATTCTGTTGCGCGATGAATACCAGGGTGGGGTGAAACGTCCTACATCCACCATTTCAGGTGGAGAGAGCTTCCTGGTGTCACTGGCCTTGGCCTTGGGATTGTCCTCGCTCAACCGGAAAAGTCTTTCGGTGGATGTGCTGTTTATCGACGAAGGTTTCGGTACACTGGACAGCGATTACCTGAACACGGTGATGGAAGCACTTGAGAAGTTGCACCAGATAGGAGGCAAGAAGGTAGGCATCATCAGTCACGTGGAAGCCCTGCGCGAGCGCATTGCCACCCAGATTCATGTGGAGCGGGTAAACCATACGCTAAGCCGGGTGGAGGTTGTCAATACGATGGGAAATATGTAAATTGCGGATTTTATAAATGATTGATTTTTAACAGATTAAAATTTGAATAGAAAACGCCTTTGCGTTTGAACTAAAACGCAAGGACATTTCAGATAAAACGCAAGTACGTTTGAAGTAAAACGCACTTGCGTTTTGTTTTAAACGTACTTACGTTTTTTCAGGTAATAGGGGATAACTTTTTTTTATGACAAAAATCCAGATAGATGTCGTACTTTTGTGTCACGAAACTAAAAACATTATGATTATGTACAAATCTATTCTTCGTCCCTGGTTGTTCCGTATGGATGCCGAGAAAATTCACGGTCAGATTGTTGCTTTACTTCATGTTTACCGTCATTTTCCACCGGTGAAATGTCTTCTTCGTGCATTTTATCGTCCGAAGGCAACTCCGTTTCAATGGCGGAACCTGACTTTTGCCAATCGGGTGGGACTGTCGGCCGGATTTGACAAAGAGGCGAATTGCTTTGACGAGCTGAGTGATTTGGGTTTTGGTTTTCTGGAAGTAGGAACCGTTACTCCGGAAAAGGTAACAGGAAATCCTTTCCCCCGAATCTTCCGTTTGCCGGAGGACCATGCGCTGGTTTCACGTACGGGTTTCAATAATCCCGGAAAAGAGGTTGTCCTGAAAAATCTGCAACGGAAACGGGACGGAAAATACATTCTGGGAGTAAATATCAATACCAATGCTCCGACCGATGCGGGCCGTGACAGACATTACAGATTTGTACGAGACTTTCAGTGCCTATGCGGATTATTATACGATAAACTGGGGCAGCATGACGCCTGAGATTCTGGCCGATGTGCTGACGGCACTCGAGAGCTACAAACAGCGTTTACATAGACCAGTCTTCCTGAAGTTGCCTGCCGATGTACCGGTGGAGAAACTGGATGCAGTAATTGAATTTGCAAAGGTGCATCATATTGACGGTTTCATTGCTACGGGACCTACACAGGACCGTTCGCTTCTGATTCATTCCGCACAGACTGAAGTGGAACGGGTGGGAGCTGGAGGCATCAGCGGACTTCCGGTCATTCATAAGTCTTTGGAGGTGATGAAGCATTTGTCGGCACATGCTCCCAAGGATATGTTGCTGATTGGTGCGGGAGGTGTGATGACACCGTTTGAGGCAAAGGCAATGCGGAATGCGGGAGCTCACCTCGTACAGGTGTATTCCGCTTTCATCTATGAAGGTCCTGGTGTGGTAAAGCGTATTGCTGAGAAAATATAAGCAGTGGCGTACATGTTGTATAAATGATGGTGGCCGACCTGTAAGATATAATCTTATGGGTCGGCTTGTTTTTACAAAACACCCTTTATGGCTTTCCGGTTCAGTTCAATGTAATTGCCTTCTTTCCTTTTGAGGATGCCTTCTTTTTCCATCTTGTTGAATTCGGTAGACAGGGCCGGACGTGTCACGTTAATGTATTCGGCCAGTTGCGTAAGGGTATGCGTCAGTTTCACGGTAGAAGTGTCTTTATCCAGCCGTTTCAGTAAATAGACCAGGATTCTTTCGCGAATGGTTTTTCGTGACAACACGTCCAGTCGCATGGTGGTACACACGTTGCAGTTGCCGGATACGCAGAGAAAACTTTTCAGCATATCCGGATATTTGCTGATAAGATGGAAGGTGGAGTCCTTGGTGGCAGTCAGGAGGACAGATTTTTCCAGTGTACGGAATGTGGCGGGGAAACGGTTGTCTTTCTTGAACAGGTGAGGGGTGGCGAAAGCTCTGGGCGATTCAATGTGTTCGATTAAGATTTCATTGCCGTTGGCATCGATGATGTTCACCTCCAAGGTTCCTTCCAGCAATACATACAGATTACAGCATATATCTCCTTGTTCCAGAATAACCGTATTCTCGTTGATTTCCTGAAGACGGAAGTCTAGTCTTTTTAGAATCTCACTTTTCAGATAGTTCGGTAGTTCGCTGAAAAGAGGGATGGAAAACAGCTTTTCTTTGTAACAGTCATTAAATGTCAGGCTTTTCATCATCTGTGTTTATGCTTTTTTCACCACAAAAATAGACTTTTAGTTTAGTATTGTCAATAGGACAGGCCGATTAATCTGGAGATGTGAAAGTGTTAATTGAAAGGGAGTGTCATATATCTTACACTTGTATTGATAATCCGGATGTATTTTTGTGAAGCAGGAATTAATAAAAAGATAAAGAATTACAGATGAGAAAAGCAAGTAGAGAAATGGATAGTCAGTGGGCTTTGGAGGTTATGCGCAAGGCCCCTTACATCACAGTCAGCTTTACCCGGGCCGACGGAAGTGCATACGGGGTGCCGCTTTCACTGGCTTGTACAAGTGAGGACGTGTGGTATTTTCATTGTGCTCCTGAAGGGGATAAACTGGATGCCATTGCCGTGCATCCGGAAGTATGTCTTTCGGCGGTCACGAAGTGCCAGCCTACTGTGGGGCCGAAGGACGGCACGTTTACACTTCAATATCGTTCGGCCATCGCTTTTGGCAAGGCGGAACGGGTGACGGATACGGAAGAGAAGATTGAGGCGCTTCGGGCCATCAGTCAACGTTTCCTGCCCAAGCACATGGATGCGTTTGATGAGGCGGTGCAGAGAAGCCTTTATCGTACGGAGGTGGTACGGATTACTTTATTAAGCCCTCCCACCGGCAAGCGTAAGCAATATGACAAGAATGGAGATGAAATGAAATACGGCAGGATGGAATGACCTTGCCGCAGGCTATATCGTAAAATGTAAAGGATGATGGAACTGTTTGATGTGTATTCGGTTTTTCCCGTGAATATCGTAAGGGGAAAAGGTTGTGAGGTATATGACGAGAAGGGGCAGGCCTATCTTGATTTGTATGGCGGACATGCCGTGATTTCGGTGGGACATTCGCATCCGTATCTGGTGAAGTGCATGAGTGAGCAGCTGCAGCAGCTGATGTTTTATTCGAATTCGGTAGTGAATAAGTTGCAGGAAAGACTGGCTAATGAGCTGGGTGAGCTGTCGGGGTATCCTGATTATCGGGCGTTCTTTGTCAACTCGGGAGCAGAAGCCAACGAAAATGCCTTGAAACTGGCTTCGTTTCATACGGGGAAAAAACGGGTAGTGGCTTTCAGAAACTCTTTTCATGGGCGTACGTCGGCGGCTGTGGAAGTGACGGACAATCCTGCCCTTCATGCACCGATTAATACGAATCATAACGTGTATTTTGCAGACTTGGATATAAAGGAAGTGGAAACGGAGTTGGCCAAGGGAGATGTGTGTGCCGTAATTCTAGAAGGAATTTCAGGAGTAGGGGGAATCCAGGTCCCCGATGAGGACTTTCTGCGGCAATTGAGGGAACTGACGATACGTTATGGGGTAGTATTGATTCTTGATGAAATACAGTCGGGTTATGGTCGTACGGGGAAGTTCTTTGCTCACCAGTGGGCTGGCATCAAGCCGGACCTTATCACTGTGGCCAAGGGTATAGCCAACGGATTTCCTTTTTCGGGAGTCTTGATTAGTCCGATGTTTGCCGCTCGAAAAGGAATGCTCGGTACGACGTTCGGTGGTAATCATTTGGGATGCGCCGCCGCCCTGGCTGTGCTGAAAATTATCCGTGAGGAGAAACTGATAGAGAATGCCCTTCATACGGGAACGTATCTGATGCAGCGGTTACAAGAATTGCATTCTCCGCTTATAAAAGAAATCCGGAGACGTGGACTGATGGTGGGGGTGGAACTGACCGTGCCGGTGAAAGAGGTACGTGAACCCCTGCTGTTTGAGGAAGGGATTTTTACCGGCTATTCCGGACAGTATACATTAAGAATACTTCCTCCGTTGATACTTTCAACGAAAGAAGTGGATATATTTGTAGGAAGTTTGAAGAAAGTGCTGGATGATGTCCGAAAAAAAGCACTTGGACAGACTGCTGTTGTACAAGAATAAATGTGTAACAATACGAGAATAATATGAAAACAACTGAATTTATCGGGGCTGCGGAACGGCAGCTTTATGAACTGGCAAGCAGAATGGTTGCCTATAATGCGGGCGATCCGAAGCGTATACAACATTTGATAAAAGTACATTATTTTGCCCGTATGATTGGTTTGGCAGAGCATGTGGATGAGGCTACTCAACTGATTCTGGAGGCGGCAGCCATTGTGCATGACATTGGTATCCGGATTTGTGAGCAGAAATACGGAGTCTGCGATGGAAAGCATCAGGAGCTGGAAGGTCCGGACGAAGCCCGGAAACTGCTGACGGACATGGGAACATTTTCTGAAGCACAAATAGAACGGATATGTTGGCTGGTAGGGCATCATCATACGTATGACTCCATTACAGGGATAGACTATCAGATTTTGGTGGAAGCCGATTTCCTGGTCAACATTTACGAAGATAATCTGCCGGCCGATGCCATTCGCAAGGTGAGAGAAAAGATTTTCAAAACTTCGGCAGGACGGGCATTGCTCGATACGATGTTTGGAGTTGAAAATAATACGCTCTAAAAAAAGCCCTCATTTCTGCATGTGGCAGGAATGGGGGCTTTGAAGTTATAGAATCATCTTTAGGAGCTATAGAAGAACTTGGGAAACAGAAGTTTTTTCCGTAATTTTGAAACAGAGTATTTTTATAATAGTGGTATGAATAAATTTAGCAATAAATCTATTGAAGAACTCGATTTCTATGTATATTCGTTAGTAGACCCTCGAGATGGTAAAATCTTCTATATTGGAAAAGGATGTGGAAATCGTGTTTTCCAGCATTGTGAGGCAGCCCTACAGGGGGATGAAGTATCCTTAAAATTAAATTTAATACGAGAGATTATTTCTTTGGGATTACAAGTAGAGCATTATATACTTCGTCATAAACTTTCTGAAAAGGAAGCTTTTCAAATAGAATCTGTTCTTATAGATTTTCTTACATATCCCAAATTTAATACGGAACAAATACTAACCAATATTGTAAGTGGACATCATCAGTGGGATGAAGGTATTAAAACCGTTGATGAGATTAATGCAATCTATGATTGTGAACGAATTAAGATAAATAACAATGAACATTTGTTGTTGGTAAGTTTGAATAGAAGTTTTGATGATGCAAAAGCTCAAGGTGTTTATCAACGAATAAATATTTATGAGAAAACTCGTCAATATTGGGCAATAGCAAAATCTCGTGCAGCTGAAATAGATTATGTGTTAGGGGTATATCATGGAATTGTACGGTCGGTAATTAAGGTTGATAGTTATGATTGGACTTTTTATGATGAAGAGAAAAAAGTCCGTTTTAGTAAAGAACGCTGTTGTTTTCATGGTACTTTAATAGCAGATTCACCTTATTTGAATAAAGATGTAAGTGACTATCCTTTTGGAAGTGGAGGGGCAATTAGGTATGTTCCATAAATTAATTGTAAAAAGAAAAAAAGTATAATATACCATGAAAAAACAATTGATTTTCATTTTATGTGGCTTGTTTTTATGCGCAGGTACGATAGCCGCCACAGATTACAACGTGCTCCAGCAGGGAGCTGTCGGTGACGGAAAAACATTGAATACAAAGTCTTTGCAATCGGCCATTGATGCACTTCATGCAAAAGGGGGCGGGCAATTGTACTTTCCTGCCGGACGTTACTTGACCGGCAGCCTGCAACTGAAATCGAATGTGACACTTTACCTGGAAAAGGAAGCGGTGCTGTTAGGAAGTACGAGTCCTTATGATTATCCAGGTTTCAGTACCGAGAAGGAACTGAAAGTCAACAATGACCATTTTGATCAGGCGCTGATTTATGCGGAAGGGGCAGAGAATATTGGCATTACGGGAGAAGGGTGTATAGACGGGCAGGGCAGGGAACTGGCGCTGACGATTGACAGCCTGCATCATACGGGAGAACTGGTGGACAAGCACTATAATACGTATCGCAAGCGGCCGAACACACGACCAAAGTTGCTTTTTATGCGTAATTGCCGGAAGATGGAGCTTCGGAAGACTAATTTCCGGAGCGGTGCGGCATGGGGACTTTCTTTTTCTCTGTGTACCGACCTGACGATTGATAGTCTGCATGTGGAAAACAGGGCATATTGGAACAATGACGGGATTGACATCAGCGATTGTAAGGATGTACGTATCTCCAATTGTTTCATCAACTCGGCAGACGATGGCATTTGCTTGAAGTCGCACAACCGGGGAGCATGGAACGACCGGGTATCCATCTCCAACTGCCACATCATCAGCAGTGCCAGTGCCATTAAGTTTGGTACGGAATCGTTGGGGGGATTAAAGAATGTGACGATTGACAAGGTCGTCCGGACATCAACTATGACCTGCGCGGACCAGCGGTGACGTTCTTTCATAATCCGTTCCCGAGTTCTATCTCAGGCATTCCGGGGCATGATATTGAGAACGTGAAGCTGGAGAATATAGAGATTGTGTGTCCGGGACGTGCTACACGCGGAATGGCCTATATGTCGGTGAGCCGCTTGAAAGACGTGCTGGAAAATGAAAAAGGATACCCTGAATTTACCATGTTCGAGGAACTTCCTTCATGGGGATTCTATGTGCGCCATGTGAAAGGGCTTCAGATGCACAATATTAAGTTGCGTTTGCAGGAAGATGATTTCCGTCCGGCTTTTGTGTTCGACAGGGTAAGCGATGTACGCCTTTCGGACATCAGTTTGCCGGAGAATAAGAAGGAGGGGCAGGTGGTGCTGCGGCAGACAAACTTGCAATCGGCTGATAATGCGGTGAAAGAGTATGTCAGGGAAGTAGAATAGGTATCAGGAGTTACTTATATAAAAGCATGATGCCTTCCTGAGTCACGTAATGAATGGACTCGGGAAGGCATCATTATTTTTATGGCCGTCGGATTTATTCCAGACAGGCATCCAGGTCTTTGATGAGCTGTTCCTTGTCAAGGTGCTGGCCGATGAAAACAATCTTCTGCATGCGGTCGCCATAGTGTTCATCCCAGTCTCTCAGCAGGCCGGGCTCGCGTTTCATCAGTTCTACGATTTCTTCTTCCGGCTGGGTGGCATACCAGAGTCCGGCTTCTGAAATCTGTTTCTGTCGTCCGGCCTGTTCGAACAGGAACGACATGTCGCGGTTGTGGGCAAAGTAGCATACTCCCTTGGCACGAATCACGTTGTGAGGCCATTTCGTTGCGACAAAGCGGTCGAACTTATGGATGTCGAAGGCAGGGCGGCGATAGTACACGAAACTGCTGATGCCGTATTCCTCTGTCTCACCTTCTTCATGGTGGTGGTGATGGTGGCAGCCTTCGTGTGAGTGTTCATGAGCGTGTGCATGCTCGTGTCCTTCCTCGTGGTGATGCTCGTGTTCCTCATGATGCTCATGTGCATGTGCTTCATGGTGAGGATGCGCTTCTTCTTCGGATACGGGGCGTTCTATCTCCCGAATCCATCCGGCAGAAGTGGCCACCCGTGCATAGTCGAATCGGCGGGTACCTACAATCTTGTCGAGATCTACCTTGGCATAGTCGCATTCAATGATTTCCGCACGGGGCTGTAGGGTACGGATGATGCTTTTGATGCGCTCCCGTTCTTCGGGAGTGACTTCCGATACCTTGTTCAGCAGCACGGTGGTACAGAACTCAATCTGCTGGATGAGCAGGTTGGCAATGTCTTCCTCTTCCAAGTCCTTTCGGGTAAGTTCGTTGCCACCGTCGAATTCGCTTTGCAGGCGGAGGGCATCGACCACGGTCACGATGTTGTCAAGGCGGCAGGTGCCGTACTTGGTGTAGGCACCGCCCAACTGAGGAATGGAACAGATGGTCTGGGCAATCGGTTCCGGTTCGCAGACACCGCTGGCTTCGATGACGATGTAGTCGAAGCGCTGCATTTTCATCAGTTCAAATATCTGTTCGATAAGGTCGGTACGGAGGGTACAGCAGATGCAGCCGTTCTGCAAAGCCACCAGACTCTCTTCTTTCTGGCCAACGATGCCGCCTTTCTGTATCAGCTCCGCATCGATGTTGATTTCGCCGATGTCGTTCACGATGACGGCAAACTTAATGCCTTCGCGGTTGCTCAGCAGGTAATTGAGCAGGGTTGTTTTTCCGCTTCCCAGGTATCCGGTAAGCAGAAGTATAGGTATTTCTTTTGTTTCCATGTGCAAATGTTTTTTAACGTGCCTGCAAAGTTAGTGTTTTTCTGCAAACGGTGTGCGCTTCTTTTTTGCAGAAGCAGGTTTAACTTTCATTATAGGTCGGTGTCACGTATGTGACAAAGTTTCTCTGCCCGAGGGCCTATCTTTGCACCCGTAATCAATAAAACGAATTAAATATGAAGACAATAGACTGGACGTATACGAGTGTGGGACAAATTGTGGCCGATGATTTTGCAGCGGCAAGTGTGTTCAAGAAATATGGCATTGATTTCTGCTGTCATGGCGAAGTGACGCTGGAAAAGGCTTGTGCCGATTTGGGACTGGCTGTAGAAGAAGTGGAACAGGCATTGCTCCATCAGGGTGAAGCTGGTAACGGACGGATTCCGTTTGCTTCGTGGCCGCTGGACTTGCTGATGGATTACATTCTGAAGATACATCATCGGGGAATTCGTGCCCGTGGACCGGAACTGCTGGCGTTGCTGGAGAAAGTGGAACGAGTACACGGTGAGGTGCATCCGGAACTGCATGAGTTGAAAGCACTGGTCAGTGAATCATTGGAGGACTTGGAAATGCATCTTCAAAAAGAAGAGAATGTGCTGTTCCCATATCTCTATGAATTGTACGCAGCAAAAGAACAGGGACAGCGTATGGCCCCGATGCATTGCGGTACGATAGCGAATCCTATCCGGGTGATGAAGATGGAGCACGAGGGAGAAGGAAACCGTTACCTGCACATTATTCAGTTGACGAATCACTTCTCCGTACCTCAGGATGGCTGTGCCAGCTACCGTTTGCTGATGCAGGAACTGGAAGCGTTTGTGGATGCGTTGTTTGAGCATATCCACCTGGAAAACAATCTGCTGTTTCCCCGCTTTGAGGAGATTGAACAGGAAATCGTATGTTAATATTTTGATATTGGAAAGAATGGATAACGGTGTGGTGCATGCTGAGAAGTATGCGCCACATTTTTTGTAAGTGGAGGTCTGTTTTTTGACTGAAATACCTATCTTTGAGGAAAATAAGATAAAAAGAGACCGTTATGCAGAGACAAATTTTTTTGGCAGTCCTGTTGCTCCTGTTGAGCATGCCTGTATGGGCACAGCAAGTGAAAGTTAGTTATGAGTATCCGGCACATTCTCTTTCTGTACCTTTGCAGGAATACTTCCAGATGCGAGGTGTAGAACATCTGAGGCTGATAATCCGGGGCGAGTTTAATGGAAAACGTGCTACCTTTCAAAAAGTATCTTGTCGGAAAGGTGTATTCACAGAGCGTGAACTATTACCCGATTTCTTTCATTTTATATTGGAAGACAGTGTAGAGACACTTGACTTTATGGCTGTACCTTACAAGGAAGATAGTCTACGTGTTACTTGTTTCCATTCGACTGAAAACAACATGCCGTTGTTTACGGATACTGTGCGCATAGATAAATATAAGATTCTTATGGAGACGTATACACCTGGCGATGGTCCCGAAACCCCTATTATGAGTTATACTTCCGGTATTCCCATAGAGGGAGGTTTTTACTTTTGTGGTTTGCGTGGCTCCGGAGTAGAGCCACGCAAATGGTATGAGAAGTATGGCATTGACGATTATGTGTATTATACTATTCGGTTAGAGGAGGATACGTACTCTGAAGGAGCGATTAACATCAGAATAACGAAGGGTAACTAATCCTATTTTTTAGAAATTAGTAATCAATTTTATCCAAGATTCCCGCCAGATAGGCAATAGTCACTCCATAATTGGTCATGGGAATCTGCTGGGTGCGAGCCCGGTCGATGCGGTTCAGCACATATTTGCGGTTGAACATGCAGGCTCCGCAATGGATAATCAGGTCGTATGGCGTCAGGTCTTCCGGAAAGTCCGTGCCCGACACGATGTCGATTTGCAGGCCTTCACCGATGCGCTTACGGAGCATATTCGGGATTTTCACTCGTCCGATGTCTTCTGTCAGCGGGGCATGCGTACATGCTTCAGCAATCAGCACCCGTGACTCCGGTGTGAGCTGGGCAATGGCATTGGCTCCTTCCATGTAGTAGTCGATGTCGCCTTTGTACTGTGCAAAGAGGACGGAGAAGGAGGTGAGTCGGCTCTCAGCCGGTTTCTTGTCATATACCGTGCGGAACACCTGTGAGTCGGTAATAATCAGCTTCGGTGGACGGGCCAAAGCGGCCAGCATGGCATCGATTTTGTCGGTGGTACAGCTCATCACCAGGCATTTGCGGTCCAGCAGTTCGCGGATGGTTTGTACCTGCGGCAGGATGAGGCGGCCTTTAGGGGCCTGGATGTCCTGTGGCATGACCAGCATGACGGTATCGTTTTCTTCTACCAGCCGGCCTACGATACCTTGTGCCATGGTTTCATCCGGCAACTTATTTCGCAGACTGCGCAGAATGTCGTCCAATCCTTTTCCAGTGAGGGTGCTCACCAGCAGAGGAACCTGTCCGCATTGCTGTTCGATGCGGCGCATGGTCTGTTCGGCATCGGACAATAGGTCACATTTGTTCAGTATCCAGATAACAGGCACATTCTTTTCCTTTAACAAGCGTTGCCAGTGTAACTCTTCGTCCAGATGTTCGTCGGTACAGACCATCAGGGCGATGTCGGTCTTCTCCAGCGCACGCTGTGTCTGTCGGATGCGGAGTTCGCCCAGCTCGCCTTCGTCGTCGAAACCAGCTGTGTCGATGAATACGCAGGGACCGAGACCATGGATTTCCATGGCCTTAAAAACCGGGTCGGTGGTCGTGCCGGGGATATCCGACACGAGTGCTGTGTCCTGATGCGTCAGGGCATTAATCAGTGATGATTTTCCGGCATTTCGCTTACCAAACAGACCGATGTGCAGCCGGTTGGCACGGGGAGTATCGTTCATACGTTTAATCAGGCTTTAAGTTCACACATTAGAAACGGAAGTCGCGTTTTCCTTCGGCAATCCGTTCCAGATTTTCCAAGGCTCTTTTGCGGATGGCGGGATTCGGAATCTCTTCCATCTGCTTGCGAATCATGTCTTCAGCCAGTTGGCGTGTTTCGGGCGAAGCGTAGTCGCAGAGGTATTCCTGAAGCGTCATCAAGGCATTGGGGGCACAGCAGTTGGCTATTTGGCCCGTCTTGACTAGCGACATGAAACGGTCGCCCGTACGTCCTTCACGGTAGCAGGCCGTACAGAAACTGGGAATGTAACCTAATTTCAGCAGCCAGGCTACAATCTCATCCAGGCTGCGGTGGTCACTCACATCAAACTGAGCAGAATTTTCTTCCGGCAGTTCTTCGGTAGCATAACCTCCCACACTGGTGCGGGAACCTCCGCTGATTTGTGACACGCCGAGGGCAAGTACTTTCTCGCGTGAACGCTGCGATTCACGTGTAGAAATAATCATACCCGTATAAGGCACACTGATTCGGATGACGGCTACAATCTTTTGGAATATCTCGTCGGAGATGGCATTCTCGAAGGTCGAGGCGTCAATGTCGTCGGCCGAGCAGATACGGGGCACACTGATGGTGTGCGGGCCTACACCGTAAGTCGCTTCCAGGTGTTCGGCATGCATCAGCAGTCCCACAAAATCATAACGGTAGGTGTTCAGACCAAACAGTACGCCGATACCCACATCATCGATTCCTCCTTGCATGGCGCGGTCCATGGCCTCCGTATGGTAGGCATAGTTGCTCTTCGGACCTCTGGGGTGAAGCTTTTCGTAATTTTCCTTGTGGTATGTTTCCTGGAACAGAATGTAAGTACCGATACCGGCTTCGTGCAGGCGGCGGTAATTCTCCACCGTAGTCGCGGCAATGTTCACATTTACCCTACGGATAGCTCCATTCTTGTGCTTGATGCTATAGATGGTCTTTATCGACTCCAGAATGTATTCGATAGGGTTGTGAATCGGGTCTTCTCCAGCTTCCAATGCCAGACGCTTGTGTCCCATGTCCTGCAGGGCGATGACCTCACGACGGATGTCTTCCTGTGTCAGTTTCTTGCGGGCAATGGTCTTGTTCTTAACGTGGTAAGGACAGTAAGTACAACTGTTTACGCAGTAGTTTGACAAGTAGAGTGGGGCAAACATTACGATGCGGTTGCCATAGAATTTCTGCTTGATTTCACGGGCCAGGCGGTAGATTTCCTCCACCAGTTCCGGGTCGTTGCATTCCAATAGTACAGCAGCCTCGCGGTGAGAAAGTCCCTTGTACAGGCGAGCCTTTTCAATGATGGAACGTATCAGTTCCTTGTCCTGGCTTTTGCTTTGGGCATATTCCAGGGTATCGAGAATTTCTTCGTGGCAGATAAATTCTTCTGCCTTTTGAGAATCAATCTTGTACATAGCTGTAATGTAATTTATAGTGTTTTGCCGGGATAATCTCCTCGGCTTTTATCTATTTCGTAACCAATGGCAACCAGCCGTTGTGCCAGCAGACGCAGTCCTTCGGCAGCTTCTGAGCCCATAGAGGCTTTATTGTCATACAAGGCATAATTCTTTCGCTGTTCCACCGGAGAGAGGTTGGGCATCACTACATTGGCACCTGCCAGTATGCCTTTCTCGCGCCCGTCGGGGGTAAGGCTTGCCAGGGCAGTGGTAGAAGGAATCAATGCCTGTGGATGCATCAGCCGGAAGATGGAAAGCAGCATGAGTGTCTGCGTGAGACTGCCGGGCGGGCAGGAAGCGAAAGGAGTGTCATGATGAGGCAGGAAAGGACCGATACCAATCATCTGGGGGCGGAATTGTTCTATGAAAAGAATGTCCTCTACCAGGTGGTCGATGGTTTGTCCCGGACTTCCCACCATAATGCCGGTTCCCGTCTGGAATCCGATGCGTTTCAAATCGTTCAGACAACGCAAACGGTTGGACAGCGACATGCTTTCAGGGTGCAAGCGGCGGTAATGTGCTTCGTTGTGCGTTTCGTGGCGCAACAGATAGCGATTGGCGCCTGCCTGAAAAAAACGTTCGTAGGAAAGTGTGGGGCGTTCACCGAGTGAAAGGGTGATGGCCACATCGGGGAATTCGGTTCGTATGGCAGTAACCACTTCCGTTACCCTGTCATCGTTCATGTAGTTATCTTCTCCTCCTTGCAGGACGAAGGTACGGAATCCTAATTCGTATCCATGCCGGCAGCAGGCCAGAATAGTTTTTGCATCCAGTCGGTACCGCTTCAGATGGCGGTTGCTTTTTCGGATGCCGCAGTAGAAACAGTCGTTGTGACAACAGTTCCCTATTTCAATAAGTCCACGGATATAGATTTTGTTTCCGAAATGGCTTTGTGCTACCGCACGTGCCTTTTGCATGAGAAAGTCGAGGTCTTTCCCCCGGCACTCCAGCAGAAGGGTACGCAATTCACCGGGAGCCAGTGTCTGCTCCCGGTAAAGGCGTTCAATAAGTTCCCTCATGGGTTTATTCCTGATTATTGTTTTCGTACTTCAAGGTACGTTTCAGCAAGTCTTGGTTCAACTGGCGTTTTCCGGCTACAGGGTCGTTGTGTGCGCTCGGGCCGGTTACACATCCGCCTTCGCAAGCCATCATTTCGATGAATTGTGCATCCACTTTTCCGGTCTTGGCGTAAGCGCGGAGTACACCGATGTTCTTCTTCGTGAAGTCAGAGAACTGCATAATCTTGATACCGTTGGCTTTCGGGCCTAAATAAGCTTTCACTGCTCCGGCTACACCGCCTGCCTGTGCGAATCCGTGCGCTTCACATACAGATTCGTATGCCACTTTGTACGGGTTGGCCTGTTCCAGTTCAATACCCAAGCCACGGAAAATCGGGTGAAGTTCTTCGAATGTCAGCACGTAATCTACGCATTCGTCGCGCTGTGCTTCTTTTCTTTTAGCGATACACGGGCCGATGAAGACTACCTTCGCATTCGGGTATTTCTTTTTAGCAATGCGAGCCGCGTAATACATCGGAGAACCGGTGCTTGATACGTAAGGCTTCATGTCAGGGATATGCTTGTTCACCAGTTCGATGTACGACGGACAACAGGAAGTAGTCATGAACTTCTGTCCTTCTTCCAGTTTTTCCAGCAGTTCGTGTGCTTCGTTGCTGGTAGTGTGCATGGCACCTTCAGCCACTTCAATTACATCGGCAAAGCCGATCTCCTTCAATGCTCCGTACACTTGTTCGATAGTAGCCTTAAACTGTCCCAATACGGACGGAGCCGGAATGGCAATCACCTGTTCTCCCTTACGGATAGCTTCCAGCACGTCGAACACCTGAGAGATTTCGAAGATGGCTCCAAACGGACAGGCATTCAGACATTTTCCACAATAGATACACTTGCTTTCATCGATGTGTTCGATGTAGTGCTCGTCCTTGCTGATGGCTTTCACCGGACAAGCTTCCTCACAAGGCACCGGAATGTAGACGATGGCGTGATACGGACAGCTTTTGTGGCAGATACCGCAACTGATACACTTGTCGTGGTCAATCTGTGCCTGACCAGTCTTCTTGTTAAAGTGTACAGCTCCCTTCGGACAGTTCATGTAGCAGCTTCTGGCCACACAACCTCGACAAAGGTTACTTACTTCATAGTTTACCTGCACGCAAGAAGAGCATGCTTCGTCGATGACACAGAGAATATTTTCTTTGATTCTTTCCTTGCGTTCCAGTGTCTTGCGGGCATATTCAGAAAGCGGAGTCAGCTCATCCGTTTCATCGGTCATATCCCAGCCCAGCAGCGGGAGCAACTTATATTTAGTAACGGCACGTTCCTTGTGGATACAGCAGCGTCCTACCGGCTGTGAGCGGCGAGGGCTGATTTCCAAAGGAATGCGGTCAATTTTTTCTACTAATTGATTTTCTTTCCATAAAGCAACCAGGTTTTCCAGCAATTTATGCCGGACAATCATTACGTTGTTTGTAAAAGCCATAATCGAAATAAAAAGGTTTGTTAGTTATTAGTTATCCTAAAATTATAGAGTCCGTGTGCGGTTTACTCTTCCGTTTGTCCCTCGGCAGCTCTCAGAATCAGGGTTGTAGCTCCCAAGGTAATAATAGCTCCGTCTTCAATGCGGATTTGGTCTTTCGGTCCTAAAATTTCATTCATCAGGAAAGTTCCTGTGATACTGTCGTTGTCGCGCAGGGTATAAATGATTTTCCCTTGCTTGTTCTTCTTGACATTGATGTAACAATGCCGGCGGTCCAGACTCGGGTCATTGCTTTCGATAGGGATGTCGATGTCATTCCCTTTGCATCGGCGGCCGATGAGGTTGTCTCCCTCATGCAGCGGAAGTACCTGCTTGTAGGCAAATACGTTTTCCACGGCCAGTATGTTGCCGAAATCCTGCATGCCTTCTTTCTCGTCGATTACTTCCTCCTTGCGGTTGGCGGCATTCAGTTTCGATTTTCCGATACGGATGCTGAACTGCTTCTTGCAGTTGTCACAGATAAAAACGAGTGACTGTCCTTCTCCATACTTGGTTTCATCAAACTGGATGAAGTTGTCACATTTGGGGCATCTTACTCTTTTCATTCTGTTTAAAAGGGCGTATTTATTTTGAAGTGAATACCCAGGCATTCTTGAATTCTTCCTGATTGCGCAGCGTCTGCACTTTCTGGTAAGCTTCGCCTGAAGTGGCATAACTATCCAGTGCGATGCGGAAGCGTCCGTTCGATTCAAGCACCTGGCAATTCTTGTATCCTTTCTGCTGGAATTTTTTCAGTTCACGTTGGGCATCGTCCGATGTCGGCAAGCTGGCTACGATGATGTAGGCCGTTTTCTTGCTTGCAGCAGGTTGTGCGGAAGCCGGTTTCGGCTTTTGTGTCGCTTTTGCTTCAGCTTTGGTGGCAGCCGTTTTGGTTACGGCTGTTTTTGCTGCAGGCGCGGCTGCAATCTTTTCTGTCTTCACAACTACCGGTTTCAACGTGTTTACGTTGTTACGGACACGCTTTTCGCCCTTCTGTTTCTTTACAGCCTTTTGTGCAACTGCTGCTTTCGGAGTCGTTTGTATGCTGGTGGCTACCGACTGGTTGCGGATGGCATCAAACATACTTATAGAGCACAGCGAAGCATAATTCGCATCGTCCATGTACGTGTTTTCCACCGGAACGGAGAGCACGAAGAACAGGCATACGGCTGCAGCTATGGCCACTACGTTGCGCGTGAAATGGCGTAAGGAGAAATGTCTCTTCGGTTTGCTTGCTGCTTCCTGTATTTCCGGGACTAACGGCTTCGGAGAAGACACAGGCAATGTCTGCAACTGCGGAAGCGTGAAGCTTTCCAGCCCGTACAGACTTGGGGTGAAGAAAGATGCGGCTGCCGGCTCAAAGGCATAACCGCCGTTCATATTATAGTAGATTGTACCCACGTTGTTCAGGGTGACCTGACCCTGCTGGTACAATTGGTCTTTTATTTCAGCCACAGTCTTTTCAATCCGGCGGGTTGCATCGGGAAAGTCGGTGTTAAAAGCTTGCATGTACGACTGTACCAGCAGCCCATCGTTCATTATCAGTTGCGGATTGAAACCAATGGTGCGGAGGGGCGGCATGAATTCTCCTTTTTGGATGGAGTATGCAGCCTGCCGTTTATGGGCAATGAATCCTCCCAAGCCGGGAACGATGACACAATCATTCTCCAGCAATAATACTTCTATATGTTTGGACAGTTCAATCATATTGCAAAAATAATACATTTTTCTCTTATGTGGAGTATCTTTCAACGGGTATTTTTTATACCGATAGGGGTTTAACCAACTCTTCTTTTTCTATCATGTAGTCTGATATATTCATGTGCCCTGTATCGAAACAATTGTAAACGCACGAAGCCCCCGGCACTGCCGAAGGCTCCTGTTTTTTATTCTCTTATCTCACTTTTCAATAACCGTCGATACAATCCATTGGTGGATTCTCCGTGTGTTCTATCACGTGCTCCTTTCATGCCAATATTTATTTGATGGAATGTATTTCTTTCCATTCCATCAGCAGTTCATCGGCAAGATATTCATCGCTAAGGCAATGCATATCCGCAACTCCATTACTTATAAGCTTATAAGTTTCAGAATCATAAGAAAAGCAAGCGCATCTTCATATTTCATCTGCAAGACTATTCCAAAAGACCTGTTCCACCTTCCCCTTTTATCGGGAGAAGTGGGACGGGAAACTTTCAGTGTACCATGAGTTACAGCATGGCGGCATACTTGCGTACCTGCTTCAGACGCTCCATAAAAGAGGGGTCAGCAGCCGCCTGCTGCATATTGCAATCAAGCTGCATCCGCATCAGTAGCGAAGCACTGATACCCAAAGCTGCCTCGAAGAGCATCGCTGTCTGCGTAGTAATCGGCCTGCGGCAGTTGAGAATGTCATTCAATACCTTGTAGGAGATGCCCATCTGCTCGGCCAACCTGCGCTGCGAGAGCTTGCGTTCTTCGGTCTCTTCCTTCAGCAGTTCGCCCGGATGTATAGGGCGTTGACAGATGTATTTTCCCATAATTATTCTATTTATAATGGTTTGATAATTCAAGTATATTGCAGATGGTCACCACCGTTTCCGATGAGACCTGTTCTACCGTGAACTCAATGCGGTACTGGTCGTTCACACGGATGGAGGAAATACCAGACTTGTCACCTTTCAACACTTCATAATGAAGCGAGTGGATAACGTAAAGCTCTTCCACGCTTCTTGCTTGTTCCAACACTTTGATGCGCAACTGGTAGCGTGCCACGATATTTGGCTGGAAACGATGTTTCTTGTCCGTCGTTTTCCCTTCCTCGTACAATTGGCGCAAATAGTCCTTATCAAAGTTTATCTCCATTGCTTTCCGTGTTATTATTCACGTAGCAAAGATAAGAGATTTCTTCCATATATCCACCAAAAAAGTGGAAGTATTTTATATAACAGCCATCAGTCTCACCAATCATGGATAAATCCACTACCTTCATATATACCTCGTGTACATCCTTGCGGAGACTTCTTATTTTGTAGGTAGTAGCTTCCAATTCCTGTCGTCTGTGCTGTTCATTGAGCCAAATATAGACGATGCCGAAAATGACGAATAGTATCAGCACATATCCTGCCGCTATCTTGGTGCGCAGGTGTCTGGTTGCTATTGTTTTCTGTTTCATGCGGGTTACCTCATTTTTTATATTATTCTTTTCTCCTTATTAAAATGCAGCCCACTGACCTTACGGTAGCGGGCTGCGGTGTCTGTATGATGTTACCGGGCACAATACTCCCGCCCGGAATGGGAGTTCCTTTCTTTATTGGGGTTATACTTCGGTTATCTTCCGTTTCGGGCGGAACTATTCCCGCCCGACGGTTTACTATTTTTTCAAGGTAGGCAATTCTCCAGTGAGTTCGTACTGCCAGCCTGAGCCGTTCAAGGCGGCGTTCATGGCATCAACGGCGTTCTGCCAGGTAACGGTTGTGCCGTCCACCTTCGTGGCTCCGCCGTTGTCATTGTCGGGGAGGCCGCTCCAGTAGCAGGCGGTCACGGTGGCATAGTTTTCTCCCACCACGCCGCCTACATGGATGGTACCGCTTCCGGTACCGCTGACGTTACCCGCGGCATAGCAGGCAATGACGGTGCTGTATGCGTTGGATCCCACTACGCCGCCGGCACAGGCGTTGTTTGGACCGTCATTTTCAACGGTCACGTCGCCCGTGGCATAGCAGGCGGTCAGGGTGGCACCGGAATTCGTTGCACCTGCCACGCCGCCTGCCCGCTGCGTTCCCTTCACTGTGGCCGAGGAACTGCATCCGGTGATGGAACCGCCCTGTTGATAGCCCACCACACCGCCTACGTCGCTACCGCTGACGCTGCCCGACACCGAGCAGTTTTCAATGTTGCCGCCAAAGCTCCATCCCGCCACGCCGCCGACGAACGTGCCACTTGTTATGTTTATTTCTGTCAGCACCACGTTCTTCACCGTGCCTTTGATGAAGCCGAACAGACCCGTATATCGGTCACTTCCCGTAACGGTCAGCCCCGTGATGGTCTTGCCATTGCCGTCGAAGGTGCCGGTGTATGAGTTGCCGAAGCTTGTGCCTATCGGCGTCCAGTCTTTGCCCGTCAGGTCGATGTTGTCGGCGAGGGTGCAGTTCAGTGTCATATCTTTCTGTACGGCTTCGTTCCACGCCAGCAGCCCATCGGCGGAGGTGACGTTGTAGGTCTTGCCGTCCTCCGACACGGTGTATCCCGGGTCTTCTGCCGCGGCAAGGGAGACGGTGTAGGTATATTCCTCGCCCGCTTTCCATTCGGCTGCCTTCTGCATCTTATAGACGAAGACCTTGCCGTTGGTGAAGGCGCAGGTGATGAAGGCCGTGCCCGTTGCCACACTTTGCGGGGCTACGAGCGCAGTGTAGGTGTCACCGCCCTTGTCATACGGGGCGATTACGGCCGGGTTGCCGTTCTCGGTGGAGAGGCCGGTCAGCTTGACGGACGCCATCCCCTCGGTGTAGTCCGTCAGGACGACGGTCACCCGCGCCGTGCGGTGGGTGAAGCGGAGCGTGGGGTTGCCGTAGCTCACCGGCTGGTTCTCGGCGGAAATAAAGTCGCTTCCCTCGAAGTCAGTCGGCGAACTTTGGTCGGCTCTTACCACCACGGCAGGCGGGGTGGTCTCGCCCTCGGTGTAGGGCCACCACGCCGTGACGGTGATGTCATCGTGGTTAGTCCAGTAGTGCGGGTCGGTGGAGGTCAGCGTGGCGCTGGTGTTGTCGGCGGTGGTGGGCGTCACGTCGTACGCCTTCACCGTGCCGTCCATCCTGACTGCCACGCTCTGCACGCCCTCCCAGTCGCCGTCCACTGGGGCACGGGTACCGGCGGTGGCTGTCGCCGCGGGGTTCAGTCCCGTGGCGGTGAAGACGATGGGTGTGCCTTCCGCTCCTTCCGGCAGAAAGCCCGCTTCGTCCCGCGTACAGGCGGCAAGGGCGAGCAGCAGGGCGAGGGCTGCGGATATATGGATGGTTGTTCGTTTCATGATGCGTGTTGTTTAGGGGTTGTTATTGTTTCTTTTGCAATACGGGCAGGCCGTCCGTGCCAAGTTTCCATTGATAGTCGTTGCCGGTAAGGGCAGCGTTCATGCCACCAACAGCGGTCTGCCAAGTAACGGTCGAATCGTCCACCTTCGTGGCTTCTACCGTTCCTCCTTCATTATTGTATACTCCTTTGTCGGTATTAGCACACCAATAGCAAGCTGTTATAGAACCAATGCTAAAATTATAATTTACTATACCTCCACTTTCATTCTTTCTTAATGTTCCGGCGAACCAGCAGGCGGTGATGCTGCCTTGATTTGCGTTGGCTATGCCACCGACAGTACTGAAAGCGTTAATATTCCCCGTTACGGAGCAGGCAATGACTTGACCGTAATTATTAGTCACTATACCGGCTGTACCTCCGCTTGATTCGTATAATTCTACATCCACGAGTTGCAGATTCTTTACCGTTGCACTTTCTCCTATTCCTCCAAAAAGCGATGAAGCATTTAATCCCGTGATGCTGTACCCCTGTCCGTCGAAAGTGCCGTTGTATGTTTGAAAGCTATTACCTATCGGTGTCCACTCCTTGCCCGTCATATTGATGTCTTCGGTCAAGGTGCAGTTCAGCGAGAGGTCGCTTTGCACAGCCTCGTTCCATGCCAGCAGGCCGTTAGCGGTGTAGACTGTGTAGCTGCCGTCGTCCTGTATGAAATAACCCAAATCCTCAGCCGTGCCGCTCTCGCCGTTGCCTTCGATCCAGTCGCCGATGGTGCAGCCCTCCAGCGTCAGGCCGGTGGCGTTCACATTGACGGTGTAGGTGTAGCGGCTGCCAGCTGCCAGCACCACATCGTTCTTCGGACGGAAATAGTAAGTACCTCCGCCTAAATCTACCTGTATGAACGGGGTATTCGCCTTCACGGTCTGCGGTGCGGTGAGGGCTTCGTAGGTGTCGCTGCCCGGCGCGTATGTTTTGATAGTGGCGGGGTTGCCGTTATCCGTGCCCAGGCCGGTCACGGAAACATCGGCTCCCGTCACGCTCGGGATGCCGTCTCCCGGTTTAAGAAGAACCGTTATACGCGCCGTGCGGTGGCTGAACTCAAGCGTCGGGTTGTCGAACTGCACGGTCTGGGCTTCGGCGAAGATGAAGTCGCTGCCCTCGAAGCCTTCCTTCGTGCTTTGGTCTGCCTTTACTACCACATCGGGCATCGTGGTGCCGTATGGCCACCATGCCGAAACGGTGATGTCCTCGCGGCTTGTCCACCAGAAGGGGTCGGTGTCGCTGCTCAGGATGGCAGTCTTGTAGCCGTCGGCATCGGATGCCGTCACATCGTATTGCTTCACCGTGCCGCCCACACTGAGGGCTACGGTCTGTACGCCCTGCCAGTTGCCGTCCACGGTGGCGCGTGAGGCAGGGGTTGCCACGGCTTGCAGGCCGGTGGCGCGGATTACCAATGGATACTCGCCTTCGGGCAACGTGCTGCCGCCGAGGTCGTCCTGCGTACAGGCAGTCGCTGCAAAAAGCAGGACGGTTGCTGCGGACAGTATATGCAATGGAAGTCTAATGTTCATATTCTTAGTTCTTTAGGAATGATATACTTAAAGGTCTGCATTCACATTGCCGCCGTTCACCGGGTTCCAGTCGCTGATAGTGGCTGAGCTGATGCTCAGGTCCTTGTTGCGGACGGTGACGGTGTAGGTGTAGTTGTTGCCGGCTTTCAGTGCGCCGTCGGGAATGGTGAGCGTGGCGGTGTAGGGCTGGCTGTTGTAGTACACGCTCAGTCCGATGCTTGCCTTGGTCTGCGGGAAGAGGATGACCGACGAGGTGAGTGCGCCGTCCAGTTCCATTGTAAGGTCGGCTGTCTGTGCGTTCGCATCCGTTTCTGCCGTGCCGGTAGTAGTTTCGAAGCTGCCCTCCAGCACCAGTCCGGAGAGTGTGTAGCCGGTGGGTTTGATGGTATTGAAGTCCACGCCGCTTCCTGCCTCGAAGGTGAGCGTAATCTGACTCATGCAGTGGTGGAAGGAACAGTCCTTGCCGCCTGCATCAGTGTCGTCGTAAAATTCACTTCAGGATTGTGCGTACTGGCAGTGGCACCGGTGGCATAGAGGAAGTCCATGGCGGGCTGGTTCTGCTGCGCCGTGGCATCGGTGGTGGCGGTCAGTGTCCCACCGTCCGCATCGTAAGGATAGTAAGCGGAGAAGGTGGTCGGGTCATCATCTTGGAAGAAGATAATGGTTCCTGTCGGTGTGAACTTCCCGCTTTCCCACCGGTATGGCACGTTGGTGTAGCCGAAGCGGCTTTCGGAGATGCCTATCTCGTCACGTTCCGCCCAGGCGGTTCCGCTGGCGCGGGTGGATACGGCATCTGAGATTTCGGCGTTAATCACTGCGGCCACGGAATCATCGTTCAGGTTCTCGTTGTCGTTGGTGCAGGCGGCAAGCGCGAGTGCCAGCGCTGCGAAGGTGAATAATCTTGTCTTCATCGTTTCTGTATTTTTTATGATTCTTTTTACTTTTACATTTCGGCATCCACTCCGCCGCCGTCCACTGTTTCCCATCCGGTGATTTCGGCGGAGGCTTCCTCCATGCCGACCGGTGTTTCCAGTGTGCCGGTCACACGGTAGCCGTCGGTCATGTTGCCGTTGAAATCGGCAAGGGCTTCCGTCAGGTCAACTTCCGTCCGTTGAGTGCGTCCGCCGTCCACGAAGGCGATGTCCAGCACCAACGTCTGCACGGCTCCCATCGTACCCAGCAGCCGGGCATCGGCGGTGAGCTTGTCGCCGTCGCGGGTGAAGGCCACTGCGGTAGAGGCAGGTTCGCCCGTGGTCTGTTCCGCCTCCATGTCAAACGCCCCGGCAATGCCGCTGAGCGTGCCTGTCACGGTCTGTATCAGTTCGGGACGTCCTTGCGTCACTTCCAGTTCCAGTTGCAGGTCACGTACACGCTGCTGCGGAACGGCATTGACACGCAGCGTGTCGTCAGCTGTTACGGTTATCTCCTGACTGACGGTCTTCAGATAGCCCGGTAGGGGGATTACGGATGCACCGTCCGCACGGCTCTTGCCATCAGGGGCATTGACCCGTGCCATTCGTCCGTCGAAAGTGAAACCTTCCGCACGGTTATAGATTACCATACTGTGTGTTCCCGGATTGAGCAGGTCGGGATTGGTGAATGGCGAACCTGTAATGTCGGCCACCTTCCCGTCCATGTCGAGTACATAGTTATCGTCTGCCGACAGTCCCGTCAGGCTGATGGTGACAGCTCCCTTGTCGGGATGCGGCGTGTCATAGAGCGTGTCCTTCACGCAGGAAGAGAGCAGCACGGCGGCTGCCATTCCCATCATAT
>OLQD01000592.1_pt1 | contig 34126 bp, 19 predicted proteins | sample 1672841 | NCBI WGS metagenome assembly OLQD01 (sample SAMEA3136729, study PRJEB25190) | human gut metagenome | biome: human gut; feature: human-associated habitat; material: faeces | place: Austria | collected 2013 | reverse complement strand
GGAAACTCCCACCCCGCCGAGCGGTTCACCCGAAGAGAAGTCGACCGAGCTTCCGAAACGAGAGAAAACTTCGAATTTTACTTGAATATGAACTTAGAAAGAAAAGGGTTACACGTCACGGGGAACACAGATCGCTACTCGTCTAGCCGTGCTACGACGGAGGAGAAAGAAACAGCCCCCTCACCTGCTGAGCGGTGAGGGGGCTGATGCGGTGAGTCGCTGGGGCTGTGTGGGAGGCTGAGTTGCTTTCACTAGCCACTAACTACTAGCCACTAACTACTAGCCACTAACCACTAGATCCGTATCCAGCTCCAGAGGTCGCGCAGGGAGGGCTTTTTGCCGGTGAAGAGGATGCCGACACGGTAGATACGTGCGGCTAGCCAAGCGATGCCAAAGGCAGTGAGGTAGAGCAACACGATGCTGAGGATGAGCTCCCACATGGCGACTCCATAAGGTAGTCGAACCATCATCACGAATGGTGACGAGAAGGGGACGATACTGCCCCAGAAGGCCATCGTGCCATCGGGATTGTCCATACTACCCATAGCGATGTAGAAGCCGAGCATCATGATGAGGATGAACGGCATCATAAACTGGCTGGCATCTTCGTCGCTCGAGACACTTGACCCGATCGCAGCAAAGAGCGAAGCGTAGAGGAGGTACCCCCCGATGAAGTAGACGAGGAGCATGATGATGAGCTGTACGAAGTTGATACTCTGTAGCACCTCTAGGCTGGACTGCATCTCGGTGACGGAGTCCATACTCATACCGCCAGCGAGTCCGCCCATCTGTGCAGGGTCTAGCTGCGAGAGTGCTGAGAGGTCGTAGACACCACCCACGGCGACTAGTGAGCCGACGACAAAGAGGATTCCCGCAAAGACCAGCCAGATAGCGACCTGTGTCAGTCCGACGAGGAAGACTCCGACCATCTTCGAGATCATCATTTCGATGGGGCGTACTGTGCTGACGATGACCTCCATGATGCGGTTTTTCTTTTCCTCTAGCACACCGCTCATCACCTGTCCCGAATAGTTCGACATAAAGCTGAGGATGATCACAGAGAGAATCATACCGATGACACCAGCTAGCGAGCCGCTAGACTTAGCCTCCTCGCCCTTGGCATCCCACTGATAGGTGGGTACGGAGATGGTTGTCTCCACATCGTCGATGATCTCGGGGAGTCCCTCTATATCGTACTGAGCGATGCGTTGCTCCTTGAGTCGCTCGGTAAAAGCATCTTCGATGTAGTTAACGATGCCACTGGGAAGCTTCTTGTAAGAGTAAAGACTCCAGCCGTTGGGATTGTTCAGCAGCGTGTCTTTTATATAGAGGACCGCTGAGAGTCCCTCTTCCTCGAGCTTAGCCTTGTCGGTATAAGCCTCAAGAGGCTCGGAGCTTGGGATGAAAGTGTAGTAATCGTCATCGACCAGCACATCTCCATAGAGACCTGTCTCGTCAATGACGGCGACACGCTCCTCACTGAGCGAACTCATACTGACGTAGATGACGATAAAGAAGATAGCCGCAATGAGGATGGGGACGAGGAGGGTGGTGACGATGAAGGACTTCTTCTTGACACGCACCATATACTCTCGCTCGATGAGTATGGAGAGCTTGGAGGGTGATTTCTTGTTCATAATAGTGGGTCTTGTTAGAGGGAGGTCGTAGCGGGCTGAGCTTGAGCCGTGGTGGTGCGGATAAATATCTCCTGCATGGAGGGTATCTCCTGTGCAACCTCTAGGAGGTGCAGGTCGGTGGGGACTAGTCCCGCTAGGGCGCGTACGTCCCGCTGCTGCGGGTCTTTGAGGCGGACGCGCATATCGTGTCCCTCCCGCTTGATCTCGAGTAGCTCGATCTGCTGCTCGGTCAGAGACTCGACCCAGTTGGGGCGATACCCCTCGCCGGCTATGAGTAGCGAGGCGACGCCGTCGAAGTGGCTTCGCTTGACCTCGGTCACATCTCCACGAAGCACCACCTTGCTCTGGTTGATGAGGGCGATGTCGTCACATATCTCCTCGACAGACTGCATGTTGTGCGTGGAAAAGATAACAGCACAGCCGTTGTCTCGTAGCTCTAGGATCTCACGCTTGAGGAGCTCCGCATTGACCGGGTCAAAACCGCTAAAGGGCTCGTCGAAGATGAGTAGCTTGGGGCGGTGAATGACGGTGCAGATGAACTGAACCTTCTGCTGCATGCCCTTAGACAGCTCCTCGACCTTACGATGCCACCAGGGCATGATGTCAAACTTCTCAAACCAGCGCTTCAGCTCCTGCTGCGCCTCCTGTCGGGAGAGTCCGTGCAGACGAGCCAGGTATATGGCTTGGTCACCGACCTTCATCTTCTTATAGAGTCCACGCTCCTCGGGCAGGTAGCCGATATGGCGTATGTCTTCGTAGGTCATCTCCTTGCCGTTGAGCAGTACGGTACCGCTGTCGGCGAGGAGGATTTTGTTGATGATCTTGATGAGGGTACTCTTGCCAGCACCGTTGGGACCGAGGAGTCCGAATACGCTATTGGGCTGGACTTGTATGGAGACATCGTCGAGGGCGAGGTGGTTTTTGTATCGCTTGACGATATGCTCTGCTTCTAGTAAGTAGGACATAAGAGGTTAGAGATTAGACTTTAGAGATTAGAGGTTTGGAGTATGTCGAGGGCTCGCTGGTAGGAGGGTATCTCGGCGAGCGGTTTTGCCGTGGTGGTGGCGTAGTCTATCTGCAGGACGAGGTGGGTGAGCCCGTTGGTCATCATCAGGAGCGGTGCGTGATAGTGCGCATTGTAGCGCGAGATCTGGTTGACCGTCTCCTGTGAGAGTGGCACCTCGGGCGCCTTGCACTCGATGAGCGCGAGGACTCGTCCGCCAGGACCGTAGATCATCGCGTCAAAGCGGTCTTGACGTATGGAGCTGGCGACGAGGCTCTCCACCTGTATGGAGAGGCGCGGGTAGCCTAGATGATCCGTGAGATAGTGCAGGAAGTGCTGGCGCACCCACTCCTCAGGAGTTAGCGCGACCATACTCTGACGATAGACGTCATATATGACCGAACGCCCTGACTGCTCCTCAATGAGAGCAGGGTAGGAGGGTAAGTGGAGGGGTTTCATTAACTTTGCTTCGCACTACTGCTATTAGACGGTGCAAAGTTACCATTTCCACCAATGAAAACAAAGAAAGAGATTGCTACCAATTGGTTAACGAGGTACACCACACGGAGCCTCTCGGAGTTTGCGCCACACATACTCCTGACCAACTTCACGAGCTACCTGCAAGCTTTCGCCAAGAAGATCGGCGAGCCGATCCTAGGCGAGAGCGCCTCGATGCCAAACTGTGGCAATGCGGAGATGACGATGATACACATTGGTATGGGGAGTCCGAATGCGGCGACGATCATGGATCTGCTCTCGGCCATTGAGCCCCGGGCAGTGGTTTTCCTCGGTAAGTGTGGCGGGCTCAAGTCGCAGCTGACGCTGGGAGACTACGTCCTCCCGATCGCGGCGATACGTGGCGAGGGTACGAGCGACGACTATATGCCTCGTGAGGTGCCGTCGCTCCCTTCCTTTAATGTGCTCAAAGCTTGTAGCAATGCGCTCCTCGAGGCGGGTATATCCTATGCGCCAGGGACGGTCTACACGACGAATAGACGGCTCTGGGAGCATGACGAGCACTTCAAGGAGTACCTGCGCACGACCCATGCGGACGCCATCGATATGGAGACGGCTACGCTCTTTACGGTGGGCTATGCGAATCGTATCCCGACGGGTGCTCTCCTGATGGTGAGCGATATGCCGATGACACCCGAGGGCGTCAAGAGTGACGAGAGCGATAGCTACGTGACGGCACACTTCGCCGAGCAGCATCTCCAGCTCGGCATCCGCACTGTCGAGAGCCTCCGCCAATCTCCCGAGGAGATGAAGAGCATCGTCTTTGACTGGTAGTAAATTATTATAGTAGAGAGAAAATGAAGAGCGTCAAGATCAATGTCGAGTACCTGAAAGTCGTCAACTATGCCTTGTGTCACAACAAGATCCCCATTTGCCAGTCGGTCGACATCGTCAATACCTCTGAGGCCCCACTGGAAGATGTGCAGGTGCTATGCGAGGGTGAGTATGTGACTCCGTATGAGAGTACAGAGATCTTGCAGGTTAGTCCTGACGAGACGGTACGTGTAGTGCCCTTTGAGATTGTCCCTGATGGTGCTAAGCTGGCTGCGCTCACGGAGCGCATAGTTACGAACTTTACGATTACGGTGACAAGCCAGGGCGAGCGTGTGGGGCAGGAGACTTTTTCGCTAGAGATGATGCCGTATGACCACTGGCTGGGGTCGGTGATTTTGCCACAGATGCTGGTCTCCTTCATCACGCCAAATCACCCCGCTATCACGGCGCTAACGCTCAAAGTGGCCGCGACGCTCAAGCGTATGACAGGCTCCTCCGCGCTAACTGAGTACCAGTCAGGCAATCCCAACGAGGTGCGTCTACAAGTGGCTGCGCTCTTTGCGACCCTTCATCAGGAGGGGATCGTCTATCGCGCTATACCTGCAAGCTATGAGGTCATAGGGCAACGCATCACCATGCCTGATCAGGTCTTAGCGACCAAGATAGGTAACTGTATCGAGCTGACACTGCTGATGGCTAGCGTACTCGAGAGCATCGGCCTGAATAGCGTCGTGATCCTCCAGAAAGGACATGCCTATCTGGGCGTATGGCTTGTGGATGACTGCGCCCTCGTAGGGGTCTCTGACGACGCCTCCTTTATAGAGAAGAAGTGTTCGCAAGGTATCAGCGAGATGCTGGTGCTAGAGTGTACGAAGCTGACCAGCGAGCAGACCTCCTTCGAGCAGGCGATCCAGATTGCAGAGCTCAACCTAGCAGATCACGCACTCTTTGACATCTTCATCGATGTCAAGCGGTGTAGACTAGAAGGCATACGACCTCTGCCATCGAAGGCTCTAGCTGAGGGCAACTACGCCGTTGCCGCCGCAGGCGTAGCACATGAGGAGTGTGTCATCAATGTTGTAGAGCATGATCGCTACGATCTGACTCATATAGCGGATAGCAAGAAGGAGCTGACGAAGTTTGACATCTGGGAGCGCAAGTTGCTCGACTTCTCTCTACGCAACTCGCTCCTCAATACCAATCTACGTCGCAGAGGTATACAGTTCATATCCTTTGATGTGGCAAGCATCGAGGACTATCTACAGGATGGTAAGGAGTACACCATTGCTTGTAAGCCCAACGTAGAGTTCTCCTTTGACTCTTCAGAGCAGATTGTCCGCTCTAAGCTCTATCCGCAGCTCGAGGCACTGATTCGCAATGATATAGCTCATTGTACCCTGCACACCTACAAGACAGAAGCTGAGACCAATGACATCCTTAAGAACATTTACAAAGTGGCGCGCAGCTCTATTGAAGAGACGGGTGCTAACTCCCTCTACCTGGCTATCGGCACGCTCCGGTGGTTTGAGACAGAGCGGAGCGAGACGGCGCGCTATGCCCCGATACTGCTCCTGCCTGTGGAGATGGTCTACAAGAGAGGTAAGTACTGCGTCAGGACTAGAGACGAGGAGATACTCCTCAACGTCACGCTGATAGAGTTTCTAAGACAAAACTATGACATCTCCATCGGAGGTCTAGACCCGCTGCCTAGAGATGAGAGTGGTGTCGATGTGTCGCTCATATTTGCCACAATACGTGATGCGCTCAAGGAGCAGAAGAGATGGGACGTAGAGGAGGAGTGCCTCTTGGGTATATTCTCCTTTAGCAAGTACCTCATGTGGAATGATATCCATGCTAATCATGAGACGCTCCGAGAGCATGATATCCTAAATAGTCTCGTAGAGGGCAAGCTCACTTGGCATCCCGAAGAGAGCACCGCAGATCTAAGGCAACTAGACAAAGAGACCTCGCCCGCAGGACTAGCTCTACCACTGACAGCTGACTCATCGCAGATAGCCGCCATCATAGAGGGGGGCAAGGGTCACTCCTTCGTCCTCTATGGTCCTCCAGGCACAGGCAAGTCGCAGACGATCACCAACCTAATAGCCAATGCGCTCTATCAGGGCAAGAGGGTGCTCTTCGTAGCACAAAAGATGGCCGCACTAGATGTCGTGCAGAGTAGACTAGAGAAGATAGGACTAGGACCGTTTTGCCTAGAGCTACACTCCAATAAAGCGACCAAAAGGCATGTCCTCACCCAGCTCGAAGAGGCACTAAAAGTAGCGCACATCCTACCACCTGAGGGCTTTCAGGCGCAGGCAGACAAGATCTTTGAGATGCGCAAGCAGCTCATAGACTATATGAATGCGCTGCACGACAAAGATCCTCAGGACAAGCTCTCTCTATACGAGTATATTCTACACTATGAGAGCTTAGAGGTAGAGCCTTTGGCAAGCTTCACCTTTGAGGAGCCGCTGGATCAGCTCCTGATGACGGAAGGTGTCAGAGGGGTCGAGGAGCTACTAGGCGCACGGCTAGAGACCGTCGTGAAGTTGGTCGGACAGCCTGCGACCCATCCCCTGAAGGGGCTCAGACTAGACCGAGCAATGCTAACAGATAGCTCAGGGGTCGTGGAGGAGATGCGTCGTAGCCAAGAGACTCTGAGGCAAGCACTCACGCATCGTGAGGATCTCCAGCAGACGAAGGAGCAGCAAGAGCAAATAGTGAGAGACAATGCGCCAGAGATCCTAGCACAAGACGTAGAGCAGCTCCGTACGGAGTGGCGTGCGGCAAAGGCTAAGTGGTTCATCCCGCGCTTTTTTGCCAAGCGCAGCTTCATGAAGCGGCTCAAGCAGTTCAACGCATTCATCACCGAGCCTGAGGTAGACAAGTTGATCGATGATCTAACCCTGTATCACAAGAGGCACGAGGAGATCGAACAGCTAAGGACTATCTTATCCCGCCACTTCGGGCTAGAGACTCTAGAAGATACGATGCCAGAGGCCGCTACGATAGAGGAGTCTATTGATCAGCTAGACCGCTGGAGCACCCACTCAGACAAGATGCGAGACTGGCTACACTGGTCTGAGTATGCCGATGAGCTGGAGTCTCATGGCCTCGGCTGTGTCGTAAGAACCATGTACCAGGGGGAGCATCAGCCCACTCAGATCAAAGATGCCTTTATGAAGGCACTCTTCAAGTACAAGGCGGAGGAGCGTATCAGACGCTCTGAGGTGCTGGCCACCTTTGAGGGGATGCTCTTCGATCAAGTGATACAGTCTTACCGGACGATGATCCAAGAGTTCCAGCTACTGACCCAAAAGGAGCTGTATGCACGACTAGCAGCAGGCATTCCACGGATGACCGACGATGTGGTATCTGGCAGTGAGATTGGTCTACTCAATCGCAACATTAGTAATGGCGGACGAGGCGTCTCTCTGCGCGAACTCTTTGCACAGATACCCACACTACTCCCGAGGCTTTGCCCCTGTATGCTTATGAGCCCCATGAGTGTGGCGCAGTATACAGACATGACGCAGGAACAGTTTGACCTGGTCATCTTCGATGAGGCGTCTCAGATGCCTACCAGTGAGGCTGTGGGGGCTATAGCTCGAGGCAAAGCACTCATCGTCGTGGGCGACCCTAAGCAGATGCCACCGACGAGCTTTTTCGCCACCTCCAATGTAGATGTTGAGGAAGCTTATATAGACGACATGGAGAGCATCCTCGAGGATTGTCGCACGCTAGAGATACCCGCCCTCCAGCTGTCTTGGCACTACCGCTCTAGGCACGAGAGCTTGATAGCCTTCTCTAATAGTGAGTACTACGATGGGTCGCTCATCACCTTCCCCTCAGTAGATGACCAGAACACAAAAGTCTATCACGTACCCATAGAGGGCTACTACGACAAGGGTGGCCGACGCACCAATGCCGCAGAGGCAGAAGCCATCATACGAGAGGTGATACGCAGACTGCGAGATCCAGAGCTGCGGACGAAGAGTATAGGCGTGATATCCTTTAGTGTAGCTCAGCAAGGACTCATAGAGGATATGCTACAGGCGCAGCTAGATCGTGAGCCAGCGCTGCAAGAGATCGTTGACCAGATGCCTGAGCCGATCTTTGTCAAAAACCTGGAGAACGTCCAGGGTGATGAGCGAGATATCATCCTCTTTTCCATAGGTTACGGACCCGACAAGGAGGGCAAGGTGTCGATGAACTTTGGTCCGCTAAACAATGCGGGCGGTGAGCGAAGACTTAATGTCGCCGTGAGCCGTGCAAGACAAGAGATGTACATCTTCTCTACGCTTCGCTCCGCAGACATTGACCTACGCCGATCCAAGGCGCTGGGTGTAAAAGGTCTCAAGGACTTCCTCCTATATGCTGAGACTCAGTCCCTGCCCACCTACTCGCAGACACAGGCGGAGAGCAGCGACACACTGCTGGCTGATCAAATCGCTGCCGAGCTAGCCGCCAGAGGACATCAGGTCAAGACGAATGTGGGGCGCTCTAGCTTTAGAGTGAAAGTCGCTATCTGTGACCCGCAAGACCCCGAGGTCTATCGTCTCGGCATACTTCTCGATGGGGAGAGCTACAACAAAACGCCCACCACCAGAGACAGAGAGGTGGGGCAACCCTCCGTGCTATCTGCCCTCCAGTGGCAGGTCATGAGAGTGTGGAGCGTCGACTGGTTCAATAATAAGGAACGTGTACTGAGTCGAATAGAAGAGCGTCTCGCTACGGCACTCTCCGCACCCGTAGAGGTCAAGGCTACTCCCAAGGCGCACTTTGACATTTCTCAGGAGCAGCTCGTCGAGGAGACAACGCAAGGGCAGCAGTATCGGAGCTACTCCATAGCAGAAGCCACGGCAAGGGGCTCTATGCGTGATATGGCTCAGCTCGTTCGAAATATTATCGCCACCGAGCAGCCGATCACCTTCGCACTCCTCTGCAAGAGAGTCGCTACCCTCACAGCTGTGGGGCGTGTCACCCCGACCTTGCAGGCTACTGTCAAGGAGCTACTCACTCCCTTCTATCAAGACGAAAGCGAAGCTATATGGCTCAGCAAGGAGGATAGTAGCGACTACCACACCTATCGTACAGACTCTGGAAGAGAGGTGGCGAACATACCTCGTGTGGAGCTGATAAACGCACTCTGCGAGACTCTCAGAGAGCAAGTAGCTCTGAGCCAGGATAGCTTGACGCTCCTAGCGGCTCGCAAGCTAGGCTTCAATCGCAGGGGCAGCAACGTCGATGCAGCCTTTTCAGAGGCCTTGGCCGCGATGATAGAGGCTGGCACCGTTGAGGCGGTTGGCTCTAACCTTCGCCTCAAGTGAAAGCTGGACTAGCGAGTGGCTCGTGTTATGGATATTCAAGTAGAGACTGTTGCATAAAGGCGAATCGCTGTGTTGCTTTCGGGGTTCGGCTTCGGTCACATACGGAGGTATGCTCCCTTCAGACCTCACCCTCAGCGCCTTGCGCTTCATCCTTTCTGCAAAGTCAGGACAATCTTGCAAGCAAGATTGTGAGACTGTTGACTTTTGCAACAGTCTCAATTAAGAAGAGCCAATCCCGTGGCTCAGACCAATTCACTACCTTTGCTGTGCAACGCAAAGCGGAGACGGTACGATGGTTGCTATCGTCTTCGATCGATAGGAAGATGCAGCTATGACTGAACTCGTACAGATTAGTGACCTGATCCGGTCGGGTCAACCGCTCCCGCCCCTCGTGCTTGGCTACGGAGAGGAGAGCTACTACATCAATCGCCTAGAGGAGCTGGTCGTCGAGAACTACATCCCTCAGGAGGAGCGCACGACCCAGCTGGTCGTCTACTTCGGTTCCGAGACGACGGCTCCCGAGGTGCTGCAACAGGCGCAGACTTTCTCCATGTTTGCTCCGAAGCGCCTGATCGTCTTGCGTGATGCGCAGGATCTTAAGAAGAGCTCCGTACTCAAGAAGCCGTACGGCATTGCCGAGCTGATACGCGATGCGACCACCTTTGCCGAGGGTACCACACTCCTTATATTATACCACGACGCGCTCCCCGCAGCTGCCAAGAAGAATGCGCAGGCACTCAAGTCGCAGGTGGCGCTCATCGAGTCGACACCCGTCAGACGTGACAACGAACTGAGAGAGGCGATGATCCAGATGGCTGAGGGGCTAGGCTTGCAGCTGGCTCCGCAAGCGATCTCGACGCTGATCGAGCGGGTCGGATACGACCTGGAGACGCTCTACTCGGAGCTGCAAAAGCTAGCCATACCAGCCAAGGGCGCCGGCGGACTCATCTCACGCGCCATGGTGCAGCAGGTGGTGAGCAAGTCGCGCAAGTACGGTCCCTACGACTTGCTCAATGCGGTGCAGCGACGCAAGGACGACGAGGCTCTGCAGATAGCACTAGCCATGGCGGAGGACGAAAAGCGATACCCCGTACCGCAGATCGTCGCTTCGCTTTACGGCTTCTTTGCCAATCTGATGGTAGCGCACTACCTGCCGTCCAATAGTCAGAAAAACATACAGGAGGCACTCAACCTGAAGTATGAGTCGATGGCACGCATGTACCAGTCGGCCATGCGCCTCTACTCTAAGCAGCAGACGCTCAACATCATCTCCGCCATACGACGTGCCGACGGTGACGCCAAGGGTGCCCACGGGGTCAATGCATCGGCACGCACCATCTATCTAGACCTCCTGACGCAGATCTTTGCGCTGAAGTACTAAACGAAGACTCTCACGCAGTTTTCCAAAAACTTTCCAGCCTTGGAAAAATAAATTTCCAACGCTGGAAATTTTATTTTCCAACGCTGGAAACTTCTCGTTCCTTCGTTGGAACTAAAAAGTTCCCGCCTTGGAACTAAAAAGTTCCAAAAGGGGAACCAGTTTTGGAACTCGTATCTGCTACGGAGACAGTACGATAGGAGCGTGTGTTTAGTTGGCGATGATGCTGACGAGCGGGTAGGCGCGCTTGCGGTCGGGGTGGCGTAGCTCCACGAGGAGGATGGCGCGTGTAGTGAGTGTCGCGGGCAAGAGCTCGGCGAGGCTTTGCCGCTCTACGATGGCTCGGCAGAGGGTCTCGGTGCTGGCGTGGTCATACTGCGCTAGCCGATAGCCCGCCACGGCGTATAGCGTGGCTGTGCAGCGGGTCTCACCGTCTGAGATCTCTTGGAGTACCAGTCGGGCCAGCTGCGGTAGCGACAGGCGCTTGCGTCGTTTCGGTAGATCGAGACTTTCGTCAGAGGCGGCGGTGCGTCCGTAGACGCTGTTTTGCCGCCCCGGCGTGCCGTAGTTAGCCCACGCCTCAGCAGCCGTCCAGTTGCTCAAGTCTTGTGGTTGCTTGTCTGGGATGATGCGCTCCTGGGCTACCCCTTTGACCTTTTGCAGAGCCTTGGGAAAGGTCTTGATGTCGTAGTAAACCTCCTCGACGATGCTGTCATTTGCCAAGTGCACGAGCCGTATCGCGCACTCGCTATCCGGTAGCTGAGGCATCTCAGGGAAGAGGAGCAAGCTGTCGGGCTTGGCGTAGTAGAGACGCTCGAGCGGATGCGTGCTGGGAGTGAGCGCGAGGTAGCCCCGTGGGGGGATGCCGCCCGTGGGGTGGGGCGGGAGCGGATAGACCTTGGAGGGGTGCCCAGACCGCACGATGACCAGTCCGAGGTGGTCCGTATTGACCGTGGTGTCGTTGGGGTTGTAGAGCTCGATGTACTCGGAGCCGTCGACCGTAGGACGCGCCATGATCTCGGAGATGTGGAGCGGTAGGGGCGCTGCGCGGTGGGTTGTGTCACTGGGCGAACCGCCTGCAGGCTGTATGCTGTTGCGCTGCCCTGGGGTAGCGAAGTGCGCCTGCGGGGTGGCTGCGCCCCAATACTCGTGGCTCTTGTCGCCCGTGGGGGAGAAGTATCGCTCGAGGGCTACGCCACGCTGACTGCAAAGTTTACCCAGGAGCCCCGGATCGTAGCGAAAGGTCTCTACAACCGTTGAGTCGGCATGGCGGAGTAGTTCGATGGTGAAGCCTTTGTTGGCAAGCTGTGGCAGCGTCTTGCTCTGAGTCAGGCTATCTCGCGGCGCCTCATAGAAGGCGGTGATGCCCTCTACCGAAGTGGTGAAGGCATGATACCCGCCCGCTGGGATCGGGCAGGAGCGACTGCTCAGCGGGTACCAGGTGGTCACCTTGCCCTGTCGCCACACACCGATCGAGTAACCACTAGCATCGAGCACTTGACCGGTGGGGTTGTGCAACTCAATATACTCAGAGGCACCCGAGAGCGGGTTGGCCATAAACTCGCTAAAGGTGAGTGCCAAGCTGTCTGGACGAGGCTGCGGCTGGTCATACTCGACGGCTATCCTGTAGATCGCGTTCTCGACACGCTTGGCGCTGGCGGTCCGTACCCCGCGGAAGGCGAGTGCATACTCACCCTCTGGGATCGCCGCCTCACTCCTTATATAGATGCTTTTGCCCTCGGTCGTGGTGGCGAGCTTGCCCCACGAGGGAGCCACTGCGATGATTGCCTCCGAGAGGTCGGCCGGCTCGGCGCAGAGCATCTCGACCGTGTGCGGATCTCTCTGACGAAACTCTTGGTAAAACTGGCTCGCTGGGATCACATTGCGCTCACGAGTCAACTCCTCGGGAGAGCGTAGTGCGGGGTAAACGTCAAGGAACTCCAGTGAACTGTGCTTCGTCCGAGACTTGCTGTACTCGCAAGCGAAGAGGAACGAGGTGCTCTTGTAGCTGCTGGGCGCAGCGGGCGTGCTGCCTGCACTGCCCACATACTTGTAGAGGTCGGTCGCACGGTGTCGCACCCACATCGACCAGCGCGCCTCAGCTGTCGGATCATACTGGATGACAAAGTCAATGACCCCGCCATCTTCGTGGATCTCGTCAAAGTAAGGGTACTCGATTAGCTTGTGAAGCGAGATTTGCCTGATGCGCCCATTACCTTCTAGAGCGACATTGCTCTCTGCCAGAAAGAGAGCCTGTTTGTTGTCCATCTTGAGCACCACATAGTTGAAGGTGCCGTCAGCTAGAGCCTCGTAGCAGTAGAGGAGGAGCTTGACATTGTTGCCCTTGGTCGGGGTGTAGTCGAGTTGCACCTTGCCCTGCCAGGTCATCTGCTTGCTGAGGGGTACTCTTGCCTTGATGTAGGCGTAGTTGGTCGTGCTACTAGGCTTGCTGTCGTTGAGTTGTAGCCCTCTGATCGGATCGCAGCGAAACTTGTCGAGCGTCCCCCGCCATACGGAGGGCGAGAGCGTGACGCTGTCGGCAAAGTGCGCCTGCCACTGCCCCACGACGGGCAAGGTGCTAAGCAATCCTAAGAAGAGTGCAAACCAGGTGCAGCGAAGGCGCATAGCTTCTCTCTCTCTTAGCTAGTTAGCTGGTGTAATGCCGTCACGCTTGAGCATTGCGGTGAGTGTTGGTTTGCGCCCTCTGAAGCGTACATAAAGCTCCATCGGGTCAAGCTCGTCACCCCGCTCCAAGATCTGATGTCGGAAGTCGGCAGCGACCGTCGGAGAGAAGATGCCCTCCTCGCTAAATCGCTCGAAAGCGTCTGTGGCGAGCATCTCGCTCCACTTATATCCGTAGTAGCCTGCAGCGTAGCCTCCCGCGAAGATGTGACTGAAGGCGGTGGCGACGATGTGCTTCGGATGCTGCGGGTCACGCTCCCTGTCTCGCAGAGTGGTGCCTCGGAGGGTCTCCCGCTCGTAGGTGTAGAGGTCGTCGGGCAGGCTCTCACCCTCGGCTAAAGTGTGGTAAGCCATATCCAGCTTGCCAAAGATAACCTGTCGGATGGTGCTGTAACCAACGGGGTATTGAGTCGCTTGGATTGCTTTGTTGAGGAGCTTAGCGGGGAGCGGTTCGCCCGTCTGGTAGTGCTTAGAGAGTAGCTCGGTGACCACCTCGGGCTGGAGAAGATAGTTTTCCATAAATTGGCTCGGGAGCTCCACAAAGTCACGCTCCACATTGGTTCCTGACATAGAACTGTAGCGCGTCTGCGTGAGCAAGCCGTGGAGCGAGTGACCGAACTCGTGAAGGAGCGTGTGCACCTCCGAGAGGGTGAGCATGGCCTCCTTGCCAGCCGTCGGCGGGGTGAAGTTCATCACGAGGAGGATATGCGGGCGCTGCGTGGGCGTCCACTCCCGTAGGTTATTCATCCAGGCACCGCTACGCTTGCCCTTGCGGGGGAAGAAGTCTAGGTAGAGCAGTCCGAGATGCGCTCCATCATGGTCTAGCACTTGGTAGGGACGCACGTCGGGATGATAGACGGCGACCTCCTCGGCGGGTGCGAAGGTGATGCCGTAGAGCCGTGTGGCAATGGCGAAGACGCCCGAGATAACCTGCGAGAGCGGGAAGTAGGGACGTAGCTCCTCCTCCTTGACCCCAAAGGTCTGCTCGCTGTGCCGCTCCATATAATAGGAGAGGTCCCACGACTCTAGCTCGAAGCCCGCCTCACGATCTAGCTCGTCTAGCTCATCGAGAGCGGTCTGTCGGTAATACTTCGTCAGGTCGTCGAGAAGCTGCTCCACCTGCTCGGGCGTGTTGCACATACGATGCTTGAGACGGTAGGTCGCATAGTCGGGATGTCCCAGTAGTCGTGCCAGCTCGCCACGAAGCGTAGCTATCTGACGAACGATCTGCCGGTTGTTTTGCTCATTGTCACGATTACCCACGCTGCCTCGTCCTAAGTACATCTTGTAGCGCAGCTCTCTGTCGGCACAATGCTTCATGATGGCGCCCACATGCGGAGCGGAGAGGTCAAAGAGGTAGCCCTCGCCATGCGCTTCGGAGGCGGTGCGTGCCTTCGCCTGGGCATCGTCTAGGATCTGCTGAGGCAAGCCACGTAGGCGGTCGCTTTCGTCAGCAGGCACGAAGAGTGCCCAGGACTCCTCGTCGCAAAGTTTGTTTTGCGCAAAGCGTGTGGTCAACTGACAGAGCTGCTCATTGATCTCTCTAAAACGCTCCCGCTCGGCACCCACGAGCAACGCACCATTGTCCGCAAAACCCTCGTAGCTCTCGGTCAGGAGGCGCAGGTCGATCTCGTCTAGGTGCAGCTCCTCGCGCTGGTCATAGACGGAGCGAATGCGGGCGAAGAGTGCTTCGTTGAGCAGCGTATCAGTCGACAGCTTGCTGAGCCAGTCGGAGAAGGTCTCCGAGAGCTGCATCATCTCGGGACACGAGTAGGCTGAGAGCAGATTGTAAAAGGCTGCCGTGACCGCCTCCAGTGCCTCGCCACTCTCCTCGAAGCGACGGATCGTATTGTCAAAGGTGGCTGGCTCACGCTGTGCCGTGATTGCATCGATCTCCGCACGATGTAGCGTGATCGCCTCCTGCATAGCCGTGCGGAAGGTCTCCATCGTCTGCTCTATGGCAGTGGCGGAGGAGAGGTCGAAGAACTGGTCAAAGGGAAAGCTCCCGTACGGAGTCTCGGGAGCGGTAAAGAGTTTGCTTAGCAGTGCTGTCGCCTGAGGCGTGGTTGCAGTCATATATATAAGGAGTCGGGTAGGTTTGGTTTACTTAGCCAGCTGAGCTTCCAGCTGAGCTATCTTTTTGTTTTGGTTTTCGATGGTCTGCAGGAGTGCGCTGAGCTCCTCATTGCCCATAGAGGTGGGGTACTCGGCAGAGACACGGAGGAGGAAGTCGCTCAGGACGTTCATGTAGTTGGTAAAAGCAGCGTAAGGCGTCTCGTAGGGCGAGAATGCGCCCGGACCGCCCAACTTAGTGGTCATATAGAAGAGGTGGTCGGAGCCCTGCAAGTTGATCCAGTCCTCCAGTAGTCGCTGGTCTCGTGAGAGACGGATGCGCTCGCCCCACTCCTCGAGCTTCTGTATGACGCATTGCTGTAGCTCATTGCCTGTCCATAGCGAAGTGTCTCGCTCCTCGCCCATACGGCTCACCGGATAGGTCGCCTGTATTGTGTCTTGCGGGGTGCAATGCGTGGCAACCTCTTGAGGCGTGGTAAAGGTGAAGCCACGCTTAGAGCCTTGCTCGGGAAGAGCTCGGAGGAACTCAAAGATGCCGGTCTCACGGCTCCATACCGATCCAAGCGTCTCCAGTGGCAGAGAGACCAAAGCATAGTCGCCTTGCTCAGCCTCCAGCGTCGCAAAGAACCGCTCCGTCGTGTAGGGGTAGAGCGGACTATCGTACCGTGCGAAGTCGTGAGCGATCGCATCGGAGAGCTCTGCGTGACGCATCAGGAGAGATACTCCCTCGGTCGTTGCGTTGTACAGGTAGTTAGGACTCTTCCACGCTAGGAGGTGCTTGGCACCCTCGGTGACGATTGCTTTGTACCCTTGGCTGTGAGCTATCTGTGCGATGCGGTCGCTGTAGATCAGCTCAGGATTGGAGAGCGTCACGGGAGAGACCCCAAGGAGCGAACTGATACGGGTGCGGTACATGCGCAGTTGGTTCGCATACTCCTCCTCATCGTACAGCCCGCAGAGTCCGTGCGAGATTGGCTCGCCGAGTATCTCGATGCGCCCGCTCTTGACCAGTCGCTTGAGCAGCTGAATCATGTCCGGCGTGTGCAGCTCCATCTGCGTGAGCACCGAGCCTGAGAGCGTGAGGGCAACTCTAAAGTCGGGATGCGCCTCGATCAATTGCTCGATCAGTTCGAGTGCTGGTCTATAGGAGCGGTCTACCACTTGACGCAGTATCTCCTCATTGGCAAAGTCGTCGTAATAGTAGTGGTCGCTACCGATATTGAAGAATGGGTAGCTCTTGAGCCTAAACGGTTGGTGTAGGTAGAAGTGAAGTATAATCTGTATCATAGGAAGGTGGAGAAGTCGTTTGTCAAAGAGGGTTATACAAGTCGGTCATAGATAGCTCTGAGGCGCAGTCCAGCTTTGCTCCAGACGATGTTGTTGACCTCCTCGAGACCCTTTTGCTTGAGATGCTCGTGGAGGGTCGGATAGGAGACGAGGGCGTGCATAGCGTCGGCCATAGCGTCTACGTCCCAGTAGTCGGTCTTGATAGCGTAGCGCAGGATCTCGGCGCAGCCACTCTGCTTGGATATAATGCTCGGCACGCCGCACTGCATAGCCTCTAGCGGCGAGATGCCAAAAGGCTCCGACACCGAGGGCATCACGTAGACATCGCTCGAGCGAAGCATCTCATACACCTGGCGCCCCCGTAGGAAGCCCGTAAAGTGAAAGCGGTCGGCTATACGCTTGCGAGCCACGAGGTCGATCATCTTGTCCATCATATCGCCACTGCCCGCCATCACAAAGCGGATGCCATCGGTATGCTGTAGCACTTTGTGAGCCGCCTCAACGAAGTACTCAGGCCCTTTTTGCATCGTAATACGCCCCAGGAAGGTAATCACCTTGTCGCCCGTATGCTGCTTATTGGGCAGGGCTAATAGCTCAGGACTAAGCGGTTCGACAGCGTTGTGGACGGTAAAGACCTTGTCGGGGCTCTGACCATACTTGTCGATGACAGTTCGTCGGGTCAGGTTGCTCACACAGACGATAGCGTCTGCGTAGTCCATCCCTTGCCGCTCGATCGCATAGACCTGCGGATTGACATTGCCACGACTGCGGTCGAAGTCGGTCGCATGCACATGGATCACCAGCGGTCGCCCCGTCACCATCTTCGTATGGATCCCCGCTGGGTAGGTGAGCCAGTCGTGCGAGTGAATGATGTCGCACGGCACCGTCCGCGCTATGACACCCGCCACGATCGAGTAATTGTTAATTTCCTCCAGCAGGTTGTCCGGGTAAGCTCCGCTAAACTCCAGACAGCCCAAGTCATTGGGACAGCGATAGCGGAAGTCATCGTAGATATGCTCTCTAGCAGCCTGGTAGTAGTTCACCTCCGCCTCATTGTGTAGCCGTGAGCGCAGGTACTCGGCACTATGATCATGGTAAACGATCGGCGTGCGGTCGGCGCCAACCAGCGTTATGTGCGAAGTATCCTCATCGCCATACAGCTTAGGCACGACAAAGGTTATATCCATATCGCTCTGCTCGGCCATACCATTGGTCAAGCCGTAGCTAGCCGTGCCTAGCCCTCCCGAAATGTGTGGGGGAAACTCCCACCCGTACATCAATACTCTCATCTTGTAGGACGCTCTTCGTTGCTGGTTGTATAGTATAGGTAGTTGGCCAGAGGGGTCTCCTCACTGTTGTACCGCTCGAGGGTCACCAAGGCGCGCAAGACCTCCGCACAGCTCATTGCAAAGGAGATACCTCCGTGACTATCGTAGGGCGGGTTGCCGTCGTACAGCTCGCTCAGTGTCGAGATGCCGTGATGCTGTAGCTCATCCTGTATATCCCCGAGCAGGCGCGCCAAGTGGGTCACACCGCTACGCCCATTGATCTTCAGATAAGCATCCGTGTAGGCTCCCAGTAGCCACGGCCACGCAGAGCCATTGTAGTAAGCATGCTCACGCTGCTCCTGAAGTCCGCTGCACTGCTCTACGTAACCCTCACTGCGGGGGCTCAGCGAGCGAATACCCTTTGGCGTGAGTAGCTCAGAGGTTACGATCCCTAGCACTTGTCGCTGCTTAGCACGGCTCAGCGGGCAGAACGGCAGCGAGATAGCTATCAGCATATCGGGTCGGACAGCCCGCTCACGATACCCCTCCTTGGTCACGTAGTCATACAGGTAGCCATAGGGATTGACAAAAGTCTGCTCGAAAGCAGGTCCCAAGCGCTCGATCACGCTCGCTAGCTCCTCGGGAAAGTTTTCTTCGCCACGAGCCTCACGATAGAAGCAGAGCGCATTGTACCACAAGCCGTTGACCTCCACCAGATAGCCCCGCCGTGGTACGACCGCTTGCCCCGCTATCGTTGAGTCCATCCAGGTGACTGGAGGCGTGCCGCTGCCCTCGGCATAGAGCAGTCCATTAGGCTCGATGCGCAGGATCGGGTGTCGGTCGCTCAGGTAGTAGTCGATGATGCGCCCTACGAAGTCTAGGTAGAAGGAGCGGTGGCTGTCGTCTGGATACTCAGCGAGAAAGAGCTGTATAGCCCGTATCGCCCAGAGCCCGACGTCGGGGTCGCGCACCCCCTCCATATCTAGCGGCAGCTCTATCTGCTTAATGAAGTTGATACTGCTCCGTATGAAGGTGCTCATCACATTGTGAAAGCGCTCCGGATGATCGCTATAGATCGAACAACCAGGCAAAGCGACCATCTCGTCCCTCGCCCGCACCCCATACCATGGGAAGCCTGCGAGGATGTAGTGTCTATTGGATTCTGGCTTATAGTAAAACTGGCTACAAGCGTTGCGCAGACAACTCCGCAGATCTACCCGCGCCTTGCGGTGCGCCACCTCTGAGTCAAAGAGCGCTGGCAGCGTAGTCACGTCCACCTCCTCTAGTTGTGCGGTGAAGTAGACCGACTCACCATTGCGCAGATCCATCTCAAAGTAGCCAGGCGAATAGAGGTCTTCGCAACTTTCGTACCCTCGTATCTGCTCCTTAGGGTAGTGCAGGTTCTTGATCCAGTAGCCCTCATCGACCCAATGCGAGGGGGCATCCACCTGCATGTATAGATCGGGATAACCCTCATAGAGACAGGTGCGCACACCCGTCGTGCCGACTGGGTAGACGGTCGTGTCGGCCGTATCGTTTTCATGCGATAGGAGGATCACATCCCTAAAGGCGACCACCGGACGCAGCCGCAGAGTGGTCTCGCTGTGGCTGTCGAGGAGCGTGAACTTGATAATCACCTGATTCTTGTAGTGGCAGAAGATTGACTCTCGCTGCAGGACCACCCCGCCCACGCGGTATATCGTGCGCGGCATCTTGTCTATGTTGTACTCTCGTATGTACTTGTGCCCATTGGGATAGACCGTGCCATCGCCGTAGAGATGCACCCCAAGGTTAAACTCCGCCCCATGCTGTATCACCGTCGCGTCTAGCGACGAGAGGAGGACATGATTGTGACGGCTCAGGTGAGGCAACGGCACCACGAGCAGACCGTGATACTTGCGCGTGTTGCACCCCACGAGGGTCGTACAGTTGAAGGCCCCACCACGGTTAGAGCGTATATGCTCCAGCTGTAGCGAGCGGTCTAGATTAGAGAGTGTCGTGCGGTCAAACTTGAGATAACTCATAGATAGTAAATTACTTGAGAGTCATGATGCGATCGCTCCTCGACGTGCGCCAGAGACGAGCGTACTCTGGCGAGGTGACGAGCGGTCTGGAGGATAGTCCTCTCTGCGTTGCTAAGATACAAATTAACCGCTGAACAGCGGTTAATTTCCCGCTAAACGAACAGTTCCCTCCGAAGAAACTGGAGTTTCCTAGGTATGAAACTAAAGTTTCACCCAAGTGGTACTGATAGTTGGCTCAAAAAAAAGACTAGGGGGCGAGTCCCCTAGTCAGGTAGATAGAGTAATAGATTGTGTGGGTTAGAACCACTTGTCGATCTCCTCGGAGGTGAGCGAGACCATGATGGAGCGTCCGAGTGGGTCGAACTGCGAGTTGGGTGTCAGAAAGAGGTCGGAGATGATCTGACTGGGCTGGGCAGCGCGTGCGTGGAGTGAGTGGCGCACCAGTTCGCTGGCTTGGCGCAGGGCTTCGCTGGAGAGGAAGAGTTGCGCGAGCTGATCCGCCTGAGAGAACTCTGGATCGCTCTCTTCACGCTCCAGCTGATCGAGGTACTCGCCGAGCGTCTGGGTGATCATATTGGCGACACCGATGGGTCGGAGTGGCTTGGGGACAGAGGTGATGAGGTAGACGTTTTCGTCTGTATCTGCAGAGGCTTCTTGCGGGGTGATCTCGAAGCCGATCTGCCGTAAGCTTTCGACCAACTCGTGGTGCATCGGGTAGATTTCGCTAGGTAGCGACAGCTCCTCGGCAAAGAGTAGCGGCTGTGCCTGATCGGGCTCGAGCGTGAGGGTGGCTATCTGCTGCTCGTAGTAGATGCGTAGCAGCGCGCGGTCGATCTGTATGACCGCAAGGCGGTCGCTCATCGTGGTGAAGAGGTAGCGCTCCTGAAAGGTGTAGACTAGGTTGGTGCTGTTGGCAGCTGGCTGAGCGGGGCTGGCGGATACCGTAAAGAGTGGATCTATCGCTGTGGGGGCTGCTCCTGTGGGTTGGCTTGCGGGAAGCGTTGACTCGCCTCGTCGCTGCTGGAAGTCGTCGATAAAGTTTTCCCAATGAGCGGGGGAGCCACTACTCAGCGGAGAGAGTGGGTCGATGGGTTGCTGGTCGTCCGTTGGAACCGCCTTAAAGGGATTGTACTCAGGGTCTATCTGCACAGGCGGTGGCTGGAGCGTACTGCTACTCTGTCGTGTGGCATCGTAGGCCGGTATGTCAATGAGCTGGTCGGTGCTAAAGGTGATGGCGGGCATAGCACTGGTGGTGCTGATGTGCTCGCGTAGCACTACCATGAGGAGCTTAAAGATAGCCTGCTCGTCGAGGAACTTGATCTCCGTCTTGGTCGGATGTATATTGACATCGATGCGACTGGGGTCTACCTGAAAGTAGATGAAGTAATTGGGCTGACTACCTGGCGCGACGAGATCCTCAAAGACGTTCATGACCGCACGGTGGAAGTAGGGGTGCTTCATATAGCGTCCATTGACAAAGAAGAACTGCTGGGCGCCTCTGCGCTTAGCATCACGTGGCAGGGTGATGAAGCCCGAGACGTTGGCTAGGGGCCCCTGGTACTCGATCGGTATGAGCTGCTTGGAGTAGCTCTTGCCTAGGAGGTCTACGATGCGATGCTGCAGATCGCTCTTGGGGAGGTTGCGTATGAGCTTGCCCTCGGAGTAGAGGGTGAAGGCGATCTCAGGGTAGACCAGTGCGATGCGCTCGAACTGGCGGTAGATGTGTCGTAGCTCCGTCTCGGAGCCTTTGAGGAAGCGTCGCCGTGCGGGGACGTTGTAAAAGAGATTCTTCACCGTCATAGAGGTGCCTACCTCGGCAACGGTGGGGGAGGAGCTGATGACCTCGGAGCCGTTGATCAGAAGCTTGTACCCTATGTCGCTGTCGGCCTGTCGTGTGATCAGCTCGATTTGAGCTACTGCCACGATAGAGGCAAGCGCCTCGCCACGAAAGCCCATGGAGCGAAGCGTGAAGAGGTCGTCGACGGAGGAGATCTTGCTGGTAGCGTGCCGCTCGAAGGCCATACGAGCGTCTAGCGGACTCATGCCGACGCCATCATCGATGACACGCATGAGCTCTTTGCCGGCATCTTGTAGCTCGATGGTTATCTGCGTGGCATGGGCATCGATGGCGTTTTCGACCAGCTCTTTGAGCATAGAGGCTGGTCGCTGGATCACTTCACCAGCGGCTATCTGATTGGCAATGCTGTCCGGGAGGAGGTGTATGATTTCGCTCATAGGAAGGAGAAGAGGGGACCCTGTCTATAGTATAGTACCCAGACGATGAAGCCTAAGAGGATGAGCGTCAGGATGCAGCGCAAGATGATGCCCGAGCGGGCGTAGTTGTCTATGCCTCGGTCTCGCTGCTTCTTGAGATGACGTGTACCACCGTAGAGACTCTCCGAGAGACTCTCACGAAACGCTTCGCCAGAGCCATAGTCAGCCTCTACTTGCTTGTCGTGGGCTTTGTTGGCGTCGTCGCTACTTCCTGCTGCGTCGGAGCCTTCGGCAGCTTCGAGCTCTCGTCTGATCTGCTCGATGCGTCGCTGGAGCTGCTCCTTCTTGGGGTCCCAATAGATGGGCTTGTGGTTGAAGCTGCGCGGTTGTCGTGGTCTATATATGAGTCCCATGAGTATAGAGGTAAAAGGTGTATGTAGCTCTGGAGCGAGTCTGCGGGAGACTGTACGGAGCTGCTGTCGCTCTCTAGTGGGCGACGTATGTAGATGGAGAGCGGCGTCTCGGCTACGGCCGTCGTGTCGGAGGCTGCCGCAGGCTTAGCTTCTGCTGGCTTGGGCTTCTCGATGGCTTGCTGGTACTCCTTGTAGAAGGCTTGCCAGGCGGCTAGCCCATCGAAGCCTTGGCTCATCTTGCTGTTTTGACCTTGCAGTGTGGCGAGCGAGTCGGTAGACTCTAGCGGTGCTGTGCGGTCGGGGATGACATCTTCAGGCGTGAGCGGACGCTTGTCGCCATGCCACTCGGCACCGCTCATCTGACGCAGCTCATCGGTCAGGTCTTGGATCGGGTGGATCGTCCCCTCAGCCTTGCCATGCCAGAGGATGTGGTCGAGCTTGTCATCGGCAATGTAAACGTCCATCTGCGGGTTTCGCACCTGAGCGAGGGCGTAGTAATGCTTCGCTTTCTCCTGCTGCAGGTAGTAGCGTGACTCTACGTTGGAGCGATAGAAAGCGTGGTCGAGCGTGCCTTCGCGAAAGTAGGCTTGGATCGTATCGGCCTTGACACGGTCTTGCTTGACCGAATCAATCCAGCGTACGGTCGAGGCGTTTTGCCAAGCGAAGGCGTGGTCGATCGTATCGTTGGCAAGGTGAGCATAGATGGTGTCACCCTTGAGCTGTGTGGAATCGTTCCACAGGATAGGACTGCCAAAGAGCTTGATGAGCGAGTCGACGGAGAAGTAGTGTATGGAGTCACCGATGGCCTGTATATCCTTGCGGTAGAGGCGCACATCGTGGTACCCCTTGGTGTACTTGACCTCTAGCGAGTCGGTAGTGCCTGGTGCCGGAGGCAGATTGCGCTTGATGCCCTCCATGATCTGGGCAGACATATATAGGGTGTCCTCCTCGGAGTAGTCCATGACGTAGGCACGTCCTGTGGCGTAGGTATAGCCATTGGCCTCATCGAGATAGCCGTAGTCGCCGAAGTAGGTTACCTTGTCCTCCTGGTTGTCTATCACCACATCGTAGAAGGCCTGGCAGATCTGTCTCTTCTTGTCGTAGAGTATCGAGTCGCCCGTCATGGTGCCATCGGGATGCGTGACGAGCGAGCGGTCGAGGAGGATGCTCTGCTCGGTGTCTGTATTGTAAAAGCCACGGTCGGTCTCGATCGTGACCGAGTCTTTGGTCTCTATGAGGGTGGGGCTGACGATACGACAGATCGAGGTCTTCGTATTGTAGTGCAGTATGTCGGTGTCGAGGGTAAAGCGGTCGTTCTCTAGGTGCACATCGTTCTGAAAGAGTGCCTCGTCGGAGCTGGTGTTGTACTCACCGTAGATAGAGGTGAGCGTATTGACTGAGTCGGCCAGGGTGCCGAAGTTGTCGTAGTAACCGACCTTTTGGTTGCGGTCGTAGAAGAGCCTCTCGGTGAAGAGTGTCGTCACATTCTTCGTCAATATCACATTGTCGTGCAGCTCTGCCATAGCGGTCATACCGTCGTATAGCATATCTCCAGCGGTGATCGAGATCGAGTCTCCCTCTAGGATCTGCACATGACCGAAGGCGTCAAAGGAATTGGTCGTCTCGTTGAGATTGGCACTGTCGCAGGTCATGATCCAGCTGCCATGCCTGAGACGCACATTGCCCGTAAGGATGACAATGTCTGGGTGTGTCTCCTGATCGTGGCTGAGTACATCGGCATGGTCGAGGATGATGAGCCGCTTGCCTCGCACCATCGTGGGGGGAGGTGCTGGAGCGTCTGCAACATGAGTGGCGGGGTGTTGGCTCGCCGTGCCGCCCCATAGTGGTAGCCCCACAAAAAGCACTAGAGCGACCGCCACTAGCCCGCTGAGGGTGAGTAGTAGTCGCTGTGTAGTGGTCACTTGGTGAGACTGAAAGGACATGAGACTCTATAGTCTAATGGGTAGAGATGTGGGTACGCATCACCTCCTCTGAGGAAGTGTAGGTACTACTTCTTGATCCAACCTGGATAGCGGAAGTCGCACTGCTGATAGTCAGGGCTGATGCGTATATAAGTACTCTTCTGGTGCTGGACGATCCACTTGTCTAGCTCTTTCTGCTTCTTGTCCTGCAGAGCTAGCTGCTTGATGAGCTGGAAGTCGGTAGCCATGTCGGCGCGGTGACCTGCGACGCGACGCTTGAGCTTGAGGAGTACGACCTGCGTATTGCCGTTGGCATCTTGAGAGACAAAGGCGGGAGAGACATCGCCCACCTGCATCTTGTCCACATAAGAGGCGAAGTCTTGCTGTAGCTCGGACATGGTAAAGAGTGCCGTGCCGTAGCGGTCGCTCTCGTAGTCTTCGTTGAGGAGGAGACCAAAGTTGTTTTTCGTCTCGTCCACATTACTGCATAGGACGACTGCCTCGTCAAAGGAGGTCTTGCCATTGCGCACCTGCACAGCGACAGAGTCCGCTTTGTTGACGGCTTGCTGTAGTTTGTCAGGAGCCACGCTCGGCTTGAGGAGTATGTGACGGAAGTTGATCGTGTTGTCACGCTTCTCGATAAGCTGTACGATGTGATAGCCTGTGGCGGTACGTATGATAGGAGAGACCTGCTTGGTGTCAGATAGTGCGAAGACAACCTGGGCAAACTCAGGCTCTAGAGAGCTGCGAGCCACGAAGCCATACTCACCACCACGCAGGGATGTGCGCGAGTCCTGTGAGTAAAGACGTGCTATCGTGGAGAAGTCGCGACGCCCAGCGAGGATATCTTCGGAGTAGCCTCTGAGCTGCTCTTTGATCTGGTCAATAGCTGCTAGCTCGATGTCAGGCGTGATACGAAGTGCTTGGACCTCGACGACATCTGGTATGTATGGTAAGCTGTCTTGGGGTATCTGAGCGTAGTAGGAGCGGATCTCTGTGGGCGTTACGGCCACTCCCTGGATGATCTTCTGCTGCATCTGTCGGACGATCTCATTATTGACCGCCATGATGCGTTGCTGCTCACGAATGCTGGAGTAGGGACGGTTGAAGTACTCCTCGAGACGCTCACGAGAGCCGATCTGCTGCACGAGGCTCTCCATAAAGTTGTCTACAAATCGGTCTACCTTAGTATTATCTACCGAGATACTATCGATCTTAGCTTGGTTCAGAAAGAGCATCTGGACAGCTAGTTGCTCCGTGAGGTAGCAGTCAGGGTTTCCCTCGAGAGGCATCCCCTGAGAGCGCATGTAGAGCTTCTGGTTTTCTATCTCAGACTTGAGGATAGGCTCATCGCCCACGGTCCATATAACCTCATCGACGACAGATCCTGCGAGGGCCTTCTGCTGCGGTGTCTGCGCCGTCAGAGAGAGGCTAGTCAGCAAAGACAAGAGCATGGATGCTATCATCCAGAGTACGGGTGATGTAGATGATCTATAGGTAGACATAAGAGTTGTATTGCTAATGTGGTCTTATTGGTTGCAGGAGAAGATGAGCATAGCGAGTCGTAGCTCCGCCTCGTTGTAGAAGTCTTCGTACTCGCTGATGAGGTCGTCTAGCGTGCATCCTGGGTGGTCCTCTAGATATTCTTTCAGCTCGTCATAGCTATCCTCGCCTAGCTCGGAGGAGATGAGGTAGTTGAGCTTGACTTTGGTGCCAGACTTGACGATACGCTCCAGCTCGGTGAGCAGATCGTCGGTACTGATAGAGTGCGAGATAGCTATGTCCTCAAGGATCACCTGACGGTCTAGCTGCTGTACGATAGAGATATGCTGCTTGGTGTTGTTGGGCAGTGTGCGGATCTTGTAGTCTTCGGGTCGCTCGATCTCATACTCCTCGACATAGTTGCGTATGACACGGACGAACTCCTCACCATATCGATCAGCCTGCTCGACGTTGACACCCGAGATGTTCTTAAGCTCAGGCAATGTAATCGGATATAAGGTAGACATCTCCTCAAGAGCAGCATCTGGGAAGACCCCATTGGGTCCGAGCCCGAGCTTGATGCTGAGCTTCTTGCGCATATCCTTGAGTATGTTGTATAGAGCGGGATCGGTAGAGGCTGTACGTCCACGACCTCCAGATACAGAGCTATCCACCTCATCATCATCGTCCAGATCCTCATCGTCATCTAGGTCTTCCTCTTCGGGAGCTACGATCTTGAACGAGGTCGGCTTCTTGATAAACTTCTTGCCACTCGGTGTGACGCTCAGGATACCATAGGTCTCTGTACTCTCGGTCAGGTACTGAAGTACTAATGCGCGCTCTACGACTAGCTCCCATACATCTCGTGAGTAGTCGCCACCTATGCCGTAAGAGTCCAGTTTGTCGTGATGAAAGTCCTCAATAGGAGCGGTGTCGCAACCTAGGATCACATCGATGACGTGATCTTTCTTAAATTGTTCTTTGAGCTCCAAGACCGTTTGGAGCAGTTGTTTCAAAAGCTCTTTAGCCTCCATTGTTTTTCTGTTTTTTGCACAATTGTCACACGCTCCACAGTTCTCCTGATCATATCTCTCTCCGAAATAATAGAGCAGATATGCCCGTCGACACATGGGCGTGAGTGCAAAGGTAGAAGTTTTTGCGAGTAATTGCCTACCTATCTCCTGCTCGGCGATAGGTTTTCCTTGCATAAAGTTCTCCAGCTTCTGTATATCTTTCTCATTATAAAAGGCTAAGCAATATCCCTCGCCACCATCACGACCTGCACGTCCTGTCTCCTGATAGTAGCCCTCGAGGCTCTTAGGCATGTCGTAGTGTATGACGTAGCGCACATCGGGCTTGTCGATACCCATGCCAAAGGCTATCGTGGCAACGATCACACGGCACTCCTCGCTCAGGAAAGCATCCTGATTGGCCGAGCGCTCCTTGGCGTCTAGCCCGGCATGGTAGGGAAGCGCCTTGATGCCGTTCATCTGGAGTAGCTTGGAGAGGTTCATCACCTTCTCGCGGCTCATGCAGTAGATGATACCGCTCTTGTTAGGCCTCTTGCGGATAAATCGGATGATGCGCGCATTGACATCTTCGCCCTTCTCCTCGACGCTGTAGTAGAGGTTAGGACGGTTGAAGCTAGACTTAAAGATCCGGCCATCGAGGATGCCTAGATTCTTGCGAATGTCGTGCTCCACCTTAGGCGTAGCCGTCGCTGTCAGTGCGATAATTGGTCTGCGCCCTATCTCATCGACTACGGGGCGTATCTTGCGATACTCAGGGCGAAAGTCATGCCCCCACTCGGAGATACAGTGCGCCTCATCGATCGCAAAGAAAGAGATCTTGACCTGACGGAAGAACTCTATGTTCTCAGCCTTGCCGAGCGACTCGGGAGCCACATAGAGTAGCTTCGTGTCACCCGCAGAGACATCTTGGTAGACCTGATCGAGCTGCGCTTTATTGAGTGACGAGTTCAGTACGTGCGCTATGTCGTTAGATCCAGTCGTCTCGCGCAGGGCATCGACTTGATTCTTCATCAGAGCAATCAGCGGGGAGACGATGATCGCCGTCCCCTCCATGATGAGCGCAGGGAGCTGATAGCATAGAGACTTACCGCTACCCGTAGGCATCAAGACAAAAGTGTCGTGACCCTCTAGCAGGCTTTGGATGATCTCTTTCTGATTACCCTTGAACTCTTCAAAGCCGAAGATCTTACTCAGTAGTTCTGTCAGATTGTGTGTCATGGTTCGTGAGATTGGTCATCCGGAGAGGCACTGTGATGCGCTCTCCACTGGTGGATTAACGATTACATAGAGTGATGCACAGGTTTGTGTCAGAGGTAGATTTAGTTTGCTAGAGAGGCAGTCATGCTCGGCGTCACCTTAGAGCGGGCATACTGCTCTGTGATACGTAGCGTCTTGCGCTTCAGAGAGGGTATCTCGTACATCGCATCGATCATGATCTTCTCCACGATCGAGCGTAGTCCACGAGCCCCCAGCTTCGTCTCGACAGCGACATGGACGATATACTTAAGAGCATCCTCGTCGAAGGTGAGCCGTACGCCATCCATCTCAAAGAGCTTCTGGTACTGCTTCGTGATGGCATTCTTAGGCTCTACGAGGATGCGCAGGAGAGACTCACTATCTAGGGCGTCTAGATAGGTGAGGATAGGCAGACGGCCTATGATCTCGGGGATCAAGCCGTAGCGTCGTAGGTCTTGATGAGTAATGTGCGCCAGCAGATTGTTTTGGATCGTTTGGTAGTCCATCTGTTGCTCCTTATAACCCACAACGCGGGTGTTAAGGCGAGAACCGATGATCCGCTCTATGCCGTCAAAGGCGCCAGCGCAGATGAAGAGGATCTGCTGCGTATTGACCTGGATAAACTTCTGCTCGGGATGCTTGCGACCGCCATAAGGGGGGACGTTGATGACACTCCCCTCGAGCAGCTTCAGAAGGCCCTGCTGCACCCCCTCACCACTCACATCACGGGTGATGGAGGGGTTGTCACCCTTGCGTGCTATCTTGTCAATCTCATCGATGAAGACGATGCCACGCTCTGCGGCGGCTACGTCGTAGTCGCAGTTTTGCAGTAGGCGAGAGATGATACTCTCTATATCCTCTCCCACATAGCCAGCCTGCGTCAGGACGGTCGCATCGACCATTGCAAAGGGCACCTGCAGCATACGAGCTATCGACTGCGCTAGAAGTGTCTTACCGCACCCAGTCGGCCCCACCATGATGATGTTGCTCTTGGCGATCTCTACATCGTCTAGCTTGGAGCTATCGTCGCTCTTTTCGTCCTTCTCTTGGCTAGCTAAGATACGCTTGTAGTGGTTGTAGACAGCCACTGAGAGATACTTCTTAGCATCGGTTTGCCCGATCACGTAGCGATCCAGGTAAGCAGCTATCTCCTGCGGCTTGGGCAGCGACTCGTAGGTGAGTGGCGCAAAGGCAGAGCCCTTGACTCCCTGCTTCTTCTGTTCATTAGGGTCAAGCGTGGAACCAGAGACCAGCCCGTTCTGATAGAGCAAAGCGTAGATCTGCTCCGCGCAGTCACTACAGATCTGCGCAGAGCCCTCGGCACCTATTAGTATAGGCACCTCGCTCTCAGGACGATTGCAGAAAGAGCAGCGACGCTCTATCGAATTACTTTTCTTTGCCATCTGCCTTCTTGTCCTTAGCTGCTTGCTTAGAAGATACGAGTACTTTGTCGATCATACCATACTCCAGCGCCTCTGCAGCGGTCATCCACTTGTCACGATCGCTGTCTCGCTCGATATCCTCGACAGAGCGACCTGAGTGATCAGCAATGATCTTGTAAAGCTCAGCTTTCACCTTGAGGATCTCCTTGGCAGCGATCTCTATGTCGCTTGCCTGACCCTGCATACCGCCCATTGGCTGGTGTATCATCACCCGTGAGTGGGGCAGTGCGTAGCGCTTGCCCTCGGCACCCGCTACGAGGAGGACAGCAGCCATCGAAGCAGCCATACCGGTACACATCGTCGAGACATCGCACCCCACGTACTGCATCGTATCGTAGATGCCAAAGCCCGCATAGACCGACCCCCCAGGGCTATTGATATAGATCGAAATATCCTTGCCAGGGTCCGCATTGTCTAGGTACAGGAGCTGCGCCTGGATCACATTGGCCGTGTAGTCGTTGACCTCTGTGCCGAGGAAGATGATACGATCCATCATCAGGCGGCTGAAGACATCCATCTGCGCCACGTTGAGCTGACGCTCCTCGATGATGGTCGGATTGATGTAGCCAGTAGAGGCGGTTATGTAGTCGTTGAGTGCATTCGTATTCATCCGAAGATGAGCGTGTGCATAGTGGACGAAGTCCTTATTGTAGTCTGTCATAGTGATGAAGCAGAGTTAAGTGAGTTACTATTTATAGGTAAAAGGAGCGAAGCCACGCTTCACTTGCTAAAGGTTAGAGCCAGTCGAGTCACCCCGCCCTAGCTCAATTTGAGACTATTGACTTTTGCAACAGCCTCGATTTAGAAACAAAGATAACGCTATTTCTGAACATACGCCACACCTCTCTCATCGTAGGTCCCGCAAATCTCACGAGCGTGCGTCCCTACACCTCGTTACTCGTCTAGGGGGGCTATTGGTTGATTACTTGCTGGGTGGTGGCTAGCTCTCGATCGGTGTAGAATCAGTGCGTTCCAAGTTTCTTCAGGTCGATCTTTTTGACGCGAAATAGTCTTCTCTAAGAGAAATAGCCTTTCAATAAGCTTGCTTTCCTCGTTGTTCTTCTCAAGGGCTAGAATAAGCTTGTCATCTTTTGTTTGGAACATCTTACCGATGAGTAGCTTGAAGTTTGACGCTACAAACTCCTCTCTAGAGATCCCCTCCAGCTCTATCTGATAGAAGTCGTACTTCTTTTGGTATGCAGCAATGATGTCTTTCCTAAACTGGCTACGGAGGAAGCGATCTACACTTGAACTATATCCACGGCTCTGGACATAAGCGGAGAGGACATATAGGAAGTTGATATTATAGGTGAGCACTAAGAGTGTGTCTCTATCGAAAAGACGATTCTCAAAGTGATAGCTATAGTGTCCCTCGCCCTCATTTTCGAGCTTGCTATCAGCATAGGACAAATCCTTTGGATCTACAAATCCACGGATGAAGAAGTTTGGTGTAGGATTGTATCCCTCCGTCAGCTCATCACGATAGCGCAGATACTTGCTACTTTTTCCCCTGTTGAAGAGGTCTATATTGTACTGGATGACATTCTTTGCATAGGTTATCTGCTTGTATCGTGAGTTCTCGTCAAAGCTGTTGCCCTCATTATAGTACTTGCTATCACCTATGAAGTAAATGTCTTCGTCGTCGACAAGAGACTTATCCCGGTAGATGTGGTCAATGATTTTGCCGTCTTTTTGTTCTTTCAGACCCTTCGGGAGCTCAGACTCGCCTATCAAGCAGTCGATCATATCCTCAAAGACGATGTTGAAGTTGCGAACGAGCAGTCGCTCATTTGGGACTCTCTTCTGTGCTACCTCCTCAGCCCGTTCGTAAAAAGCATAGAGCAGGTTCCACAGTTGCACTAGCTCATCCTTGAAGTACTTCCCTCGTATCTTGCGTAGATATCTAGTTCCTTTGCCACACTCTATCATATTAGCTATGCGGTGAGGCTTCTCTGTCTTGTAGTTTAGGTGTCGCTGCACTACAAAGTGGTAGTTCTGCTTCAAGTAGTCAAGCGTGGAGTAGAAGAAGCAGATAAGCTCTTCGTCATAGTCGATGGTTTTATCTTTAGTCTTGCACTCTAGATAGTAGGGGGTCTTACCTTTGACTAGAGGAGTGGTCGTACGTATAGTCTTGGTCCAGTGTATCCTGTGCTGACCCGTATGCTTAATGGTCGCTATGTAAGTAAAAAGCGATTGATGCTCCCTATTGAAGCGCAAGAGAGACAGTACGTGGTCTAGTAGCGTGACCCCATCTTTGCCCTTGTGTCCTACGACACCAGCTAGACTGCGCTGCGAAGTGATCTCATTGCTAGGGTGTCGCTCGTTGAAAAGTGCAATAGCCTGATAGAGCCACGCTGAGAGGCTAAAGAGAAAAGCTTGGTCATCTGCAGAAAGTGATTCCTTTTCACTCTGCGACTTACATAGGGTCTCAGGTTTATACCTCTTGAAAGCGGGGCTATCTACATCTTTATCTATAATAAAGACCTTAGGTAAGATGAAAATCGTCTCTGCCGATGCCACATCATAGTAGTACCCCACATAGGGAAGCTTGAGACCCCCATCTTTTAGCTCGATAGGATCAATGCCTTCTAGAGATGGGAGCTCTTCGGGCTTATACTTATACTCTTCAAATAGTATCTTCACGACAGTCCAGCTATGATGACCGTGGATTAAGCCGTCGTCTCTGTAGAGGTAGTCTCTGCTGCTGCAGATGTGCTAGCTTCTGCTGTAGATGTATCAGCCCGGGCCACTAGAGGTACATCAAGGTAGTCCATAAAGCCTTTTAAGAGGTCAGTACTGCGATCCTTGTAGAGATCATTAAAGCTAAACTCTTTCTCCTCTTGTTTCTCTTTTGTTGTAGAGCGGAAGAAGTTATTCTTTGTGTGGAACTCATCTTTGCACACTTCATGCCAGAGGTAAAACATTACCTTACTCTTGAACTTGTCTTCACCTACAAAGTCCTTGATAAAGAAGTTGCCCATCTGCTTATCTTCAGAGTCAGTCACTTCAAGTATTCGCTTATTGACCTCCTCAAGGAAGTCTACCCAACGGTATTTATTACAGCCTATGGTGATGGTGTATTTTCCAGAATCTATATCTGGGCTATAGTTGATCGGTACATACTCCCAATCCCATCGACGCTTGAAGGCACTATCCATCGGAAAGAGCGACTGATCAGATGTATTCATCGTAGCGATGATGTTAAGGTTGGAGGGTAAGCACAGATTACCTCCTTTGATACCCTCATGCGTCACTCCCAGCTTACTTTGTAGATAACGAGCGAGGTCTTCGTCCGCTTTAATCTTGTACTCAGAGACACCATCGTCATCTCGATCTAGTAGCTGGAAGAGGTCACCAAAGATTTGAGCGCAGTTTCCTCTGTTTATCTCCTCAATGATGAGATACACAGGATCAGACGGCACTTCCCAAGCCCGTACATAGGCATTCGTAAATACTTGCGGAGAGAAGTCGTATGTGATAGTCTCATCGCAGTGGAGTAGCCCTTGCTCGGCAAGATAATCTCCGACAGCGATAGCAGTATTCATTGCTGATGACAACTTTCCCCCATTGTCTTTCCCCTTTAGTGCTTGAATCTGCTCCCTTATTTGTTTCTTTTGTTCTTCGTCCAGATTTCTGAGAGAGGAATAGTACTTTGCTGAGAACTTTGGTATTTGATAGGTATTTACCAGTTCTAGCTCTTTAACTAAATCTAGTAGCTCCTCATAACTCAAAGATTCACTTTCCGCTTGACGAACAATTGGCTTGTAGCATCCCACGAAGCTCGCATAGTCACTGTCAGGGTGGAAGGTAGTTCGAAAGATATTCTCTTCAGGCACCCCCGCCTTCCGCATAGTTTCTTTGACTATGTAAGATTTGCCACTACCAGGCGCACCATAGTAGATGGTTTGATGAGGTTGAGATGGATGAGACTGATTACTTTCTTTTGAAATGTCTCCTTTTTGCAATGGACTCATAAGTTTTTAGGATCTACATGATTGAATTAGGTCGCCTAGTGTTACATCTAAGAGCTCGGCGATATTATAGGTGGCGATAGAGCGTTGGTCATCGTTTTGTGGGGGCTCTAGACACAACACGCTCAAACGCATCGATTCACACAGCTCTCAAACTCTTTATGTACCTAGCTATGCAAAGATAAGCATTTTCATCCGTTTGGAGAGGGAAGAGTTAGAGCGATCAGGGCTCCGCACAATCCACCGCAGGATCGGGGTAACCCGACGAGACGAGTAACCCGTTGTAGGGACGCAAAAACGAGTAGCCCTGTGTAGGGACGCACGATCTGTGCGTCCGTTGTAGAACGGCAAGACAAGTATTGACATCGTCTCCTTTAACGGGGATGGACGCACAGATCGTGCGTCCCTACTTTAAGTTTGCAGAGTGAAAAGAAATCGAC
>OLQD01000589.1_pt1 | contig 34227 bp, 25 predicted proteins | sample 1672841 | NCBI WGS metagenome assembly OLQD01 (sample SAMEA3136729, study PRJEB25190) | human gut metagenome | biome: human gut; feature: human-associated habitat; material: faeces | place: Austria | collected 2013 | reverse complement strand
TTTGTACGCTGTTTGACAACATTTTAATTGATATATATAAGTTTAAATCATTTCAAAAGTAAAATGAAAAACGTTATCTTGAAATTCAAAGAAATTTTTCACCTCGTCGATAGAGTTTTCAGAGAACACAACCGCCTTTTTGATAAGACTAAAATTCCGACTATTTTCAATGGTACTCATCAATAGCTCTTCTATGCCATCCTTAATGCTCGATTGACACAGGCTAATAAGGTCTATAGGAGATTGATATAGATGCCCATGTACGCTTATTTTCTTTTTATCTTCTGATAATGTACACTCATTAAGGTTCTCCTCGAACACGTTCAGCAGAAGAATGCCCTTATTAGGTCTAACAATAATAAAATCCACAGACACCTCGTTTACTACTGCATCAACATACATTATGTCATCCACAGACAAAATATTCCCGAGCCTCCATGCTACTCTTGCCTTTTGAGATGACAGCACATGATTCTGTATCTGCAAACGTAAATCGTATTCATTATATATTGCCTCGTGCCTCTCATCCATCAAAGCTAATTTGTTAAGGTCAATTGTTGCGCCATTGTACTCAAAACATCTTGTCATGCATGTATAGGGATGTGCTGTTCTCCTTGTGCGTGCATAACGTACACTATTTATTTGGCTGAAATAATTCTGCTCTCCAAAAACAGAACAGAACTTCTCAATCCTATACGCAGCACCATTTTGTGGACCAATACATAGAACAAAATGTTTGCCGTGTGCAGATGCTACCATTCTTGCAATTGCCCCCAAATCAATAGTAGTTACATCCAAAATATTAGAAAAAACATGGATGATATTATTGTATCTATATCCAATAGAATTAAGAGTCTCGCCTTCAGCTAATCCGTTTACTGGAAGAAAAAGGTTCTTCATATCTATTTCAACTGTGCTGTTCGTAATAGTTCGGATATTATCGTTGGCTCGTTCGATGGCACTACGAGAAGGCTCAATAAGTGTTACTTTACGTAGCCATTGAAGTAAATTACGCTGCCTTAACACTTCAATTACGGTAGCAGAGCCTATGCCTTGACCGCATCCCCAATCAACGATCTCAATGCTTCCCTGAATATCGCCAAATGGGAAATTCATCATTGCGGCACGGCACTTGCCTACATGCATATCTCCATATGCAGACATATAACAATTTAGTGCCACATCACTTGCCAATAGATTTATGCCATGATTCAACTCGGGGTGTGTCCAAGGTTTTCCCTTATACTCTTTGGGCAAAGCATGGTGACAATAATCAATAATGTCATCCATACTATCACATCGTTTTATAGCTTCTGCGTATGGCATAATTATTTTCCCGTTATTGTTTCTGCAAATCTGTTCTCTTGATGCTGCTTCCAATTTTGCAATGCCAATTGTTTGGTGGCGTTGGCATAACAGTATTCGCAAAGATACGGACAAGTGCTGTATTCACCAATATCCTTAGAGGCCATGCACTCGCAGAATGGTCGCTGTCCTTGGTCTTTCTTGTGTTTACTGATGAAGTAATGGCGATGAGGCAGGAGTATCGCTCCATCGGGCAACTCCGGCTCGCCAAAAAACGTAGGCTCAGGAACGTTCTCTATCTTTACCTTTATGAAGTCCATCAGTTCCTTATCATCCCAAGCCAAACGGGTGATGAGGTCTCCGTCTATACAGCGATTGTGCTGAATGCCATATTTTGAGATATCTATTTTTTCACCACAAGTCGCGAGTTGGAAGTTCCAGCCGCGCTCACGATTTATAATGGACAGTTTGTCGGCAAACTCTTCCATTTGTTTTGTATTCCACTCATGGTATGGTATGCCGCTGACTTCGAGATTATGTTTTACCTTCCTATACATGGCTATGTCAGCATAGCTGAACACCAACTTCTCTGTGTAATCTTTCAGTTGGTTACCAATATTCTGAACTTTCCATAGCAAGTCATCCACAGATATGTCATCTGTCAACATCATAGGGTCAAACCGCCAAATAACAGCACCCTTGCCAAGTTGCTTAACAAGTGACTTGAATGTTTCTATGCGTTTAACAAGAGAAGGCACTTTCTCTAATTTTTCCTGCTCGTAATCATTCAGGGTATATTGAACATAGCACTTAATGTTACGCTCTTTGAGGATACGCAAATATGGCAACAATGGTTGTGGATTCTTTGACCAAAACACAATGAAACGAGTATTCTTATACGAGACATACGACTTTACGCCATTGAATGGATTCGTCCATGCAGAATACCCTTTCTGTAAACGATGGAAAAACCAATCAGCATAGAATGCCGGAATGTCGGTACTCCTACTTGCAGAAATAATGAGGGGAGCTTGTGCTTTTACAGGTTGCCCATCAATGATAATGTCTGTATGTTGCCACGTTGCCATAATACTTTAGAATCTTATGAAGATTTCTTTTATCTTTTTGCTTTTCTTCTGCTTTAGTATACTCATGGGTAGACTTAGAAACGGACTATAACTCTTCAAATGGATACGTTTCGTCATAAATTTCACTTAAAAGACGGTCGTTGAAAAGCCAGTGAGGTGTGGGCTGTATATGTTTGACCTTGTAGCCTTTTAACTTAGCAGAAAGCGCACTAATAGAAGTTTCTTCTCCTTGATAACACACTTTGCGCTCTGAAAGAATGGTGAAAGAAATTGACGGGTCATCTTTCCAGATGAGAACATCGCCTTTCTGCAACCCCATCTCGTAGAAGTTGAGCGGTGGACGTTTGGCTTTTGCTTTTGTGCTGGCAGCTTTGTCCTCTTCGGTGAGGTCGTTCTGTATCTCATCCGTCACTTCTTCCGTCACATCTTCATGATGGAAAAGTTCGAGGATGGCCTGTGCTTGCTCCACGTTGATACGGAAGAATTCACGGTTTTGATTGATGCGCTGAGGGTCAAAGGCTTTATGAAGGGCTTTTTCAATTTTGAGGCAATCACTTTTCTTGACCTTGCACGCAAACTTACACTCAAACGGAACGGGCACTCCCGTGGTATAAAGTTCCTTCATCCGTTTATCAATGTCTTCCTGTGTAGTCATGCCTATTTTTACAAGTCCTGGCATCACAGGGTTTGTCAGAAGATAAACTATTCCGTATTCCATATCGTTGTGTTTTTAGAGATTATTGTACAGATTGGCTTTGTGTAATGAAATCAAGAACTCTTTCAGATTCGCCTATTAGTGTGTTGCTGTTATTGCTGGTGAATATATGTGAGTTCATTTTTTACTTCTCCTATATTTTTGATTACTGGCATTGGGATGCTCTGGGTTGGTCATTTCAAGATAGCCAGCCTCGATAAGTGACATGATGTATGTCTGAATATTCTTGCTATGGTATGTCACACCTGCTCTTTCAAGGATTTCTTTGCTACTACGTGGTACGCTACAGAAGTTTACTATATCCCTCTGTTTATTTGTTATTTTAGAACGTTTAGTGTCAGAGTCTGCATTGAAAGTGCTAAAGTCAGTATCTAAGCCAGTGTCAGAGTATCCAAGTTTGGTGTCAGAGTTGGCGTTAGAAGTGTCTGAGTCGGTATTTAAGCCGGTGTCAGAGTATCTAAGTTTGGTGTCAGAGTCTGCATTGGGCTGATTACTTTCCGGTCTATTTATAATAACCACGAACTCATTAGTCCTGTCGTTGTTAATGAACGAAACTTTCATATCCTCGGATAAGGCACGAAGCATACCACTACCTGCCCCTGTGTAGGGGAGCAAATGGATGGCATTTGTGAAGAGGAACATATTGCGTGGCATGGATGTGCCTACAACAATATCATCCACGCTAAGCCCATTAGGGAGAATTCCGGGGCTGTGTATCTCCACCCTGTCATCAAAGATGAATATACGGATAGGAGCAGTCGCATTCAGCGAGCGATGTACCAAAGCATTTACGGTGAACTCAACAAGGCTGATGTATGGAATCTCCAATACTCCTTGCGAGTTAAACTCTTTCCCAACTTGTATATGGCGCAAGTTCCGGGTGAAGAAATCCATAATAGTCTCAAACTGATGAAGCAGATTGCCCTCAATGTCGGCATCATTCACTTTATCACGAAACTGTGTACCACCAAGATTGTTACCCACAAAACAAATACATTTTGCCGTCATTACTGGAAGCCAACGCTGAGTGTATTTGCCAAACAGTAACATTGCAGCCACTGTGATTTTTCCGTCGGGACGAATGAAGCGTAGGTTACGCAGCAGTTTCTCTCCATCATGCCCACTGGCGATAGCAGAACAGACTGTATTTAAAGAGGCTTCACGGAATGCGTCGCCCACCAATCCTTTTCTTACAAGTGCTTTTTCGAACCTATTTCCTAAAAAGGTTTTGATGGTACTCTCGTCCAAATCCTTAATCGAAGCATCCCGAACTCCTGCTTCATCTGGCGAAAAGCTACCGCAATCAGTCATCATCTCGGCAAGCTCAGCATTGTCAAACACTTTGCGCTTATCGGCACCGTTTTTCACCCATACAATACCACGATTGTCGTGGTAGGGTTTATTCAGTCCTTCTTTAATATGAGCTACAACAAGACTTCCACCATCCACGGGAATTGTTTCCACATCAACAAGGATGGCAGGAATAACATTCTCTGATGCGATATTGCCAAGCCTGTTAGTGGTTTCCTGTACTTCCAGATACGACAAAGGATTAACACTGCCGGTTTTGTCCTTCACGCCAATAACCAATGTACCACCACGTGCATTGCTGAACGCCACCAGTTCGCAACCAATGTCATAGTAATCAAGGAGTCGCTCTTTGAATTGGACCTTACTAACCTCGCCAGACTTTATCTGTTGGATAATATTTATTTCCCTCATTGTTCAAATGTTTTTGGTTAAGCAGCCTACCTGCATCAATATTCAAAGCCTCTGCTATACGTAGGAGGTTTCTTGCATCTGGCTGCATGGTATTCGTCACCCATTTGGAAACTGTAGCCCTATCTTTTCCTAATTGTTCTGCCAGCCATTTACTACTTTTTTGTTCTTCGGCAAGCACAATCTTCAGCCTGTTAATCATTTCTTTTTCCATAAAAGACATTGTTATCAATGTAAAAGTACAAATAAATCGTGAGAATCACGAAGAAACACGTCAAAAAAGAGCATTTTATAATAAATAATTGGTTATATCGTCAACAAACAACCTGCATTTGCTACTTTATAAGTAATGGTTTCTGAAGTTGCAGAACTCTATTTTGTCGCAAAATCATAAATTATTTGCGACATAGCTATAACTTAAGCAAAACAAGAGATGACACTTATGCCAAATGCTTAATACTACCCTTCGTTTCTGCGTAAACAATGCGTAAACAAACGGTTTCAGTTATGGGTATTTAATGAGTTTTATAAGAAATAGTAAGATTTATAACTACTTGATATTCAATCAATATTGGTAAAATGAACTATCGTGGAATATCATTTTATCGTTCTCATAATCTGGAGGTCCCTGGTTCAAGCCCAGGCTGGTATACTGTTAATCCCCTGTAAGCCAGATGCTTGCAGGGGATTTTTACGTTACTTGTCACCGATTCGGGCACCGCGGTGGCTCCTTCCGTCCGCAGACAGGGGCAGCCGGGGACCACGGTTCCGGCACGGGGATGCCACAGCGGAAAAGCCGTCGTCCCCTCTCCGCAGGCCGTCACCAGTTCGTCCGACGCGGACTCTGACAACAATCATCTTATGTTTCACCTATCCTAATTCTTCATCACCATGAACACCCACAACCACGCATGCGGGATTACTCCCGAACTCATCACCCGACTGAAGGAAAATGAAATCTTCGTCTTCGGCAGCAACCTCGAAGGCATGCACGGGGGAGGAGCCGCACTCCTCGCCTGGCGACGCTTCGGAGCCGTCCTCGGACAAGGGAACGGACTGCAGGGACAGTCTTACGGCATACCGACCATGCATGGAGGTATCGACGCCATACGACCTTACACCGACGAGTTCATCGCCTTCGCACGGACACACCCCGGGCTGCACTTCCTCGTGACACGCATCGGCTGCGGCATCGCCGGATTCCGCGCACGGGACATTGCCCCACTCTTTGCCGACGCCGTCGACCTGCCCAACGTCAGCCTGCCGCAGGAGTTCATCGACCTCATCCTGGACGCACGACACCAGGCTCACTCCTGACCGGCAATCCCCTTCACCGACTCCAGCAGCTCTGCCAGACGGCGCGGGTCAGCCGGCACATCGAGCACACGGCCCGTCCGGTCGGCAAGTCTGTATGTGGGGTAAGACCGCACTCCCAGTACCGACTCGACGGCTGCCTGCTGCTCCGGCGGGAGGTTGTAGTGGGCACAGTGGCTGCCCGTCAGCCGGTATTCACGGATGACGTTCCGCCATGACTCCACCGGACTGTTGTTCGCCAGGTAGAGACAGACCACCCCGTAGGGTGCCAACGCCTCATACAGCTCCTGCGAGTGGGACAGGGCCTCCTTGCACGGACCGCACCACGTCCCCCATACGTCAATGAGCACCGGCTTGCCACGGTACGGTGCCAGCAACCGGTCCAATATCTCCCCGCCGTCCGTCAGTCCCGCCACCACGTCAGCCGACTTCAGGCTCTCCGCATCGGGGACGGGCGACTCCTCCAATGCCACATAGTGCGCCTGCTCGGCGTGCAACAGGTCCCTCGCGCTTTCCATCCCGATGAGCTCCTCTACCGACGTGAGCAGCTCCTGCGGAAGCGAATGCCGGTTGTTGTCCAGGTACGCATGGAAGAAGTTCGTCAGGCAGATGTCCCGCAATGCCCCGGTGCAGCCCAGCGTGTCGAGCAACGTACACCGGCTGGCGAGCGCACTCCTCATCAGCTCCCGGCGAACAACCGCCCCCGCCTCCTCGTCGTCCATCAGCACGTCCAGATAGGCGAGCGCCTCCGCCTGTTCCCGCCGGAACCGGTGCACCAGCGAGTCGCGCAATGCCTCGTCCGCCTCCTTCGCCAACGCTGCCTCCAGCCCCCGGAACGCCACGCCGTACGCCTCCATCAGCTGACGCTTCTCCTCCGACGCACGGATGAAGCCCTCACACACCAGCTCGTCCGGACGGACCGAGGCGCGCAGCCCGCAGTACTCCATCCGGTCGTCCAGAAAATCACGGACGAAAGAGGCAAACGCCTGTGCGTGGACCGTGTAAGGCTGTGGCATCCGTGACCAGTAACGCTCCGCCAAGTGGTCCGAGACCGTCCGCGGCAGACGGAAGTCCGGCGAGAAGAACCGTGCCTGGCCGATGTTGCGCGCATTGTCCATCAGCACATTCCCCCGGAAGTACGCCCGGTAACGCTCCGACAGCGTCGGGTGGCACCCCGTCAGGCTGTCGAGCAGCGCCTCCCTCTGTGCCAGGACCTTGTCGCCCAGCGCCATCAGCTCCTCCAGACTCATCTTCTGCTCCCGGGGGTCCTGGTACAGCGGACTCCGGAACGATGCCTCATGCGCCAGCAGCTCGTTCGGCAGGCGGCTGTCCCTGCCCATGAACAGGCGTCGCCCACTGCCGAAGTCACAGAGCAGGAAGTAGGTCTCTCCCGGCTCCACGACCGTGTGCACCGCGATGCGCCGCCAGTCGAGGAATACCTCCTGCGTGTTCAGCACCGGGAACGTCACACGGAACCTCCCCAGCGAGTCCAGCGGTGCCGTCACCCGCCTCTCCTTTGCCGTCAGTACGTCCGTGTATGTCACCTCGAACGTCTGCCCTTTCCCCTGCAGCTTCGCGGGGCGGTTCACATACCATCCGCAGACCGTCACCGAGTCCATACGGTAGCCGTTGTCCGTCAATCCCCGTCCGTCCGCCGTCGGATAATCGGGCATCACCCTCCCCGACAGCTTCTCGCAGACCGTGGCAGGGCGTCCGTCCACGGCGATGCTCCGCCGTCCGTCTTCCTCCCTGCCCACCTTCACCTGCAACGTCTCGCCGCCGCTCTCCAGCAGCAGCGCCCATCCGTCGCCCTCCGGCACCTTCGTCCGGTAGTCCCACACGCGGCAGTCGTACACTACGCCCTCGGGGCGGAAGCCCATCAGCCAGTCCCCCGTCGCCGGGTCCCGCCAGTCGGAAGTAAATAAAGATTCATCTTGGGAAAACGCCTCTTGTGCCGGGAGGAGCATGCCCAGAAGCACCATCATCCGGGCAGCCGCATGTCTCAAATTATATTCCATAGTCAATACTCAGTTACTGTTAGCGTCCATAAATTTAACTGTTTTGTCCCCACCGTTCAAAGCCTGCTCTCCTTTTTTTTCTCTTGCTGGAATATCGCCAGCCAACGGGCCTTGGACATCGCCGCTCCTCCCCCTTCCGGGGCAGGCTGTGGATGTGTTCCGGCGAAGGTATCACTTTGTCAAATTGTCAAGCGAATCGCCCGAGAGGGGCCTTCCTTGCGCCAAAATACGGATGGATGACCGGGAAGGGCCTTCTCGGGCGATTCACAAAATACATATTATCGCACTTTCCGCCTTATCCCTTTCTTTTTACAGCATCTTTCTCTTCATTCGTTTCCTTCCGTCGGTCTTTTTCTTCAGACGGACGCAATTTCACACCTGCTGAATCATGCTCCTTTGGTCGCTGAAAAATGAAAACAGGTGGCTGTTTTCGTACGGACGAACGACTACGACGGTGCGGACACGTCGGTACGGTGGTACGGACGCGTCCGTACGAAACCAATCACAGGTGCTTTCGACCGTAAAAATGGGTTCGGAGTATGGTTTTTCCGCGTTAGAAAAGGTATAATTGTGTAAATAACCGTTTATTCTGATGCATTCTGACGGACGTATCTTAAAATATTTAACGCGCAATTTTCCAGAAGGGACGAAATTGCGAAAATGTGCGTTAGCTGAAAACGGTAAATCGGGAAATTATGACAGCAAAACCGGGGAAATCGTGTCGTTTTGACAAGCCGTTCATGGGGAAAATGTAGGGGCGACCTTTATCAATTGACAATTGATAATTGACAATGGACAATTATCGCCTGGTGAAATCGTTTCCACGCCGCAGGGCAATTGTCAATTGTCAATTGTCCATTGTCAATTAAAATCATCCTTCCTGTTTGTTCAAGATTACCAGCGCGGCAATCACGCCGGGAATCCATCCGCAGAGCGTCAGGAGGAACACGATGAGCACGGAGCCGCAGCCCTTGTCGAGCACCGCAAGGGGCGGGAAAATGATGGAGAGAAGCACTCGGAATAAAGACATAGCTATCTGTTGTTACTAGTTTTGGTACGGGCAAAGATACACATTCGCCCCTATCCGCCAAAGCGAAAGCGTGGAAACGGGACTTTTTCGTACCTTTGCCTCCCGACAGAACCATCCGACGACACACATCATGGAACTTCCTCTTTCCCCACAGACACTCGCGTTCATCCGCCTGCACCGCACGGACGATGTGCGCACACTCGCCCTCCAGGCACGGCCCGCGGAGGGCGTGGACCTGACGGCAGCCTTGCAGCAGATAGCCGGCTGGCAGGTGGCACGGCGCAAGCTGCCCCGCTGGAGCACGACCGAAGGGGTGCTCTACCCGCCTCATCTTCCGCTGGAACAATGCTCCTCGGAGCTGACTGCCGCCTACAAGGCGGAGGTGCTGGGCGGGGGCGAGAGCCTGACGGACCTGACGGGCGGCTTCGGCGTCGACTGCTCCTACCTAGCCCGGGGCTTCACCCACGCCACGTACGTGGAACGGCAACCGGAGCTGTGCGCGCTGGCACGGCACAACCTGCCCCTGCTGGGCTGCCCGCACGTGAGGGTGCACGAGGGGGAGGCGGAAGCGTTTCTCGACGCGATGGAGCCTGTCGACGCCCTCTTCCTCGACCCGGCACGGCGCGATGCCCACGGGGGCCGCACGGTGGACATCACCGACTGCACGCCCGACGTCGCCGCCCTGCACGACCGCCTGCTGCGCAAGGGGCGACGGGTGCTGGTGAAGCTCTCGCCCATGCTCGACATCACACGGGCGGTACAGCTGCTGCCGGGTGTGCGGCAGGTGCACGTGGTGTCGGTGCACAACGAGTGCCGGGAGCTGCTGTTCCTGCTGACGGACGGACCGGCGGACGGGGGTCCGGTGTTCCACTGCGTGAACTTCGCCGCCGGGGTGCAACGCTACGTCTTCACCTCCGCCGAGGAGCAGACCGCCGCCTGTCCGCTCGCCCCGGCAGTGGGCAGCTACCTCTACGAACCGAACGCCTCGCTCCTCAAGGCAGGGGCGTTCCGCTCGCCCGCCGTCCGCTTCCGCCTCTCGAAGCTGCACCCCAACAGCCATCTCTACACGTCGGACCGCCCTGCCGAAGGGTTCCCGGGACGCGCCTTCACCGTCGAGGCGGTCTCCGGCTTCGGCAAACGGGAGCTGAAGGCCCTCACCGACGGCATCGGGCAGGCGAACCTGACGGTGCGCAACTTCCCGTCGACGGTGGCGGAGCTGCGGCGCCGGCTCAAGCTGCGCGAGGGCGGCGACATCTATCTCTTCGCCACGACCCTTGCCGACGGACGGAAAGTCATCGTCAAATGCAAAAAAGCTCCTAATTCTTCGGACGAAACAGACAGACAATAAGTCCGATTCACTATCTTTGCACGTTCAAACGCTTGTGAAAGACTAAAGAAGAATGGCTATAACAATCAAGAAAGTGACGACGCCGAAGGAACTCAAGACGTTCATCCGGTTCAACTACGAGCTGTACAAACACAATCCATACTCCGTGCCCGACCTGCTGGACGACATGCTCCACACGTTCAATCCGCAGAAGAATGCCGCCTTTGAGTTCTGCGAGGCAGACTACTTCCTCGCCTACAAGGACGGGCGTCTGGCGGGGCGCGTGGCAGCCATCATCAACCGGCGCGCCAACGAGAAGTGGGGCGTGAAGAACGTGCGCTTCGGCTGGATAGACTTCATCGACGACCGGGAAGTGTCGGAGGCCCTGCTCCGCACGGTCGAGGAGTGGGGACGCCAACGGGGCATGGACACCATGCACGGCCCCCTGGGATTCACCGACATGGACGCCGAGGGCATGCTCATCGAGGGCTTTGACCAGCTGAGTACGATGGCGACCATCTACAACTACCCCTACTACCCCGCGCACATGGAGGCATACGGACTGGAGAAGGACGCCGACTGGGTGGAATACCGCATCCGCGTGCCCGAGGAGGAACCGGAGAAGCACCGCCGCATCGCCGCCCTGGTGCAGCAGAAGTACGGACTGGAAATCAGGAAGTACCGGTCAGCCAAGAAAATCGCCCGGGAATATGGGCAAAAGATATTCGAGCTGGTGAACGAGGCGTATGCCCCGCTCTACGGCTACTCCCCCCTCAGCCAGGGACAGATAGACCAGTACGTGAAGATGTACCTGCCCATCCTCGACCTCGACCTGGTGACCCTGGTCACCGACAAGGCGGGGGAACTGATTGCGGTGGGCGTGACGATGCCCTCGCTCTCGCGTGCCCTGCAGAAAGCGAAGGGCAAGATGTTCCCCTTCGGCTGGGTCCACCTGCTGAAGACGCTGTTCCTCAAACACCCCGACACGCTCGACCTGCTGCTCATCGCCGTGAAGCCCGAGTACCAGAACAAGGGCGTCAACGGACTGCTCTTCTCCGACCTCATCAAGGTCTACAACCGGAAGGGCTACAAGTGGGCGGAGAGCAATCCCGAGCTGGAGCTCAACGAGGCGGTCCAGCGGCAGTGGGACTACTTCGAAAACCGGCAGCACAAGCGCCGGCGCGCATACAAAAAGAAAATCTGAATCCGGGGAACGGGCTCCCGTTCCTCCCAACATACAGTGCTTATGGAAGAAACACCAATGGTTGAATACACCGACGACAACATCCGGCACCTGAGCGACATGGAGCATGTGCGGACCCGACCCGGCATGTACATCGGCAAGCTGGGCGACGGCAGTTATCCGGAGGACGGCATCTACGTGTTGCTGAAGGAGGTCATCGACAACAGCATCGACGAGTTCAAGATGCACGCGGGAAAGAAAATCGAAGTCCGCGTGAAGGACAACCTGCGGGTCAGCGTGCGCGACTACGGGCGCGGCATCCCCCAGGGCAAGCTCATCGAGGCTGTGAGCGTGCTCAACACTGGAGGCAAGTATGACAGCAAGGCGTTCAAGAAGAGCGTCGGCCTCAACGGCGTGGGCGTGAAGGCGGTCAACGCACTGAGCAGCCGCTTCGTGGTGCGCAGTTTCCGCGACGGCAAGGTGCGCGAGGCGGTCTTTGCCAAGGGCATCCTGCAGAGCGACACGACCACCGACACCGAGGAGGCTACGGGCACCTACATCTTTTTCGAACCGGACGACACGCTCTTCGAGCACTACAGCTTCCGCCCCGAGTTCATCGAGACGATGCTGCGCAACTACACGTACCTCAACACGGGGCTCGCCATCATCTACAACAGCCGGCGCATCGTCTCCCGCAACGGACTGGTGGACCTGCTCAACGACACCATGACCGCCACACCGCTCTACCCCATCGTACACCTGAAGGGGGAGGACATCGAGATTGCCTTCACCCACACGAACCAGTATGGCGAGGAGTACCACTCCTTCGTCAACGGACAGCATACGACCCAGGGCGGCACGCACCAGAGCGCGTTCAAGGAGCACCTGGCACGCACCATCAAGGAGTTCTTCAACAAGAACATGGACTTTGCCGACATCCGCAACGGACTGGTGGGCGCCATCGCCATCAATGTGCAGGAGCCCGTGTTCGAAAGTCAGACGAAGGTGAAGCTCGGCTCACTGAAGATGGCGCCCGACGGACCGAACCTCAACAAGTTCGTGGGCGACTTCATCAAGACGGAGGTGGACAACTACCTGCACATCAACTCGGACGTGGCGGAAGTGATGCTCCAGAAAATCCAGGAGTCGGAGAAGGAACGCAAGGCGATTGCCGGCGTCACCAAGCTGGCACGCGAGCGCGCCAAGAAGGCGAACCTGCACAACCGCAAGCTGCGCGACTGCCGCATACACTTCAACGACACCAAGGGCGACAAGACGGAGGAGAGCTGCATCTTCATCACCGAGGGCGACTCGGCGAGCGGCTCCATCACCAAGAGCCGCGACGTGAACACCCAGGCAGTGTTCAGCCTGAGGGGCAAGCCGCTCAACTCCTACGGACTGACGAAAAAGGTAGTCTATGAGAACGAGGAGTTCAACCTCCTTCAGGCCGCCCTCAACATCGAGGACGGCATCGACGGACTGCGCTACAACAAGGTCATCGTGGCGACGGATGCCGATGTGGACGGGATGCACATCCGCCTGCTGATGATCACGTTCTTCCTCCAGTTCTTCCCCGACCTCATCAAGAAGGGACACGTCTACATCCTGCAGACTCCCCTCTTCCGCGTACGCAACAAGGTCAAGCGTCCGGGGAAGGGAAAGCCGGAGTTCGAGACCATCTACTGCTACTCGGAAGAGGAGCGCGTGGCTGCCATCCGCAAGCTCAGCCCGAACCCGGAGATTACGCGATTCAAGGGTCTCGGCGAGATTTCGCCCGACGAGTTCAAGCACTTCATCGGCAAGGACATGCGTCTGGAACAAGTCACCCTGCGCAAGACCGACACCGTGAAGGAACTGCTGGAGTTCTACATGGGCAAGAACACCATGGAACGACAGAACTTCATCATCAACAACCTCGTGGTGGAGGAAGACGTCGCGAATGATTGAACCGGAGACAACGAACCGTGCAGGGGCGGACCGGTGGTCCGCACTCCGCATCCCCATCAGCTAACAGACCAAACCGTATGAAAAGAGCCATCTTTCCGGGCACGTTCGACCCGTTTACCATCGGACACTACTCCGTCGTACGCCGTGCACTCACCTTCATGGACGAGGTGGTCATCGGCATCGGCATCAACGAGAACAAACGCACGTGGTTCACCATGGAGAAGCGCATCGACATGATACGCGACCTTTACCGCGACGAGCCGCGCGTGCAGGTGGAGGCCTACAGCGACCTGACCATAGACTTCGCCCGCCGCATGGGGGCATGCTTCATCGTCCGCGGCATCCGCACGGTGAAGGATTTCGAATACGAGGAGACCATCGCCGACATCAACCGGCAGCTCTCCGGCATCGAGACCATCCTGCTGTTCACCGAGCCCGAGCTGACCAGCATCAGCTCCAGCGTCGTGCGCGAACTGCTCAGCTTCGGCAAGGACGTCAGCCGCTTCCTCCCCGAAGGCATGAAACTATGACCGAAGGCGGTACGGCCGGTTGCCTGCCCTGCCGGTAACCTGACGACCTGTCCGCCGGACCTTATGATAAGGAAAGAAACAGACAAGAAGATTACCATGAACAGAGCGCAAGCTCGCCAACTGCCTCCGGGCGGTTGTTAAAAACCAAACAAACTATGAGAAAGCTTTTATCACTCTGCCTGCTGTGGCTCGCCATCGGCGCACAGGCCCAGCAGCAACAACCGGAAGACTTTTCAGCAGCCCGCAAGCTGCAGATAGCCGAGTTCGCCATCCAGCAGCTCTATGTCGACCCGGTGAACGAAGACAAGATCGTGGAGAGCGCCATCATCGAGATGCTCCGTCAGCTCGACCCGCACTCCACCTACGCCAACGCGGAAGAGGTGAAACGCCTCAACGAACCCTTGGAGGGCAACTTCGAGGGCATAGGCATCCAGTTCAACATGAACGAGGACACGCTGATGGTCATCCAGGTCATCCCTGACGGACCTTCGGAGAAGGCAGGCCTGCTGCCGGGCGACCGCATCATCTCCGTCAACGACACCGCCATCGCCGGCGTGAAGATGAAGAACGAGGCCATCGTACGCCGCCTCCGCGGACCTAAGGGCAGCCAGGTCAACCTCGGTGTGGTGCGCCGCGGCATCGCCGAGACGCTGCACTTCACCGTGACACGCGACAAGATTCCCGTCCATAGCATCGACGCCGTATACATGTACCCCAACCACGTCGGCTACGTGCGCATCAACAACTTCGGCGCAACGACCGTCGACGAGTTCATGGACGCCCTCAAGCGTCTGAAGAAGCAGGGCATGCGCGACCTCGTGCTCGACCTGCAAGGCAACGGAGGCGGCTACCTGAATGCTGCCGTGGGCCTCGCCAACCAGTTCCTGGAGCGCGACGAGATGATCGTCTACACCGAGGGACGCCGCTCCCCGCGCAACGAGTTCCGCGCCCTGGGCAACGGACAGATGCGCACGGGCAAGCTGATTGTCCTCGTCGATGAGTTCACGGCTTCGGCTGCCGAGATTGTCACGGGTTCCGTGCAGGACTGGGATCGTGCCCTCGTGGTCGGCAGACGCTCCTTCGGCAAGGGACTCGTGCAACGCCCCGTCGACCTGCCTGACGGCTCCATGATACGGCTCACCATCGCACGCTACTACACGCCCTCGGGACGCTGCATCCAGAAGCCGTACGACAATCCGGAAAACTACAACGCAGACCTCATCAACCGCTACAACCGCGGCGAGATGACCAATGCCGACAGCATCCACTTCCCCGACTCGCTGAAGTGCACCACGCTGAAGCTCGGCCGCACCGTCTATGGTGGCGGAGGCATCATGCCGGACTACTTCGTCCCCATCGACACGACCCGCTCGTCGGACTACCACCGTCAGCTGCTGGCAAAGGGCGCCATCATCAAGGCTACGCTCCAGTATGTCGACGGACACCGCAATGAGCTACAGAAGACCTACAAGAAGTTCGCCGACTTCGACCGCTCGTTCACCGTTCCCGAGTCGCTGCGCCAGGCGCTCATAACCGACGGCAACGAGGTGGGCGCCAAGTATGACGAGGCTGGCTACCAGAAGGCGAAAGCACTCATCGACCTCCAGCTCAAGGCACTCATCGCCCGCGACATCTGGGGCATGAGCGAGTACTACCAGGTCGTCAACCACTCCGAACCCACCGTGCAGAAGGCACTGGAACTGATGGCAGCACCTGACTTCAACGCCCTGCTGCGCAAGAAGTAGGCAGCCTGACAGACAAATACGGGACAGCCCGCGCCTTCTCCCTCCGCCCCGACAGCCTGATGCTGCCGGCAGCTCGAGGGAGAAGATGCGGGCTGTCTCTTTTCAAGTATCGACGTCCGGGAGGTCATCCTCCGCAGGCGCTCAGCAGTCCACGCGGTAGACCTCCCGGTAGATGCCCTTCCGTACGTCCTCCAGGGCAGGCAGTTCTGCCGACGCATCGCCTGCCACCATGAGATAGAGCGGCAGTGCTGCGCCACCGGTGCGGTAGGGGGGCTGCACGTAGTCCTTGTCGCAGATGCGGAAGCCCTGCCGTTCGTAGAACGCCACGCGTCGGCGCGTCAGTTCGTCCTCCGGCACCTCGACTTCCAGCACCAGCGGACGGTCGAGCTCTGCCAGCAGGTGCTGCATCACCCGCGAGCCATAGCCTCCGTTGCGCAACGTGGGGTCGATGGCAAAGTGCTCCGCGTAGTAGAAGCCTTCCAGCTCCCACACGGTGATGAAGCCCAAGGGACGCTCGTCGTCGTCCTCCGTGAGCAGGTAACAACGGAAACGGGCGTTCCCGTCCACATTGAGGCGTTGCGCCTCCACCGGGCGACGTTCGCTCTCAGGGAACGCCGCCAGAAACAGCTCCTCCACAAAGGGATAGTGGGGATGTGTCGTCTTGATAGCAGTCAGTCTCATGTCTGTATGTTGGATGATGGTTAGGCTTCCTGGAGCAGCTCACGTGCCTTCGCCAGGGCCTCGTTGATGTTGCCGCAGATGTTTTCCTTCCCCAGCAGGTCGTAGAATCCGGCTTTCTCCAGCGTGGCATGCACGCGGGGGTTGACTCCGGAGAGCACGATGGTGATGCCTTCGCGCTGGCTGATGCGGCAGAGGTTCGTCAGGTTATGGATACCCGTGGAATCGATGAAGGGCACCTTGCGCATGCGGATGATGCGCACTTTCGGACGGTCGCCGATGCGTATCATCTCTTCCTCGAACTTGTTGGCTATGCCGAAGAAGTAGGGTCCGTTTATTTCATACACTTCCACGCGGGCAGGGATGACAAGGTGTTCCTCGTGCAGCTCGATGTCCGACTCACTGTTCGGGTCGATGTCGTCGGTCAGTACGGAGATTTGTGTGCTCTCAGCCATACGCCGCATGAAGAGGAGGCACGCCATGAGCAGCCCGACCTCGATGGCGACTGTGAGGTCGAACACCACGGTAAGGAAGAAGGTGACCAGCAGGACGCCGACGTCGGACTTCGGGTTGTTGAGCAGTTCCTTGAACGTGCGCCAGCCGCTCATGTTGTAGGAGACGACGACCAGTACGCCAGCCAGGCACGCCATGGGAATGTACTGCGCCAGCGGCATGAGGAAGAGGAAGATGAGCAGGAGCACCACTGCGTGCACGATGCCCGCCACAGGCGTACGTCCGCCGTTGTTGATGTTCGTCATCGTGCGGGCGATGGCTCCCGTGGCAGGGATACCGCCGAAGATGGGCGAGAACAGGTTGGCGATACCCTGACCGACCAGTTCCTGGTTGGAGTTATGCTTGTCGCCGATGACGCCGTCCGCCACCGTGGCGGAAAGCAGCGACTCGATGGCTCCAAGGATGGCAATGGTGATGGCTGGCGAGATGAGGTCCTTGACGGTCTCCCATGTGAGTACCGGCACATTGGCGTCGGGCAGCTGGGAGTTGATGCTGAAGCGGTCGCCGATGGTTGCCACACTGTCGACCCCGGCATAAGTCTTCAGGAGCCACACCGCCACCGTCATGACCACGATGGCAACGAGCGAACCGGGTATCTTCTTCGAGAAGCGGGGCGTCAGGGCGATGATGACCACGCTGAGCACACCCACAAATGTCGACCACAGGTCAATGGTATGGAAATGGTGGGCATAGACCACCCACTTGGAGACGAAGTCGCCCGGCACCTCGTCGATGCTCAGCCCGAAGAGGTCCTTCACCTGCGTGGTGAAGATGGTCAACGCGATACCGCTCGTAAAACCCACCACGATGGGATAAGGGATGTACCGGATGATGGTCCCCAGGCGGAACAGCCCCAGCAGGATGAGGAACACGCCCGCCATGAACGTGGCGACCATCAGTCCGCTCTCGCCGTACTGTGCAATGATGCCGTAGACAATGACGATGAACGCTCCCGTCGGTCCGCCAATCTGCACCCGGCTGCCCCCGAAACACGACACGAGGAAACCGGCGACAATAGCGGTGATGATTCCTTTCTCAGGCGACACGCCCGACGCGATACCGAATGCGATGGCAAGCGGCAGAGCCACAATGCCGACAATGACTCCCGCCATGATGTCGGCCGTCAGCGAAGCCTTCGAGTAGCCTTTGAGCGTAGAGAAGAGCTTCGGCTTGAATTCAAATGTTTTCATCTTCTTGATTGATGTTCGGTGTTTGTGCATTTCATTAAAAGAGCGGCAAAATTAGTATTTATTAATAGGTACTGCAACTTTCCTGCAACTTATTGCCCCTATCTTTGGACCTTCAAAAACGAAAGAGAACAGGTGGAAAAGGATTTATCGGCTCAAGGGGAAGCTATCATCCTGACGAACAGCAAGCAATTCCGGCATCTCTACGAGAAGTATTACAGCCAGCTGAAATACTTCGGCATGCACTATGTGCCGGACGAGGAGGTCGTATCCGACGCCTTGCAGGACGTGTGGCTCCGCCTGTGGGAACGCCGGGAGACATTCCGCAACGAGACCGTCTTCAAGACCTACCTGTTCCGTGCCTTCCACAATACCCTTCTCAACCGCATCAAACGTCAGTCTGTCGAACAGGAATTTGCCAACCGCGAGATGCTCTCGGGCGAACCGCTGGAGGACGACATCAGCTCCCGGATGATCGAGGCGGAAGTCTACCAGATGGTCAATGACGCCTTTGAGGAACTGTCCACCCCCTGCCGCCGCGTCTACTCCGCCAGCCTGGAAGGAAAGTCTCAGAAAGAAATCGCCGCCCAGTACGACATCACCATCAACACCGTCAAAAAGCACATCAACAACGCCAACCACTACCTGAGAGACCGCCTCCGCCGCTTCCTCGGACTGCCGGAGAAGGGGGAGGAAGAGACAAAAGAACCATGATTTCATCCCTACCCATATCAGATACACCAATTAGTACTACCTTTGTATCCATCTATAAGCCTTAAGAAATGAACTAAAGCCAAAATATAGAATACAAGGAATCTTGGCGGGACGACTATTTAAAGTGGGTCTGTGGCTTTGCAAATGCACAAGGAGGACGTATTTATATCGGTATCACTGATAACGGAACCCTCAAAGGAGTGAACAACAGCAAAAAGCTGCAAGAGGATATCCCCAATCAAGTCAGAGATGTCCTGGGAATCCTCGTGGATGTCCTTCTGCACAGCCACGAAGGTAAAGACTATCTCGAACTAAGAGTCCCACCGTGCAGTTACCCCATAAGCTTCCACGGAGAATATTACTACCGGAGTGGCGCCACCAACCAACAACTGCGTGGGGCAGCCTTAACGGCATTCTTACTGGAAAAACGGGGACTCATTGGGACGACATCCCTGTCGATGGGGTATCTCCGGACGACTTGGACTATGAAAGCTTTGCCATCTTCCGGAGAGAAGCTGTGCGCAACGGACGTATGACACGAGAAGATATCGAAACGAACAATGGGGACCTGCTCGACAGATTGAAACTTACCACAGGAAACAAACTGAAACGTGCAGCCATACTTCTGTTTCACCGGGACCCTGAACGGTGGTTTGCGGGAGCATACATCAAAATCGGACGCTTCGGCAAAGGCTCTGAGCTAAGATACCAGGATGAGATACACGGGTCACTCTTTCTCCAGGCCGATAAAGTGATTGACCTGATTTATACGAAGTACCTCATTGCAGACATTTCCTATGACAAGGACACACGCATCGAGACGTATCCTTTCCCGCGTGAGGCCGTCAGAGAGGCTCTATACAACAGCATCATGCATTGTGCCTATGGGGAACTGGTTCCTATACAGGTACGAATAGAAGACAGTGCCATGTATATCAGCAACGACATAGCCTTCAATCATGAATGGACGCCGGAAACGCTCATGAGACGGCACCGCTCAAAACCTTACAACCCCAATATAGCCAATGCCTTCTTTCGCGCCGGATATGTGGAAGCTTGGGGAAGAGGAATCGAGAAAATGTGCGAAGCCTGTGCTGATTATGGATGCAAGACGCCTGAATACACCTTGGTTCCGGGAGGCATCATGCTCACGCTCTATGCCAGGGAGACCGGACAAAAGAACAGAGCTGACGGTGTAAATGACGGTGCAAATGATGGTGTTAATGACGGTGTAAGGCTCACAAAGACAGAACAGAAAATACTCAGAGCTGTCGCAGGGGACATTTACATCACATACACGCAGCTAACCGAAAAGCTTTCCATCTCTGAAGCTACCGTCACAAGGGCTTTCAGAAAAATGAAAAAGTGCGGTATTCTTGTACGCCAAGGAACCGACAAGAGCGGATTCTGGGAACTTACCCCTGCCGGTAAACGCTTGTTGTAAGACGTTCCCATCATCCCATGACAATCTACCAAAAACGCGGAAGACAGGTCTCCGGACGGTCCTGCTTCCGCGTTTATCTTTTACCGCTTCTTCCGCCAAGCCCAGCCTTCCTCGCTGAAGTCGGGCTCCTCGTCCTGCCAGGGGCGGTCCTTGTCGAAGAACTGCTTCCAGTCATCCTTCTTCTTGGGGCCGCGTGCCTCGGTATAGCCCCGCTCGGCACGGCTCGGCTTGTCCTTCTTCGCCTTCCTGGAGGCCTCGGGCTTTGCCGACGTCTTTCCCGGACGGTCGTCGCGCCGCTCCGTGCGGCGGTTGCCACGCGATGCCGACGGGCGGTGTGCGTCCTCACTGCCGGCAGCCTCGTCGGCAACCTCGACTACCACCTTGCGACCATCAACCTTCACCTTGTTGAGTGCGCGGACGATGGTCTCCGCCTGACGCTCGTCGACCTCGAAGAAGGAGAAGTTCTTCATCAGGTCGATGCGACCGATGTTCACCTTCTTGCCGCGCACGTTGCGGTTCACCAGGTCGATGATCTGGGCGGCGTAGAAGTTGTCCGTCTTGCCCAGGTTCAGGAAGAGGCGGACGTAGCCTTCCTCGGCACGGCGTGTCGTCCCGCCCTTGCGTTCGCCCCGCGACTCCTTGCCGTCACGGCCGCGACGTTCCGCCACGGACTCGATTTCAGGTGCGTTGCGGTAGTACTCCAGGAAGCGGTTGAACTCCAGCGAGACCATCCTCTTGATGATGTCCTCCTTCTCCAGCCAGTCCAGCTTGCGGTAGATGTCCGGCAGGAAGTCGGCGATTTCCTCCTCGTTGACTTTCACCTTTTCGATATCGTCGATGACCTTGATGAGCTGTTTCTCGCAGATTTGCTTGCCGGTGGGCATCTCTCCTGCCACAAACTTCTTGTTGATTATCTTCTCGATTTCGCGCATGCGTCCCTTCTCGCGCAGGTTCATGATGGCGATGGACGTACCCGTCTTTCCGGCGCGTCCCGTACGCCCGCTGCGGTGGGTGTAGCTCTCGGTGTCGTCGGGCAGTCCGTAGTGGATGACATGCGTCAGGTCGTCCACGTCGAGTCCGCGGGCAGCCACGTCGGTGGCGACGAGCAGCTGCAGGTGACGCTGACGGAACTTCTGCATCACCAGGTCACGCTGCTGTTGCGACAGCTCGCCGTGCAGGGAGTCGGCATTGTAGCCGTCCTGGATGAGCTTGTCGGCTATCTCCTGTGTCTCCTTGCGGGTGCGGCAGAAGATGATGCCGTAGATTTGCGGGTAGTAGTCGACGATACGTTTCAGGGCGAGATATTTGTCCTTCGCGTGTACCATATAATACAGGTGGTTCACGTTCTTGTTGCCTTCGTTCCGTGTGCCGATGGTGATTTCCTTCGGGTCTCGGAGGTAGTTCTTGGCGATGCGCGCTATCTCGGGGCTCATCGTGGCGGAGAAGAGGAGCGTGTTGCGGTCCTCGGGCACATCCGCCAGGATGGCGTTGATGCTGTCGGTGAACCCCATGTTGAGCATCTCGTCCGCCTCGTCCATCACCACGTCGCGGATGGTGCCGAGCTTCACGGTGCCACGCTCCATGAGGTCCAGCAGACGGCCCGGAGTAGCCACGATGATGTGTACCCCCTTCTTGAGGTTGCGTATCTGGCTCTCTATCGACGAGCCGCCGTAGACGGGCAGCACACGCAGTCCGTCCACGTATTTTGAATAGTCAGTGAGGTCGCCTGCTATCTGGAGGCACAGCTCACGGGTGGGACACAGGACCAATGCCTGGGGCACGCGGTTCTTAACTTCGATTTTCTGGATCAGCGGCAGTCCGAAGGCAGCCGTCTTTCCCGTTCCGGTTTGGGCTAGAGCTACAACGTCATTCCCGTTTCCCAGCAGATAAGGGATTACTTCTTCTTGTACGGGCATGGGATTCTCATACCCCAGCTCCGTGATGGCTCTCAGTATCTCCTCGGAAACACCTAACTCTTGAAATGTCTTCATCTATGTTCTTTGTTATACGGGCGCAAAGATACGACGATTTCACGCAGCTTCCGGCATGAACGGGGCTGTATTTGAAGGCGGAAGACCTGATTTCCGGAAAATGTCCGTCCGATGATGCGAAAAAACAGGACATACGGACGCCCTCCGACGGGTCGGCAAGGAGTATAAAACGCAGACGCAAGGACTGATGTTACACTCTATTTGTCAGCATGTTATGACAAAACTATTTAAGGCCTTCGTACGAACGTGTCCGCAGCATCGTACGGGCCTGTCCGTAGCGTCGTGCGGACGCGTCCGTACGAGCGTGGCGACGCGTCCGTACGAACGTAGAGACAGAGGTCTGAAAAGAGAGAGACGATAAATATTTACACGTTGTCACGAATTCGGAAGATGCCCACACTCCCTTCCCGCCGGAGGAGCCTTCCGCCCGACAATCCCCAACCTCCACGGACAGAACGGTCTGCGACGGGTGCGCGGCACGTTAAAAGGCGAAGGTGCAACATACGTCCGCCTTTTTGAGATGATTTTACCCCCTACCCACTAGTTTTTTAACATACCTTCGCAGCGTCATACAAACACAAAGAACCTGGGAAGAAAAGCACATTAACAAAGCACAAGAACTGAAAGATAAAGACACGCCCCGTACAAGTCGACAGACATTGTGCCTCCCTGATGTACTTTCACTCCACCGTCAACACGAAACTTGAACTTTAGATAGAATATACTTTTGTTTAACTTTAAAATCCCTAGTAAGATGAAAACCAAACGTATTGGAGGCATTGCGTTCCTGTCAGTGGTTCTTCTCGCCGCCTCGTGTGCACGAGGAGTCGATGACGAGAGCTTCAGTGGCGGTGTGACGAACACGCAGCTGGAATCGCCGACCATCGACGAGGCATCATTCAGCATCCTCACCAACCCCGACGGAACGGAAAGTGTCAAGGTTTCCTGGCCGGTTATCTACGGAGCCGGCGGCTATCTCTGCAACATCGAATGTATTGAGAACCCGGAGGACGAGTCTGTGACTTCGGAGAATCCCCTCACCGTTATTCAGGACAGCATCGTGGACGGCTGCTCCGTGGCCTTCGCCAAGATAGAAGACGCCGTCTACAACATCAGCCTGCAGACATTGGGCAACGACAAGCTCAACAACGCCGGAGCTGCATCGGCTACGGTCTACAAGTACTCCGCTCTCGTGCCGGCAACGACCATCCCCGTGGGCACGGACATTGCCGAGTACATCAATGCCAACCTGCAGGACAGCGAGAAGGAACAGGGCTTCGCGCTTGAAGCAGGCGAGACCTACACGCTCAACGGCAAAGTTGACTTCCGCCTGAACCAGATCACCCTGCGCAGCACCGAGAAGGACGGCACGCACCCGCGCGTCATCGTCGGACCGGAAGGAGCGCTCGTGACACAGGCAGGACTGAAGGTGAAGTTCATCGACTTCGACTGTACGAATGCCACCCAGACGGGTCTCCTCATGCTGAGCGACACGCCTGACGCTTCCATCTCAACCGAGAGCCTGGGTTACAAGGCAAACGGAGCCAACCAGAACGGCTATGTCATCAACAAGCCGGTCATCTTCCAGGAGTGCAACATCAAGAACCTGCCGAACAGCCTCATCTATGGCAACAAGCAGCCGTGGAGCCTCCGCGACTTCCGCATCACCGACTGCCTGATTCAGCTGAACAACGAGGGGTCCAACTCGTTCATCAACCTCTACGGCGGCGGCAACGGACTGGTGAAGGACATGACCATCGAGAACAACACAATCTGGAACCTTGTGAAGAACAGCTCTGCCTACTTCATCCGCTACTCCAACTCCAGCAACGCCCAACCGAAGAAGATTTTCGGCAACAACGACGACTCGTCGACGCACAACATCCGCTACAATACCTTCTGTAAGACATTCTCCAACAAAGACTTCGGAAACAACATGCCGAACACGAACACCGTCGTGCTGAACACGCAGTACAACATCTTCTACGACGTCTTCCGCATCTACCAGTACCTGCAGAACAACTGTGAACGCCACACACCGGGCAACACCATCTGGGGCGTGGACGGCGGAACACCGAACGGCAACGACACCGGCGGCCGCAAGGACAGCGACGGCAACCCGTATGCAACCCTCGAAGACCCTGCCTTTGCCGGAACGTTCCTCCAGGCCATCAACCTCGACGACCAGGAAAAGGGCGGCGTGAACTTCACACCGACGGCTCCTGTCGCCACTCAGAACCAGGCAGGCGACCCGCGCTGGTATAAGTAATCAAACAGGTTGACAGGCGGACGGGGGAAGCGGACGCCAACGAGCCCCCCGCCTCCACAGGCTTGCCAACCCACCCAGTCAAAACAAACTAAGCATTGAATCAATGGAATACAACAAGATATTAAAGGTAGGTCTTGGTGCATTGATGACCGTCGGTACATTTACGTCGGCATTTGCCCAAGCACAAATCACATTCACGGGTACGGTCGTCGACGAGACCGACATCCCCATCATCGGTGCTGCCGTACGCATCGCCGGACAGACCCAGGGCGGCACCATCACCGACTTCGACGGTAAGTTCACCATCAAAGTTCCCCAGGGCGGAGCCGTGGAAATCTCCTACATCGGTTACTCCACCCTGCGCGTCACCGACTTCTCACAGGTGAAAATCGTGATGAAGGAGGACACCCAGCAACTCGACGAAGTGGTTGTCGTGGGTTACGGCGTGCAGAAGAAGGCCCACCTGACGGGTGCCATCTCCACCGTCCCGATGGATGAAATCCAGGACCTCGTGGGCGGCGACCTCGCCAGCTCGCTGAGCGGACTTGTCAACGGTTTGAGCGTGAGCGGCGGCGACGCACGTCCGGGAGCTCCCGCCCGCCTGTCCATCCGTGGTTCGGGCGACGTGAGTGCCCTCGGTTCGACCGCACAGGAACCGTTGTTCGTCATCGACGGCTTCATCTACCCGAACGACGTGAAGGTGGGCAACACCATGCAGAACCTCGGCTCGGAGGCGTTCAACAACCTCGACCCGAGCATGATTGAAAGTATCTCCGTCCTCAAGGACGCCGCCGCAGCCGTCTATGGTGCACGTGCTGCCAACGGTGTCGTCCTCGTCACCACGAAGCGTGGCAAGATGGGCGCCCCGCAGATTTCCTACAGCGGCTCGTTCGGTATCACCGACGCCGTCGGCCATGCCAAGATGCTGAACTCCTATGAGTACGGCCGTCTGTGGAACGCCGTGAAGGCTGCCGACCCCCTCAAGACCGACCTCAACCCCCAACTCGACCTCTTCCAGGCCGACGAGCTTGCCGCCATGCGCGGACTCAACTACAATCTGCTCGACAAGTACTGGGAGACCGGCATCACGCAGAAGCACAGTGTGAACCTGAGTGGTGCGTCGGAGAAGGCCAACTACTACGCAGGCATCTCCTACTTCGATCAGGAAGGTAACCTCGGGAAGCTCGACTACGACCGCTGGAACTTCCGCGCCGGTGTCGACCTGCAGATAGCCAAGGGCTTCAAGGCAAGCTTGCAGGTGTCCGGCGACTATGGCAAGAAGACCAACCCGCTCGTGAAAGTCGGCGGAACAGACTCGGAGAATGACTACCGCCGCCTGCTCTACCGTCCGCGTTACATCCCTGAATATGTCAACGGACTGCCCATCGCCGCCTACGGCATCAGCAACGAGAAGAAGGGCGACGACCAGGTCTACCACTTCGACGTGCTCCAGAACAACGGCGACTACAGCAGCTCCATGAGCCAGAACCTGACCATCAACAGCAGCCTCGAGTACGACTTCAGCCACATCGACTTCCTCAAGGGACTGAACGTGCGCTTCTCCTACGCCAAGAGCATCAGCACCAACAAGAACAACCAGTACGGTACGGAGTACAACCTCTATCAGATGTCACGCCGCTCCGGTAGCGGACAGCACCTGTACACTCCCATCGCAGGCCAGGAGGCTGAATACGAAGCGCTGATGGACGAGAACAACTTCATCCTCGCCAACGGCGGAAACTCGGTAGACAACGGCGACATGCTCTCCCGTACGATGGACCGCACCGACAACTACCAGATGAACCTTACCCTCTCCTACTCGCGCGACTTCGGCGACCACCACGTGAGCGCCCTCTTCTCCATCGAAAAGTCGGAGACCGAGAGCGAGTGGATGACCGGACAGGTGACCGACCCGTATGAATTCACCACGGGACAGTCGAACTCCGTGGGTATGGACAGCGAGATGACCACCAACTGGACGCGCGCCGAATCAGGAACGTTGTCCTACATCGGGCGCATCAACTACGCCTACAACGACCGCTACCTGTTGGAGTTCCTGCTCCGCTCGGACGCCTCGACCAAGTTTGCCCCCGAGAACTACTGGGGTACCTTCCCGTCGGTATCTGCCGGTTGGGTGATGTCAGAGGAAGGCTGGTTCAAGGACCACGTGAAGTTCATCGACTACCTGAAGCTCCGCGCCTCGTTCGGTCTGACCGGTCGTGACAACACCACGCCGTGGCAGTGGATGCAGACCTACGGCATGGACCTCGACAAGGGTCCGGTCATCGGCACGGGCACAGGCAACAACGCCGGCACACACATCTCACTGAACAAGAACAACTCCGCCGTGAACCGCGACGCACACTGGGACAAGACCTACAAGGCGAACGTCGGCCTCGACTTCAACGTGCTCGACAACCGCCTCGCCTTCAACATCGACGGCTACTATGAGTGGAACCGCGAGATGCTGACGAACTACTCGGCTTCCGTCCCCGGTACCGTCGGTACGCAGTCGGCGAAGGTGAACTACGGTAAGCTGGACAGCTACGGTGTCGAGGTGGGCATCACCTGGCGCGACAACATCGGCAAGGACTTCAAATACAAAATCGGCTTGAACACGGGCTACACCGACAACAAGGTACTCCTCATGGACTGGGCGACCGACTACCTCTTCCGCAGCATTCAGGAAGGCGACCGCACCGACCAGGGTACGTGGGGTATGCAGTGTCTGGGCATGTTCCGCAACTTCCAGGAGATTGACGAATACTTCGCCAAGTACAACGTCACCTCCTACATGGGTATGTCCAAGGACGAAGTCCGTCCGGGTATGCTCATCTACAAGGACGTCCGCGGACCTTTGCAGGAGGACGGCACCTACGCCGGTCCTGACGGCATCGTCGACAAGGACAACGACCAGGTGGAACTCTCCCACCGCGGCAACCCCTACGGCGTGACCGCCAACCTGAGTGCCGACTGGAAAGGCTTCTCCATCAGCGCACAGCTCGGTGCCAGCTGGGGTGGCTACAGCATCGTGCCTACTTCCGCCCTCAAGGCTGAAGGCGACCTGGAATACTCCAACATGCCGTCGTTCTGGAACGTGGACAACATGTACTCCTATCAGGATGTCTACGACGCTTCAGGCAACCTCGTCGTGGCAGAGAACCGCGATGCCAAGTATCCGAACCTCGCCTACTCCAGCGTGAACAGCGTGGCTTCGACCTTCTGGCGCATCAGCAGCACACGCATCAGCCTCAACCGCCTGACACTCGCCTACGCACTGCCGTCGAGCGTCACCAAGATGCTCGGCATCCAGAGCTGCCGCTTCAACGTGACGGGACAGAACCTGTTGAGCCTCTACAACCCCTATCCTGACAACTTCATGGACCCGATGAGCAGCTTCGACAGCTATCCCTCGCTGCGCAAGTTCACCGTGGGTATCAACATCTCATTCTAAAAACACATTAACCGAACGACAATGAAAAGAACAACGATAAAACTATTTGCCCTTGCCCTGACCGCTTCTGCCGCTCTCACAGCGTGCAGCGACCAGTTCCTCCAGGACAAGAAGAACTACGACCAGGTGAGCGAGGACGTCTACAACTACGTCAGCGGAGCCACCGGACGTGTGAGCGACATCTACTGGTTCTGCCAGCCGACACTGGACGGTCCCAACTGGAAGTATCCCTCCAGCGGCTCTGCCGACCTGCTCTCGAAGTGTACGGAGGAGTACAGCGGCTTCGACAAGTTCAACGACCCGCAGAACGAGCTGACCTACCTCAGCGGTGCGAACACCGTGCCCGACTACTTCCAGAACCAGTCGAACAACATCCGCGAGTCCGTTTGGGGACGCATCCGCAACTGTAACGACGTCATCCGCGGACTGACGAACGGCAACATCCCCCAGGAGGACAAGGACCAGCTCCTCGGACAAGTCTACTTCTGGCGTGCATGGTGCTACTACAACCTCGTGAAGTGGTACGGCGGTGTGCCCATCATCACCGAGGTGCAGGACCCCGTGGCTGACTCACAGACGCCACGTTCGTCGACAAAGGCAACCATCGACTTCATCATCTCCGACCTCGACCTGGCAGCCGAACTGCTGACGCCCGCCACAGCCAACGGCGGATGGGAAGACTCCAACTACGGACGTGTGACCACCGGTACGGCACTCGCGCTGAAGGGACGTCTGCTCCTGCTCTGGGCAAGCCCGCTCTTCAACCGTGCCAACGACCAGCAACGCTGGCAGGACGCCTACACCTTCATGAAGGAGGCACTGCCCGTCATCGATGGCTGCGGCTACGGCTATGAGGAGACAACCTACGAGACCAATGCAGCCAACTGGGCACGCATCTTCAGCCCGGCAGGCAACAAGCGGAGCAAGGAAGCCGTCCTCGTGACGCTCTACAACACCATCAACCCCGGCGGCGTGCCCGACTATGCACGCAACAATGCCTGGGAGAGCGGAATCCGTCCGTCAAACGCACAAGGCGGAGGCGGCAAGACCCCGTCGGAAATGATTATCAGCATGTTCCCCATGGCAGACGGCAAGCGTCCGAGCAACAGCACCTACAGCAAGCTCAGTCCGTCGGTCTATGCCTACGAACAGAACGCACCGTTCATGAACCGCGACCCGCGCTTCTACCGCACCTTCGCCTTCCCGGGCGTACGCTGGGCCTTCGCCAACGACCCGCGTAACGCCGACAACATGTACCCCTACAACGGTCCGGACTACGTGCTGTGGAACTACGTATGGTACGCTTCCGTTGAAGACCGCGACAACGTGGAGTCGGGCACAAACTTCGGTCCCGACGGCCTGATGAGCAATGCCAAGGGCATCTACGTGCGCAAGCGTTCGGATGACTACGACGTCAACAACAGCCCGCTCTATGAGTGGAGTGACGACCGCCACTTCGGCCGTTCGGCAGCTCCGTGGATGGAACTGCGCTACACCGAGGTGAAGCTCAACCTGGCTGAAGCTGCCTGCGGTGCAGGACACATGGACGAGGCCGTGGAAATCCTAAAAGAAATCCGCCGCCGTGTGGGCTACACGGGCGACTGCGGACTGGACGCTACGCTGAGCAGCGACCAGGCAGCCTGTATGTCGGCTGTGCTCTATGAGCGCCAGATCGAGCTTGCCTTCGAGGGCAAACGTTTCGACGACATGCGTCGCTGGATGCTATTCGACGGCGGTACGGGTACCGTGAAAGATGCTCCGTCAACCTGGAAGCTCACCGGATGGAACGGCAACACCTGCACCTGGCTGGGCTATCGCGCCATGAACGGCCAACGTCGTGAGAACATGGAGTTCCGCGTCAGCAACGACTACAACGACGGCTTGGGCGGACGTGACTATCCGAACGGCGACAGCTATGTGGGCGACAACAACCCCGACCCGCTCTGCGGCATTGCTTATGGTACAGACGGAACAGTGAGCTCGGGCGAACGTGCCGCAGCCGTGATGGACTTGCGCCAACCGGTTGCCGACCAGCAGGAGGCGCTGAAGGCTTTCTATACGAAATACCTGACGTATAAGAAGAAGAAGGGCGACTCATACGACTCGAACCACAGTGAGCTTTACTTCCAATACCATCCGAAGTACTACTTCCTGGGCTTGGCACAGAGTGCCATGAGCCAGAACCCTGCCGTGGAACAGACCATCGGTTGGGACGACCACAACCATGGTGGTGCCAAAGGAACATTCGACCCGCTGGCTGAATGACCTTCTTGACCGTCAACGGGCTTCGGCCCGACCACGATAAACACAAGAGGAATCTTGTGCTTTGTTAAAACAAAAGTTTATAATAGAATAGACCTGTCTGTGAAGATGGGTCTATTTTTTTGTGCGTGCGGGCAGGGGCGGCGGCTTCTCCTCCCTCTCCCCCTTGCAGATATTCCGCTGAAATGCGTATCTTTGTCCCCGGAAGCTCCCCGGAGCCCGTACACACAAACACATCACATAACCCTATGGAATTTATCATCGACTTCCTCCTCCACATCGACCAGCACATGGTCGAGATGGTGCGCGACTACCATGAGTGGACCTACGCCATCCTGTTCCTCATCATCTTCTGCGAGACCGGACTCGTGGTCACCCCTTTCCTCCCGGGAGACTCCCTCCTCTTCGTCGGCGGAGCCATTGCCGCCCAGCCTGACATGCCGCTGAGCGTGCACCTGCTGGCACTCGTGCTCTTTGCCGCCGCCGTGCTGGGCGACTCGTGCAACTACGCCATCGGGCACTTCTTCGGCAAGAAGCTCTTCAGCAACCCGGATTCCAAAATCTTCAAGCAGAGCTATCTCGACAAGACACATGAGTTCTATAAGAAGTATGGTGGAAAGACCATCATCCTCGCCCGCTTCGTCCCCATTGTCCGTACCTTCGCTCCTTTCGTGGCAGGCATGGGACGGATGCACTACACCTACTTCATGCTCTACAACCTCACGGGAGGCCTTCTCTGGGTCGCCTCGTTCCTCTATGCGGGCTATCTCTTCGGCAACCAGCCGTTCATCCAGGAGAACCTGAAGCTGGTCATCGTCGCCATCATCATCATCTCCCTCATCCCCGGCATTGTGGAGTATCTGCGTGCCCGACGGAAGGGGTGAGTCCCGGTTTGCTGTCGTCAAAAGGAACGGTCTTTACGATGGAACGCCGATACTTAATAAATGATGCCCCTATGATGTAGGTCGTCATAACGTTTGATGCTGTCCATCATGATGTAGGTGTTCAGTTCGTCTGCAGAAATGAATCCTGGTGTAGGTACGAAGGGAGAACGCAGACGGGCATCCGCCTCACGGACTTGCAGCACATTCCTCCAATCATGCTTGATCAGCCAGAAGTGTCCTTTCCGTATGAGCTGTTCATCGACGTGGACGGGAGGCAGGCTGTCATGCCGGACACAGACGTCCTCCAATCCCGAATACACACTGACGACCGTTCCGTCGAAGGTGAATGCCTTTATGCATGCAGGAACGGTTGACAAGGGAGATTCACCGCTGTAGAGCAGGGCAAAGAATACCCGTGCGCCACAGACCTTGTTGATGTGCAGTTCCGTATAAGTGGCAGGATAGCGTGCCGTGAATGAGTCTACAACCGCCTCTATCGACGGGTGGAAGGACTGCTGGAACGTGTATATCGGTTGAGGCTCCTTTTCGGGGACAGGTCTGCACGAGACGGTTATCGCCAGCAGCAGGAGCAGGCATGTTTTCAGAAAGTCAGTCAGTCGTTTCATCATCGTCAGGTTGCCATACGTTCATACGATGTTCAGTAAAGGGATAGATATCTGCCTCTCTCCAGTCCCGGAAGAAGTGTAGACTGTCGTCATAGACATAGATGAGACAGAAGGCTTCCCTGCGTGCCGTTGGATAATAGTCGCCTTTTTCAGGCAGTAGAGAGTCTGCACGGGGAACGAGGAACATTTCCGCTCCGCTGTAGACGTTGACAGACATATTTCCGCTTTTGTATACAGTCAGCGGATGCAGTTCATAGCATGCGCGTTCTCCTTCCATCCGCATTGTGACCGTCCCTTGCAGTGCCAGTTGCAAGGTATCTTCGTCAATCTTGTTGATAAAGATGTCATAGTTCAGGTTCGGATGTTGTGCAACGAAAGAGTCGATGAGTTGTGCCAGCCAGGGTGCAAAGCTGTAGGTGGAATCGGACATGGCATACCCCTGTGCCCTCGTCAGGAAGGGACTGTCGGATGATGGCATCCGGTGGCATGCGGACGTACCAAGCAACAGAAAGCACAGGCTGCAGAAGATGTGAAATGTTTTCATTCGGCCAAATTTAGACGATTGTATGTGAACGACAAAGCTTTCTGGGAATCTTTTTGGAAAGGCAACTCAAATAAGAAAGGTTGCACTGCGACATGATGTGCAGTACAACCTTTCTATACAGAAGCTTTGTCAGTAACATGATGACTGCTTCAAGATTTTTGCTATTTGCGTAATAACGTCTATGGGAATAGCTTCTCTTGAGGAAAAAGTCTGTTCATCAATGCAAAAAGCTATCATTTCACTACCGGAAGTGTTTTTCTCATCCTCTATGCCATGGGTCGCTACTGATTGGAAGCTGAAAGTGCGTACATTGTCCTTGAAGAATTTATAGTCATAATAGGTGGAAAATGTATTCTGTTTGATTATGAATACTTCACTGCCGTAGGCGTTCCACAGATACATTCTTAGCAGATACCCACCAGTCAGTAGGGCAATGACACATGTTATGACAAAACCTAAGGGAACTCCCCTATCTTCAGCCACGATAAATGGAAAAATGATTATTGGAATCATTAATATGACTACTCCTATAACCAAAGGGATATAGATAAGTTTGGAGTTTGGTTGTTCGTAAATCGTGAGTCGAAGTCCGTCCAAAGACTCCAGTTTGTAGTTTAGTCCATTCTTTGTTTCCATATCGTTCATTTATACCAGGGGATAATCAATGGGATATATCGTTCTTTTTTTCATGGTTATCTTGTTTTCACCGTTTGGCTTAAATAAGGGGAGGGAGATAAGCGTATCTCCATCAGGAGGTGGCTTATCTTCCCCTTTCTACTATTATAACTATATTTCACAGACGCTTCATTGACCCGGATATTCTATTTTCAGATAGGGAAGCGGTATAAAATCATAATTGAACGTATCCTCATAATATTTTGCTTGATAAAGTTTTCCGTAATATAGCCGGACGCCATCGGCATTGACAACAGTGTCTTGAGGAAAGCTGATGTTATACAACTCGTGCATGTAAGTCAGGTGGAAAAGATTATGAAACCAATAGAAACCGGAATGCTGCCGCAACAAATAGGTCAGCTGGTCATTCTCTTTGCCCTCCTGCCCGTTCAGTGTGAAGTCTTCCAGATAAGTCCCATGATAGTCTATAATGTCCACGGTATGATTCCGGTAGTAGAACCACGCTGTCATCCTGACGTCCTCATACGGGTACGGTCCCGGGGAGTTAGTCTTCACAGTCTGCATGGCAGCTGAAAGCTCATCCAGAACATGTGGAGTGGTGATAAGCGTATCGATAACCTCCGGTATTCTGTTTTCCGGAAGCCTCATATCCACCGTTTCGTTCCCTTTCGGATGGTCAGGAAGGATGGGAAGGAATGAATCTACCGGTTTGTTAATCAGTTCTTCACGCGTAAGGGATGTGAGCCCCATTATGAAACAAGTATAAAACTTTACCCGCACAGAGTCAAGCTTCTTTCGTATCTTGTCTGGACGAGAGCTTTGTGTCATGTCATCCTTGGTGGGACGGGCAATGGATGTAGATGCTGGTTTGCTGCATCCTTCCGTCAATAATACTGTCGTTAAGAATAGGTTTAATAAGGTTCGTATCATGATTAAAAGTGTCAGAAGTGATACTCAACGAATGATACCCCTATGAGAGGCGTTCAGTTCGTCTGCAGAAGATGTGAGATGTTTTCATTCGGTCAAATTTAGACGATTGTATGTGAACGACAAAGTTTTTCGGGAATCTTTTTAGGAAGGCAGCTGTATACAACCTGAATGTAG
>OLQD01000588.1_pt1 | contig 34229 bp, 23 predicted proteins | sample 1672841 | NCBI WGS metagenome assembly OLQD01 (sample SAMEA3136729, study PRJEB25190) | human gut metagenome | biome: human gut; feature: human-associated habitat; material: faeces | place: Austria | collected 2013 | reverse complement strand
TCCAGAAGGCACTCCAGAGCGAGCCAAACAATGGTGTCGCTTGGGCTTACGTCGCCACCATTTACCGTATGCAGCGCAAGCCCGAGCAAGCTCTAGAGGCTGCCACCAAGGCGATCACCCTCCTACAGGCGAAGCCTGCACGTAGAGCTATGGTCTACAGCCTCCGCTCAGACATCTACTCCGACCTTGATGATGGTGTCAAGGCGCTTATGGACCTGCACTCAGCTATCAAGGATGCTCCCGACACGCCTGATCTATACTTAAAGCGTGGAAATCTCTATGGCGCTATGGAGCAGTACGACCTCGCAGAGGTGGATATGCGTAAGGTCGCTTCGCTCGATCCTAAGAACCCAACGGGCTATATCGGATTGGCCGTGATTGCGATGCTACAAGAGAGGCAGGAGGATGCCATACAGAACCTGAACGAAGCTATCAAGGTTGCCCCAGACGAAAGCATTCTCTACTATCTGAGAGCTAATGTATACATCAAACTAGAGCACTACAATGAGGCGATGGATGACATTATCTATACCATTGCAAACAGCCTTGCAAACGAAGACACCTATACCCTCCTCAATATCATCGCAGCTCAGGCAATGCCTACTCTCGAAGCTAAGCTCAAGGCTGTAGAGTCCGTGAGCAAAACGGGAGAGTACCTCTTCCTTATCGGTTTGGCACATCAAAACATCGGAGATGACAAAGGTGCACTGGAGTACTACCTGCAAGTCACAGAGAGACAAGAACTAACCGATTTCGTAGCCAGCCACATAGCGACTGCCTATCAGATGATAGGCGACTACAGCTCGGCACTCAAGTATATCGACGAAGCTATCTCGCTAGACCCTACGGACCAAACCTACATTTACAGCAAGGCTCAGATGCTCTTTGAGGATGGCAATTTCCGAAGAGCTCTCGCAGAGTCGAATAAATATGTCTCCCTTGTACCTGACGACCTTGATGGCTACTATCAGCGTGCTCAGATCAAGAGTAAGCTCCAGTACCTCCAGGGGGCCATCGATGACTACTCCAAGGCGATCGAGCTAAGCGACACATTCTTATGGGCTTACCTCAAGCGAGCAGACCGCTACACAGCACTGGGACGCAAGGACGCCGCCACGGCCGACTACCGCAAGGTGATCGAGATCCTACAAGAGTACGATGCGACAGACATCACCATGGCGTATGCTTACCAGTCTCTCGGCGAGCAAGAGCAGGCTCTCGCGGCCATCGCTAAGTGTATTGAGGAGGACCCCGACAATGCCGACCTCTACTACAGCATCTCAGGGGTCTATGGTCGAATGGGTAAGACGGAGCAAGCGCTGGACAACCTACGCATCGCCTTCGAAAAGGGGTACAACAGCTTTTCATTCATCGAGCAGGACGACGACCTCGCTGCCCTACGAAACACCCCGCAGTACAAAGCACTCATACAGCAGTACAAGGAGAAGCTCGGCTACAAGATGCCCCAACAATAAGCTTCCCATATATGCCCCCGATCCCTACAAAGGGTTACTCGTATCATCGTTACACGTCATCGGTTACACGTATCGCTTTGACACAACGGACGCCGTGACGTGTAACGATTTGTAGGGACGCACGAGAGTGTCTAGCCATGACTGAATCCTGTAGGGACGCTCGATCTGAGCGTCCGTCCTCGTTAAAACCACGATGCTGTAACTTTTGACACAACGGACGCACAGATCGTGCGTCCCTACATGGCGACGTGGGTGGTCTGTGCGTCCGTCCCCGTTAATGGTTAGTGTGTCCAGTCGGAGGGGCAAAGCTCCAAACGACGGCTACGATTCTGATGTTACAGCGTCTGATGGTTGAGCTTGTCGTGTTGATGTAGTTCGTGTAGGGGCGGATCTGCGTGTCCGCCCTCAGGGCATACAACACTCCAACGAGGACGGACGAACACATAGGTCCGCCCCTACTACCGCCATCCTCCACGTGGAAATTCGCCAATCTCCACGTGGCTATCTTCTTTAATGTTATCTTTGCAAAGTAGTACGACAGCTATGGCACAAGATAAGATTGAGATAGACATATTAGAGGACCAGCTCCCCACGCCTCTCCTAGAGATACTCCTTCAGGATCACACTACGGAGGAGAATATCTTTTGGGCATGCAATGACTATGAGGAGCTGGGCCCAGGTTACGCTTTTTCTGATCCCATCACCCTAGACGCTATCCGAGGGGAGCATGGGCGGGTCATCATGCCTCGTGTTATGAAGCATCGCGACCTGAAGCGACGTCGTACCAAGGAGAAGGCGGAGATATTTACCCCAGCATGGGTCTGCAACCTACAGTGTAACTGTGGCGACGACGGCTATCTCGCTGAGGGGGTCAGCTTCAACTACAATCTAGATGCCGAGGGGCGTGAGTGGGAAGCTACGACTGAGCCTATCCGCTTTGCCGAGGGGGTGACGTGGCAGGACTACATCCTCAGAACCTGCATGGAGATAACCTGTGGCGAGGCCCCTTACTTGGCGAGCCGCTATGATGCAGTCACGGGTGAGCCGATACCTATATATAAGCGCATCGGGCTCCTCGATCGCAAGCTACGTGTCGTCGGCGAAAACGTCTCAGACCGCACCGACTGGCTCGTCTGGGTGGTCAAGTCCTTCCAAAGTGTCTACGGCTACGAGTGGCAGGGGGACAATATCCTCCTAGCTCGTGAGAATATGCTCTACACCTTCATCGAGTACTACCGAGACCGCTGGGGCGAGGAGCCTACACTGGAGGAACAAACGGAGATAGCAGAGGTCGTAGCGTGGAATATCTTCCAAATGGATGGCCTCAAGTTTGTCATCCCTAACTCCTGCCATGAAGAAGTGCAACACTCAGGTCTATTCGAGGCAGATGTCAAGCGTGTCCCTTGTCCTGGCTGTAAGAAGAATGACCCGCTCCTGCACAACGGCATCTATGCCAAGATCAGAGATTGGCAGCAGGATGGAGTGCTTCACCTCGTCGATGTCTATCGCCAAGGCAAGGCACGCAATGAGCGTGAAGCAATGGAAGCTAAGAAGGCAGAGGCGGAGCAACGTAAATCAAAGCAACGTAAAAATAAGCAATGAGAGAAGAACTGATTAATACACTGATAGTCGGGCGTGTAGAGCCTCATATATATGCCTTTTCGACAGAAACTGTACCCAACTACCTTAAAGTTGGGGATACATATCGCCCTCTGTTAATACGCTTGGACGAGTGGAGACGCTACTTTCCCAATTTGCGTTCTCGCTATAGTGCCGTGGCTAAGGTCGATGAGGAGACCTACTTCCGAGACTTTGCGGTGCATCGCTATTTAGAGCATCAGTTACAGCGTAGTCGGTTGCGTCCGAGTGACCTATCTGAGGGACTTTACTACTCGCGGGAGTTCTTTCGAGAAGCTACGGAGGAAGACCTGCGCCAAGCGATGGCGGATATAAAAAGATCGTATGAGCGTGGAGAGGGTCGGTATAATTTCTTCACGTTGGAGAAGAGCCGTATTCCAGTAGAAGATATTTGTAAACGTATTGAGAGCTTTGAGCCACGACCTAACCAGCAGGAGACGATAGAGCGATTTAAGCAAGCCATATCACAAGGGCGTAACAACCTGCTGATGTATGCGGTGATGCGCTTTGGTAAGAGCTTTACATCGCTCTGCTGTGCGGTTGAGATGCAAGCGAAACTTGTCCTTGTGGTCTCTGCAAAGGCGGATGTCCGCGAGGAGTGGAAACGCTCAGTCGAGAGCCATGTGAAGTTTGCCAAGTACAGCTTTCTAGACAAAGATAAGCTCATGGAGAGTGAGACAGTTCTAGAGGATACGCTAGCCACAGGGCGTGCCGTGGTCTTCTTGACGCTACAAGACTTGATGGGTAGTGAGATCAAGCAGCGTCATCATGCACTCTTCGACCGTGAGATAGATCTCCTACTCATTGATGAGACTCACTACGGAGCTAGAGCCGCTGAGTATGGTCGTGTCCTGAAGCTCAACAATAAGGAGCTTAAACAGGAGACTTACGAGCTGGACAGTGCCGAGCAGTACGAGGATTGTACAGAGCTAAAGCAACTGCGTAGTCGTGTCCGTATTCACCTATCGGGAACCCCTTATCGCATCTTGATGGGGAGTGAGTTTGAGGCGGAAGATATTATCGCCTTCTACCAGTTCTCAGACATTGTCGAGGAGCAAGCAGAGTGGGATCGTGAGCATATACTATCGGATGAGGTGAAAGAGTGGGACAATCCCTACTACGGCTTCCCTCAGATGGTACGCTTTGCCTTCCTGCCTAATGAAAGCTCGCTACGTATTATGGAGACATTGCGGGCTGACGGCTATGAGATGGGGCTGTCAGAGCTCTTTCGTCCTCGATCTATCTTGCAAGACAATAAGGAGGGGCGGCACCGCCTATTCGTCCACGAGGATGAGATCTTGGAGTTCTTGCAGGCGATCGATGGCGTGCAGGAAGATGCGCATCTATTGCCTTTTCTTGACTTGGAGCAGATCAAGCGAGGGCAGATGTGTAGGCATCTCGTTTTCGTCTTACCTTACAGAGCTTCGTGCGATGCCATGGAGCAACTGTTGACGGAGCATAAAGAGCTTTTCCGCAATCTATCTGACTACACCATAGTCAATATAGCTGGTGTCGATGACCCCAAGCGGTATCGTAGCACCGAAGATGTCAAAGCTCAGATAGCTGACTGCGAGAGGAAGGGCGAGAAGAGTATCACCCTAACGGTCAATCGTATGCTAACGGGTAGCACCATCCCCGAGTGGGATACGATGCTCTATCTCAAGGATTGTGCCTCGCCACAAGAGTACGACCAGGCTATCTTCCGACTTCAGAATCAGTACATACGGACGCTGACGACAGCGGGTGGCGCGGAGCAGGTCAAGTACAATATGAAGCCTCAGACGCTTTTGGTAGACTTTGACCCACAGCGGATGTTCCGCCTACAGGAGCAACGAGCGCAGATCTACAATGTCAACACGGATCAAGCTGGCAATAAGAAGTTGCAAGAGCGCATTGAGACGGAGCTACGCCACTCGCCGATAGTTACAATCGGAGCCGAAGGCCTACAGCGTGTAGAGGCTAGTGACATAATGGATGCCGTGCGCTCCTACAGTGCTGAGCGCAGTGTGATGGACGAGGCTATCGAGATACCGATAGACTATACGCTACTGGCTGACGAGCGGATGCGCTCTGTCATCTCGCAACTGAACCCCATAGATGCCTCTAAGGGAATAGAGATACAGGCGGTCACAGGCGAGGAGAGTGAGCTAGAGCTAGAGACACATGACACGCCTAAGGGAGGCGGTGCTACCTCTACGCAGCCAGCACCCTCTGCAGAGACAGATGAAGGTCGCTTGCTGGGCAAGCAGTTAGCGACTTACTATGCGCAGATACTCTTTTACGCTTTTCTGACAGAGACTCCAGTCTCCTCGCTAGAGGAGCTAATAGCTTCGATCGGTCAGTGTGCAGACAATAAGCGCATAGCACGCAATGTAGGGCTACAAGCTTCTATCCTACAGATCATACAGACAGAGAGCAATCCTTTTGTCTTGCGAGCTCTGGACTATAAGATTGCGAATATCAGCACGCTGATGAGTGACACGTCGCTCACCCCGAGTGAGCGTGTGGCGGTGGCCATGAAGAAGTTCGGACGACTCTCCTCATCGGAGATAGTCACGCCACAGGCTGTCGCGCTAGAGATGATCGATGCGCTAGACGAAGGCGTCATCACGCGAGACACACGCATACTAGACATAGCGTCCAAGCAGGGCGAGTTTACCAGAGCTTTGGTCAGCAGGTTTGGCCTAGCAGTCGGACGCAATGTCTATGCTCTCCCCACCTCCACGGTGAGTTACGAATTTACCCTCAAGGTCTATCGTCTCCTCGGATTAGACACCGACCATGTTATCTCAAACTTTACGACCTATGACCTTATAAACACAAATAAGAAAGACCAACTAATGGAAAAGTTCAAGACGATGAATCTCAATTTTATTATAGGTAATCCTCCGTATCAGGAAAATATCGCTAAAACAGTAGGGAACAAAAGCTTGTCAAGTCAGCTATACCCAAAGTTTTTACAAATCATATTCTCTGAAAATCTTTATGACGCAGTGTTGGTAACACCATCTCGTTGGTTTACGGCAGAAGGACAAGATGGCTCATTTCCAAAGCTTAGAAGTTACTTACAGAAAGAGAATCACCTTCAAAAGATTGTTTCACTCAGAGGCAAGGACCTGTTTCCTAATACAGAATTAGGTGATGTTGCCATACTCGTTTGGAATAGAAAACATAGGGGGGATGTCTTATTCAAAGAGCGCTTTGGCAACGATATTGTCAATAAAAAGTATAGGCCACTATTTGAAGAAGGAATAGATATGATATTACCGATGAACGACTTCGTCACTGTAATGAAGAAGGTCGTACTAGATAAGAGTTTTAAATCTATTAATGAAATTACAACGGGAAGGGATGTCTTTGGAATACCTGGTAGAGATATAGATAAAAGAACTACAGAAAAGCATTTTTCAGGGGCTTATAAAGTTCTATGTGCGAAAGGGAAAATTAGATATATAAAGCCCTCTGAATTAAATAAGAAAACTGACTTGATCTTTAAGTACAAAGTGCTTATATCAAAAGCGAATGGAGGAGCCGGATTATTGACAGATAGCAATCCGAGTGCTATTTTAGGAAGAGCTTTTGTCGCAGATCCAAAAACTGTATGCACAGATTCTTTAATTGCAATTGGTGGATATGATGAAGTTGAAGAAGCGACAAATTTGAAAAAATATCTTGAAACAAAGTTCCTCCGATTTATGGTGGGTATCCTAAAGGTGTCTCAGAACATTTATCAAAATGTTTATCGGTTCGTGCCTCTGCAGGACTTCACCGCAGGCTCTGACATTGACTGGAGTCAGTCGGTTGCCGAGATAGACCGTCAGCTCTACAAAAAGTATGCCCTCACCCCCGACGAAATAGCCTTCATCGAGGAGAAGGTTAGCCCTATGGTGTAATATGAACTATAAAAACTAGGTAATATGTACCAAATCCGAACAACAGATATAGAAATCCCAGTTGGAGACCCTTTCCGTAACTGTAAACTGGGACGTCAAAAATATGCAGAGGTCTTGAAGACCTTGACTATAGGAAATAATAACGGTTGCGTAATCTCTCTAAATGGAGCTTGGGGAACAGGTAAGACTACTTTTATCCAGATGTTTAAGCAAATGATGAACAATGAAGGGTACCCTACGCTCTATTTCAATGCTTGGGAAACTGATTATATTTCAGACCCAATCATTGGACTACTAGGAGAAATGAAAAAACTGGAAGGGAAAGGAACTGGTTCTAAGGTTAAAGATATGGCTCAGAAAATAGGCCCTATTCTTGTAAAGAAAGCGATCCCAGAGCTTATCAAACACATTCTAAAAAAATATCTTGGAGAGCCCTGTGCAGATACTCTTGCGGAAGTAGCAAAAGGAGGTGCAGAACTGTTTGAAGCGGAGATTGAAAACTACGAGAACCAAAAGAAAAGCACTGAGGGATTCAAAAAGGTATTAGGAGAGTACGTATCTACATTAGGTGAAAAGGCACCTCTCATCTTTATCGTAGATGAACTAGATCGATGTAATCCTCACTACGCTGTAATGGTTTTGGAGCGAATCAAGCACCTGTTCTCCATTCCTCAGATAGTATTTGTGCTCGCGATAGACAAGGAGCAACTTTGCAACTCTATCAAGGGATATTATGGAAGTGATAGAATTGATGCAGCGGAGTATCTACGCCGATTTATAGATATAGAATACACCTTGCCCAACCCTGATTATAGATGCTTTATCAAAGTGGAATTAGAACGCTTGGATTTCCAGGCTCTCTTCAAAGGCAGTCAGAAGATGAATAACTGGGAAGAGACTATTACTAACATATTGGTATCCTTTGCGGAGAAGTCACATTTAAGTTTACGTCAAGTACAGAAAATGATGAACCAGGTTAGGTTGTCATATTCTACGATAGATGTAAACAACGAGAACTATACCGATCGTGTTATTACTCTTTTCCTACTAGTGTACATTAGATCTTTTCATAGTGAGGTGTATGACCTAATTAAGAAGAAAGGGGCTACGTTGCAAGAGGTTGCTAGTCAAATCGAAAGATGCTTACCATTGTCGCTGTTCAATAAAGAAGCAGAGAGTAATCGATCTCCAAACTCTTTAGTATATGCTTTTACAGCTATTCTGCTCATGTACTCAAGCGATGAAAATGGATACCCCAAATATTCATTGTTTGAAAAGAATGAAGAGAGCTTAAAGATCAAGTTCTCCGTTGAAAGGTTTCATGAAGACGATATAGCCGAAGCTTTGAAGTATTACGAAAACATGCCAATTTATATAACCCTAGATTCTTTGATAAGTAAGGTAGAGCTGTACGACAATGTTCGAGTGAATTAGTTCTATCTATCTGAGGATGGAGTATAAAAGCAGGGGCTCGGACGCACCGACCGCTGTGTCTGTTGTGTCAAAGGTTACAGTGCCTTGCGCTTCATCCTCAGTAGCAGATCGAGACTTTTTGCAACAGTCTCAGATCGTTTGAGCGTGTGCTTCGCTCGATACATTATGGAGCGTTTGCGATCCTCTTAGGGCACGAGAGGTACACTCGGGGACATTGACAGCAGGTGCCCCTCAGTCGGTGTCGTACCTTTGCATTGTCTTCTCAGAGATACTATCGCACGCTCGTCATAGAGATCCAGCCAGTAGAGAAAAATAGTGCTCTACATAGCTCCTATCGATAGCGGTCACGACACTGAGTCGTATCTCGAAGCAATCGCCGGCATGCTCCACGACACCTATTATACATAGGAGATCTCTAGCGCAGCTACGACAGGCTCTGAGGATGGCAAACTAAATTTATCAACTCAAAAAAATAATTTACTATGGCAATCAAGTATGCTATCCAGCAAATCAATCGAAAAGGTGCAACCCCAGACTCTAAGGAGATCAAGTACTACGCACAGGCTAAGTACGACGGCGTCACCGCACAAGCTGACATCGCTCAGATGGTCTCACAGATCTCTGCAATCTCTGTGGGCGATGTGCTCAGCGTCATGAACACGGTCTCGATGCTGCTCTCTATGGAGCTGTCTAATGGTCGTATCGTGGATCTAGGCGATCTAGGTCGCTTTAGAGCAACCCTGCGCAGCAAGTCGTGTGACAAGCCCGAGGAGTTTAAGCGGGAGATGATCCACGGCAATAGGGTGATCTTCGTCCCTGGCGCACAGATCCGTCACAAGATGAACTATGCGAGCTACCTCAAGAGTGACCCCACTGATCCTACCGAGTCGGCCAATAAGCCGAGCAACCCCTCAAGTGAGGGCTCTAATCCTAGCAAGCCTACTCCAGGCAATGGGACGGGTGGTGGCTCTAACCAAGAGGAAGGGAATATCGGGATATAGAAGTTAGACCCTAGGGGTTAGAGGTTAGATTTTAGAAGTTAGAGGTTAGACCCTAGTGGCACTAGCATCACTAGAAACACTAGTGCTCCGATCTCTAACTTCTAACCTCTAACCTCCGATCTCTAATCTCTAACCTCTAATCTCTAAAACCCACTATACTATGAGACCAAACGACATCAAATATATCGTCATACACTGCAGTGCTACACGCAGCAATATGACTTACAGTGCCTGGCAGCTGGATCAAGATCACCGCGCCAGAGGCTTTGCCATGGCGGGATACCACTTTTACATCACACGTGCTGGTGTGATCGAATCGATGAGACCGCCCTCCATGCCTGGGGCGCATGCTATCGGCTACAACCAGTGTAGCCTAGGCGTATGCTACGAAGGGGGACTGAGACCCGACGGCACGCCCTGGGATACACGTACCCCGGAGCAGCGTGCCGCTATGCTTAAGCTACTCCATACACTGGTCGCTATACACCCTAACGCACGGATCGTGGGACATAGGGACCTGAGTCCCGACCTAAACCACAACGGCGTCGTAGAGCCGCACGAGTGGTTGAAGGCGTGTCCTTGTTTTGATGCATTCAAAGAGTATCTATCCCTATGGCACAAACGATAAGACCCCAAGGACATAAGCAGCTATACCTAGCGGTACTCCTCTCAGTCTCTGGCATCGGACTCCTCGTGGCGGGCTTTACGGTTCCTCCACTGGGGGTCATCGACAGCTCTGTGCTGGTTGCCTATGGTGAGGTGATGACCTTCGCGGGTGCTCTCCTCGGACTAGACTATAAGTACAAGTACCATGCGAGGCAGTAAGAGCAACTTGCCTTTATGCAATAGTCTCAGTAAGACAACACTACTCGCTCTCACACTCACCGCCAGTCTCCTACTGAGTTGTGGTAGCAGGCGACACCGCTCCAGTGCGGAGTCACTAGAGCAGTCGCAGCTCCATAGTGAGCTGGCGGTGCGTGATGCTACGCAACGTAACCGGGACAGCTCACTAGAGGAGTGGGAGCTGCTCCTAGTAGATACGATCATACCTCCGGGCGAAGTCAAGCGACTCACGGGCGACTCGCTACTGGGTGCAAAGTGGCCTGAGCAATCGACAGTGCGCTACCTGCGTGCTCGGCGACGTGTCGTCCAGGAGCGAGATAGCGTAGCGCAGCAGCGTACTACGCTAGAGCGTGTAGCACAGCAACAAAGTGAGCGTCAACAGGAGCTCGTGACGAAGCAGCCATCCACAGGTCGCGTCACCTACTGGATCATCTTCGGCTTGCTCCTGCTCATCGCAGCCGCTACGCTCGTATGGCGCATAAGGATCTCGGGCAAAAGGTCGTGGGTGCGAAGCTTAGCCTCTAGGCTCTGCCATACGCACAAGCAGAGACTGTTGCCAAAGTCAACAGTCTCTTATGCAACAGTCTCAAGTAACTCCGTGTAGGAAGCACGGAGCATGTTTCGTAGGAGGGTGTCCGCTCTGAGGACAGTGCGACGTATAACTCATAGTCATATTAAAACGTCGTAAGCTGTCACGATAACGGACGCCCTCCTACTAGGTAGTCTTGCGCCCAGACGAGCGGGTGGCTCGTCTCATTGGGCTGCTTGACTTACGAATCGGGGTCTTGTTTGTGGCATTTCAGTCGGAACATTTGTGGCGGTTCAGTCGGAACATTTGTGGTGTTTCGATCGGAACATTTGTGGCGTTTCGATCGAAGATTTTGTGGTGCATTGTGATCGGAGCCACTACGCTCACAGGGAGCATAGCAGCTCCGCACAGGATCATTCATCCGCAAAGATATAGTGCTGCGGCAAACCTAAGTAGCGCACGATCAGGTGCACCATGGCGGGGGTATAGATGCGACAGCCTTGCTTGTATCCTATCTGCGTGAGCTTGTCGAGTAGCTCACTGTCACCTCGTATCAAGCGGGTCAGATGGCGTGTAGCACTAGCGGGTAAGACATCGGGGAAGTAACGGATGGCGAGCTCCTGCACGCCATAAGAGCGTACCAAAAAGAGGTACGACTCATCTTGTGGACTCTGTGACATAGTCGGTTAAGTAAAGTAAGTATAACAATTTTGCCGACGGAAGCGCGTACCTATTTTTCGACGCCTCTGCCGTCACCACAAAGGTACCCAAAATGGAGGGATCGGGGAAGCATCTAGCTAATCCTTTTTTCGAGACTATTGCATAAAGGCGACTCTCTGTGTTGGTTTCGGGATTCGGCTTTGGTCACATACGGAGGTGTGCTCCCTTCAGACCTCACCCTCAGTGCCTTGCGCTTCATCCTTTCTGCAAAGTCTGGACAGTCTTGCGAGCAAGAATGTGAGACTGTAGACTTCTGCAACAGTCTCATTTCGCTAGTCTTCTCAACTCCAGAAGTTTTATGTCAGTCATAAAAAAGAGAGGCAGCAACCAAGTCGGTCACCACCTCTCTTTATATTCTGATGCTTGTACCTCTACATCTCAGGCTTCATCTAGAAAAGAGTTTAGCCATGACGATGTGGGGTCTAGCTGTCGTTGCAGTCGCTTACTTGATGTCGATGATAGCAACGCGGTTCCACTCGTTTGTAGCAAATGGCTGTACAGTGTCGCCCTTGAAGTCAATGACGATGTTGTCTGCACTGACACCATAGTTGTTTATAAGAGCGTTCTTGACAGCCTCTGCACGACGCTGAGAGAGAGTCATGTTGATGTTGGCATTACCAGTCTGCTCATCAGCATAGCCGACGATGTAGATCTTGCCACCATTTGCCTTAGCAGACTCAGCAGAGTTGTATACGTTGATCATCTGGTTCTTGTCGATCTTAGCACTGCCGATACGGAAGGCTACAACGTTCTCGATAACAGGCTTGGTAGCAGGAGCAGCCTCTGGGCACTCAGGGCAAGATACAGGACGCTTGCTGAGCTCAGCATTCTGAGCACGTAGCGAGCTGATCTGACCATTGAGGTCATTGACTAGGTCATAGTCCATAGGAGTGATAGGCTGGAAGGCTACACGACCGAGCTTGAAGGTGAGACCTGCAGAGACCAGAGCCATAACATCAGCGGGCTGATGGATGGTGCGGGTACCCTGATAGTTGTTCTTAGAGACCATCATCTGCCCCTCGAGGTTGAGGTCGACGCGCTTGCCTAGACGGAACTTGAGAGCGAGACCACCATTGAGGAGACCGCTGTAGTCATTCTCCGTACCGAGCTTGTCACCGCTCTTATCGTTTGCAGAGTAGAACTTCATGTGACCACCTAGACCTACGAAGGGGATGAGGTGGAAGACGCGATTCTCTCTGTATGGAGCGAAGTAGTTGACTAGGTCAAACATAAACTCTAGTGAAGCAGCACCGAAGACGTTCTGATAGCGAACGAGCTCGTTAGCGGGCTTCTCAAAGCTATATACATTCCATGCGTAGCCGCGTAGGCGAGTAGCAAAGTATGGAGAGTGCCAACGACCAAACGAAAGGCTGGCGATGGGTGAGATGCGGTCTACAAACTCAGCGTCCTTATTAGCCTTGTTGCCAAAAGGTAGCATAGCAGCACCTCCGTGTAGCTCGATGAACCAATGAGCAGCAGGGTCTTGCTCAAACTCCGTCTTGTATGCGGGGCGGTTGTCGACCTCCTGAGCCTCCTGAGCCTGAGCTACGAAAGCTGTCAGTGCGACAACGAGTGATAGCATAAATACTTTTGCTTTCATATTTCTAGTGTGTTTAATTCGTAGATTGATGATTTGAGTGAGCTATAGACTTACTTAGAGCGGATGATGACAACACGGTTCCAAGCCTTTGTGTCAAATAGCTTGTCTGTAGCACCCTCCCACTGAGTAGTGATCATATCAGCTGATACGCCGAAGTCGTTGATGAGGGCATTTGTGACAGCCTTAGCACGACGCTCTGAGAGGCCTAGGTTGTAGTTGGCATCGCCAGTTGTATCGGTGTAGCCGATGACTAGGATAGGCGTATTGTGTGCCTTGACATACTCGCTAACGTTGTAGAGCGTGATCATCTGGTTCTTGTCGATGCGTGAGCTATCGAACTTGAAGAGGATCGTCTTGTCAGACATAACCTCTGTCGTAGTAGTCTGTGCCGTTAACTCAGGGCACTCAGGGCAAGATACAGGACGCTTGCTGAGCTCAGCATTCTGAGCACGTAGTGAGCTGATCTGACCGTTGAGGTCGTTGATTAGGTCATAGTCCATAGGAACAACCTCTGTCCACTCAACACCACCCATGCGGAAGTTAAGACCTGCTGTGAGGGCTCCGTAGAGACCGTTGTAGGCATTAGGATTCCATGCGTCGATCTTAGGACAGTTGCTGTAGTCAAAGTTGAAGTTGTTGTAGATAGCCTTACCCTCGATAACGAGATCAGCGCGACGTCCTAGACGGAACTGAAGCTGTAGACCAGCGTCGATAGCTGCTGTGTGGTGGAGGTCCTCAAAGGCCTTGTTGAACTTCATGTTGTAACCCACACCTGCAAATGGGATGATGTGGAAGACACGCTTAGCGTTGTAACGGCTGAAGTGGTTGATGATGTCAAACATGAAGTCGTAGTGAGCACCTACGAAGCTTGTCTCGTAGTTCTTCACATCGTTGCCTACCTTATAGTAGGTGTGAGCCTGTGCACCAACTAGATTGAGGCGCGTAGCAAAAGAGGGGGTGTGATACTTGCCCAAAGAGAGCGAGTAAGACATCTGGAGGCGATCCATAAAGGGCTTCTCCTCATTGCCACAAAGGAACTGAGCTCCTACACCACCTTGTAGTGTTAGGAACCAATGATCTGATGCTGCACCGCGCTCAAAGGTTGTCTTGTAGACAGGCTTTGTGCCAGCTTGAGGTGCTACAGTCTCCTGAGCACTCAGCGTTAGAGTCGTTACTCCCAACAAGAGGGAGATCAGAAAGAGCTTTACTTTCATAATTATACTTTGTCTTGTTATTGGTTTGTTTTCTGATTAGTTTAGTGTGTCTTAGCGTACTCTTCGCCCTCGAAGATCCGTACCCTTAGGCACGTAATACACTGCAAAAGTAGTATTATTTATCGACTTAACCAAATAGCGAGCTAGATAAGCGACCTTTTCACCTACTAAGTTGGCGATTGGCTGTTAGCGATTGGCTGTTGGCGATTGGCTGTTGGCTGTTGGCTGTTAGCTGTTGGCCAGAGATACTAGTGCTACTAGTGCTACTAGTGCCACTAGAAGTCCTAGTGCTACTAGTGCCACTAGAAAACTAGACTCTAATCCCTAACTACTAATCTCTAATCTCCAAAAGCTGTACCTTTGTGGGCCAAGCAGTAGCAGATGACCCCATGTCTCCCACATACCTTCTCATAGATCAGGGTAATAGTCGCCTCAAGATCGCCCTAGCGACCGACGAGCAGCTCTACCCAACACGACTTTACCCCGAGCCTCCCACGAGTGATCAGATACTAGAGCTGATATGTAGCTACCAGTTACCAGCAGAGCCCCTCCTCGCTATCTATAGTTCTGTGGGAAAGAGAGAGGCGCCTTGGCTTGACTCTGTCAAAAGCATCTGCCAACGCTTCGTCACCCTCGACGCAGAGACACCGCTACCACTAGCTGAGATACGGTACGACAGGCAGAGCCTAGGCGTAGACCGCATAGCCAGTGTAGTCGGTGTAGCACGACTCACCTCAGCTCCCGCTCTAATCGTCGACATAGGCACCGCTATCACCTACGACCTACTCCTACCCGAGAGACGCTATATGGGGGGCAACATCTCGCCAGGCCCTGAGTTACGACTACAAGCACTACACGACTACACGGCTCGCCTACCTCGTGTACCTTGGTCGGGGCTCCAGACGAATCTAGACCTATGGCAGCAAGAGCTAGGCGAGCAGACCGATCAAGCTATATGGCTCGGTGTGGCACGAAGCATCGTACACGAGATAGACTCTTATGTAGAAACTCTACACCAGCGCTACCCTAGTCTGGAGGTGTGGATGACGGGAGGATATGCTGAGGATTTTGTCAAGTGGCTAAAATATCCGACCTTTGTAGAGACAAACTTAGTGGAACGAGGGCTGCGTGATATACTACAGTATCAAGTAGCACGTTCTTGTGACAGTTAGTTATCCGTGACTTGCGATGGTCACAGATGCCACTCTCTATTATATAATGACCGCATATATGTCTCGACACATAGCACGCACCACTACCATACTGACGCTCCTAGCGACCATCCTCTTGATGCCAATCGCTCTCTCCGCTCAGAGTAATACCACAGAGTCTCCCTATAGTCGCTTCGGCTTAGGTCGACTAGACAAGCAGACACCCCACGCCCTCAGAGGTATGGGCGGACTGACTACTGCTATACGAGACAATATGATCATCAATCCGGCGAACCCCGCTTCTTACACGGCGGTTGACTCGATGACCTTCCTCTTTGACTTCGGGCTCTCTATGGGGATGAATATGCTCACAGAGGCTGGTAAGCGGGATACTCGTATGGTGGGCAACTTTGACTACGCTACGGCTCTAATACCGCTTGGCAAGCACTTTGCCGCCAGTGCTGGACTCGTCCCCTACTCGACCGTCGGCTATCGCTATGGCACACGCGTCCCCGTACCAGGTGTCCAGGATCACTACGCAGCGCATGCCTACAAGGGGCAGGGCAACCTGCAGGAGGTCTACCTAGGCTTCGCATGGAAGCCCCTCCCCTACTGGTCACTCGGTGTCAATGCCTCCTATCTCTTTGGCAATTTACAGCACGAGCGTCGCATCACATACGATATTAAGGAGAGTCTCAACCCGACCTTCCTCGACAACCTCCGCATCCGCTCTGTGGGTGTACGTATAGGTACTCAGGGGATCATACCGCTCTCTGCTGAGGGACATCAGATCAACATCGGTCTGACCTACGAGCCTAAACTACCCATGTGGAGCCGACAGCTCTCTCTCCAGACGGAGGCTATAACAGGAAAAGGGGCTCAGGTCATCCATGCCGACACGATCTCTAGCAAGTCGCTCTTTGCCCGTCCACACGTGGCCAGCGCTGGTATAGCATATCAAATAGAGAGTAAACTTATCGCCGGGGCGGATGTCAAATATAGCAGATGGGGTGAAGCTCTAGCCCACAACCAATCACTGGACTACCAGGGGGTAGACCAGTGGCAAGTGGCTCTAGGCATGTCGTGGGTACCTGACGATCGCTCCTCACACTACGGCCAGCGTATAGCTTATCGCGCTGGTCTGCAAGGTGAGAATGCGTACTTACGTATCCCCAACAGCCTAGGGGGCTACAACTCCTACTACCAGATAGGAGCTAATCTGGGGCTCGGACTACCACTCGTAGACAAGAGATCGCACGTAGACGTAACCCTCGGATACTCCTACCTACGCCCCTCTAGTCGTACAGGACTTGCGGAGCACTATCTGACGCTGGGTGTAGCACTACGCTTTAACGAGGCGTGGTTCAAGCCCATCAAACTTGACTAAAAACCTTTTGTACATACCGATAATGATGAAACTGAAGAATCTATTAACCCCTATACTAGTCCTCCTAGCAACCTCACTAACGCTCGGGGCTCAGACTGGTGTGGAGACGGGTACTCCTTTTGGCTCTGGGGATGACAGCATTCAGTGCCGACAGAACATTAGCCTCTTCTCCTCTTATGTCAAGGGTAACAACTTTAAGGAAGCCTACCCTTTTTGGCTTGAGGCTCTAGAGAAGTGCCCTGGATCGACAAAGAACATCTACCTCTACGGAGTGCAGATCATGAACTGGAAGATCCAGACCGCCCAAGATGACGCTGCTCGTCAAGATGCTATCGAGAAGCTCCTCAAGCTATACGACATGCGTATCAAGTACTTTGGTGACGATCCTAAGTATGGCAAGGACTACATAACCACTGCTAAGATCAACGACTACCTACGCCTCTACGGTGATAAGGCTAGCTACGACAAGATCTACGACTGGGCCAAGCCTGTCGTCGAGGAGATGGGCGAGGAGACCGAGAGCCAGCTGGTATACTTCTTTGTCTTCGCCTCTATGAATAAAGCTATCGGCAATCCTGCTTGGCACGAGCATTATGTCGATGACTACATGACGGGTAATGGTATCCTACAGAACGATGTCGATGCACTCACAGAAGCCGGTGATACCGTCAAGCTACAAAACATACAGGCTCTCAAGGGGCAGCTCGATGAGCTATTCGCCACAAGCGGGCTAGCTGATTGCAACATGCTCATAAAGATCTATGGTGAAGGCCTAGAGAAGAACAAGGACAACGTCAAGTACCTCCAGGCGATGCTCGATATGTTTCGCTACGCCAAGTGTGAGAACAGTCCTCTGTACGCTACCGCTAGTCGCTACCTATACAACATCAAGCCGACAGCAGCCTCTGCTATGGGTCTAGCCTCCGACTGTATCAACAAGGGGCAAATGAGTCAAGCTAAGCAATACCTCAACGACGCCGTCTCGCTCACCTCAGACAAGCGTCTCCAGGCTACAGCTTACTACACGCTCGGTGTCATCGATATGAAGGCACATAGCTATGCCTCTGCACGACAGTACTGCAACAAGGCTATGGCTGCTAACCCCTCTTTTGGCGCACCGCTTATCTTGATCGCACAGATGTACGCAGCCTCTGCCAAAAGCATCTTCCCAGATGATCCCGTCAAGCAGCGTCTCGTATATGGACTTGCTATCGACAAGCTACAGAGAGCTCGTAGCATAGATAGTAGCGTCTCTGGTGAGGCTGGTAGACTGATCAGCCAATACTCAGGCTATCTACCCTCTCAGCAAGATATCTTCTTCCATCCAGACCTCAACTCGGGAGACTCCTTCTACGTAGGAGGCTGGATCGGAGAGTCTACACGCATTCGCTAAGAGTGCATCTGACAGACTTTATGAATCTACCTAAGTAGACTTCATGTATACAAACGGGTCAGCCAGCTAGTGAGACGCTACGCGTTCGCTCAGCTGGCTGACCTGCTAGCTTTTTATTCGCAGATGACCAAACACCAGACACAGAGCCGACAGATGCTCTTACTATGCTTCAGCTTATTTGCTGTGGCTCTGCTCGCTGTGACTAGTTGTCAGCGCAAGGACCCACCACCACTCTCTGACGTAGGGCTAGACCCTGAGACCGCCTACTCGATGTACACCCGAGATGTGCGAGCACTCGTTGCCGACTCAGGTATCACACAGTACAGGCTACTCACTCCTGAGTGGTATGTGTACAACAAAAACGACAAAACAGGCAGAGAGGCTCACTGGTATTTCCCTCATGGGCTCTACACGGAGCAGTTTGACGAGCAGGACAGTACGACCGTCTTCGTAGAGGCTGACTCCGCTTTTTACTGGACAGATCGTAAGCTGTGGGAGCTGCATGGGGAGGTCAACGTACGCAACCGTGCTGGCTCACGCTTTTACTCCCACCTCCTCTACTGGGATCAGGAGGAGAAGCGCATCTACACCCCAGATAGTGTATGGATAGAGACTCCAGAGCGGAGCATCAAGGGGTGCAACTTCGAGAGCGATGAGCAGTTCACTCGTTACACCTTCCACGGGAGCAGTGGTCAGATGCTCGTGAAGGACGATCCTGAGATGAGTGAGTAGCGAGTCGTGATCCCTAGATTTCTACTATCTTTGCAAACGTATGAAGCATCTACTACATGGCTGACACGATTTGGCTACTGATCTACATAGTCCTACTGTTACTCCTCTCAGGGTTCTTCTCAGGGACTGAGATAGCCTACCTCTCGGCTGATCGCCTGCGTCTCAAGCTCGACTCTAAGCGAGGGGGCATCATCGGGCGTACACTCTCGATGCTCTACCGTCGTCCCGACCGCTTTATCACCACCCTACTCGTAGGCAACAACATCGTACTGGTCATCTACGGTATGGTCATGACGAGACTCTTTGCGCCTCTACTGGCTCCTATCAGTAGCAATGCAGTCTTTCAGATCACGGTCAATTCGCTTATCTCCACCTTTATCATCGTTATCTTCGGGGAGTATCTGCCTAAGGCGCGTAATCGTATGAATCCCAACCAGCAGATGTATCGTAAAGCACTGCCATCGGGGTTCTTTCACATACTCCTCTACCCGATCACGCTCTTCTCCACAGGGCTCTCGAAGCTCTTTATGCTGCTACTGCCCAAAGATGCTATGCCAACCACTGAAGAGCACCCCAAGCTCACCACGCTAGACCTAGACAACTACCTCAATATGAGTCAAAGTGGAGAGGGATCGAGCGATCTCGACACCGAGGTTAAGATCATTCAAAACGCCATCGACTTCTCCACCACACAGGTGCGAGACTGCATGATCCCCCGCAACGAGATTGTCTCTTGTGAGATTGGCACAGACGCAGAGACGCTCACCTCTCTCTTTATCTCTACTGGACTGACCAAGATCATCGTTTATAGAGAAAACATTGACAACGTCCTCGGCTACATTCACTCAGCCGAGATGTTCAAAGGACCTGACTGGCAGGCGCGTGTACGCACGGCCGTCTTCGTCCCAGAGAGTATGAATGGACAGAAGCTCATGGGCATCCTCATGCAGCGCAAGAAGTCTATCGCGATCGTCATCGACGAGCTGGGAGGCACCTCTGGACTGATCACCCTCGAGGATCTAGTTGAGGAGATCTTTGGCGACATCGAGGACGAGCATGACCAAAACAAAATCGTCTCTAAGCACAACGCCGATGGCTCCTACACCTTCAGCGGGCGACTAGAGATAGATGATGCCAACGAGCAGTGGCAGCTAGCACTCCCCACGAGCGACGAGTATATCACTATCGCTGGGCTCATCATCAACCACCTTGAGCGCATTCCAGTGCCAGGAGAGCAGATTGTGATCGGCAAGCTGCACTTTGACATTATCAAGTCGACAGACACGCGTATAGAACTTGTGAAGATGTGGAAAGACCTCTGATAACTGAATTTTAACTACCTTTGCCACCTAGATAGCTTTCGCACCCTCCTCTTACCTAACGGAGGATAGTTGAAAGCCCGATTCATAGAGAAGAAAAAACAGATAGTACTATATAATGGCTACGCTACAGAAAATCAGAAATCGTGCCGGCCTGCTCATCATCGTAGTAGGTGTGGCGCTCTTAGCATTTATCATCGGTGATGGTCTACGATCAGGCTCGTCACTGCTTCAGGACAACAAGATGGTCGCTCTCAAGATTGACGGCAAGAAGGTCAAGTACGACGAGTACCAGCAGCTTCTCACCGAGCGCACAGAGCCCTACGAGCGTCAGCGCCAAGGTAAGCTAACGGATCAGGATCGTGTGCAGATCAGCAACCAGCTAGCACAGGAGCTCATAGCCGACTACGTCCTAGAGCAGGAGGCTAAGTCCCTCGGACTACGTGTCACCCCAGCAGAGGTCTCTGCACTCATCTTTGGCGAGGGACTACCCACGTCACAGTGGGCGGCACAGTTCTTCTCACAGTTTGGAGTAGATATGGGCGATCCTGAGCAGATCCGTAGCGTCATGAGCGAGCTCGATATGAATAAGATCAAGAGTCTCCCAGCAGAGCAGCAAAGCATGATGATCTCTGTACGCAATCAGTGGCTAGAGACAGAGAAGCAGATTCGCACGCAGAGACTCTCTGAGAAGGTCAACGCACTGCTCACCCGTAGCTACGCCATCAACTCACTCGATGAGAAGTACACCACAGGTCTAGGCACACGCACCGTTGCTGTCGTACGTACGCCGAGCACCATACTGCCCAATGATCAGGTCACAGTAACAGACCAGCAAGTCAAGGCTTACTACGATAGCCACAAGCAGCTATACGCATTCCCATTTGAGCAGGCTAAAGTCAACTACTACAGCATCCTAGTACGTCCTAGCGAGGCTGACTATGCCGCTGCCAAGGCTGAGGTAGACTCCGCTCGCGTACAGCTTCTAGCTACCACGACACCCGCTAAGGTGGTACGCAACTACGACAATGGCAACGCTTACGAGACCTACTTCACAGACAAGGAGCTTGAGCAGTACCTCTCTACCATACCCAATGCCATGACTATGCTTCGCGAGGGTGCGATAGGTAGTGTCAATGAGCCTGTCATCGTCAACGACAGCTACACACTCATCAAGCTCATCGACCGCAAGCAGGCTCCTGAAGAGGTTAAGGTCAATCTGATCCCGCTCGACTCAGCCAACGCTCCAAAGGCTGATAGCCTCATAGCAGCCATCCAGAGCGGATCTGCTACGCTGGCTCAGATCGTAGCCACCTACTCGATGGATGAGCAGGTCAAGGCAAATGGTGGTTATCTCATCAATCAGGATAACTATACAGGTATGCCCGACAGCACCTTTACCGAGGCAGAGCTCTTCGGTATGGGGCTAGACACACTAACCAAGACACCTGTCAACCAGTTTGTCAAGATGGAGAGACCAGGAGCTACGCTACTCGTGCGTAAGACAGCCCCCACAGCGTCTGTCAATCATTACAAGATCGCACAGCTCACAGTACCCATCAACTTCTCCGAGGAGACCTTCCGCACAGCACAAGCTAAGATCAACGAGATCTTTACGAGCGACAAGAAGTTTGACCAGATGATGGATGATGCCCAGAAAGCAGGTCTATCCGTCGTCCGTGGCGAGTATATCAACAGCTCCTCAGCAGCTCTCGCATCGATCCCCAACTCTCGTGAGATCATCAGCTGGGCACTACGCTCTAAGGCCGGCACAGTATCAGACAAGCTCTTCCGCTGTGGCGAAAACGACTACCTAGTCGTAGCGCAAGTTGAGACTAAGTACCCCGCAGGCTTCCAGCCCTTCGAGCAGGTAGCAGATCAAGTACGAGACTACGTCCTGATGGAGCAGCGTGGCGACAAGCTCGCATCCAATCTGGCAAGCAAAAAGCTAAATAGCCTCGACAGCTATGCTACTGAGATGCAGTCTAGCGTAGACACGCTCTACAACATCAGCTACGTCACATCACCCAATACCCCATCAGCACTCGTGGGTAAGGCTATGACCACAGCTATCGGTAAGCTCTCAGCGCCATTCCGTGCTGGCACGGAGGTTGTCGTGCTCCAGCCTATCTCGGAGAACGTAGACGCCTCAGTCACGAAGCCCTCTCCTGCAGCTACAGCTCAGAAGCGTCGCTCCTACGGACAGCAGATGGCATACAGAGCTATGCAAGAGCTCGTCAAGCAGACACCTATCGAGGATACACGTTACCGCTTCTGGTAAGACTTGCGATAGCTAAGCGCTTCTTAGAGACGCTTACATAATATATAGTAGACGCACACCTGTAGACAAGCGGGTGTGCGTCTTCTTATATCAGTTCAGTGGTAAGATTTATTTCTAGATACTCTTAATGAGACTATTGACTTTTGCGACAGTCTCTATTTCTAGACACTCCTAATGCAACATTTCGACACCTCAATCGTCTAATGGATATAGAACCTTCCGAGCGCAAGCGATCCGAAGCCCAGCTCCAGAGGTCTATACCATCAATTTATTAGCAAGAAGTATAACCTCAATACTATGAACAAATACCTCAAATACTCACTTCTGACGCTAGGCATAGCCCTCGTCAGTGGTCTCGTCTCATGGGGGGTAGTACGCGCCACCCTCAGAAGTGCAACATCTGCAGACGGCTCTCCCTACTCCGCACTAAGACAGAGTAACTACCCGAGCTCCGAAAACGACTACGGCTTCCTGCAGTCCGACTACGAGCTCACCTCCAGCCGCACCGTAGGCAATGCCCCCGATCTCTCACCCGCGGCTGAGCTAGCCGTACAAGCGGTCGTACACATCAAGGTAGAGGGCGAGCAGACCATAGATTATATAGATCCCTTCGAGTTTTTCTTTGGCGGGGGCCGAGGCTTCGACCGTCCGCAATCACGCACCGTCACCAGCTTCGGCTCTGGCGTCATCATCAGCACCGATGGCTACATTATTACCAACAATCACGTAGTCGAGGGTGCTAAGAGCATCTCCGTATCACTCGATGACAGCCGCACCTTTGAGGCTAAGCTCATCGGGTCCGACCCCACTGTAGATATAGCACTACTCAAGGTCGACGCTAAGGATCTGCCCACCATCCCCTTTGGCGATAGTGACAAGATCAAGCTCGGCGAGTGGGTTCTAGCCGTGGGCAACCCCTTCAATCTGACCGGTACCGTCACAGCAGGTATCATCAGTGCCAAGGCACGCAGCACCGCTGTCGAGGGTCCTCAGGGCACGGCTCAGATAGCTCGCTATATACAGACAGACGCTGCTGTAAATCGTGGTAATAGTGGTGGTGCCCTCGTAGATGCCGAGGGACGACTCATCGGTATCAACACCATGATCTTCTCCGAGACAGGCAATTACTCAGGCTACTCCTTTGCTGTCCCCATCAATACGGCAGCAAAAGTAGTCAGCGACCTCAAGAAGTATGGCTCCGTACAGCGCGCTGTCCTAGGCATCATCGGTGGAACGGTCAATGAGGATGTCAAGAAAGAGAAAAACCTCAAAGTCTCTCAGGGTGTTTATGTCAACGAGTTCTCAGAGGTCAGCGCAGCCTACGCTGCTGGCATCGAGGAGGGCGACGTCATCGTAGCCATCGATGGCAACAAGATCACCGAGATGGGCGAGCTACAGGAGCGCATCGGTCGTTGCCGTCCTGGAGACACCATCATCGTCACCGTAGATCGCAAGGGCACTAAGAGAGACTTCAAGGTTACGCTCAAAAACGATGAGGGTAGCACAAAGATCGTCAAGAGAGACAGCAATAGCCTCCTCGGAGCCACCCTGCGAGAGATCTCAGGCGATCAGCTACGCAAGCAAGGCATCAGCTACGGCCTAGAGGTCGTCAAGGTCGGCAGAGGCAAGCTCCAAGAGGCTGGCATCAAGGAGGGCTTTATCATCCTCTCGATCAATAATAAGGCTGTACGCTCCGTCTCGGCAGCACGCAAGCTGGTCGATGCAGCTCAGAAGACCCACCGGGGTGGCAAAGCGATACTAGTCAAGGGCTTCTACCCTGGAGGCTCTATGAAGTACTACGCTATCGACCTCAGCTAGTAAGCACCCACAGGAAGCAACCTAACCAATAGTCAGAGTGACCCGACAGACGTTTCGTTTGATCGGGTCACTCTGATTTTATACCAACGCACTCAGATGGGCGATCCTAACGGGTCGCCCATTTTTATTGTAGCCATCTCACGAGTGGCGACCTTTACGCTCCCCCCCACTCTCACTCCTATTCTCTAACTCTGATCTCTCACCAACTATTGTTTTGGAGTTATTTTTTCCTTAACTTAGCCCTTTGAAAGCGGAAAAGGAGCTCTTATCGTCTGATCTCTAACTTCTAATTTCTGATCTCTCGCCTCTGACTCCCGGCTTTCTCCTTTCATAGGTCGTACACTTAACTAGGCACATACTAACTAATCAACAATAGATTATGAAGAAACTTTCAGCTATTCTTTTTGCAGCTCTACTGGTCGTAGGGCTAGGATCTTGCGAGAGAGAGTCCAGTGACGTGCAGCCTCAGCCCACGTCTCTGACACTAGCCCCCACAGAGGTCACCCTCAAGGTAGGAGCTACACAGCAGCTCACAGCCACTGTAGAGCCTACAGACCAGACCTACACTGTCACTTTCACCAGTGACAATGAGCAGGTAGCCACGGTTAACGCCAAGGGACTTGTCACCGCTGTTGCCGAGGGTACTGCCAATATCACAGCCAAAATCGGTGATCTCACGGCAAAGAGTGTTGTCACTGTATCTAAGGATGACAATGGAGGCACGGTAACAGAGACTAATGAGCTACCGCTACTCATGTTTGATGCTACAGCAGATAACAATAGCGTCACAAACCAAGAGGTTCTCGATTACGAGGCTAAGATCGGTCGTACGGCACAGGCCTTCAAGATTTGGGATCAAGGCCCGTTCGCAGGAGGCTTTGTCAATAAGGATCTAACGATCATGGGTGTTGTCTACGGACTCTCTTTTCCAAGCCTTGGTGAGTGGGTGATCCCCGCCTTTAGTAAGGAGAGCTTAGCAAACTGTCCTAAGACGATGGCTATGCTTGCAAAGTATGGCTTTACAAGGTTTGAGGAGGGTAAAGACAAGGATAATAAGCCTTTCAAGACGAGTGTCTGCAATAATGATCCTTCGATCTCTGTAGAGCTCGCAGACGATCCTAACGATGAGATTGGCTCCACACTGATGCTTCTATTCTCCAAGCCCATGCCCAAGCAAGATATTCAGACATTCCACGACATATTACCAAATGCTAAGGACTTCCCCAGCTATACCACAGTTCTAACAAAGGATATAGCTAAGATCAAGGAGTTTGAGACAACTCTAGGCTTGCGCGAGTACAACGCCGAGAAAAGCAAAGAGGACCTAAAGAATCTAATCTTCCTTACTAAGGAAGCTTCTATACCTCAGAGTAACTTCCTACTGGCATACTACGTTTGCACACCAGAAAAAGGTACTCCGTTCATCAATAATGTCGTCAATTGCATCAAGAACGAACAAGACTTCGAAGATTCTAAGCTCAAGGACTGGTTCACAACCAACGGTTATGGCAATAACTTCGAGGCTAGTGCTGCTAAAGGCTATGCGTTAGGCTTCGATGCCACAGGCAAGATCATGGCTCAGATCTTCATCAGCGAAAATGGTGCTGCAGCTCTGCTTCAGATTGGTGAAAAGCCAGCAAACATGTCAGCTACTCAGATGCGTAGCCTAGCTATGAAGCAGCACCAGAAGATGCAGACTCTCTCTAAGACTCAGCATCGCAAGCTACATCAGGCACGCCGTCGCTAAGCTGAGAGACGATTATCGCTCAGGAGCGATATAGTCACTAGCTAGCGCAAGCTACTCACGAGGAGCACCACACAGTATGACACTGTATGGTGCTCCTCTCTTTTCAGTCTGGCCGCTATACCCTAGACGCTGCAGCCTGTGGTATCGATGACTGTCACAAGGGTAACTGATAAGGGGCTTTTTGTATGCTAACTGCGCATCCAAACTCGCAACCCATCGAGGTAGCGAGCTGGCCTTTAGCTCTTAGCCAACAGCTAACAGCAAACGGCAAACCGCTAACAGCAAACGGCAAACCGCCAACGGCTAACAGCCAACAGCAAACGGCAAACAGCCAACGGCCAACAGCTAACAGCTAACAGCCAACAGCAAACAGCCAACAGCAAACAGCTAACCGCCAACAGCCAACAGCTAACGGCTAACGGCCAACAGCCAACAGCTAACCGCCAACAGCTAACGGCCAACAGCCAACAGCCAACAGCTAACAGCCAACAGCTAACGGCCAACAGCTAACCAGCTAACAGCCAACCAGCTCTCCTTGTCGCAGAAAAGCACTACATTTGTAAGCTATGAACCGCATCTCTAGATAAATGGACAAGGACAGACGGATAGACGCTCACACCGATAGACCTAACGACAGTGACACGCACGCCTCAGCTTCTGAGCAGGAGCTGTGGGCGATGGGCGCTATCGAAGTGCATGGAGCTCGTGTACACAACCTGAAGAATGTAGATGTCTCGCTGCCTCGCCATAAGTTGACCGTCGTGACGGGACTCTCAGGGAGCGGTAAGTCTTCGCTGGCCTTTGACACGCTACTGGCCGAGGGCCAGAGACGCTATCTAGACACTTTCTCCTCTTATGCGCGCAGCTTCATCGGGGGCGGTGGCGGGCGACCCGACGTCGATGAGATCGTGGGGCTTAGTCCTGTGGTCGCTATCGAGCAGAAGAGTGCCTCGACCAATCCCCGCTCTACCGTTGGCACCGTTACCGAGATCTACGACTACCTACGTATCCTTTATGCACGTGTCGGCACCCCTTACTCCTACCTCACGGGCAAGGAGATGGTGCGCTACACCGAGGAGCAGGTCGTGGAGCATATCATGGAGCAGTACGCTGACGAGGGGATCTACATATTGGCTCCCGTCGTGGTCGATCGCAAGGGACACTACCGTGAGCTCTTCGAACAGATGAGACGTCGAGGCTTCCTGCACGCTTACATCGACGGTGAGGTGTGCGAGCTGACGCCTGGCATGCGACTCAACCGCTTCTCCATACACTACGTCAGTGTCGTAGTGGACAAATGCTCCGTACGTGAGAGCAATAAGCAGCGCATCACCGAAGCGGTAAGCATAGCGATGAAGCTCGGTGAGGGAGTCATCGACGTGATGCGACGCGATAGCACAGAGATACAGCATCTGAGCAAGCGACTGATGGACCCCGAGAGTGGTATCGCCTATCCAGACGCTTCGCCGGCCGACTTCTCGTTCAATTCGCCTCGTGGCTACTGCAAGCGCTGCAAAGGCCTAGGACGTGTGGGCGTGCTAGACATAGACAAGGTGGTGGCCGATCCGAAGGTCTCCATACGTGAGGGCGCAATCGTACCCATCGGGCGATACAAGAAGCGCAGCCTACTCTTCACCTCTATCGAGGAGATCTTGAAGGAGCATGGCTGCACGATAGACACCCCATTCGAAAAGATCCCCGCAGAGGCGGTCGAGCAGATATTCTTCGGCGTCGACTCAGACGAAGAGGACGACGAGGGCGAGGCACACTTCACCTTTGCGGGCGTCTCTCAGTATGTGCGGGAGCTGGCAGAGGATGACGACGCTACCGCCTCCATGCGCAGCTGGGCGGAAGAGTTCCTGACGGAGCAAACTTGTCCCGAATGCCACGGACGACGCCTCAACCCGATAGCCCTCAGCTACAAGCTCGCGGGCTACAACATCGCCGACCTGACGGAGCTAGACCTAGACCGTCTGGTAGGGCGACTGCGGGAGATCGAGGGGCAGCTAACCAAAAACCAGCAGAAGGTCGCCCACGAAGTGATCAAAGAGATCTTGCTGCGGGTCAATTTTCTACTAGATGTAGGGCTATACTACCTGACGCTCGCTCGTCCCTCCGCTTCGCTCAGTGGTGGCGAGTCACAGCGCATACGTCTCGCCACGCAGATAGGCACCGGACTAGTCGAGGTACTCTATATATTAGATGAGCCAGGCATCGGCCTGCACCAGCGCGACAACCGTATGCTCATCGATGCTCTCAAGAAGCTCCGTGATGCGCAAAACACGGTCCTCGTCGTAGAGCACGACCGCGATATGATGCTCGCCGCCGACTACCTGATCGATATGGGACCAGGTGCGGGCCGTCTCGGTGGACATGTGACCTATCAGGGGCCGCCCTCTGCCATTGGCGATACACATACGCTCACCTGCGACTACCTGACCAATAGGCTAGCCATCCCCCTACCGGCCGCTTACCGACAGCCTACCGACGATGCCTGGCTACGACTCAAGGGTTGCACAGGCAATAACCTTAAGAACGTAGATGTCTCTATCCCGCTAGGCCTCTTCGTCTGCGTCACAGGCGTGTCAGGTAGCGGTAAGTCTTCACTCATCAACGGCACATTGGTACCTATCATCTCGCAGCACCTCTATCGTAGTAAGCAGGCACCGCTCCCCTACGCGTCTGTCGAGGGCTTGGAGCTGATTGACAAGATAGCCTTCGTCGATCAGTCGCCACTAGGACGCACCCCGAGGAGCAATCCAGCCACCTACACCGGACTCTTTAGCGAGATCCGCAACCTCTTTGTCAAAGTGCCCGAGAGCCGTGCGCGTGGCTACAAGCCGGGGCGCTTCTCCTTTAATGTCAAGGGCGGGCGATGCGAAGAGTGCAAAGGCAACGGCTACAAAACGATCTCCATGAACTTCCTCCCCGACGTGACCATCCCGTGCGACGTGTGCCGTGGCAAGCGGTACAACCGTGAGACCCTCGAGGTGCGCTACAAGGGCAAGAGCATCGCCGAGGTGCTAGACATGACCTTCAATCAGGCGGTCGAGTTCTTCGAGCATATCCCCGCCCTCTACCGCAAGCTCTCGACGCTGCAGCGCGTCGGGCTAGGCTATGTCAAGCTGGGTCAACCCTCCACGACCCTCTCGGGCGGCGAAAGCCAGCGTGTCAAGCTAGCGACCGAGCTCTCGAAGCGAGACACGGGACGCACCCTCTACGTCCTCGATGAGCCGACCACGGGGCTACACTTTGAGGACATACGCGTCCTGCTCAAGCTGGTCAACGAGCTAGTAGACCGTGGCAATACGGTACTCATCATCGAGCACAACCTGGATGTGATCAAGAGTGCCGACTACCTTATTGATATGGGCCTCGAGGGCGGACGCAACGGCGGCGAGGTCATCTTCGCTGGCTCACCACAAGAGATGGCGCAGTGCTCCGACACGCAGAGCTACACAGCGCACTACCTCAAGGAGGAGATGCAGCGCACCCCAACGACCGAAGCAGACGAGCAGGATTCCTAAAGAGACACTCCCCCCAACTATACCTATTGATCTACTAAACTATGCAACAGACAGACCCCAAGAAGCTCTCCAACCGCTATTGCCCCGAAGGCATGAGCGTCGAGGCGTGGCAGATAGCCCTCCGCAAGCAGTTTGCTGAGCAAAACGACTTTACCGTCTCCCACCTAGACAACAATCGCATCTGGGGAGACTACATGGTGCAGAGCGGGTCAAACCATTACCGCGTCGCCTTCCGAGGCGTACGGAGCGACCGCAACTACTGCGCTTGTCTAGACTTTCGCACCAGCGGGCTAGGCACCTGCAAGCATGTCGAGGCGGTCATCAACTTCCTCTCGGAGGAGGTGCCCGGCTATCCTTGGGGTACCACGCCCTTCCAGCCCGATCGCACCTCTATCTTCATCAGTTACAAGGGGGGACGCACCATCGAGTGCAGCATAGGCAAGGGCAAAGAGGAGCTCTACGCCGACTGGCAGGCGCGCTACTTCGAGGGGACCCTCCTCCCGCCAGAGCACTATCACCTCATCGACCAGATCACCCGAGAGGCCAAGGAGCTCTCCAGCACCTTCCAGTGCTACGACGATGTCTACGAGATGATCCGTAGCTACCTGCGTCTCAGCAATTGGCGTCAGCTAGTAACCAAAAAGCTCCCCACAGGCGAGCTACCACAGCCTTACGTACAGGCCGAGAGTAGCCTCGAGATGCGTCAGGCACTCTACCAGCTCCTGTGGCAGAGCTACGGCATCATCCCCGCGCCACACAGCAAGGTCATCATCGAGCCTATGATAGCGATGATGCGCTTCGTCTCCGTCCACGAGCCAGGGCGTATGCTCATCATCGTCCATGACGAGGAGGAGCAGAGCTTGTGGCACGAGATACTAGAGACACGCGGTGTCACCGAGGGCGTCACCGTCGCACTCTTCTCCGAGGTGAATAGGCAAAACGCAAGCATCTCAGGTGCCTACAGCTTTGTCTATGTAGCTTGTGGCCAAAAGCTCAGCAAGTGGACCGATCCCCTCTCCATAGCCATCAAGCGACTCATGATCAGCCACCTCTACATCTCAGTGCCGCACCTGTCGCTCTTCACGCCCCTACAGTTCTCCTCCGTAACGCAGCACATCGACCCCTACCTGCTCGGCCCCACCTACCTCTTTATCGAGGATGCCAAGCAGTTCTTCCCGATGACCGACCTGCCCGAGCGTCTGCCGCAGCGGTTAGAGGGTTTGATCACCTTCCTGCCCGACGATCCCACCATACGCAGCTACGAGCCAGAACAGCCGACCACGCCCAGCGAAGAGCCAGCAAGCGACGACGAGCTACTCCCCCACCAGCTCCTGCAGGCACTACGAGACGCCATCGCCGATCCCCAGCGACGCACACGCCTGCTCGAGACGCTAGACGCAATCCTCCAGGCAGAGCAAGAGTAATTATGGTAGACCTCACTGCACTCAACGAAGCACAGCGAGCTGCCGTCGTCTATAACGAAGGACCCGCCCTAGTCATCGCCGGGGCCGGCTCCGGCAAGACCCGTGTCATCACCTACAAGCTCGCTCACCTCGTAGACCAAGGGTGGAACCCCCAGCGACTCTACGCCCTCACCTTTACAAACAAAGCTGCCGGCGAGATGCGTTCGCGTGTCAGCGACATGCTCGGCGAAGGCATCGCTTATAGGCTACGCATGGGCACCTTTCACTCCATCTGCGGACGTATCCTGCGGCGCTACGCCCCACTGCTCGGCTACAGCCAGGACTACTCCATCTACGACACCAGTGACACCAAGGCACTCCTACGCAACTGCATCAAGGAGCTAGACCTCAGCGACAAGAACTACACCCCGACGCGTGTCCTCAAGCGCATATCCGATGCGAAAAACATGCTTATCTCTCCGCAAGCCTACGCCGCCAATCAGGAGATACGTAAGTACGATACGATGAATCATGAGGGCGAACTATACAAGCTCTACAGCCTCTACACGCAGCGCTGCAAGGAGAGCAACTCGATGGACTTCGACGACCTGCTCTTCCTCCTCAACGTCCTCATACGCGACTTCCCCGAGGCGCACCAAGAGATCAAGAGCGGCATAGACTTCCTCCTCATCGACGAGTATCAGGATACAAATACATCGCAGTTTGAGCTAGCCCGTCACCTCGTCGCTGACCACAACCGCATCTTTGCCGTGGGCGACGATGCCCAGAGCATCTACTCCTTCCGAGGGGCACGCATTGCCAATATCCTCAGCTTCAAGCAAGCTTTTGCCGGTGCCAAGCTCTTTAAGCTAGAGCAAAACTACCGCTCCACAGGCCATATCGTGAGCAGTGCCAATGCCCTCATCGAGCACAACCAGCAGCGCATCCCCAAGGAGGTCTACACCGACCTCGGCGAGGGCGAGAAGCTACAGCTCTACCACTACACCTCGTCCGACGAGGAGGCGACACGACTCATCGACATCATCACCCAGCGACACGAGGAGGAGCAGATACCGCTCTCTAACCAGACCATCCTCTACCGCACCAACGCGCAGAGCCGTAAGTTCGAGGAGGTGCTTCTCTCGGAGGGCATCCCCTACGTTATCTACGGAGGCATGGCCTTCTATGCGCGTGCCGAGATCAAAGACGCCATAGCTTACCTTCAGCTCATCATCAACCCGCACAACGAACTAGCGCTCCGCCGAGCCATCGCCTATCCACGCAAAGGCATTGGCGACAAAACCCTAGAGAAGGTCGCTCTCTATGCGCAGCAGCACAGCCCGCAGCTATCCCTCTACGACGCGCTCTGCGCCGCCATCGACAGTGCCGACCCTGTCGGTCTCAGCCGAGGTGTGCGCAACAAAATAGCCTCCTTTGTCAATCTCATTGACTCGCTCGCCACCGCTTATCAGCACTACGCCAAGCTCGAGGAGTGGATCGCACACATACTCCGTGAGAGCGGCATCGTCGCCGAGCTCACACGCGAAGACACCGTCGAGAGCCAAGCCAAGCTGGACAACCTCAAGGAGTTTGTCAGCAGTGCCTCCGAGTTTGAGGCTCGCTACCGACAGGACCCGCTCAACCTCTTTGCCGAGGAGCCACTAGGCACCGAACTGCTCAGCGCCTTTGCCCAGCAGATTCCCCTCTTGACCAACCAAGATCAGGACAATGTCGAGCAGCATAGCGGAGCCACCCCGCAGGATCGGATACAGCTCATGACCATCCACGCCGCCAAGGGACTAGAGTTCCCCTACGTCTACATCGCTGGTGTAGAGGAAAACCTCCTCCCCTCCTCGCGCAGCCTCGACACCGCTGAGATGATCGAAGAGGAGCGCCGACTCCTCTACGTCGGCATCACACGAGCCCAAAAGCTCTGCACCCTCAGCTATACCAGCATACGCACGCGCAACGGCAAGACCGAGCTCATGATCCCCAGCCGCTTCATCGCCGAGCTACCACGGGCCCACTACACCCTCCACGAGGAGGCAGCACCCATCGGCACCAGCTATCAGCTAACGGCCAACAGCCAATGGCCAACAGCTAACAACCAACAGCCAACAGCCAACGGCCAACGGCCAACAGCCAATAGCCAACAGCCAATACCCCAGCAGCTGCTCGCGAAGAGTTCGCCGGTCAACGCCCTCGAGAGCCTCGACGGCTACCACGTCGGCGACCGCGTGCGCCATCCACGTCATGGCGACGGCAAGATAGAGCGCATCGAGAGCGCCATGGGCGGCAAACTCACCATCCACTTCGACGACGGCAGGACCCGCGAAGTGCTCATCCGCTACACCCACCTAGAGCATATATAGTAGCCTCTAACTAACCCCAGACTAACCCTAATCTAACCCTGAAAGCACAATAAACTGATTTTACTAAACACAAAAAACTTATGGAACACGCTAGTTGTTACACACCACAATGCACCAGACGAGAGCAGTGCACCCTCTGGCACAACGCTCTCAAAGAAGTCGAGCACGGCGATAGCCTGCTCACCATCACCAATCCCCAGCTCATCGACAAGGCGGGCGGCTACGACCACTGTCCCAACTACTACGAGTACAAGCTGAGACGCTACGCCCGCGGACTCGTATGGCGCTACCACGATCTGGCCCTAGGACAAAAGGAACAGATAGAGGCGCAACTCAATGCGCACTTCGGCAAGAGTGGCGTCATACGTATGCGCTGTGGCTACGAGGCGATTAGCTCCGAGGAGCAAGGCTTCATCGCAAAGACCTTTGCCACCTACGCTCCCGCCGTCGAGCCACGATACAAAACATACGAAGAGCATTACGTCAAGCCACCACGCATAGAGGGTCGCGCAGCCCACAAGCTACTCAAGGGCTAGCCACTACACGCACACACTCGTAGGGACGCACGGTCTAGACATTGACCGCGCGTCCCTTTTTTCGTCAAAGCGAGACGTCACCCTGTAGGGACGCACGATCTGTGCGTCCGTTGTCGTCAATGGTTACAGTGTCCCGATTATACATCATGTCGTTCTACAACGGACGCACAGATCGTGCGTCCCTACTTTAAGTTTGCAGAGTGAAAAGAAATCGAC
>OLQD01000581.1_pt1 | contig 34441 bp, 29 predicted proteins | sample 1672841 | NCBI WGS metagenome assembly OLQD01 (sample SAMEA3136729, study PRJEB25190) | human gut metagenome | biome: human gut; feature: human-associated habitat; material: faeces | place: Austria | collected 2013 | reverse complement strand
GAGGGATGTAAGAAATCCTGCTTCGACAAACCTTCAAAATTCAACGCACACTCGTAAATTTCTCGCACAGACACGGAAAATCACGAAGCGGATTTTGAGTCCCCCTCGTCTGCCATTCCGACACACCGGCGTATTCTATTTTGCAGATAACATAGTTATTATAGCTGATTTTTCTCCCAAAATCAAGATGCAGCTCACAACTCATCAAATTTCTGCAAATTTCCTCTCCCTTTTTGGGCCGCGGGCGTGTATACTGAGAGAGACAACATCGTACCCAAAGGAGTACTCTCTATGAATCATTTTCTTTTTGCCCCCGTTACCGACGCCCAGCGCCAGCGCGACGCGCTGTTAGGGGCGCTGGTGGGGCTGGCCCGCTCTACCGTCAACGAGCCGAAGACCGAGGATACCGACCGTGTGCTGGCCTCCGGTCTCCGGCTGGCTGCAGACCCGGACGCTGCCGAAGACGCGCTGCGCCGGATGTACAGCATCGTCGAGACGGAAAAGCACCGCGTCGCCCCCAACTGCGCCACCTGCACCATGCGCTGCGGCAACACCGACAACTACGACCTCGCCCGGCTCTGGGCCGCGCCGGAGGACATCCGCGCCCTCAAACTGCGGCTGCTTGCAGCAGTATTCCGGCTGGCACAAGGCCGCCCGGACGCTTGCGCACAGGAGGTCATTGATCAGGCCCTTTTTGTCCTCGCTGAAGACTGGGACGAGGAACTTCTCGCTCCCGTCGTGAAGCGGGCCGAGGGCTGCTGTGCCGGGTAAATTCCCCGGAAATTTCTGTTTTTCCCCGCGCGCTGCATTTCTTTTCTCTCCGCTGCGCCGCACACAAATCCGGACAGTTTCTTTTTTATAGGGCATTCTTTCCCCTTTTTGTCGGAATTTAGTGCTCCGGGCGCAGAAATATGGGGATGCTTTTTCCAAAAAACACTTTACAAACGTCAAAGAAATAACTATTATATAAGTATAGTGCTTCCAATCGTTGGCACGAACAGAAAGCGGTCGGATTGACCGGTAATACAGCTTCCGGCCCGGAAATCATCCACGTTTCCAATTTGCAGTGGAATACAGGAAAGAAGGTATAAGCTATGTCTGAGAAAAAGTCTGCTGCCCCCGCAGCTGTCGCTGCTCCTGAGACTCCTGCGGCAGAGCCGAAGAAGCGCAAATCTTCTGGTGCTGCACAGCGGCGCGGTCGTCCCCCGCTCTCCCCGGAGGTTTATGTCGAGTTCGGCACCAACCAGTACAACATTACCGATGTCATCGAGCGCGCCAAGGCCGACTACCGCGCCACTCATAAGGTGGGCGTCCAGTCCTGCAAGGTCTACGTCAAGCCTGAAGAGGGTATGGCCTACTATGTCATCAACAAAGTCTCCGGCAAGCTGGAGCTGTGATGTTCCTCAACACGAACAAAGGCGTCTGCACAGTCCTCTGTGCAGACGCCTTTTCTTTTTATAAACCGTACAGCCCGGTGTACTTTCGGGTAAGGTACTGGATATAATCCTCAGCACTGAAATCGCCGCAGGCATTCTTCACCACGTCGGCAGGCTCCATCAGCCCGCCGTACTGGTGGACCTTTTCCCGCAGCCACGCCGTGATGGGTGTGAGGTCGCCCTTTGCCGCCGCGCCCCAGACGTCCACGTCCTGCTCCATCCGGCGGAGCATCTGAGCGCCGTAGGCACTGCCCAGCGCGTAAGACGGGAAGTAGCCGAACGCGCCGCCCGACCAGTGGCTGTCCTGTAAACAGCCATCCCGGTCATTCGGCACCTCGATGCCCAGATATTCCTTATAAAGCTTCGCCCAGACAGCCGGCACATCTTTTGCTTCCAGCGTGCCGCCGATGAGCTGCTTTTCGATCTCATACCGTACCATGACGTGGAGGCAATAGGTCAGCTCGTCGGCCTCGGTGCGGATGAGGCTGGGCTGAGCCTTATTGACAGCGCGGTAGAACTGCTCTGCGCTCACGCCGCCCAGCTGCTGGGGAAAGAACTCCTGCACCTTGGGATAGATAGCTTCCACGAAGGGCCGCGACCGGCCAATGAGGTTCTCATAGAAACGGGACTGGCTCTCGTGGACGCCCATTGAGACGCCGCCCGCAAGACAGGTGTACTGCAGGTCATCCCGGATGCCCAGTTCATACAGAGCATGGCCGCCCTCGTGGAGGACAGAGTACATCGAGGATGCCACATTGTGCTCGTCGTAGTTGGTGGTGATGCGGACATCCTTATTGTTGAATTCCAGCGTAAAGGGATGCTCCGTCTCACCCAGACCACAATGGCTGCGGTCGAGGCCCATCACCTCCATCAGATAGTCGGCGAAGGCCTTCTGCTGTGCTGCCGGGTACTCCTGATGCAGGAAGCTGTCGTCGATCTGCGGCTTCTCGCCGATTTTGTGGATGAGCGGCACCAGCCCCTCCCGCAGCGTCGCAAAGAAGCTGTTCAGCATCTTCCTATCCACGCCGCGTTCATACTCGTTCAGCAGAGCGTCATAGGGCGCTTTCGAGGCATCATAATAACCGGCAAAGCGGCGATTGTAGTCTACAAGCTCCTGCAAAACGGGGCAGAACAATGCAAAATCGTCCTGTGCCTTGGCCTTGTGCCAGACGTCGTCCGCCCGGTTGCACAGCTCTTTGTAGGCCATATATTCGTCAGCCGGGATGCGGGTCAGCTGCTCACAGCTGCGGCGCAGCTCCTCCACTTCGCGGCGGTGGACGAGGTCCAGCTCCCCGGCCCGGGCGCTCAGCTCATCCAGCAGCGCTTTCGTCTCGGGGCAGGTCATCAGTTTCTGGCTTTCTCCCGCCAGAATGCTCATGGCCACGCCCCGGCCCTCGGAGGTATCGCTGGGCGCGGTGGTCACGGCGTCCAGATAAAGGGAGCTGTCCGCACAGTGGTAGGCGTACAGCTTCTTTTGCAGCAATTCCAGCTGCTGCAAGGCGCGTTCTATCTCCATTGTCGTTCTCCTTTTTCTTTGATTTTTATCCCCAACCGAACAGCTTCCGCTTCGGCACCTGAACGGGGTCGGGTATCTCAAACTCGTACCGCTCGGTGGCGTTGATGACCGTCGTGCCGCCCCGGGTGCAGACACGGGGCAGGTTTGCCCCATAATTCAGATGCATATGCCCGTGGATGAACCACTTGGGCTGATACAGGTCCATCAGATCGTTGAACACCTGAAACCCCTTGTGTGCCTTGTCGGTGCCGTCGTTGAGGCCGGATGCCGGGGCATGGGTCAGCAGGATGTCGATGCCGCCCGCCCGCCGGGCCGCGAGCCAGAGCTTCCGGGCGCGCCGCCGCATTTCAGCCTCAGTGTACTGGAAGGTATCGTCCCTGTTGTACCGATTGCACCCGCCCAGACCCATGATGCGCAGCCCCTTCCAGACATAGACCGCATCGTCCACACAGATGCAGCCACCCGGTTCTGACTCCTTGTAACTGCCGTCGTGGTTGCCGTGGACGTACAGGATGGGGACGGTGGTGAAGTTTGTGAGGTATTCGAGATATTTTTTCGGCAGATCACCGCAGGAGAGGATAAGGTCGATGCCTTCCAGCCGCTTGCGGACGCTCTCGTCCCAGAGCAGTTTGGATGGCACATCCGAAATCGCAAGTATTTTCACGATGCTTTTGCTCCATTCTTTTCTATCCTTGGGTCTTTGCCTGTTACTGCGGCGTTCCCTTTACGTTGTCCAGACCATTGATGTTCAAAAGGCTGCGGGTCTTGGCGTCCAGTTCGTCGTAGCTGGGCAGTTCGCCCTCCACGCACTCTTCCAGCCAGTCCATCTCCATCAGTTCCTTGGGCGTATAGATGCCGGAAGCCGCATGGTGAAGGGCATGGCCCTGACTGTAGCTCTCGGTCGGGAAAACCTGTATCTCCCCATCGCAGAGCTGGCGCTCTGCCATCTTGAGCAGCTGCATGGTGCCGTCGTTCAGCCGGGTGGGGTATTCCACCCGCTCGGCACCGCTCTTGAGGCCCCACCAGTAGTTGATTGCCCTGCCGCCGGGGGCGCTGTCCCATGTCCCGGCGAACACGGAGCGGACGATCTCGGTGAAGAACACGTCCCACCGCCACTCCGGCAGGCCCAGCGGCTGCAGAACGCCGTCGGGCAGGCGGCGGCAGAGGCCGTAATCGCGGTAGGTGCCTTCCGGCTCCCGGAAGTCCTGACTGTAGAAGACTTCGATGTCTTTTCTGTCAGAGAAATCCTGCGGGTGTGCCGCATCGCACAGACAGGCCCAGCGCAGCACCACCCGGCTGTCGGGCCGGACGGCACGCACGCCCTGAGCAAAGGCATTGATGGCCGCAGGCACACCGTACACCGGGTTTGCAGCCACATAGCCCACCTTGTCGCTGTGGGAGACGATGCCCGCCAGCATTCCCAGCAGATAGGTCACCTCATAGGTGCGGGGGTAGTAGGTGCGCACCAGCGGATGAGGCGCATTGAGGGAACAGTTCAAGAAACGGGTCTTAGGGTGCTGGGCCGCGACCTTCAGGCAGGCGGTGTGCATCCGGGCGCTGGTGGTGAAGACGATGTCCGCATGGTCATGGGCCACCTCTTCCAGCACCTGCTCTGCATCCACCTCGGGGTTGACGTTCTCCCGGCAGCTGACATAGAGCTTATCCGGGAAAGCTTTCACCAGCGCGGCGCGGCCCTTGTCCTGTCCGCGCACCCATGCGCTGGTCTGGGCGTTGTGCTCGTGGAGGAACACCACCCGCAGCTCGCTGGGGCGGGAGCTGAAAATGTTCAGCTTGCTCAGCAGCGGCTCAGAGCTTTGCTTCGGCTCCAGCAGCAGTTCCACAGCGTGGGGCTCTGCCAGAATTTTCACCTCGTCCCAGAGGCGGGCCAGATTCTCCCGCACCTTGGTCGGGGTGGACTCGCAGGCGTCGGCGTAACGGTACACCGACAGGTACACCAAAAGCGCGTCGCCCGGCGTCAGGCCCAGTGAGCCGCCGCCCAGCGCATAGAACTGCTGGCTGAACATGGTGTAGAGGGACGAGAAATTCAGCCGGTCGTCGTCCGTCCACGCCTCGCCCGTGGCCTTACAGGCCAGCGTCTGCAGCTTTGCATAGCCCCCCAGCCGGGAGAAGCTGACGTAGTTGATACGGGAAAACTTGTAAAAATCAAGGAACTCGTAATAGAGCTTATTCTCCAGCGTGTCATTCTTTGCCGGGATGAGCCGGGTGACAGTGCCGGGAATTTTCACGGCCTCATAGTATTTGAGGACGGAGACACGCTTATTGCCCTCCTGCACATAGAATTTGTTCAGGTATTCGAAGGCAATAATAGGGGTGTGGATGCCCTCTTCCAGATGGGCGTCACAGAGGTTCGACCACTTGACTGCAAACTCGGTGTCGTCGTCGAGAAGAGGCATGAAATTGGAGGCAAAGGCGGTGTGGCGTCCGGCGGTCTTGGTACCCACGATGCTCTCGGCCGGGATGTCCACCAGCCCCAGAGGCTCCTGCGCCACGATGTCCACATCGGTGAGGATGTCGTCCAGCACCGCGAGATAAGGCGACTGTCCCCGGGCCACATTGGCCCGATAGGCACGCTGGCCCGCACGCTGGGCGCTGCGGTAATCTTCTATCATAAACAAAACTCCTTCTGCTTTTTCAGCAAGCGAAGAGGGATACTTTCCTCTAAGGGATAGTATAGCATGAAAATCGAAATTATGGGAGACTTTCTCGCCGCAAGGTGTTGCTTTCGCACAAATTTTAAGGTACGATAAAAGAAACACACGTTTCTTGTGAGGTAAGCTATGCTTTGTGAAACTCTTCCCCGGCTGGAAGCCGACGAATATCCCGGCGGTCTGTGGTACTACGAGCCCCACACCTACCAGCCCTACCGCTATGTGCTGGGGCGGGTGGGCCGCCGCCCGCTGGTGTGCATCGGCATCAACCCCAGCACCGCCCAGCCCGGCGCGCTGGACCCCACTCTGAAGAGCGTCGAGCGTCTGGCCAACGCCAACGGCTTCGACAGCTGGATCATGTTCAACGTCTACCCCCAGCGGGCCACCAACCCCAACGACATGGACAAAACGCCTGACCGCACCCTTTGCGACGAAAATCTCCGCTGGCTGCAGGCCGTGCTGGCCCAGACCGAGCCCACCATGTGGGCCGCATGGGGTACTCTGATTGAAAAGCGGGACTATCTGCCCGGCCTGATGCGGGAGATGGTTGCCCTGACGCGGGAAAAGAACATCCCCTGGGTGACCTTCGGACCCCGCAGCAAAAAGGGCCACCCCCACCATCCCCTCTACCTGCGCAAGGACTCCACGCCGGAGCCTTTCGATGTAGAAAACTACCTCAACACCTGTTTTGAATGAATCTCTCAGGGAGGGAACAGCATGACACCGGAACGATATAAAAGACTGACAGACTGGCTCGAGGGACATCCCGCCCTGCGGGAGGGCATCATCCTGCTCAACCGCTGGCTCCCCCTCGTGCCTTTCGTCTGCTATCCGGTGCTTCTGGTGTTGCTCAATCTCCGGTGGTTCACGATGCTCACCATCGGACGGGGCGGCGGCGCTCTTGATTTTATGCAGGTCATTGCCCGGGCCATTCTCGTTCCGGGTCTGGCGTTCTGGCTGGGAACCATCCTGCGGGCGAGGCTCAACTTTCCCCGCCCTTATGAGCAGCCGGGCTTCGTGCCGCTGGTATCTAAGGAGACCCATGGCAATTCCTGCCCTTCCCGCCACGCACTCAGTGCCGCCGTCCTCGGGATGGTGTGGCTCTACTTCTACCCTGCCGTCGGCGTCGTGATGCTGGCCATCGCCGCCCTCATCTGTCTGCTGCGGGTGCTTTCTGGGGCGCACTTCGTCCGGGATGTGCTGGCAGGCGCAGCCTTCGGGCTTACGTTCGGCTTTGTGGGGATGTGGCTGCTGTGAGAAGCCTTTTGCAAAAAGCGCAAAAAAGTTTCAAATTTCTCTTGACAGAACCCCGGGGCTATGGTATTATACTTCTCGCAGCGTGCTTCGACTCACAGCTGCGAACCATATCAGAACCCAATGGGATAACAACGTGCGCCCGTAGCTCAGGTGGATAGAGCAACTGCCTTCTAAGCAGTGGGCCGGGGGTTCGAGTCCCTTCGGGCGCATTGATGTGGTGCCCATAGCGTAGTCGGTTAACGCGCCAGATTGTGGATCTGGAGACCGTGGGTTCGAGTCCCACTGGGCACCCCACTAAAAAGACCCGCGAGCATATGCTTGCGGGTCTTTTTCTGTTGTGGGGATGCCCAGTGCAGCCGAACCGACCGCCGCCTGCGGCGGAAACAGGGAGGTGAGGCTGGGGCCGCGCTCTGATTTTTCAAGGCCCCGCCAAGGGGCTGCGGAAAAATCAGCAAGCGCAACTTGTGAGCTACTCTCCCTCCTCTTCTACTTTATAAACAAACCAAGGCCGCAGCCCAGAACACCTTTCCGTGTTCCACGCTGCGGCCTTTTCGTATTTCTCAGCTTCCCAACTGCTTCAGGATATTGGCGACCTCATCGTTGGAGTAGCCCTCCTTCAGCAGTTCGCTGCGGATGGCCGTATCGCTCCTGCCCTGCCGGTAGAGACGGGCGGCGCTGTAAGGTACGATGGTGCTGCCTCCGGACGACAGCACTGACCCGCTGCCCGAGCCTCCCGAACTGCCCGCACTCTTTGCCCCGGCGTTTGCCGCAGCCTGCTGGGCGCTCTGGGCTGCCTTGGACTGCTTGAGCGCCCATTCGCCCTTGGCGATATTCAGCTTTTCGCTGGTCACATTGTTGTTGAACTCCTGCTGGCGCAGGGTGTCCTGATACTGCCGCTCCGCCTGCTCGTTCTTGTACTTCTGCTGGGCAAGGCTGTCCTGCCGCTGGGTCTCCTGCATCTGCTGGTCCCACGCAGCGTCAGCACGCTCGGCCGTGTAGGCGCGGTCTTTCGCGTACATATTGTACCCGGTGTTGGCCAGCGTACCCACCAGCGAGCCGATGCCGGTGGTCCCGGTGATGGCCAGCTGCACCGCGTCACCGATAACGCCCAGAATGCTCAGCACATTATTGAACGTCTGCTGGCGCTTGGCGATGGCCTGCTGCTCCTGATTGGAATAGTAGCCGTACAGGGTGTCCAGCCGGCCCAGATAGTCCTGATAGCGGCCATAGTCCTGCTCGTAGGCAGCATTGTAGGCGCTGCCCTTCCGGTCGAGCTGACTGTAATAGTCCGACAGCTCCGCGTTATACTGCGCCTGTGCGTTCTGCTCCTGCGTGTTGAGCTGGTCGATCCGGGTCACGACATCGTCGCCCTCACTGTTGTAGGTGTCCAACGCCAGCCGGTAGAGGGACGGCAGGGCGTCGTTCAGCGCGCCCATCTGCTGCTGGTACGCCTGCTGGGCCACACTGGCCGCATAGCTGGAGCCGTAGCCGCCGGTGAGGGCCGCAGCCTGTGCGGCGGCGTCCGCGCTGGCGTTGCGGGCGTTCTGGGTGTACTGCTGGGCATACTGGCGGTAGAGCGGGTCCTGTGCATAGCTGTACTGGAAGCTGTTCCGCTCCAGCAGCTGACCGATGAGGTCTTCGATGCGGCCCTGATAGGTGCTCTCATACTTGCCCGGACGGTTCTGCTGCCAGTTTTTCAGGTCCGCTGCTGCGTCGGTGACGCTCTGGCCGGGGGTGTACACCGCATTTGTCAGTGCATCCTCCACCTCTTTGCGGCTGTTCAGTCCCGCCGTGCTGTAGGAGGACTGGACTGCAGGCTGGGCAGTCACATCTTCCAGCAGCTGCTGTTCTTTCTTTTTCTCGGTGCTCATAAATTCTCCTTTCTCACTGGATGCTGTTCAGCCGGGCGCGCAGCGGCTCCGACATATTTTCCACGTCCAGATTGCAAAGCACATATTGTAATTGCTCCTGCATCTGGTATAAGTAGTTACGGATGGCGCGGGCATCCTCCGCGTCCATGTTCTCGCTCAGATGGGGCAGTCCGATCTTCGAAAGTCCCGTGACACTTGCCATGTTCAGTTCACCTCCTGTGCCAGAATGCCGCCCTTCGCGGCGGCGCTCGTCCGGGTCAGGCTGCGCAGGGTGAGCTGACCTCTGCCCTTCAGCCGGAACCGCAGGCTCCCGCACCGCCTCGGCACAAACGGAACATCGAAGCAGCGCCGCCCGTCGGCGGTCAGCTGGGCCAGTGTCTCCCACGCTCCGCTGTCGTAACTCACAGCCACCTCGATGCGGCTCTTCACCTCGGCCTCGAGCCGGAGCGTCAGCCGGGAGAGATACAGCTCTTCCGGGCTGTCCAGCCCGATGTTCCCGCTGACGAGCTCGAAGCTCACGCCGTCCTCGATGACGCCCGCCTGCTGCCAGTTCTCCTCCCGGTCTGCATCTGCAGCCCAGATGGCCTTTCCGTCCCAGAGATAGAGCTGCCCGCCGCTTCCGGCCATCTCGTAGGAGCAGACATCTTCCTCCTGCCAGAGCCCCCGCTCGGTGTCGTAGACCAGCAGCCGCACGGCCTGGGCTTCGCCGCTGCCCCGCACGAGGTGCAGATAATACCGCCCGTCCAGCGCACCGCCCAGCGCCGACTTCACGTTCCGCAGCCGGGCCGGGTCGAGGGCCGTCGAGACTTTGGTGGGGATGCTGCCGTCCCAGGCCATCACGCCGTCGGGCGAGAGATAATAAAGTGTCTCGTTGATGACGCAGAGGCTCCGGGCAGCGCCCTTTGCCACGCCCCGGCAGCGCAGGCTGCTGAGCTGGAAATCCGAGGGCTTGGAGCCGTAAAGCTTGTGAAGGGTGTTTTCCTTGAAGAAAAGCGCGTATCCCATACAGGTAGCCGCGCCGGTAAACGCCCCGTCGCTGCCCACGGTCACGGCATAGCTGTCGGCGGCAATGCCCCGGTAGGAGAACCAGTTGGTGGGGTCGCCCAGCTTGCAGGCGTAGATGACGTTCTCCTTGTTGGAGCATCCCCACACCCGGTTGTCGCACTCGGTCAGGTAGTCCATGTCCGGCACCCGGCGTTCCAGCTCCACCACCTCTGCCGAGACGAACTCCCGGCTGACGCTGCCGTCCAGACTCACCCATCTTACCGCTGCGCCGGTGCGGGTCAGACGGCCATAGAACCACTCGCCGCCCGGGTCGGCCTTGACGCGCAGAGCATCTGTGCCGGCGTCGTAGACGATGCGGTCGCCGTCCAGCTCGTTCCACTGCCCGGCCTGTTCTGCTGCAGAGCCGGTGAGGGTCACGGTGTCCTCTGCCGCAAAGTCTGTTCCCACCCCCTTTGCCGAGATGCGGCAGTAGTCCAGCACCACCGCCGACCAGTTGCCGGACGCCTCACTATATACTTCCAGCGTGCTCTCGCTGCTCCATGGCTTTTCCGGGTCTTCCACCCGCAGGAAAAGCTGGCCGTCCGTCGGCTTGTCGGGTTCAGCAGGGCCGCAGCCACTCACCTCGTAGACCTTGCCCTCCGCGTCGCAGGGTGCAAACTCTACGCTGGTGTTTTTGCCCGACCACACCGCGCCCAGAGCGCTCACCTTCCGGCTGGCAGTGTCGAAAGCCAGCTTGTCCGGGAAGATCAGGATCTTCGTTCCGATGCCCACCAGCGTTTTCTTGCCGTCCTCCACGGCGTCTTTCAGGGTCACTTCCATCTCATCCGTGTCGTCCGGCGTGTAGACGAGGTCTCTGCTGCAGACGGTCAACAGGCCGTTCAGGTGATACATCCCGTTCAGGTCTGCTTCCTCCCGCAGCTTCCGCCGGGGCAGACGGGTGCTCAGGGCCGGGAAATTCCGGGCCGAAAAGTTGATGCCCGCGCTGTACTCTGCCTCGGTGCAGCTGTACGTCTCGTTCAGCCCGCCGAACACCCGCAGCATGTTCCGGGTGTTTTTCAGGCCGTTCCGGTTCGAAAGTATCATCTTTCTCCCTCCTTACCAACGCCAGCTGCAGCCCCGGGTGGGCAGATTCTTCCGCCGCAGCCACGCGGCCAGTTCGGCTAAGATGCTGTTGTACTGAGCCTGCTCACCGGCGTACCGGTCGTTCTCGCCCAGCGCGGCGTCCGTCATGGCGCACAGATAGTGCGGGTACAGGCTGTCGAAGGGCGGCGGCACCAGCAGCACGTCGTCATCCCGCAGACCGTTGTCCCACGCAATGTCCGCGCCCACGCCCTCCCGGCTGTCGGCGCTGCTGGGCCGGAAAAATTTCTCCCGCAGCATCCCGTCCACCTCGCACAGCCAGCGCTGCCGGGTGCGGGCCGCGACACGGCTGCCCGGGCGCAGCTCTTCGGCTCGCTCCATCGCTTCTCCTACCGTCATAAAAAGCCTCCTTTCGCTTTTTCCAAAAAGGCCCGGCAGAAGCGGCCTTCTCCGCCGTTTCTGCCGGGCCGCGTTGTCTTATTTTACTGGGCCGCAGTCTCTGCCGCAGCGATGCGGGCGGCGGTGTACTCGTCCTGCTGCTGGCTGTGTTCCAGCACCTCGGCCACTTCAGGCGGCACTTCCACCTCCACGCCCCGGCGGATCTTGTAGTTCACGCCGTTGACGCTCACGAACAGATCGCCCTTGTACCGGCTGTTGTCCTTGAACAGCCGGATGCGGACATTCTTCTTTTCTGCCATAGCTTCTCCTTTCCGGCCAGCTCAGTTTGCCGCCGCAGTGGTGGAATAGCTGGACACGCTCTCGATGCGCACCATGTACTGCTCCACCAGACGCTCGGCGGCGCGCATACCCTTCCAGCCCACAGAGGCGCGCTGGTTCAGCGGATCGTCGCCGTAGCCCAGCTGCTTGACGATGTGCTCCAGGCCGCCGCCTTCCAGCTCGGTGACGCCGTAGGCGTGGGCGCCCAGCACGAGGGTGCCAAAGACGGCCAGACCCTCCGGACAGGTAGCGTCCTTCCAGATCTTCGCCTCGCTGGTCTCGATGAAGCGGATGTTGCCCAGTTTGCCGATCTCGCCGCGGTACATGGTGTCGGGGTCGGCGTACTTGTGGGCCTCGATGAACTCCTTGCAGGTCTTGAGGTCGTAGGCGGCGTAGGGATGGATGATGGCGATGTAGCTGTCGCCAATGGGGTCAGCGTTCATCGCGCCCAGCTGTGCCGCGGCCTGGAAGAACAGCTTCGGGGTCAGGGTGCAGCTCTTGTCCAGCGCCTTGCGGCTGGTGACGGCAGTCTCGGTGCCGTCTGCGGAAAGCTTCGGCGCATAGATGACGTTGGTGCCGCCGGCCAGCACATCGCGGGTGATGCTGTCCATGGTGCGGCCCGCCTGGCTGGCCAGCACACGGGTGGCCTGCACCACGTTGTTGTCAATGGCGGTCATCTGCAGCACATCGGTCAGCGGAGTCCAGCCGCCGTACTGGTGCAGGTCGCTGGTGATGGTGGTCACATTCAGGGTCTGGCCGTTGGGAGTCACGCCCTCGGTCAGCGGGGTATCGGCCTTGGGCAGGCTGTCGTACTTGCGGAACTCAATGGTCTTGCCGCCGTTCTGAGGTACGGGATAGTAGTCCGCGAACTGGTCATGCACCAGACGGGGCTCTGCCTGGTCGATAAGGCGCTTCTCGTAGAAGGTCTTCATCTCGTTGGTCATGGTGCCGGTGGTGTTCTGCAGGCTGGCAGAAGGGTCGGCAAAGAGCTGGAGGTTCATCTTCAGGTTGTAGCTTTTCATGTCATTTGTCCTTTCTGTATCAAAATTTTCAAAAACTGATCTTCACCCCGTGCATCGCACGGCGTTCCAGTGCCTCACGCTGGGCGCGGGTCATGCTGGCCACATCGGCCCGGGTGATGGCCGCACCGCCGGGGCTGGTACCGTTTTCCGCCGGGCGGGCCGACCGCTGGCGGATGCGCTCCACAACGCCCTGCTCCACGGTCTGGGCGGTCTGACGCAGAGCGTCGTTGTAGTGGGCCAGACGGTAGGCGTCACCCATCCGCATCCCGGGCAGCTCCATCAGGCGGCGCATCTCGGGGTTCGCCAGCTCCTGCTTGAGCGAAAAATCCGGCATATCCCGGCGAAGCATCGCCTCTTCCGCCGCCCAGCGGGCGTGGAGGGCGCGGACGGTGTTCGCGCCCTCTCTCAGGCCCGGGATGGGCGGCAGCGGCAGCGGTGCAGGACGTTCTGGCGGTGCAGGACGCTCTTCCTGCTCCTGCACTGCCGCCGGTGTCGGCACATCCGAAGCTTCCCGGCCCTCATCCGCCTTCATAGTCCCGGAGGCGATGGCCTGCTGAGCCTGTGCATGGCTGAGGGCAGGAGCGGAAGGGGCGGCGGCATCGCCGCCCTCCGAGGCAAAGAGCTGCAGATCCACCATCGACTGTTCTCCCCGTCCGCTCAAATCGGCGAAGCGGACATTGTCCGGGTAGCGTTCTGCCAGCAGAGCAAAGCCCGCCTTTGCAAATTCGAACGCCCCCTCCACCCACGGTTTCTGGGGTGCTGCCGCTGTCACGGCCAGACGCGGGCCGTCCGGCTCGTCCCACACGCCGCTCTTGGTGCCTTCCTCGCCCGCCAGCAGGGCGCAGAGGGTCTGCATCAGGGTGCTGGCCCCCGCACACACGATGTCCTGCCCGGCGGGGGCATAGCCCGCGTGGCCCGAAGCTTCCAGCCGGCAGGTGGGGCCTGCCGGGCCGTCCAGCTCGGTGTAGTTTACTTTTATCATCTCATTTCTCCTTTCTGCGTCTTCATCGCCCTCGCCATCGCAGCCGTGCTCAGCTCCTGTGCCGGGCCGCTGAGCTTGGGGGCTTTGGACTTTTTCTGCACTTCCAGCAGGCCCGTCAGCTGAGCCATCTGGGCCTGCATCTGCGCCAGCTGCTGGGCAAGGGTGCCGTTCTGACGCACCCTCTGGCGAACCTTTTCGATGCCCTCAAAATCCATCATTTCCAGCGCCGCCAGCGCGGCGTCGGCGTTGGCCGGGGCGAAAAAGCCCAGCTGATAGCACTCCTTGGCCGTCTCGTTCTGCGACAGGCGGGAGAAGGTGGACTTTTTCTCCGCACTCACCACGATGTCGAACACCGGCTCATGACTGCCCAGCTCCACGCCGCCCACGACTCTTGCAGGCTGGGCGCGGAGCACCTGGCCCGAAAAGTGGACGAACTCGCTCTCGCCGCTCTTGCCGGTGATGCGGAAGATGCGCTCCTCGTCGTAGAACTGCCTCATCAGCTCAATGATAAGGTAGCACTCTTTGGCAAATGCCCTGTAAGCGCTCTTGAGCATATCCCGGCTGAGCTTCGAACCCGCCTCCTGTAAAGCCGCGATGGCCGAAGCTGCCGTCACGCCGCCTGCGGTGCCGCCCTGGGTCATGTCGCGGTTTCCGCTGATCTCCTTCAGCTCCTCGATGCGGCTGTTGCGGTAGCTCAGGCTGTTGCCCTGCAGACCCGCCGTCTGCAACGGCCGGAAGCTGTCGTCGTTCAGGCGCCCCACCACATGGATGATGTCCCGCGACAGGTCAGTCAGCTCTTCCTCATTGACGCCCGCCGTGTCGCTCAGCACATACCGCTGGCGGGACGAGAGCAGGACGTTCTCGTCCATGGCGTGGTTCATCTTGTCGATGGCGGTCTGGCACTCCTTCATCACATCGATGTACCCGAAGCCCGCTGGGCTGTCCTCTTCCATGAACAGCGCGTCGAACACAAAGGGATACTTGCCGTGGTCGTAGAAGCCTCTTTCGGCCAGCGCCGGGTCGTTCTCGCTGGCGTAGAGCACCACGCCATTGCAGAACTTGCAGTAGTGCAGGACGCTCCTGCCCTCGGGGGAAAGCTTTTTGTAGTACCAGTCCACCACGACGCTCTTGTTGCTGGTATCAAGGCCGCCGTCGTGGATGTAATGCGGCACGTCCAGCACGCTGGCAGTGTGTCCGGCCAGCTGGGGCCAGCGGCTTTCCAGCTGAGCCGTGTCGGCCAGACTCAGCGAGAAAAAGTGGGGCGACGCCTGAATATCGTCCACGCCCGGCTCCCAGTAGAGCATCAGCAGGTTCATGGGCCGGATAGCGATCTCGCCCACACCGCCCCGCTGCTCCGAATCCCAGAACACGCCTTTGACTCCGGTTCCCTGCTTGAGCTTGCGCCACCAGGTGTCGCTGTACACCTGCTCATAGTCAGCCTGTTCCAGCACCACGGGCAGCACGCTGGAAAGCGCCTGTGCCGCTGCCTCGTCGTCCTCGGCACGGGGCAGGACGTTGGGACTGGGGTAGTTGTCCATCGCGTCGGCATGCTTATTGGCGATGGAGTTGAACAACCAGCCGCTGGACGGCTGGGGTTTGCCCTCCATCATGGGGTTCTGGTAGTTCTTCCAGTGTCCCATCCGGAACCACAGTTCGTTGTCCACCAGGCGCTTGTCCAGCGCGGCCTTGCCCGCCTTGTACCGCTGCAAGATCTGCGCAGCCTCAGCCACCTCTTCCGGCCCGATGGGCAGTTTTGTTGCTTCATCCATAGTTTTTCTCCTTCCTGCCCTCTGTTGCAGGGCGCTATCGTTTTTCTCCGCCCCCAGCCTCTCCCAAAGGGAGAGCCTTTACACCCTCAGAAACTTCGCCTTCCGATGCAGCTCCAGCGGGTCATCCAGCACCGGCGGGGCCGATGTATGCCGGGGCGGCGAGATGGGATTTTCCATCAGCACATAGCGGCACTCATCGTAGATGTGGTCTTCCTGCCGGGTGTCGATGTCCTCCACATTGCTCTCGTCGTACACGAGGTTCGGGATGGTGCGGATGAAGTGCTTGCAGGTATTGAACACCTGCAGCATCGGCCTGCCCTCGCCGTCAAAATTCAGCCGGTAGTGCATCTGCATCTTGCCCGCCAGACGGGTGTGGTCACCGGGCATCCAGTGCAGAAAGTTCGGCCCCCGCTCCATCATGGCGGCGATGCTCTCGCCCCGGCTCTCGTCGAAGATGGCCGGGTCGGCGATGCCCTGAATGACTCTGCCCCGGAGCTCCGGGTCGTTCTGCTCGGCCTCCCGGATGCGCCGTGCCTGCTCCACCGGGTCGATGCGCAGACCCTCGTTGGGGCGTCCGGTGCAGCCGTACAGCTCCTTGATTCGGTAGAGCCGCCCTTCCTCGTCCGCCGCGTACCACCCCACCGAGAACGGCTTCGAAAAGCCGAAATCGTAGCCCCGGTAGATTTTCCAGTGCTTCGGGATGGTGAACGGCGCGATGACGTGGGTCCAGCGCTGGTCTTCGTAGTGGTTCGGGTCGTTCCGCCATTCGGTGAACACCTGCCCCGAAAAGCTGTCCCAGCTGCCATAGAGCAGCGCCTGCTTTTCGGCCTCCGGCATGGCCGCGAGGCTGGCCAGATAGTCCGGGTCATTTTCCAGAAGGGCTGGGTTATCGAATATGCTGGACGGGATGAACACCCGCGCCCGCCGCAGCACCTTTTCGGTGCCGTCCGGCATCCGCACCGGGTATTCCTCCACGATGGGGGTGCCGGGCGGGGCAGGCGTGATGAACCGCGCCTTCACCCAGCCGTGGCCCACCCCGCCGGGGTTGGTGGTGGCCCGCAGATACACCCGGGTGCCGGGGCCGGTGGGGCGGTTGCGGCTCATCATGTAGCTGTACTCCTCCCACTCGAAGTGGGTCAGCTCGTCGAACCCGATGAAATCGAAAGCTTTGCCCTGATAGTTCGTCCGGTCCTTGGTGTACTGCATCGAGCCGAAGTAAATTTTCGCCCCGCTGGGGAAGACCCACACATGGCTCGTGGCATTGTACTGCGCCTCCGGAAAGGCCCGGCGGTAATAGCTTTGACTCTTGTCCACGAGGTCGGAAAGCTGCGGATAGGTCTTGCGGAGGATGAGCGCCCGGTAGTGCGGAATGTGTACCTGCCGCAGCGCCTCGATGACGAGGGCGTCGCTCTTACCGCCGCCTGCCGCGCCGCCGTAAAGTGCTTCCGGCTCCGGCCTCCGCATAAATTCCATCTGCCTCGGCTGAGGCCTCCACACGACGCCCGCATTCTTGTTTTCTGTCGTCATACATCCTCCACCGGCGGCAGCAGCACCACGCCGCATTCCCGCCCTTCTGCGTCCACGCCCTGGTCGTTCAGGGTCTTCGACACGCCCGCCAGATCTTTCAGCACGGCAGTCGCTTCTTTCAGTCCCTTCATGATGCCGGGGTCGGTGCTGTTCTCTCTGCGGGCCGCGCGCTGGCGGGCATTCAAATCTTTCACCTCCTGCGCCAGCATGGTGCTCAGGGTGTCGGTGGCTTTCCGGAGACTTTCCTGTCCCTTGGCCGCAGTCTGCTTTTCCTGCCCCATCCTGTGTTCTCACTTCCTTTCGTTCTGTCGCTGGCAAAAGGATACCACGTTTTTCTCCGCCGCAGGAGTACATACTTTTTGCCCTCATATTTGTATTTTGCTGTACATTTTATCCTATAAGTAATATTTCAAAGCAGCAAAAATCCCCTGCCTGTGTTCTTTTCCACAGACAGGGGATCTTTCACTCAATTTTCTGCGCAAAGTCTCCGGGAGACTCTCTGCGTATTTTTACAGGGTTTCCACCCGGTCAAACAGCTCCTTTGCGGCCTCCACAGCCTCCTTGCTGCCGAAGACCACCCTCACGCCCTTCTCCATCCGGGCCGACAGGTCCGCCGCCTCGGCCTTGAGGGCGGCAGCATCCACACTGCACAGGCTCTTGCGCTCGGCGGCAGTCATCTCGTCGGTGATGCCGCAGAAATATTTGCAGTCGGTAGACGCAGCCTCTTCCCGGGGCTTGCGCGGGGTGTCCAGCTTTGCTGCCGCGCCCACGATGAACTCGTTCATGTCCTTCTCGGTGTAGTCGCGGCCTACCAGTTCTGCCGGCCCCTTTGCGAAAGTCTCATAGCTTTCTTTCAGGTGTGGGTCGCGGTAGGTGTAGAGATATTCGGTGCCGTCGTTCTGGGTCACCATGCCGGTGCCATACGCGCCGCCCACCTCGCGGATGTTGTGCCACAGATACTCGTAGCTCATCACCCGGGCCAGCACCTTCCGCTCCAACCGCCGTTCCATGGGCCAGACCAGCACATCGTAGTTCACGCCGCCGTCGATGATGAAGGCCTCGTTCACCGGAGCTGTCAGCTCCTCAGTGTAGGGCTTTGCCTCGCCGCGCTTTTCTGCCGCGAAGGCACTGCCCGGCAGAAGCTTTTTCAGGGTATCCAGCGCCGCGTCGCTGCCGTGGAGGCTGACGGTCAGGGCGTTCTTTTTCAGCACGCTCTTCCACAGCTCTTCCATCTTTTTGCCCAGAGCGGTCCAGTCGGCCTTTTCCAGCAGCTCACAGAGATAGTGGTAGTAGCTCACGCCGTTGCAGCGCTCACTCAGTGCGGATTCCACTGAGAAATGTGCCGCCGCCCGCATGGCGGCGAAGGCGTGGCCCTCCCGCAGGAACTTCTGCTCCATGAGCAGCTTCTGCTGGCTTGCCACCCGCTCCATAGCAGCTTCGGCCTGCGGGCCGCTGAACTTTGTCTCATACAGCCACTCACTGCCCAGCTCCACAGCCTTTTCGAGGCTGCGTTCCAGCATACTCATCCCCACGATGAGCTTTGCGTGGCAGGGCCTGCCTTCCTGCCGTCCCGTCCAGCAGTCCATCCACGCACCACTGCTTCCCAGCCAGGTGTTCCGCAGAGTGTTCAATTCCTGGGCCGTGTGCTTTTCGGTGTCCAGCTCATCCATGACATCCGTGAGCAGATGCAGGCAGGACATGTCTTCCGGTGCCATGCCGCCCAGATCATAGTAAAGGTACAGGTAGGTATTGCCTGCCGAGGGGTGGTGCAGCAGTTCTGCACCCGCCAGCAGCTCCTTGCTGCCCGGTGTCTGCTTTTTGCCCTCGCCGAGGTCGGCGGCTGTCAGCGGATGGTCCAGCACCAGCTTGCCGTCGGTGCGGGCGGCGCGCCCCTCTTCCTCTTTTTTGGGCAGGGTCGGCACCTGGATGATCTCCACCGGCGCAGGCGCGAACAGCTCCCGCAGCAGCTCATTGAACCAGCCCTGTTCCAGCTTCTCCCGCAGGGAAGCGAACAGAGCGTTCGTGTGGAGCAGCAAGGCCGGGTCGCCGGTGTGGAGCCATCCGGTAGATGCATTGATGGCGTCCAGCACGCCGTCTGGGATGCTGCCCGGCCGCTCAAGGGAAGCGAACTCGGTGGAGTTGAGGCTTGCCATCAGCAGCTCCTCGGGGATGCCCTTCTCGAGGATGCCGTCCACGGCTTTGCGCACTGCAGCGGCAAACTTGCCCGCCGACTCTTCCGTCGCGCCCCGCAGCACAAGCTCCAAGGTCGGCTGCAGCGTGCTGTCATCGAAGCCCACGTCGATGTCCGCGCCCAGTTTTTCTTCCAGCAGGGCGGCTTTCAGAGGCGCCTGGTTCGTCCCCAGCAGGGCGTCCAACAGGATCTCCACGCCCAGCTGGCGCTCCCGGTCTCTGAACGCACCGGTGTACCACGCCAGCGCACACTGAGTCTCGTCCGGCTCCGGCTTCTCGGTATAGTACGGGATATTCCGCTTCGCACCGACCTGCTCGTCCTGCACCGTCAGGCGGGGGCGGCTGGCGCTCTTGGGCATACGGCTCAGATACTGCTCGTCGAGGAAGGCCAGCTTCTCGGCCATGTCCATCTTGCCGTAAAGGGTGATGCAGCAGTTGTCGGCGCTGTAGTGGCGGCGGTAGACCCGCACATACTTCTCATAGGTCAGCGCCGGAATGGACGCCGGGTCGCCGCCGGAGACGAAGCCGTAAGCCGTATCCGGGAACATTGCCCGGCTCAGAGCGTTCTGCAGCTGTGCGTCCGGCGTCGCCAGCGCCCCCTGCATCTCGTTGTAGACGACGCCGCTCACCGTGCCGTCTTCGTCCCGGTGCCAGCCCTCCTGCTCGAACACGCCCTTGTCCACCATGGCCAGCGGGCAGAACACCGCGTTGAGATAGACGTCCATCAGGTTCTTGAAGTCCGTCTCGTTGGGCGTTGCGAAGGGGTAGACCGTCTTGTCCGGGAAGGTCATGGCATTCAGGAAGGAGGCCATGCTGCTCTTGAGCAGCTGCAAAAACGGCGACTTCACCGGGTATTTCTCGCTGCCCGCCAGCACCGAGTGCTCGAGGATGTGGAACACGCCGGTATCGTCGGAGGGGAAGGTGCCGAAGCCGATGCCGAAGGCCTTGTTGTCGTCGTCGTTTTCCACCAGCAGGACAGCCGCCCCGCTGACGTCATGGGTCAGCACGGTCAGCGTTCCGTACTGTTCGGGGCAGTCCTCGCGCTTGACGAGGGTGTAGCCGGGATATTGTTTCATGGTCTTGCTCCTTTATATTTTCTGGATTTTGATTCTATTGTATCATCCTGCCCGCCAAAACACAATGAATAGTTTGTGAATCATAACTCGCTGGCAAACAAAAAAACTCTGCCCTGTCCGAAGACAAAGCAGAGGTCAAAACGATTTACGCTGTCTCACCCTGACGGCACGACACTCTGAACAGCACGAATCCCACGATGAACAGCACGATGAGGGAGCCGACACCCACATTGGCGCTGCCGGTGAGCTGGCTTCCCACACTGACGATCATGGTGCCAAGGAAGGACGCGCCCTTGCCGCAGATGTCGAAGAGGCCAAAGTATTCGCCCGACTTTTCCGGCGGGATGATCTTTGCAAAGTGGGAGCGGCTGAGCGCCTGCACGCCGCCCTGGAACATGCCCACGATGACGGCCAGCACCCAGAACTGCCACTGCTGGGTCAGGAAAAACGCAAACACCGCGATGCCCGCGTAGGCCGCGATGCATACCGGGATGAGCTTTGCCGAGGGGTACTTGTTCGACAACCGCCCAAAGATGAGGGCCGACGGGAACGCCACGATCTGGGTCACAAGAAGTGCCAGCAAAAGGCCGGTGGTGTCCAGACCCAGCGCCGTGCCGTAGGCCGTCGCCATGTCGATAATGGTGTACACGCCGTCGATGTAGCAGAAGAACGCCAGCAAAAACCAGAACACCTGCTTATCCTCTGGCAGATGCCGCAGGGTATGGCCGATGCGGGCAAAACTCTGCCGGACAGCGTGCTTTTCCACCTCCACATAGTGGAGCTGTTTATAACTTTTCAGCAGCGGCAGGGTCGTGAGCAGCCACCACGCCGCCGTCAGCAGGAGTGCCAGGTTCAGCGCCGTCATCTGGCTGATGCCGATGCTCCCCGCCCCCAGCACAAGACCGAGGCAGACCACGAAGGGTACGCAGCTGCCGATGTATCCCCACGCATAGCCCCGGCTGGACACTTCGTCCATCCGCTCGGGAGTGGTCACGTCGCTGAGCATCGAGTCGTAAAACACCAGGCTGCCCGAAAAGCCCACCTTCGCGATGACGAAGATGACCAGAAACGGCAGCCACGCCGATGCCGCGCCCATGGCGCAGCAGCCCACGATGCCCACGAAAACGCAGAGTATGAAGATAGGCTTCTTGAAGCCCTTCGTATCAGCCACTGTCCCCAAAATGGGGCTCAAAACAGCCGTGATGATGGTCACAGCCGAGCTGGCATAGCCCCAGTAAGCCAGATACTCCACCGAGCTCAGGCCCCCGGCTTCCGCCAGCGCATTGAAGAAAATGGGGATAAGGGTGGCCACCATCAGCACAAAGGCCGAGTTGCCCACATCGTACAGGATCCAGTTCCGCTCCAAGCTCGTCAGGCGGAATTTACCGCTCTTTTCCATCCGGTGCTCCTCTCAGTTCTCCCCAAACGTATGCTGATACTCCACCCCAAGCGGCTTGTTCTCTACATACTCTTCGATGAGCCTTACCGCCAGCGGCACAGCCGCTTTATACAGCTCTTCGAGCTTCTGGCTGCTCTGGACGCATTTGGGGTTCGGCTGCGGATTCGCCACAAGGCCGTGCATGAACTCATACTTGCCCGCGACGCGCATCCCGGTCAGCACCACCCAGCGCTTGACGGGGTTCGCCGCCTGCAAAAGATGATGCACCGTTATCATCCCCTTCATCGCCGCCAGCGTCTCGTCCACCGTGACGCCTTCGTAGAAGGGCGCGATGACCTCGGCCCGCTCCCGGCTGGGTTTAATGTGACTGGCCGTGAAGAACTTTATGGGGTCGAGGCCGTCTTCCCGCATCAGGGCGTTGTCAAGCTCCGTCTCGATCTCGCAGTGTCCCACACCGCTCTCCCGGACATAGGCCTCCACATAAGGGTGACAGGTGCTGTCCAGCGCGAAGTGGCAGACAAAGCCCAGCGCATAAGCCAGTGCGGCGCTTTTATCCGTTGCATTTTCCACCACGGTGCGGGCACGGGTGAAAAACACCTCGCCCTTCTGCTCGTGCATGGTGTTGCCCAGACGGTTCACCGGATTCGACTGCAGGGCCTTGTAATAAAACATCAGGTCCGGCCCGTGGAGACCTATGTCGTAAAGCTCCCGGTGCTGTTCCAGCGTCGCGCGCAGACCGTCCGGCAGCAGGGCCAGAACATCCGCACCAAAGCGGCGGTGTGCGTAGGTAGAAGGCATGATACCGCCCCTTTTCGTTTATTTTTCGTAGCCCTGCGGCAGCTCGTTCTTCAGGCCGCGCTCCATCAGGGACTTGACAGCCTCTGCCGCACTCATGCCCTTGTTAACGATGGCGTTGACGGTCTGGACGATGGGCATTTCCACCTGATACCGCTCGGCCAGTTCCAGCGCAGCGGGCAGGGCGTTCATGCCCTCGACCACCATGCCGACTTCCTTGACGGCATTTTCCGGGGTCTCGCCCTTGCCGATGAGGATACCGGCGCGGTTGTTGCGGCTGTGCATACTGGTGGCGGTCACGATGAGGTCGCCGATACCGGCCAGACCTGCGAAAGTGTGGACATTGCAGCCCATCGCCACGCCCAGACGGGCGATCTCGGCGATGCCGCGGGTGATGAGGGCGGCACGGGCGTTATCGCCGTAGCCGAGGCCGGTGGAGATGCCGACGCCCAGCGCGATGACGTTCTTCATGGCGCCGCTCAGCTCTACACCCTTGATGTCCTCGTTGGTGTAGACGCGCATGACATTGTTGGTGAAGACCTCCTGCACATAGGCAGCGGCCTCCATATCCTTGCTGGCCGACACGATGGTGGTGGGCAGGTCGATGGCCACTTCCTCGGCGTGGGTGGGGCCGGACAGGGCCACAAGACGCACGCCCTTCGGGCCGCCTTCCTTGCCCAGCTCATCGGCCAGGATTTCGGTCATGGTGTACAGGGTGTCGGGCTCGATGCCCTTTGCCACGTCCACGATGATCTGGCCGTCGGCCACATAGGGCCGGGCCTTTGCCGCCGTGGAGCGGACGAACACCGACGGCACTGCGAACAGCAGGATGTCCTTGTCTTTGCAGACTTCCTTGATGCTCTTGGTGAACCGCAGCTCATCGGGGATCTTCATCTGCGGCAGATTGGGGTGCTTGCGGGTGGTGGAAAGGCTGTCGATCTCCTTCTCGATGGCCGACCACACCAGCACATCATTCCCGCTCACAGTCAGCATCCGTGCAAGGGCCATGCCCCAGGTGCCAGCGCCCAGAATACCAATACGTTTCATCACGTTTGTCCTCCGTATCCGCCGCGCTCCCGTCTGGCGGGGCGTGCGGCCTGTTTGTACCTTTACAGGTCTATACAGTTCTATTGTACCCGAAAGCTTCTGCCTCGTCAACTACTCTGCCGTTCTGCACAAAGTTAGCACCTGTTTTTCATCCATTTCGTCTATACCATGCAATTTTTCGAAACCATTTGCGTTCATTTCCAAATCATGTTATAGTATTCTGGTAGGTTTTGTAGGATTTTCATTTTTTCCTCTTGACTTTGACCCTGCTTTAAGGTATATAATGTGTCCACCTACTTGCCCTGTCTGTTTATTCAAATTTTAAAAAAGGAGTATCCATGCTGGAAACACTCTTATCCAACCGCACCGTCAGCGTGCTCTGGGAGGCTCTTCCCCGCATCCTCTCGGCGGGCCTCACCATGACCATCCCCCTCACCCTCGTCTCGTTCACCTTGGCGATGGTGCTGGCGGTGGCTGTGGCGCTGGTGCAGTACGCCAAAGTGCCGGTGCTGAGCCAGCTGGCCCGGTTCTACATCTGGGTCATCCGCGGCACGCCGCTGCTGGTGCAGCTTTTCATCATTTTTTACGGCCTGCCCAGCGTGGGCATCATGCTGGACGCTTTCCCGGCGGCAGTCATCGCCTTCGCCTTCAACGAGGGTGCATACTGCGCTGAGACCATGCGCGGCGCACTCGAGAGCGTGCCGCAGGGCCAGCTGGAAGCCGGCTACTGCGTCGGCATGAGCTGGTGGCAGATCATGCGCCGTATCGTGCTGCCGCAGGCCCTGCGCACCGCCGTGCCTGCCCTCTCCAACTCCCTCATCGGCATGATAAAGGACACCTCTCTGGCCTCCAACATCACGGTAGCGGAGCTGTTCATGGCTGGCCAGCGCGTCGCCGCCCGCACCTACATCTTCCTGCCCGTCTACTGTGAGGTGGCCGTGGTGTATCTGCTGTTCTGTACCGTCATCACCAAGCTGCAAGGGCTGCTGGAGCGCCAGCTCAACGCCCACGGCTTCCAGTAAGAAAGGAGTGTGGCTGTTATGGCAATGTTAGAGATACGCGGCGTCCACAAATCCTTCCATACTTACGCAAAGCCCGGCGTCCATCCCGGCATCTTTGGCCGCGCCCCCAAGCCGACCAGCAGTCTGGACGTACTGCGCGGCGTCGATTTGACGGTGGAAAAGGGCGACGTCGTGGCCATCCTTGGCCCTTCCGGCTCAGGCAAGACCACCCTGCTGCGATGTCTCAACTTCCTCGAGACGGCGGACGCAGGCAAGCTCACCTTCGACGGCGAGACATTCGACCTCGCCCACGCCGATCGCGCCAGCATCGCACGGCTGCGCCGCAAGACGGCTTTCGTCTTCCAGAACTACAACCTCTTCCGCAACAAAACGGCCCTGCAGAACGTCACCGAGGGCCTAATCGTCGCCCGGAAGATGCCCAAAGCGGAGGCCGATGCCGTCGGCATGAAGATGCTGGAAAAGGTCGGCCTTGCTGACCGTGCCGACTACTACCCCCGTCAGCTGTCGGGCGGTCAGCAGCAGCGCGTGGCCATCGCCCGCGCTCTTGCCTCCGGCCCGGAGATCATCTATTTCGACGAACCCACCAGCGCCCTCGACCCGGAATTGACCGGCGAGGTGCTGGCCGTCATGCGGCAGCTGGCACAGGAGGGCATGACCATGCTGGTCGTCACCCATGAGATGGGCTTTGCCCGCAACGTCTCGTCCCGCACCGTCTTCATGGAAAACGGTGTCGTGGTCGAGGAAGCCCCCTCGCAGGAGTTCTTCGCCCATCCCAAAGAGGCAAGGACCCGTGAGTTCCTTCAGAAAATTTCCCATACTGAATAAGAAAGGATCATCACCTATGAAACGCAGAACCTTTATTTCTCTCATGAGCGTCATGGCCGCTGCCGGTGTTCTCTCGCTGGCTGGCTGCTCTTCCAACACTTCTGCCTCCACTGCTTCCAGTACCGCTGCTTCTGCTTCCGCTGCTGCCGCCAACAAGCTGGAGACCATCCAGTCCAACGGCAAGCTGATCATCGCGCTGGAAGGCGCATGGCAGCCCTGGAGCTTCCACGATGAGAGCGACACCCTCGTGGGCTACGACGTCGAAGTCTCCCGCGCCATTGCCGAGAAGCTGGGCGTCGAGCCCGAGTACGTCGAGAGCGACTGGGACAGCCTGTTTGCCGGTCTGGATGCTGGCCGCTACGACCTCGTCTGCAACGGTGTCGAAGTCACCGAAGAGCGCGCCAAGACCTACGACTTCACCACTCCCTACGGCTACATCCACACCGCCCTCGCCGTCCGCAAGGATAACGAGGACATCAAGAGCTTCGAGGACCTCGCCGGCAAGACCACGGCCAACAGCCTCGCTTCCACCTACATGGAGCTGGCCGAGAGCTACGGCGCGACCGTGCAGGGCATCGACACGCTGGAAGAGACCATCCAGCTGCTGACTGCTGGCCGCATCGACGCCACCCTGAACGCCAACGTCTCCTTCTACGACTACCTGAACGTCCATCCGGACGCCGACTTCAAGCTGGTCGCCCAGACCGAAGATGCTTCTCACGTTGCGATTCCTATCGTCAAGAGCGAAGACTCTTCCTTCCTCGACGCCCTCAACAGCGCCATCGACGAGCTGCGCGCTGACGGTACCCTCAAGGAGCTGGGCGAGAAGTATTTCGGTCAGGATATTTCTTCCGAGAATTAACTTTTTGTTTGGCTGCTGTCTGAGCATCGGAAGTGCATCATGGTCTATCCCGTAGGCGAAACCGCAAAGAAACCGCAAAGCTTCTGGGAGTCGTCAAAAATATCCGGGAAGAAGATGTTCCCGAGCGCTTCCGTGCCGAACTGCGCGGTGTCCCGGAAAGCAAATAAGAATATTGACGAAGGGGGCAGGTGTCATGCAGCACCTGCCCCCTTTTTGTTATAAATATCTTCCGGTAATACTCTCCGGGTTTCCCTGGATTTCCTCCGGCGTGCCTGTTGCCACGACGCGGCCGCCGCTCTCGCCGCCGCCCGGCCCCATATCGATGACATAGTCCGCGTTGCGGATGACATCAAGGTCGTGTTCGATGACAACGACCGTTGCGCCGTTGTCCAGCAGGGCTTGGAACACCCGCAGCAGCACCTGCACGTCCAGCGGGTGGAGGCCGATGCTGGGCTCATCGAAAACGAACACCGAGTCGGTCTGGGTGCGGCCGATCTCGCTGGCCAGCTTGAGGCGCTGGGCCTCGCCGCCGGAGAGGCTGGGCGTCTCTTCGCCCAACGTCAGGTAGCCCAGACCCAGCTGCTGCAATGTCTGCAGGCGCTGGCTCACTGTCTTCATCCCGCCGCAGAACTCAAGGGCGGAGTTGACGTCCATATCCATCAGCTGCGGCAAAGAGGCTGTCTGCTCCGCCTCGTTGGTCAGCTTCACGCCGTAAGCCGCCCGCGCGTAGCGGGAACCCCGGCAGTCGGGGCAGACGATGTTCACATCCGGCAGGAACTGCACGTCCAGGCTCACCTCACCGGTGCCGTCGCAGCCGGGGCAGCGCAGACTGCCAGTATTGTAGGAAAAATCGCTAGCCTTGAAGCCCTTTTGCCTGGCGTCCGGAGATTTGGCATAGAGTTTCCGCAGCTCGTCGTGGACGCCCGCGTAGGTCGCCACGGTGGAGCGCACATTGATGCCGATGGGCGTCGCGTCGATGAGCTTGACGTGCGCGATGCCCTCGGCGCAAATCTCCCGGATATGTGCCGGGAGGGCGCTGCCGTTTATCTTTGCTTCCAGCGCCGGTACGAGGCTTTCCAGCACCATCGTCGTTTTGCCGGAGCCAGACACGCCCGTTACCACGGTGAGCCGCCCCTTGGGAATGCCCAGCTCCAAAGGCTTGACTGTGTGGATGCTGCCGGTGGAAAGATGGATAGCCCCCTCTGCGAACATTTCTCCTTCCCTGGCACACCGGCGCAATTTCGTCTCAGCTTTTCCGGAGAGGAACGGCCCGATCTGGGACTCCGGCTTTGCCTCCAAATCAGCTATCGTCCCTTCGGCAATGACATGTCCACCCTTGACTCCCGCTTCCGGCCCCATCTCGATCACCCAGTCGGCCTCTTTCAGGATTTGGGTGTCGTGGTCCACCAGAATGACCGAGTTGCCGTCGGCCACGAGGTCGTGCATCACGCCGGTCAGGCCCACGATGTTCGACGGATGCAGGCCGATGGACGGCTCATCCAGCACATAGAGCACGCCGGTGGTGCGGTTGCGGACGGCCCGGGCCAGCTGCATCCGCTGGCGCTCACCGGTGGAAAGGGTCGAGGCCGAGCGGTCAAGCGTCAGATAACCCAGACCCAAGTCCATCAGCCGCTTGGCGGTACTTTCGAATGCCTCGCAGATGCTCTCCGCCATCGGGCGCATCTCTTCCGGCAGGCTGCCCGGCACGCCCTTCACCCACTCCACGAGGGCTTCCAGCGTCATCTGGCAGGCTTCGTCCAGCGAGATGCCCCGCAGCTTCGGCGCACGCGCCGCCGCTGAGAGCCGTGAGCCGTGACACTCGGGGCAGACATCTTCCCGCAGGAACTTTTCCACCCGCTTCATGCCCTTGTCATCCTTGACCTTTGCAAGAGCATTTTCTACAGTGTAGACGGCATTGTAATAGGTAAAGTCCAGCTCGCCGGCCTGATTCGAGTTCTTGGCGTGGTAGAAGATATGCTTTTTCTCTGCTGGACCGTGGTAGACGATGTCCTTTTCCTGTTCGGTCAGGTCGCGGAACGGCACATCCGTCCTCACGCCCATCTCCCGGCAGACGTCTGTCATCAGCGACCACATCAGGCTGTTCCACGGGGCCACTGCGCCGCCGTCGATGGTCAGCGAGTCGTCCGGCACCAGCGACGCCATGTCCACCGTCCGGACGCTGCCTGTGCCGCCGCACTTCTGGCAGGCCCCTTGAGAGTTGAAAGCCAGCTCCTCCGCCGACGGCGCATAGAAATGCGCACCGCACTCCGGGCAGACCAGCTCCTTGCCCGCCGCAACAGCCAGCGTCGGCGGGATGTAATGCCCGTTCGGGCAGCGGTGGCTTGCGAGGCGGGAGTACATGAGCCGCAGGCTGTTCAAAAGCTCCGTGCCGGTGCCGAAGGTGCTGCGGATGCCCGGTACGCCCGGCCTCTGGTGCAGCGCCAGCGCCGCCGGAACATACAGCACCTCTTCCACCGAGGCTTTCGAAGCCTGGGTCATCCGGCGGCGGGTGTAAGTGGACAGCGCCTCCAGATACCGGCGGGAGCCTTCGGCATACAGCACCCCCAGCGCCAGCGAGGATTTGCCCGAGCCCGACACGCCCGCAATGCCCACGATCTTGTTCAGCGGGATGTCCACGTCGATGTTTTTCAGGTTGTGTACCTTTGCCCCGCGCACGAGCATTTTGTCTATCATTCTGTTTTTCCTTCCCTTTGGCCTTTTTGCGCCAGATGAATTCGATGTTCTCTGTTTTAGTATAGCGTATCCTGATGTGTATTTCCACAATGGTCACCAATAAAATGCTATTTGCACTGGCAGACACAGAAGAGTATACTATAATCAGTAAGGATCTCAAGTTCCTGTACACATGTATCTGACGAGATAAAAGGAGAACGAACATGGCAGTATTTCCAAAAGAATTTGTATGGGGCGCTGCGACTGCAGCCTATCAAATCGAGGGCGGTGCCGTCGAGGATGGAAAAGGCCGGAGCATCTGGGATGTTTTCTCCCACACACCGGGCCGCACCTATCGGGGCGAGACCGGTGATACCGCCTGCGACAGCTATCACCGCTGGCGGGAAGACATCGAACTGCTGAAGTCGATGCACCTGAAAGCCTATCGCTTCTCTGTGGCGTGGACGCGCATCGCCCCCACCGGCGGCACGGACTGGAACGAAAAAGGCTTTGCCTATTACGATGGTCTTGTGAATACTTTGCTGGAAGCGGGCATCGAGCCGTATATTACGCTGTATCACTGGGATTTGCCGCAGGCGCTGGAAGAAAAGGGCGGCTGGCAGAATGAGGACACCGCCCGGGCGTTTGCAGTCTACACGGCAAAAATGGCAGAACATTTCAAAGGCAGGGTCCACCAGTGGTTCACCTTCAATGAGCCTGCCTGTATCGTGAAAATGGGCTATGGGACAGGTGAGCATGCGCCGGGGCTGAAACTCCCGCTGGAAGGGCAGTTCACCTGCTGGCAGAATATCATCTATGCGCACTGCCTTGCCGCGCAGGAGCTCCGCCATACGGACGCCGAAAACAGAGTGGGCTTCGTCTCCACAGGCCGCATCTGCTACCCCGTATCTGAGGCAAAAGCAGATGTGGACGCCGCCCGGGCTCTGACCTTTGCCTGCCCGGACGAGGACTGGGCCTTTACCCACACGATGTCGCTCGACCCTCTGTGCCTTGGCCGCTGGCCCGGACCGGACCTCTGTGGGCCGCAGCTTTCCGCCTGCATCGGTGCTGTGCCGCAATACATCAACGACGCCCTGTCTCTGGGCAGACCGGATATGCTCGGGTTGAACATCTACAATGCCGCGCCTGTACAGATGGGAACGAATGGCCCCTGTTATGTGGAGCGCCCTGCGGGATACGCTCACACAGCCATGAACTGGCCGGTAGAGCCGGAAAGCCTGAACTGGGGTCCCCGTTACATCCAGGAGCGGTATGGACTGCCCATGTTCATCGCGGAGAACGGCTTATCCTGCACCGACAAAATCTATCGGGACGGCAAGGTGCATGACGTGGAGCGAATTGATTTTCTGGCGCGCTATCTGGAAAAACTCTCCGAGGGCATTCAGGCCGGTGCCGACGTGCGAGGGTACTTCCATTGGAGCCTGTTGGACAACTACGAGTGGCACAGCGGATACAGAGAGCGTTTTGGTCTGGTGTACGTCGATTACGCTTCCGGGCGGCGCATCCCGAAAGACAGTGCCTTCTGGTATGGCGAAGTCGCGGCGACCAATGGCGGGTCCATCTGACCTGTAAAATAAAAGGGCGGCAGTTTCTCCAATACAGAACGAATATTGCAGCCATATCCAAGATACGTCTTACCCATCCTGCAAATTCTTTTATAATAGCACTGCTGCCTGAAAGCGCTGCAACAAATTCCCATATCAAAAGGGAAGCTTTCCGGTATGGGACAACGACAAATCATTTTATTGGGATGCGAAAGAGACGCCATCCGCCTGCTTCGGCGCTGCCGGATGGCCCGGCTCCGCTTTTGTCAGCATCTGCTGGAACTTCCGGGCCGCCGTGTTCAGCGGGCGGTGATGGTCGTAGACGAGGCAGATAGAGCGGGAGGGAATGATCTCCTGCAGATGCAACTCGACAAGCTCGCCGCGGGCCAGAAGCTCTTTCGTCATCGGTTCCGGCACGAAGGCAAGGCCCAGCTCACTTTTCACCAGCGTGAGCATCTGGTCGGTGGTGGCGGCCTCGGTGTCGGGCCGGAGCACGGCGTCGTGGTCGAGGAAGAACTGCCGGTAGAAGCTCCGGGTCATGCTCTCATCGCTGAGAGAGATGAGCGGATAGCAGCTCAGTTCTTTCAGCGTCAGGCGCTGGCTGGCCAGTGCAGTGAAGGTCTTTCCACCTACCAGCACTTCATAAAACGGTCTCAGTTCCACCATCTTCAGGCCCTGTTCTACTTCCGCCGGGGTGGAGATGATGGCAAAATCCACTTCTCCGTTCTTCACAGCCTGCACCGCCTGGGGCGTAGAGTGGTTCGAGATGCGCAGCCGGATGCCGGGATACTCGATGTGGAACGTCCGCAGCTTCTCGGCCAGATAGATGTTCAGCGCCGTCTCCGTCGCGCTGATGCTGATGGAGCCATGCTCGAGGGTGGCGCTGGCGCTCAGCTCTTCCTCCGCGTCCTGTATCTGCACCGCCGCCGAGGCGATGCGGGAGTAGAGCATCTCGCCCTCCGGCGTCAGGGTGACGCCCCGGTTGGAGCGGGTAAAGAGCACACAGTTCAGCTGGCTTTCCAGCCGGTTCATCGAGTGGGTGATGTTGGGCTGGTTGTTGCCCAGCACCCGCGCCGCTTTCGTAAAGTTCTGATACTTCGCCACATAATAGAAAATTTTGTAGTATTCCCAATCGACGTACATGGGAGCCTCCCCTCTTTCATACCAGAATCACATTTTTATTTCTCCCCCACCAGCGCCACGGCAACATCATTGACATTCGTGCCAGTAGCGCCGGTCATGATAAGGCCGTCCACAGCTTTCAGTGCATGGTAGGCGTCGTTGTTTTGCAGGGTATCGAACACATTCCAGCCCTTGGCGGTCAGTGCGGAGAGGGTGTCACCATCCACATAGCCGCCGGCAGCATCCGTGGGGCCGTCGGTGCCGTCACTGCCCACCGAGAACACTGCTGCATCCAGCCCGGCCAGCGCCGGAACCGCTGCAAGGGCAAGCTCCTGATTCCGTCCGCCGAGACCCCTGCCGGTCAGGTGGACGACCGTCTCGCCGCCTGCGATGTAGGCCAGCTTTTTTCCCTGCCCCGCGTGGGTCCGGACGATGGAGCCAAGGAAGCTGCCCGCCTCCCGGGCTTCACAGCAGAGCTGGTCGGTCAGCAGGACGGGCTCATAGCCAAGCTCCCGGCAGGCGGCAGCGGCAGCGGTGCAAAGCTCCCGCACACTGCCAGTGATCTGGGTCGTCACATTGTCCAGCATCTTGGGCGTTTCCTGCGCCAGAAGAACTTTTGCCTGTTCCGAGAGCTTCAGGTGATACTTCTCCGCAATGGCAAGCGCCTGTGCGCAAGTAGAGGTGTCCGGCACCGCCGGGCCGCTGGCTATCATATCCAGCGGGTCGCCCAGAATATCGCTCAGCACGATGCTGAATACCTGAGCCGGGGCGCATGCCTGCGCGAACCGCCCGCCCTTGACGCCCGAAAGCCGTTTGCGGATGGTGTTCATCTCCACGATGTCAGCGCCACTGGCAAGGAGCTGGCCGGTGATGTCCTGCAATTCTGTGCCGGAGAGCAGCGGTTTTTCAAACAATGCACTCCCTCCGCCGGAGAGCAGAAACAGCACGGTATCCTCCGCCGCCAGGCCGCGCACCAGCTCCAATGCCTTCTCGGTGGCCGCAAAACTGTTCTCGTCCGGCACCGGATGGCCTGCTTCATAACAATTTACTCCCAGAATTTCGCCCCTGACGTGCTTGTATTTGGTCACGACCACGCCGCCGTCCACACGGCCCAGCGCTTCCACCGCCGCGTGTGCCATCTGCCATGCGGCCTTACCCGCTGCGACCAGCAGCACCCTGCCGCCCTTGGGCGCAAAGGCTTTCAATGCGCGGCGGACAGCTTCGTCCGGCAGGACAGCGTTCAGGCTGGATGCGATGATGGCATCGGCATCCTTTCGCAGCGTCAGATTCATGAAACAGACCTCCTTGTGGGGTATGATTTACAACAGACCAGCTTCGGTCATGGTTTTTACAAAGCCCCGCCTGGCCGGGCCTCCGGAATCATTATACAGCAAGACCGACGTTTCGGGAATACTTTCGGCAATGGTTTTGAAATTGCTGTACAGCTCGACATCACGGACTGTACCTTCCTTAGTTGGGTCTTGTATCTGATTTTTATACTCGCTCTCTACGAAATACAAAAATCTTGTTTACAAACATCCCCCATGCAGCCGCCGGATCACCTTAAATGCGATCTCATGTTCTGTTGTCAGCGGTTTTTTCAAAGCGAAGAAAACAACACCGCTGGTCGGACAGGTGATCTCTGCCTCCACCTCTGCAGTAAACGGGTCAAGGATCACGCCCGTTTTCTGACCATACTCCACTTCCTGTCCCGGCTCCACGAAGCGGCGGAAGATCCCGCCCGCCGGGGTGAGTACATTTGCCATCTCGTTTTCCTGCACGACGGTGGACAGATACCCGCTGTGGCAGTGGTATCGCAGTAAACCGACCCGGCTGAGATACCGCAGCACGGCAGCAACGGCTTCCTGTGCGCTCTGCTCGTCAACTTCGTCCGTTTCCTTGGTATAAATGCTGAACGCATTGGTCTCCCAGATCTGCCAATTATAGTTCAGCGTCGTCGTATCAATGGGGGCCGGTTTACGCATGACCACATAAGGCAGGCCGAACAGATTGCCCAGGCTGGCCGTCTGATAGCCGGTGTTCATAATGCGAATGTGCGGAACAAAGTCACCGAGCAGATAGAAGGACGCAAAATGGATATGCCCACACGCAGGACAAGCCCCGGTTGGAGCTGACCGAGAAGATCGAAGCGAACTTCTATTCCCAAGACCTGACCCCGGCAGCACCCCAGCCCCGGCAAAATGAAAAGCCGGCGGCAACAAAAATCTCCGGCAAGGAGATCCTTGAAGCCATCCGGCTGATGGACGCAGACGAACGCAGAGAATTGACGAGAGCCTTGTTCGCCTAAAATTTCTTCTTTTTATGCAAAGGAAAGCAGGCTGTGCAAACCTTGCGCAGAAAAGCCCCCGATTCGGGCAAATGTGCAAACGGTGTCAGAAAGTGTGCAGCCGCTTTTCTACATAAAGAAAGAGCGTAAAATCTTACGACTTGACGTTCAATATCTGGTGCACCTCGCGCACTCATATCCGAACTTTTCTCCGCTTTTACGGCTTCCCCGAAAGCGACCGTTTCTGTGCCTTCCTTATAGTTAAAGGTAATGAGGACCTTATCATCGTAGAGATAGATGGCATTGATGAAGGTATCCACCAGTGCCTGCCGCTGCTCCGGCTGGGTCATATCCAACTTGCGGAAGCGAAGCAGCCAAAAGCGGACGAACTCCTCTTTCATCTTTGGCTTAGCCAGCCGTTCCTCTGCAATGCGGGCTTGCAGTTCTTTTCGCTGATTTTCCAGAGCTTCCAGCCGTTCCTTGGTAGAGCTGGTCAGAATGCCCATCTGGATGGCATTCAGCATATTGGTGATGCCGACTTCCGTTTCCTTCAACTGCTTTTCGTAGATGGGCAAATCCGTGCTTTCCTGGTTTTGCAGTTCCATCACTTTGGCGATGATGGCATTCATGGAAGCGTCATCTTCCACCAGCTTCATGGTTTCGTTGACCACTAGATCTTCCAGCCACTGTTTCCGCACGGCCTTTTTATCGCAGGTCTTTTTCTTCT
>OLQD01000577.1_pt1 | contig 34648 bp, 38 predicted proteins | sample 1672841 | NCBI WGS metagenome assembly OLQD01 (sample SAMEA3136729, study PRJEB25190) | human gut metagenome | biome: human gut; feature: human-associated habitat; material: faeces | place: Austria | collected 2013 | reverse complement strand
AGAATATAGCATATAATAAACTTTGACCGATGCGAAGCCCGCCAGCTTCGCATCGATCAAAGACATTCGTCTGCTTTGAAATATACCGCAATTCCGCGCAAATATTAAAAGCGCCCGTCAGCAGCCGTGATATGCCCCCTATTCCGCTTGCAGTTTTTCACTGTTCGCTTTATAGGGAGCATATCAGTGACGCTGGATAACTGGCTGATGGAAACATCAACGGAGTCAAGATAGTGCATTTGGCGGATTTATTGAGCAGCTGACCGCACAAGGCGGAGAGGATGGTCAAAGCATATTTCTTGGCATTACTAAAAAATTATATTTATGACACTACAATTGATGCTTTACTTCCACTTTGTTATGATTATATACGCATTTTCGTCTAACAAATTCCGACGTTGGCGAAGGGGACTACCGCCTTTGTTAGCGTATCTAACACTTGTCTAACAGCACGGTTGGAAAGTGCGGTTTTTTACGTTCCTTTGCCCACCATCGAAAACGTAGAAATCTGCTGGAAACGCAGGAAAATCGGGCATTACAGGGCAGTGCAGTTCTCTGAAAGGGAAGCGGTGAGCATCTCTCCTAAGCAGTAGGTCGTGGGTTCGATTTCCACCGGGCTCATTTCCATATAAACAATTCTTTCTGGTTGATGCTCTCGCGTGTGTGTTGGCAAACGCGCAAAGAACATCGGCTGGAAAGAATTTTTTGCTTTCTATTGGAAATCGACGTTTTGCTCCACTGCTGGCGCTGTTGGCAGCTTTCCGACATTTCGCCTTTTTTGCCAACACCGCTGTTCTGGCAAACGGGCGATTTGCCTAACATTAGCGTACGCACCGTGCCAGCAATTTTCTACGCTCCACATTTTTATACATTATTCAGCGCGATTTCACGTTTTTGGGGCGGCCAAATCAACAATATTCTTGAGTAAATATACTGCTTTTCGCAGCACTTAGCGTGACAATCATCCTCGCTCATCGTTGTGCTGTGGTGGATGACGTTAGACAGAAAGACGACTGCGTGTTGGGACGCAAACCGCCTGCCGCTTTTGATGGCAGCAAAAAACGCTGCGGGAGATTTCCGCAGAGCTTTCGAGTATATTGGCGTATGCGCGATTATCCCAGCGTCTTGGCGAGCATTTTCAGCATAGCGACCATATCCGGATTGCTGAAAATTTTGAGCAGCACTTCTGAATTAAGCCCCGCCTGCTGCACTTGCTCTTCCACGGCTTTATCCTGCGCTTCCGGCACGATTTTCACGCCCTTTCCGCCATAAAACGCCTGCTCAAACAACTGTGCATTGTTTCTGCGGCTTTCGTCCAGAATGAGCGAATACTGATCCGTTACCATTGTCGCCTGCGCATGACCGGAATCCCCCTGCACCGCCTTAATATCGCCGCCATTCAGCTTGAGTTTGCGGTTCTGCTATGCGGTCAGAAACTACTTGCGCCCTGCGTCGCTAATATGATACTGTACGGTATTTATACTATTTCCAAATTCACCTGCGCCATCTGCTCGCGCCTTTTCCGCGCTTGCGTCCGCTCATTCCACTTAGCGTAGCGCTGCTACGCTGCGTTTCATTCGCGTTAGCCAGCGCGAAAAATTCGCTTCGCATCTTGGCGCATTCTCATTTGGAAATAGTATTACGTTAGCGTAAAAGAGAAATTTGCTTTACATCCGAGCGTATTTCAGTGCAAATGCAAAAGAAAAATATACGTTATTTTTGAAAATCGCGTAAAAAACGGCGAAGAAATTGCCAGTTATAATGGAGGGGAAAGCTGTCTTGCAGCAAAATAATAATTCCCCGCGGAGGAAAAAGATGAGCTTTACAATGAAAGATGCTTACAGCGTTATGCTGAGGGAGTACCCGGATGTAATGAACATCGAGCAGATGAGCCAAGCATTGGGGGTAAGCACCAAAACGGGTTACGGTCTGCTGAAAAATGGCAAAGTTGCCTGCTTGAAGGTAGGACGCGCTTATCGGATTCCCAAGGTGCATCTGCTGGATTACATGAAGGTTATGGAGCAGGAGAAGTCAGGGAAAACTAACGGATGATAGCGGCGCAGCGACAAAAAGATGAGGGAGGGACAAGATTGTGGTTGCAGGACATTTGCAGGAAAAGAAAGGGTACTACTATGCGGTGCTCAGTTACAAGGATGCTGATAAGCGACGCAGGACAAAGTGGATTGCCAGCGGTCTGCCTGTGAAAGGCAATAAGAAGAAAGCGGAAGGATTTCTTCAGGAACAGCGGCGCAGCTTTGAGATTCCGCTGGCAGATCAGCCTATTGCCAAAGATGGGCAGGAACTTTTTGCAGATTATCTTCAGCGATGGCTGCAAGTCGCCAAGACAACGGTTGCACCGACCACCTATGGTTCTTACGGCGGGCTGCTTCGGAATCCGATTGACCCGTGGTTCCGGAAGAAGCGAATTACGCTGCAAGGGCTGACCGCTTCCGATCTGCAGGCGTTTTATATGGAGCAGGGGAAGCGCGTGAAGCCGAACACAGTCATTCATTACCATGCTGTGATTCATCGAGCGCTCAAATATGCTGTCAAGACAGATTTGATTTCTGTAAATCCGGCGGATAAGGTAGATCGCCCGCGCAAAAATGGTTATCAGGCGAATTTCTATTCGGAAAGTGAAATTGCGGCGCTGTTTGCGGCAATTTCGGACACGCTGATTGAAGTTCCGGTGAAGCTGGCGGCCTTCTATGGTCTGCGCCGCAGCGAGGTGATGGGCTTGCGCTGGGATGCCGTTGACTTTGTGCATAACACCATTTGCATTCGGCACACAGTGACTGGATGCACGATTGACGGGCAGTACCAGATTATCGCGGCCGATACGACCAAGACTCGCTCCAGCCGCCGCACCCTGCCGCTTGTGCCTACTGTGCGAGAAATGCTTCTCCAATTGAAGGAACAGCAGGAACAGAACCGAAAAATCTGCGGTCAATCTTACAGCCGGGAGTTTGCAGATTACATTTGCGTCAATAAACTGGGGGAACGGATTCGACCAGCATATCTTTCCAGCTGCTTCAGCAAAGCGCTGGAGCAAAACCACTTGCGGCATATCCGCTTTCACGACCTGCGCCACAGCTGCGCAACGCTGCTGCTGGCGCATGGTGTGCCGCTCAAACAAATTCAGGAGTGGCTGGGGCACAGCGATTTCAGCACGACGGCCAACATCTATGCGCACCTTGATGCGGCTTCCAAGCAGAAGTCTGCCGAAACGATGGAAGAATTTTTGAAATTGGTGTGAGAGAACAAGAAAAAATCTCGACAGACTTGCATCAGGCTCGAAACGGTGCTACGATGTACTTGTCCAACACCAGCGGGTGTTCATGCGGCACGAAAAAGGAGGTTGCTATGGTCGCAGGACATTTGCAAGAAAAGAACGGCTATTTCTATGCCGTTCTCAGTTATAAGGATGCACAGGGCAAGCGGAAAACCAAGTGGATTCCCACAGGCTATCTAATCCGTGGAAACAAGAAGAAGGCGGAAGCGTTCCTGATGGAGCAGCGCCAAACCTTCCAGCTTCCGGCGGAAGATACGGAGGCAGTGGAGAAGGGCGAACTGTTTGCGGATTATCTGGAACGCTGGCTGAAAATCGCGAAGAGTACGATAGCGATTACGACGTACAGCTCTTACGACGGGATGATGAAAAGCACCATCGTTCCGTGGTTCCGCAAAACAGGCGTGACCATCACGGAATTGACAGCCCAAGACATTCAGGACTTCTACACAGCACAGCTGGCGCGGGTAAAGTCCAACACGGTGATTCACTATCATGCCCTCATTCATCGGGCGCTGAAATATGCGGTAAAGACAGACCAGCTTTCCGTGAATCCAGCGGATAAGGTAGATCGCCCGCGCAAGAACGGCTTCCAGCCTGCCTTCTATGACAAGGATGAAATCAACCAGCTTCTCGCCTGCGTAAAGGGGACGCTGATTGAAACGCCGGTCATGCTGGCGGCATTCTACGGTTTGCGGCGCAGCGAAGCCGTTGGGCTGCGCTGGAATGCCATCGACTTCCAGCAGAACACCATCACGATTCAGCACACGGTGATTGCGTGCAGGCTGAACGGAAAGTACGAGGTCATCGCCCGCGATACCACGAAAACGAAGTCAAGCCGCCGGACGCTGCCGCTTGCAGCGCCAATCCGGAAGTATCTGCTTGATTTGCAGGTTCGGCAGGCGGAGAACCGCAGACTTTGCGGCAACTGCTATTGCAAGGATTATGAAGGCTATATCTGCATCAATGAGATGGGGTATCTGCTGAATCCGAACAGGGTATCAGCGATGTTTGAGCTGACGCTTCAGCAAAACCATCTGCGGCATATTCGCTTTCATGACCTGCGGCACAGCAGCGCGAGCTTGCTGCTTGCGAACCATGTGCCGCTCAAACAGATTCAGGAGTGGCTGGGGCACAGCGATTTCAGCACGACGGCGAACATCTACGCACACCTTGATGTGGCTTCCAAACAGAACACAGCAGAAGCAATGCTGCATGGACTGGGATTGGAAGAAGAATGAGGCTGCTTCCAAACGAACATGCACCGAGGCGTGAGCAGACGAAAATAGGATGAGATTCGAGCCCAATAAAAAATTCGGCTAAACAACACACTTGTCATTTAGCCGAATGTGGCGGAGACGGTGGGATTCGAACCCACGGACCCTTGCGGATCAACTGATTTCGAGTCAGTCCCGTTATGACCGCTTCGATACGTCTCCATAAATATCTTCACTGCGAATCTCCGGAGATTGGAGAGAACAGCAGGAGAGAACAAAGTATTTAGTTCGAGCCCCAAGAGCCCTGCAAGCCTTGAAAATCAAGGGATTGCCATTGGAAGCCTTCCAGCATGGATTCACGATTTCGAGTCAGTCCCGTTATGACCGCTTCGATACGTCTCCACACGCTGTCCATAGAACAGCTTGTTCAGTATAGCACAATTTCTCGCATTTGGCAAGCGCTTTTTTCGGAATCTGCAAAAATCCGCGCAAAAAGCGGAAATCCGGCGCGGATACCGCACAATTTGAGCATACCGCGCCGGAATCAGCTTTATTTTTCGTACTTGAAGAAGCCTTCGCCGCTGCTCTGTCCGAGTTTGCCCGCGTCAATGTACTCCTTCAGCATTTTGTCCATGCCCTTGAAGTTATACGGCGCGAGGAATGACGGAATCTTCAGGTACATTTTGACGATGTTGTGTGCCGTCGTCAGCCCGACGGTGTCCAGAATGTGGAATGGTCCCTTCGGCGCGCCTGTGCCCAGCGTCCATGCCTTGTCGATGCTCTCCGGGTCGGAAATGCCGTTGACGTACAAGTCCATCGCCGAGAACAGCAGCGGCACAAGCATCGAGTTGAGCAGATAACCGGATTTTTCCTTGCGGACGGGCAGCGCAATCATGCGGATGTCGTTGGCAAACTGCATTACCGTGTCGAAAACCTTCGGGTCGGTCTTGCTCTGCGCCATAATTTCCGCAATGTTGTTCTTCCAAATGGAGTTCGCGAAGTGCAGCGACAGGTACTCGTCGGGTCGCCCGGTGTACTTGGCGAATTTCGACGGCAGCAGGGTGGAGGAGTTTGTCACCAGCACCGTCTTTGCGGGCATCAGCGGCGCGAGCTTCTGGTAGAAGCTGATTTTATCCTCCACGTTTTCCGCCATTGACTCGATGACGAGGTCAGCGTCTGCAACCGCTTTCGCCATATCGAGTTCGAGGTGAGTGTTCTTGTACGCCGCCTCCACCTTCTCAAGGCATTTTTTCGGGTCGAAGCCGTCGAAATCCGCGATGCCGTTCGCCCAATTTGCGGGCGTTTGACCGTCAGGCGTTGCCATCAGGTTGATGGTGTCGATGTACACCTGATGCAGGTGGTCAAGTTTGGGCTGTGTGCGCCCGATGCTGCCCTCACTGCGCAGCCAGATGGTTACGTCGAACCCGCAGTATGCGCTCTGGAAAGCGATTTGGCTGCCCAGCACACCGCCGCCCGCTACCACCACTTTACGAATCATCAAAAAATCTCCCTTCTCGTGAACCGTGCGCACTTGGCGCAAATGGTTTCTTTCTGACAGAATTTTATCATACTCGGATACGTTTGACAAGTAGTTTGATAAAATTTTGCCGATGGGAGGGGGATTTTGCCGTGCGCACCCCAAGTGGTGGATATGCCCAAAGTAGGTTAGTTCAGCAGCACAAAAAGTTAGCGAGGACGATCCCGAAGCAGCGCCCGCAGGCGCGTTCCACTTTCAACAATGAAAACCAAGAAACATGGGAGTGCACACCGAAGGGGTCGAGGGGGCGATCGGAAAGCCCCCTCGTCGCCTCCGCAGAGGCGAAATCCCTGCGTATCGCAATGTGCTAACATAATAGGAAAGAACTGCTACTCGGTCGCGCCAATGGGCGCGACAATGTTGAGGTGATGGAAAGAGCAAGCTGGGGGGCGCATCTGCGGATGCGCAAAGTTACTGGCAGGGACGCTTCGTTGCCTGCACTTTGTTGACTTCTCTTTTTGAGTAGGCTTGACGAGCAACAGTTGTGGCGCTGCCCCAAACCCCACAAGGGAGCTCCGCCCCTTGACCCCGCAAGGGGCAGGTGAAAAGGGACGAAGTCCTCCCCTTGACCCCTTTCGCGCGATTGAGTTGAGCGCTTCGTCATGCTTTTTCTGCGTGTTACTTTTTTTCTTGTGCCTCAGCCCATTTTCTGACCGCTTTCGCCGCCGCCTGATTCATCCCCGGCACCTTCAGCAATTCCTCCTCCGTCGCCTCACGAATTGCCTTCATCGACCCCAGCTTCGTCAGCAGCGACTTCCGTCGCTTCGGTCCAATTCCGGGAATATCCTCCAATTGACTGTGAATGCTCGCTTTCCCGCGCAATCCGCGGTGGTGCGTAATGCAAAACCTATGCGCTTCGTCGCGGACGCGCTGAATCAGGTGCAGCTCCGGCGTGTGGTGGTCAAGGCAAATCGGGTCTTCGCGGTCGGGAAGGAAAATTTCCTCCTGCTTCTTCGCCAGCCCGAACATCGCGACGTCCGCGCCCATGTCCAGCAGCGCCTGCCGCGCGAAACGCAGCTGCTGCGGACCGCCGTCAATCAGCACAAGGTCGGGCAGGTCAGAAAATTTGCCGCCGATGGGGGATAGTCCCTGTTCTTCGCGTTCCGCCTTCTCCTGCAAGCCGTGCGCGAACCGCCGCCCCAGCACCTCGTTCAGGGAGGCAAAGTCGTTCGCGCCCTCGACCGTCTTGATGCGGAAGCGGCGGTATTCCTTTTTCGCGGGTTCGCCGTCGATGAACACCACCATGCTCGCGACGCTCAAAACGCCCTGCGTGTTGGAAATGTCGTAGCCCTCAATGCGCCGTGGGGCCTTGGGCAGCCCCAGCGCCTTGCCGAGCGCCGCCGCCGCGCCGACTGTTCGTTCTTCGCGGATGCTCGCGCGGACGTTCCGCTTCTCCAGCGCGTCATGGGCGTTTTTCGCCGCCAGCAGCACCAAATCGTGCTTCTCGCCGCGCCGGGGCGTGACCAGCGTCACCGCCGCACCCTTCTGCTGCCGCAGCCATTGCTCTAATTGGGCTTGCGCGCCGTCGGGCAGCTCCTGCACGAGGATGTTGCGCGGAATCAGGTTGCCCTCCTGATAATACTGCGTCAGGAACTCTGCCAGTACGTCGCCGGCGGGTTCGCTGCCCTCGCGGGGGAGGGCAAAGTGGTCGCCGCCGACCATGCGGCCGCCGCGGACGTAGACCAGCTGAATCATGGCGTCCAGCCCGTCCTGCGCAATGGCGAGGATGTCCTGCTCGCTCCGGTCAGTCTGGATGGCGATTTGCCGTTCCATCAGCCCCTGCACGTCACGGATTTTGTCGCGGATGACGGCGGCGCGCTCGTACTGCATCTTTGCCGCGTAGTCCATCATTTCGCGGTTCAGCACGTCCAGTACCTGCTTGTAGTCGCCGCCGAGGAACGCCAGCACGCCGTCCATCATGTCCCAGTACTGCTCTTCGGTGCATTTTCCGGCGCACGGGGCGAGGCATTTGCCGATTTCGTAGTTGACGCACGGGCGGCAGGGTGTTTTCAGCGGCAGTTCCTTCCGGCACGTCCGCAGGGGGAACACGCCGCGAACTGCGTCGATGACCTGCCGAACCGCCGTCGCGCCGATGTATGGGCCGAAGTACTTCGCGCCGTCCTTCTCCATCCGCCGGGCGAGGGTCAGGCGTGGGAACGGCTCTTTCAGGTTGACGCGCAGGTACGGATAATGCTTATCGTCCTTGAGAAGGATGTTATAGTACGGTTTGTGCAGCTTGATGAGGTTGCATTCGAGGCACAGCGCTTCGAGGTTGCTGTCGCACAGGAGAATATCGAAGTCGTCGATGTGGGAAATCATGGCGGCGACTTTCGGCGTGTGCTCCGTGTCGCGGAAGTAGGAGCGGACGCGGTTTTTGAGGTTGACTGCCTTGCCGACGTAGATAATCGTGCCGTCTTTGTCCTTCATCAGGTAGCAGCCGGGGCTTTCGGGCAGCATCCTGATTTTCAGCTCCAGCTTTTCGCCCCAGTCGATTTTTGCCATAAAAAATTCCCCCTTAGATAACAAAAGCCGGAAGCCGGACAACCCGTCCGAACCTCCGGCAAGAAAATGCAAGAATCAACAAGTTAGTCGTTCGCCAGACCCCAGTCATCCAGCGTAGACGGAATCTGATGCCACAGCACGGCTTCCACCTTGCCCAGAATCATGTTCCGCGGCACAGCGCCGACGTGCGACGAGCGGCTGTCGTTGGAATTGTTGCGGTTGTCGCCCATCAGGAAATAATGTCCTTCCGGCACGATGTACGGGCCGTAGTCGCTGTACATCCGCGCGGACAGGAATTTCTCGGTGTACTTCACGCCGTTGACGTACAGGTATCCGCCGGAAATCTGAACCGTATCGCCCGGCAGACCCACCACGCGCTTGACAAAATTCGTGCTGCCGCGGTCAGGATAGCGGCACACCACGACATCGAAGCGCTCCGGCTCGCCGCCCAGCACAATCGGCTGATTGAAGAAGTACGACGTGCCGTAATGCAGCTTGCTCATCATCATGATTTCGCCGTTGTGCAGCGTCGGATACATGCTGTTGCCGTCCACCACCACGGGCGAACCCACGAACGCTTTCAGCAGGAGGACGAGCAGCAGTGCGCCGACAAGTGTCGCAATCCACTCCATGGCGTTCTGCTTTGCGGGCTTTTTCACCTTCGGGGTGACGACGTAGCCCTTTTTCATCATGCGCTGCTGCCATTTGGTGTAATACAGGGCGGATTCTTCCTTCTTTTCGGCAGACTCCGGCGCGTTTTCGGGGGAGGAAGGGGCGGATTCCGCCTGTTTGACCTGTTCGGGTTCAAGGTTGGACATGGGGGAAAACCTCGCTTTCATGATGCAAAGGAATGCTGCGCACAATAAACGAATGGGCGGAGCGATTCGCTGCACGTTTCACGTCAGGAAATTTCTGACTTATTCGGCAACCAACTGGTCAACGCATTTCATCAGAACTTCCTCAAGAAAATTCGCCAGAATAGGGGAAAATCCTGCCGAAACATCAAAAAGTTGCAGAAAGTTTACAAACCGTCAAGCGTCGCCGTTGAGCCAGAAGGCGGGCTTCACCAGCACGGTTTCGTGCTCTTGGTCAATGTCCATCACCATCAGCGACTTTTCGCCCATCACGCGCTTCTTCACGGGTTTTGCGGTGGACATCACGAACGTCATGCCGACGACATCGACATTGAACTCGCGCATCAGGTCGACCATGCCCTTCGCCGTGCCGCCGCCTTTGAGAAAGTCGTCCACAATCAGGCACTTCTGCCCCTCCTGCACCGCGCGGCGCGAAAGGCTCATCGTCTCGATATGGCCGGACGACCCGGAAACGTAGTTGATGTTGACCGCGCTGCCTTCGTAGACCTTGGAGGAACGGCGCGCAATCACCAGCGGCACGCCCAGCGCGTTTGCAGTGGCGAAGGCGACGGGGATGCCCTTCGTCTCCATCGTCAGCACAAAATCCGGCGCGGCGGCATAGTATTCCGTCGCCATGATTTCGCCCATGCGGGTGACGATTTCGGGCGTGGAGAGAATGTCGCTGTAATAGAGGAAGCCGCCGGGCAGAACACGTCCTTCTTCGCTCAGCTGCTGGCAGAGGTCGCCGATGAACTTGCGCGCTTCGGGACGGCGAACCTTCGTGCGATAGCGAACACCGCCCGCCGCGCCTGTGACCGTTTCCAGCTCGCCCAGCCCAAAGTGCGCCACAACGTCGCGCAGGATATCAATATCCTCGCTCATGGTCGATTTGGCAGACCCGAAGAGGTCGCAAAAATAGGAAAGCGTGAAGATGCGGTTCGGCTTGGCGGCAAGAATCTTCATCATAGCGCTCATGCGCTCGTTGCGGCGGATTTTGTCCACGGGGGTATCGCTCCTTTATTGGTGGTCGAATGCGAATCCCGGTGCACCTGAATCATCCGGGAATCGTATGGAAATGGTACGGTTTTTTCGGGCACACCGGAGCAAATCAGGCAAAATAAAAAATCCGGCGATGCCTGAATCGTATTATAGCACAAATCTACGAATGATGGAAGAGGGCAAAATAAAAAAAGTTCGGTTTTTGTGCAAATGCGCGCAATCATCCGTCGAAGGAGTATCACCATGGACAAAACAGGCAAAATTGCATGAGAAAAGGACAAAAATCAGCAGCTTTCCGTTGCAAAATGGCGAAAATCACCCGAAAGGCAGGAAAAAAATCCGTTCCCCCTTGCATTTTTGGCAGGGAAATAGTATACTTATATTCGGACAAAAAAGAAGGAGGTGGTTCACCTATGAAGTCCGTGAACATCAAGCTGAACCTGATGACCGATGGTGCCAAGTTCGTCCAGATCGTTGGCGCGTATCCGTATGACATGGATCTGCGCAGCGGCCGTCACGTTGTGGATGCTAAGTCCATTCTGGGCATCTTCTCCCTCGACTGGAGCAAGCCTGTGACGATGGAGATTTACTCCGACGATTGCGACGACCTGCTGGCCGAGATCAAGCCCTTCCTCGCGTAAGCGTCAGGGGTCATTCAGGACAATCAGCTGCGGAAAGGTCTGCAATGGGGCAAGTGCCGCCGGCGCGGACTTTCTGCCGACAAGCGCATCCCCTCAGCCTCTGGCGGAGGGGATGTTTTCGTAAATTCGCAGAATAAAAAGCGGGATGTACCCCAAGCGTGACGGCGCCCGAAAGGGTGGAGGGGGAGCGCGGAAAGCCCCTCCTCGTGTCCGCAGACGCGAAACCCTCTGCGTCAAAAGCGCAATATTATTATGGTAGAAAAAATCCGCAAGGGAAGGAGGAAGAAACCGCGTGCAGCGCAAAATTATCCCCGATGCCGAGAACCGGCTGCTCATCCTCTATGCCCTCAAAACCGTCGGCGCAATGACCGACCAGCAGCTGCTGATTGTCATGACCGACACCGATTTGATGAACTATATCACCCTCCAGCTGACGATTGCGGATTTGGAGAGCGAGGGCAAACTGCGCCGTCAGGGCGATACATCCGGCGGGACGCTCGAACTGACTGACGCGGGACGCTACCTGCTCAACAGCTTCGAGATGCACATTCCGGTCAGCCGTCGCGGGCTGATTGACAGCGGCGCGGCGCAGTGGCGCGAGCGGTTCGCAGCGGAACAGATGGCGGCGGTGGAGATTTTCGACCTCCCGAACGGCGAAAAGGGGCTGCACCTGCGCATCGTCGACCGCCGAAACGTCCTGCTGGACATCACTTTTGCACTGCCGACGGGCAAACGCATCAACTGCCTCCAGCAGCGCTGGCAGCAGTGCATGAATCAGGTCTACCTGCTCCTGCTGTCCACCTTGGGCAGCGGCCACACGCCGGAAAAGAAGCTGCCGGACGGGTGCAGCGTGCTGCAGGTGAGCGACTCGGAGTGGCTGACGACCGCCTGCGACAACCCGACGCAGCCGACCATTACGCTGATGGTGAGTCTGCCGACCGAGGAAACGGCGCATGAATGCGCAGCCGCTTTTCCGACCATGAGTGCTGTCGTTCGCGACGCGATTCTGGCGCTCCTGGACGGCGCACAGCTGCCGTAATGCCGCGCGCCGCACACTTTTCCCGAAAAAAAGTAAATTCCCTCTTGACAAAGCGGTGGAAACGTGGTATGCTAACAAAGCTGGTTCCATTATGGAGAGATGGCCGAGCGGTTGATGGCGCTGGTCTTGAAAACCAGTGATACCGAAAGGTACCGGGGGTTCGAATCCCTCTCTCTCCGCCAGTTTTCTTAACTGCATACGAGCTTGACATGGAGAAGTACCCAAGTGGCCGAAGGGGCTCCCCTGCTAAGGGAGTAGTGTGAGTAATCGCAGCCCGGGTTCAAATCCCGGCTTCTCCGCCAAAAACCCCGGAAACGTTGCGTTTCCGGGGTTTTTCGTATGCGGATTTTTATGCAGTGAAAAAGCCGTGAACGCGCTGACAAAATCCCGCTGGATTCAAACGAATCCTTCACCCAAGATACCCATGAAGAACCGGCGCCCCTCATCGGTTAATCCACAGGCACGCCAAGGTCACCACCACAGCAGCTGCGCAAAGAATCCCCAAAACGATAAACCCCATGCGTTCATCTCCTTCCACCGCGGCGAAGTCCTGTCGGAATAGGATGTGCAGACAGGGAGGAAAATATGCCGCATGGGTGGATCTTTTCCATGGGGACAGGAAAATAGGAGCGTCACGGAAACTTTGGGGGAAGGAAGAAGAGTTCAAGTTAGGTAGTAGAAAGCAACTCTTTCACGCAAAAAACTTTTGCGGCGGGGGGGAGTCCAGAGGGGGGCTGCCGCCCAGACTCGACATTCGGCAGCCCCCTCTGGGCGGTCTTTGGTTACTTTCTGTCGCAACAGAAAGTAACAACTTCGCTTCCGCAGACGCGACGGGAGCAGCGAGCAAAACCATGCTTGCTTTCATGAATGCTTCCTCTCCACAGCTTTCCGTGAAGAATTGGAAAATATGCAGTGGACAGCAGCACTTTCAGAACGGTAACATAGTACCAAACTATACGGAAAGAGAATACCAAACAGGGAAAACGGGTTACCCAGAAGAAGAGAATGAGGAATACACCGAAGCGGAACGCGCGTGTACGGGCGGGCGTGCGCGCGATAAGCAAATTGCCGCCATTTGGCGGTCTGATTTCGGTGCGATTCCCGTCCCGGCGCAGGTGCAGCGGCTCTCCACCGCGGCGGATGTGCTGCAAATGCCGCTGACAGTGCTGCGTGAAGCCGTCCGGTGCGCCGCCGCGACGGGCGCGAAGTCCCCGATGGCATATGTGCTGACGCTCCTGCAAGACTGGCACTATGCGGGCGTTCGGACGGCGGATGAGGTGGGCGAATACGCCTATCTGCGCGACGTGGTGGAGGGCAGACAGCCCGGCGACCGCGAAAAAGCGCAGCAGGGTCTGGCACAGATGCGCCGCCGCCATCAGCAGATGCCGGAGGGCAGCGAGGAAGGGGCGGACGGCTGATGCAAGCAAGCGACATGACAACGGAGCAGCTGATTCGCTACTTCCGGTGCATGGGCAGCGCGAACGCGGTCTGCCGCGAACATCAGCGCTGCCAGGACTGCCCGTATTACGTTCCGCAGAGCTACAACGTGCGCTTCCGTGACGCGGCGATGGAAATTGCCAATCGGCTGGAAGCAGCACTGAACCGTGGAGGACAAGCAACATGATCAACCAATCCCCCTGCACCGACCCGCTCTACCCCTGCACGGCGCTGACGCTGGCAGAAAAGAACTACGCGCTGGAGCAGCTGACGCGGCTTCGCAAGCATATGCTGGCGGTGAATTTCCGCGAATACGAGGCGGTGGACGCGGCAATCCGCGCCCTGCGCAAGGCGACGACGGTGGATGACTGCCGGGTGCGCCACATCCCTGTGTACGGCATGGGGCAAGCGAAGGACGCGGTGTATTCCCAGCGTGGCGACGACTATCTGCTCGAAGCCCAGCGCGTCGCGGGAGAGAATCCGCCGAATGCGTCAGATATGCCGGAGAACGCCCCGAAGAATCCGCCGGAGACGGTGGAGAATGCCGAAAATTCGCCGAAGGTGCCGCCGAAAAAGCGAAATGGCGGCTGGCGGTGCTGACAGGCGATTCAGGAGGGGCGGACGATGCGGGCAAAAGAGTATCTGTCGCAGGTGCGTTTTCTCGACGAGCGAATCACCTGCAAGCTGGCGGACGCGGCGCGATTGCAGGACATGGCGACGCGCATCACGCCCATCCTGCGGGAAGACGGCGTGTCTGGGGGCGGCGGCGCGCCGGATCGTCTGGCGGACGCGGTGGCGAGAATCATTGACCTGAAAGCCGAAATCAACCGGGATATTGACCGCCTGGTGGACAAGAAGCGCGACATCGCGGCGAAGCTGGGCAAATTGACCGACCGGCGGCATTACGCGGTGCTTTTCCGGCGGTATCTGCTGTTTGAGACGTTCGAGAAGATTTCCTGCGAGATGAACTACTCGTGGCGACACGTCTGCTCCCTGCACGGGCAGGCGCTGGAGGCGTTTCAAAAGGTGCTGGACGCGGAAAAAGACGCTTGATGCGGCGTGGAGGTGAGAAAAATGGCGATAATCGGCGTGCTGTGTCTGCTGGCGGCGGTGGTCTGCGCGGCTTGCACGATGGTATTTCAATCCACGCTCCCCACACGGGGAGCGACTATGGGTATACGACATTGGCAACAGTGTGCGATATTTTTCAATCCACCCCCCACGCGGGGAGCGACCCGCGCTTACGCGTTTTCTTCCGTAGCCTTGCCGGAATCCGCGTGTTCTTCCAACTTGAGGGGAACTTTTCGCCCGGTGGAGGCTCACGGCACGAGCAAATCCACCGGGATTTCCAGCACGGCGGCAACAGTGCGCATCCGCTCCAGCGGCACGGACTGCTTGCCGTACTCCCACAGCTGCACGACGCGTTCAGCGCTTGCGCCGGTATAGCCGCACATTTCGCCAAGGGCGCGCTGGGTCAGACCGCGCTCCTTGCGCTTGCTCTTGATGAGGGCGGGGATGCTTTCGACAGGGGGATTCGACGGGGTATAGCACATGATGATGCTCCTTTCACTTTTTGCGCAGATCGTTCGTCAGCAGCACAGCCAGATAGACCAGAACACCGAGTTCGGCAATGTCTAACAGCAATTGTACAAAATCCATGTTGCACGGATGAGCAAGATGTGGTAGAATAGAAGCGAGGGCAGCAGGGTGTTTTGCGCACCCTGCCGCGCCCGGCTGATTAGTCCTTCAGGAGTTCCAGTGCGATTTGAAGCACCTTCAGGGCAATCAGCAGAACCGTCGCTGCAAGTTCCAGCTTGCGGCGATTTTTCTTTCGCTTCTTGCTCATCCCGTTCACCTCCTTTCCTCCTCTATTATATCACAATAAACTCATTGTGTCAATAAGTAAATCAAAGAAATTTTGCAATTTTTCATCACTTATTTTCAGAAGCTCGCGCCCTGCTTTCCGAGCCGCTCGCGGCATCACATCATAGAATATCATAGTATTTCATATTGCCCCCGTGCTATACTGCACATGGAAACCTCCAATCACCTCACCCGACGGACGCGCCAGTCTCCGCCGGGTCTTTTTATGCCTCAAATTCGCTGTACCCCACCCGTGGAGATGAAATCCTCTGCGCGTGGAGGCACAGCATCGTTCGTTCCTCATTGCACAGAAAGGATGGTGGACTTGGCTGGACTGACCGAGAAACAACGCCGCTTCTGCGACGAGTACCTGATTGACCTGAACGCGACGCAAGCCGCCATCCGTGCCGGATATTCCCCGAAAACAGCGGCGGCGATTGCGGCAGAAAACCTCACAAAACCTAAGGTGACTGAAAACATCAAAAAGCGCATGGACGAAAAGGAAGATGCGCTGATTGCCAAGCAGGACGAAGTGCTGAAATACCTGACGGCGGTGATGCGCCGGGAGATGAAGGAGTCTGTCGTCGTGACGTGCATGGAGGAGAAGACGGAAGTCATCCCCGGCGAGGGCGGCAGCAAGCCCACCCGGCGCACGACGAAGAAGGAAGAACCGAAGGTCGTCGAGATTCCGGCGCGGCTGTGCGACGCGAACAAGGCGGCGGAGCTGCTGGGCAAGCGCTACGGGCTGTTCACGGACAGGGTGGATGTGTCGGGCAGCCTGCCGGTGATTTTGGCGGGAGAGGATGCGCTTGACGACTAATCAGCCGCGAATCTACCTGCCGGATGTCGTCGGGCGCGGCTACGGCGCGTTCTGGCGCTTCACGGGGCGCTACCGTGTGTGCAAAGGCAGCCGCGCAAGCAAGAAAAGCACCACGACGGCGCTGAATTTCATCTACCGCATGATGAAGTACCCCGGCGCAAACCTGCTGGTCATCCGCAAAACGTACCGCACCTTGCGCGACAGCTGCTTCACACAGCTTCTCTGGGCGATTCACCGCCTGCAAGTGGAGGCGTTCTGGAGCTGGAAGGAAAGCCCGCTGGAAATCACCTACAAGCCGACGGGGCAGAAAATCTACTTTCGCGGCATGGATGATCCATTGAAATTGACCTCCATCACCGCGCAGAGCGGCGTGCTATGCTGGGTGTGGATTGAAGAAGCCTACGAAATCATGAACGAGAGCGACTTCAACACGCTGGATGAATCCATCCGCGGCGAATGCGCACCGCCGCTGTTCAAGCAAATCACGCTGACGTTCAACCCGTGGAATCAGAAGCACTGGCTGAAAGCGCGCTTTTTCGACGTAGAAGACCCGGACATCCTCGCCATCACAACGAACTACCAGTGCAACGAGTGGCTGGACAAGCAGGATTTACGCCTATTTGAGCGGATGAAGGCGACGAACCCGCGCCGCTACGCCGTGGCTGGCTTGGGCAACTGGGGTATCGTGGAGGGGCTCATTTACGAGCAGTGGCGGGAATCTCCGTTCGACCCGGCGGAAATCAGCCGGACGGGCAAGCTGGAATCCGTGTTCGGCTTGGACTTCGGCTTCACCAACGACCCGACAGCATTCTTCTGCGGATTGCTGGACATTCCAGCGCGCCGCCTGTATGTGTTTGATGAGCTGTACGAACGGGGGCTGACGAACGACATGATTGCCAAGCGCGTGACGGCGATGGGCTACGGAAAGGTCAGCATCACCGCCGACGGCGCAGAGCCGAAATCCATTGCTGAGCTGCGCGGCATGGGCTTGCGCGTACACAGCGCGGCGAAAGGTGCGGACAGCATCCGCAGCGGTATCCAGTGGATTCAGAACCTCGAAATCATCATCCACCCGCGCTGCATAAATTTTCTGACCGAAATCAGCAATTACACCTGGGCGAAGGACAAGTTCGGCAAGATGCTCGATGGCCCCATTGACGACTTCAACCACCTGATGGACGCCATGCGCTACGCGCTGGAAAAGTTCATTGTGGGGAAAAAGTGGACGTATTGACAGAGGACGTATGCGCAAGAGCGAGAAGGAAGCCCTGCAAGCGATGCTGGACGACGAGAAGGAGACCATCAAGGCACTGGAAAAGGCGTACCAGCGGGCGATTCGGCGCATTGACAACCACATTCGCATCCTCGAAAGCGACGAGATGACGCAATCGAAAATCTACCAGAAGCGCTATCAGGAGGCGATGAAAGCCCAAATCAACGCCGCGCTGGACGAACTGCACAAGAAAAGCAATCAGACCATCGAAGAATACCTGACGCGCAGCTACCAGCACGGCTACGTCGGCACAATGTACAGCCTGCACAAGCAGGGGATGCCGATTCTCGCCCCCATTGACCAGCGCGCCGTCACCCGCGCCGTCCGCACGGACAGCAAGCTCAGCGGGCGGCTGTACGGTGAACTCGGCGTGGATATGCAGAAGCTGAAAAAGACCATCCGCCGGGAAATTTCCGTCGGCATCTCCATCGGCAGCGACTACAACATGATTGCACGTCAGGTGCAGATTTCCTCCGGCATCCCGCTCAAACGCGCGAAGACGATTGTCCGCACCGAGGGACACCGCATTCAGCAGCAATCCGCTGATGACGCGCGCAACGCCGCCAAGGGTCAAGGCTGCCAAGTCGTCAAGCAGTGGGATGCCGTGCTGGATGGCAACACGCGCACGGATCACCGCGTGCTGGACGGGCAAATTCGCGAAGTCGGCGAACCGTTCGAGATAGACGGCAAAAAGGCGCAGTACCCCGGCGCATTCGGGCGACCAGAAGAGGACTGCAACTGCCGCTGCGTCGCGCTGACAAGGGCGAAGTGGGCGCTGGATGCGGACGAGTTGCAGACCATGAAGGACAGGGCGCAGTTCTTCGGGCTGGACAAGGCGGAGGGGTTCAGGGAGTTTGAGGAGAAGTATGTCAGAGCATCAGAAACCTTGAAAAGCCAAGCGAAAAGTGGTATAATGCACATGGAAGCAAACTATGTGAGTAAAAAAAGTTTTGTTATTCATCAAGACAAAATTCAGAAATACTTTCTGCTTCCCGGCGCAAAGCATTGCCAAGAGTTTCTTGACGCAGGTTACAGTTCCGACCCTCAAACGATAGAAATGGAATCACTACGATTGGCATCCGACATCGAGGCGTTCTATGATTTGAGCAAGGTGTTCGACTTCAAGCAGCAACCCAATGGCAGTTACCGCTTTAGCCTGTATGCTTATTTGGGGTTAGGCGAGAAGAAAAGATTCCGAACTGTTTGGGCGAAGGATAGCCCAGATGCTATGCCACGCCTAATTACAGCGCATAGGGAGTGATGGACATGCTGGAACTCTACGACCGTGTTCGCATATTGAGTAACGGTATAACGGGGCAGATTGTGGACATTTGCGGAAGTGGCGATTCGGCACGTTTTGTCGTGGAAAGCGATGCAGAGAACGTGGACGAAACAGCAGACTACCCTTGCAAGTGGTCGCTGTACGACTGCCAAGAAGACGAACTGGAAAAGATAGAAACAGAATGAGCATCAGAAGCTATTGCGGCAAGAAAGTCCTGATTACAGCGGACGAGCAGGAGAAGTTCGCGGGCGTTGTGGTGGATTATGTGTTTCACGAAGATAACAATTCAGAGGGAGAGAGCATCATCATCCGCAGCATAGACGGGCAGCTGATAGAGTTCCGCCCAGAAGAAATCAAGACAATCGAAGAAATTCGCTAAAAGCACCCTGCACACGCACGGTGCTTTTTTGATACCCCAAATTCACCACCAAGGAGGACGACACCCGATGACAGACGGAGAAAGACTGACGGCGATTCTTGCGCAGTACGCCATCCCCTGCGAGAAGGTCAGCTTCCACGGCAAGCTGGACGCGCTGGCGGCAGGGCTGGGCATCCAGACACAAGGGCGGCTGATGGGCGACGTGCTGGATGACATTGCCGCCAAGATGGGTGTGAAGCGCGACAACCGCCTCTATGGCGCGTTCATCCGCAAGCTATACGAGGACGTGACCAGCGGCGAGGACGCGACGCTTTCCGGCAATCCGCTGACGCTGACGGAGTGCATCGGTGGGAAGCCGCTTGGCGCGCTGCATGTGTACGGCAAAAGCACGCAGAACGGCGTGCCGCTCCCGACCGCGCCCGTGCCGATTGTCAGCGCGGGTGACGGCGGAACGGTGGTGGTCACGGTGTCGGATGGCACGAACAATTCGCAGACGCTGCAAACGCCGAACGCACTGTGCGGCATCCCGGTTGCATCCAGCGGCAATTACACGGATGAGAACGGGCGGCAGTGGGTCTGCGACGAGGTGGATTTGGCGCGCGGCGTGCGGGTGCAGCGTATCCGGAAAATCAAGGTAACATCGTCGCTCAATTGGCAGACGGCAGGGCGCGAGGTTGACCGCTACTTCGCTTGGTTCAACGGCACATACACGTCGAACGTGCTCTGCACACACTTTTCCACCGCTCTTGGCTCTGAAACGGTCGGCGGGGCGATTGCCAATCATAATAACCTTGTCGGCTTTGCATTCGCCGAAAAAGGCACGACGACCCTCGATGACTTTAAGCAGTTTTTGGACGAGAATGACGTTTTTATTTGGGCTGCGCTTGCTACACCGGTGGAAACCGACATTTCTGCGGACGAAGTCGCAGCCTACAAGGCGCTGACTACCTATGCCCCGACGACCGTCATCAGCGTGAGCGGCGGCGCGGGGCTGGCGGCAACCTACAGGCGCCGGAAAGCGGCAAAATGACAGCGTTCCGCCCGGTGCTTTTTTTGAGCCCTCAATTCACCACCAAGGAGGCGTATCCCTATGTTATCCCCCGCGGAAATCCGCACATTCATCGACAGTGACAGCGCATCCACCCGCAAGCAGCTTGCGCGGCAGGGCCAGCGCTACTACGAGGGCGACCACGACATCCGCAATTACCGCCTGTTCTTCATCAACGCCGACGGCACGCCGCAGGAGGACAAGAACCGCTCGAACATCAAAATCAGCCACCCGTTCTTCACCGAGCTGGTAGACCAAGAGGCGCAGTACATGCTGTCCGGGCAGGAAGCGCTCGTGCGGTCGGACATTCCGGAGCTTCAAAAGGCGCTGGAGGACTATTTCGACGAGGATTTCACCGCTGAACTCTACGAGGTCGTCACGGGCGCGGTGGCGAAGGGCTTCGAGTACATGTACGCCTACAAGGATGCGGACGGCCGCACGCGCTTTCAGGCAGCGGACAGCCTCGGCGTGGTGGAAGTGCGGGCAAAGGACACCGACGACGGCTGCGAGTACGTCATCTACTGGTACATCGACCGCATCGGCAAGGACAACAAAGCCATCAAGCGCATTCAGGTGTGGGACAAAAAGCAGACGCACTTCTTCTGCCAGGTGAACGAGGGCGAGATTGTGCCGGATGAATCCGCACCGCTGAACCCGCGCCCACACACCATCTGGCGCAAGCCCGGCGACGAAAGCACCTACTTTGACGGCTTCGGCTTCATCCCCTTCTTCCGCCTGGACAACGGGCAGAAGCAGTTCTCCGGCCTCAAAACCATCAAGGGGCTGATTGACGACTACGACCTCATGTCCTGCGGGCTATCCAACAACATTCAGGACGCGAACGAAGTCCTCTACGTCGTCAAGGGCTTTGAGGGCGACAACCTCGATGAGCTGATGACGAACATCCGGGCGAAAAAGCACATCGGCATCCCGGATTCCGGCGGTGACGTGGAGATCCGCACGATTGACATTCCCTATCAGGCGCGCCAGACGAAGCTGGAACTGGACGAGAAAAACATCTACCGCTTCGGCATGGGCTTCAACGCCGCGCAGGTCGGCGACGGCAACGTGACGAACGTGGTCATCAAGAGCCGCTATGCGCTGCTTGACCTCAAGTGCAACAAGCTGGAAATCCGCTTGAAGCAGTTCATGCGCAAGCTGCTGAAAATCGTTTTGGCGGAAATCAACGAATCCGGCGGCACGGACTACCAGATGCAGGACGTGTATTTCGATTTCCAGCGCGAGGTGATGGCGAACGCGCTGGACAACGCGCAGATTGAGCTGACGGAGGCGCAGAAGCAGCAGGCGCAGATTGCCACGCTCCTGAACCTTGCGACGCTGCTGGACGGCGACACGCTGATGGAAAACATCTGCGGTGTGCTGGACATTGACTACACAGCAGTCAAGGGCAAATTGCCCAAACAGGAGCGCGTAGACCTCTACCCGGCGCTTGAAGCGCTGAACAACACCCAGCCGGAAGATGCCGCCAATAGTGCGAGGTAACGCCGATGCTGAAACGCGAAAAGGAAGTCTTGCAGACATTTCTGGATGACGAAGACGCTGCCATCAAGAACTTGGAGAAGTCCTATGCGCGCGCCCTGCGGGACATTGAGACGCGAATCAAGATACTGCAAGCGGATGAGATGACGCAGTCGAAAATCTACCAAGTCCAGTATCAGCAGGCGCTCAAAGCCCAGATTGAGGGCATCATAGAAAAACTGCATAGCGACAACTATACGTCCGTTCAGCGGTATCTCGACGCGTGCTACAAAAAGGGCTTTGTCGGCACGATGTACAGCCTGCACGGGCAGGGTATGCCGATTCTTGCGCCGATTGACCAGCGGGCGGCGTTCCGCGCGGTGATGCTGGACAGCCGCCTCTCCACCAATCTTTACACAGCAATCGGCATTGATACGTCAAAGCTGAAGCAGGACATCCGGCGGGAGATTTCCGTCGGCATTTCCAGCGGGGCATCTTACGATGAGATTGCCCGAAATCTGCGCTTTGCCACCAATGCGCCGCTATCGCGGACAAAGACCATCGTCCGCACCGAAGGACACCGCGTGCAGCAGGCATCCGCCGCAGAAGCCCGAAACGAAGCCAAGCGGCAGGGCTGCGACGTGCTGAAACAGTGGGACAGCACGCTGGATGCGAACACCCGCCCGACGCATCGGGCGCTGGACGGGCAGATCCGGGAGACGGACGAGCCTTTCGAGGTGGACGGTAAGAAAGCCGACCGCCCCGGCGAGTTCGGACGACCAGAAGAGGACTGCAACTGCCGGTGTGTGGCGCTGACGCGGGCGCGGTGGGGGCTGGATGAAGCCGAATTGCAGACGATGAAGGACAGGGCAAAATTCTTTGGACTGGACAAGACGGAGAACTTCAAGGAGTTTGAAGAAAAGTACCTGAATGCGGCGGATGCCTTGAAAAAGCAAGGGGAAAGTGGTATAATTGGGGTTAGGAGCAGTGCCGCCCCAACGGCGCAAATCAGCCAGATTTACGTTGATGCTGTCAATTCCGGCAGCAAAGTGCTAAAAGTCGGGGGCGCTGATTGCGCTATATCGGAACAGGACTATGGGTTTTCGGATGGCACGACAAATGGCGTGAAGAAAAACTCCAAAGCTACCGTCTACACTTTGCAAGATGGGACGCGATTCGTCTTTCCCAAGTCCTATGACAAGAAAAAACAGACGCTTTCTCCTGATATCGCAATTTCAACATGGAATCGCGTTCCAGATAACCTCAGACGAAAAATACAGAAAGTTGTGGAAGTCGTAGATTACTACAACCCGCAAGATGCGATATGGCGGAAACGCTATAAGAACTTTACACATTCTTACGCTGTTGGTGGAGACACTATCACGTTTTTCAGGTCAAATTATCATGACCTTGATTATTTGGCGGCAACCTATTGCCATGAAGGTGGTCACTATATTGATTACACATTGCCCGGAACAAATCGTGCGAATCGATATAGTACACAATTGGATTGGCAAAATGCCATGGCAGATGACCTAAAAGCATCCGGCATGAAGTCATGGCGAGCTTACGGTGAAAACAGTCCTCTTGAAGATTTTGCCGACAGCGTCGCCTACTACACATTGGAGCATGACAAGTTCGCGAAACTGTTTCCTAATCGCACAAGACTTCTGGATACTATTTTGAAATGAGGAGGTTTTTTCATTGGCAACCTACAAACGCAATGACGAGGAAACGCCAAGCGGTGGCGCATATTCCGAGATTTATTATTTTGACGACGACGGGAACCCGGCTGATGAAGAAGAAGCAACCCGGTGTGTCATCAGAGAATGTGACAAGAACGGTAACTTGCTGAACGAAGTCTGGGGAACTGTCTAACGAGATCATTCCGCTGTAAAGTTTGCAAAGCACCCTGCCCCCCCGCAAGGTGCTTTTTTGATACGTTGAAAGGAGTGCGTAAACGTGACCATGACCAGAGAAGAACGAATCCAGCAAATCAGGGACTGCGGGCAGACCATCACCGAGAAGGCAGAAAGCATCTACGGGGATTATGCCTGCCCGACGAACTTGCAGGTGGTCATTACTATGAAGGCGAATGAGCTGCCGAACATCACCGTGAATCGGGAGTTTTTCAGCGACATCATGCTGGAACGCAATGGTGGGCATATCCAGTAACCGGCTTTGAACCATCTTTGAACCTTGTTTGAAACTAAAAATTGCAAGTTGCAAAGAGAAATTGCAACTTGCAATCAACTTAATTCGCGAAAAGCAGCCGCACACCCGTGCAGGCTGTTTTTTAATACATCCAAAAAGGAGTGGTATCATGGACATCTCTACCATGGGAACGGTGCTGGCGATTGTCGTCATCACCTACCTGATCGGACTGCTCTGCAAGACCATCAGCGCCATCAAGGACGAACTGATTCCCGTCATTGTGGGCGCAGTCGGCGGCGTGCTGGGCATCGTGGGCATGTACGTCATCCCGGATTTCCCGGCGAAGGACGTGCTGAATGCGCTCGCGGTCGGCATCGTGTCGGGGCTCGCCTCGACGGGCGTGAATCAGGTGTATAAACAGCTCGGCAAAGCAGAAATTGACCCCGGTGGTGATTGACGATGGCATCAAAAACGGTCAGCGCGGCGGAGGTGGTCGCCCTCTTCCGCCGCGCGCTGGCGGAAAAATGGGGGTACATCTGGGGCGGCACGGGGCAGATTCACACGCAGCGCGCGCAGGACAGCGCCACCCGCGCGCAGACGATACGCTACGGGCAGCAGTGGGTCGGGCGGCGTGTTGCGGACTGCTCCGGGCTGTTCTACTGGGCATATAAGCAGCTGGGCGGGTATATGTACCACGGCAGCAACACCATGTGGCGCAAGTACGCCGCCGCCAAGGGCGCATTGCAGGGCGGCAAGCGCACCGATGGTCAGCCGCTCAAGCCCGGCACGGCGGTGTTCCTCACCAAGGGGAGCGACCGCCATCATGTCGGGCTGTACGTCGGCGATGGCAAGGTCATCGAGGCAATGGTACGCTGACCAGCTATGTCAAGACGACCGACAAGAACACGCAGAAGATTACGATCGTCAAGCAGACGATGAATGGCATGAGCGGCACGCTGGGGACGAAAGTCAGCAAAGACGACGTGGTGTCGGTCATCAATCAGATGGCGGGCGCGGTCAAAATCAGCGCGAACTGCATTGATTTGGAGGGGTATGTGACGGCGAGCGAGTTTGAAACTGTTGCAGCGTATACGCAGGTATTCAAAGGCGGCGAAATCAGCGGTTTAACGATGGAAGCCGTGGAAGGTACGTTTTCGCATATTCTTGCGGACGATGGACGTATCCCTATGCTTACTGTGAGTAACGCTGGCGGTTTCGGCATCAACGTCGAACAGATGGGGCTGACTGTGTACGATAGCGGCTATCACACGTTTATCGTTACGAAAAACGGGGACGACTACACTTTCTACCTCGATAACTGCAAGATTTACGGCAACAAACTCACTTATCCGCAGGCAGAGACGGGAGAAAAAGCGCTCTACATCGGCGGCTGGGAAAGCGGTTGGGGCATGGTAAGCGGAACGATTATGGACATCAGAATTTACAACAAGTGCATTGATGCTGATGCCGTCAGTGAACTGAATGACATTTTCGCCGCATCATAAAAACATGGAGGGACACGCATGAGCCTTGACACCATCATCGTCGCCGCGATTTCCCTGCTGGGCACGCTGGCAGGCAGCTACTTCGCCAACAGCAAGACAATAGCCCTGCTGTCCTACCGCTTGGAGCAGCTGGAGCGCAAGGTGGAGAAGCACAACTCCGTCGTCGAGCGGACATTCCAGTTGGAGAACAACGTGCAGACCGCGTTCAGCCAGATTGACGAGATTCGGGAAACGCTGCACGAGCATCAGGGGGCGTAAGGAAAGCCGGGATGGCGGCGGAGGGAGAAATCCTCTGCGGCTGTCCCGGCTCTTTTTCTGTGAATCACATCAATTCATACGAGGAAAGCGGCTGCTCGAACAGACCGCACATCGGCGAAGCTGGTCGAAACTGTCGCACCGCCGCGCAGCCACTCAAAAACGAAATTGGCTTCCAAGGTCAAGGGTTGCTTGCACCGGTTGTATCTGAGGGCATAGTCGCGCTTTTCGGGCGTATCCGCGAAGGAAAAGCTGAATGCACGCCGTCCTTTTCCAGCTGATAGGGGAGAATTGTCTGACCGAGCTTCAAATCGTCGCACAGTCCAGCGAAGGACATATCCCGCGCATGGGCGCGAAGCCAGTCGGCGGTTTCTTCCTGTTTCAGATGCTCCGGCGTCTGGGCGGCATCCATACGCCAACGGTGTTGACCGTGTTCACGATGACTTGTGCGGGACTGCTGAAAATGTTCCCCTCGATGTATGTTACCATTTTCCTCGCCCCTTCTGATGAAAGTCAGCACAGCCCTGTGCGCCGCTGTCTTGATGATACCATACGCGGCGGGGAATCGCAAGCATTTGCGGAAATTCCGCTGTTTTTTTTGCCGTCGTGTATACGTCATCCACTCTGCGTACACTTCCAGCCCCTTCGCCTGACTACCATCCTGACTACCGTCCTCGCCCAATTTCGGTAGTCAGCCCCCATTCTAATGGCAAAAATCCGTCTGTTTTCATCATCAAAAATCCAATCAAAAATCCCCGGAAGCCTTGCACTTCCGGGGGATTTTCTCCTGTACGCCCGGCAGGAGTCGAACCTGTGACCTTCAGAGTCGGAGTCTGACGCTCTATCCAACTGAGCTACGGGCGCTCATCAGCCTAACCATTTTACCACAGCAGGGGAGGATTGTCAAGCGGAAATGCGGAAAAATCGCGGGAAGGGATCGAAAGGAAAGCGGAAAGGTATCCGCACGGGCGCGAAGCAGGGGAAAATCAGCTATCGAAAAATATCTGCCACATTTTCTGCGCATTTTGGGGGGATTTTTTAAAGAAATGCCGCTTGCCCTCTTTTCAAACGGGCAAAAAACTGTTACAATAATACGAGAGCAGAAGATGCTCAAATCACGAGAGGAGAATGAATCCATGAAGAAGCTCGTTTCTCTCATCCTGGCGCTGGCGATGGTGCTGTGCGCGGTTTCCTTCGCGTCTGCGGATGAAACCTACCGCGTGGCGATGATTACCGACTCCGGCGACATCACCGACCAGTCCTTCAACCAGACGACCTACGAGGCCTGCAAGGCGTTCTGCGAGGCCAACGGCGTCGACTTCAACTACTTCAAGCCCACCGGTGACTCCGACGCGGAGCGCATCGCGCAGGTCGAAGCGGCCATCGACGAAGGCTACAACGTCATCGTCATGCCCGGCTACCTGTTCGCGGCGGCGATCGGCGAGTGCCAGCCGACGTACCCGGACGTGAAGTTCATCGCGCTGGACGTGAGCGAGTATGACCTCACCTCCAACGGCGTTGACCTGAGCAAGGCGTCCAACCTGTTCTCTGCTGTGTATCAGGAAGAGCTTTCCGGCTACATGGCGGGCTATGCGGCAGTGAAGATGGGCTACAAGAAGCTCGGCTTCCTCGGCGGCATGGAGGTTCCGGCAGTGCAGCGCTTCGGCTACGGCTTCGTGCAGGGCGCGAATGACGCGGCGGTGGAACTGGGCATCGCAGCGGACGTCTCCTGCGAGTACGTCTACGGCGGCAAGTTCATGGGCGATGCTGACATCACGGCGTACATGGACAACTGGTACGCCACCAAGGGCGTGGAAGTCGTGTTCGCTTGCGGCGGCGGCATCTACACCTCTGCGGCGGAAGCGGCTGCGAAGGTCGGCGGCAAGATGATCGGCGTTGACTCCGACCAGTCTCCCATCATCAACCAGTATGCGGACGGCATGACGGTTACTTCCGCCATGAAGGGTCTGGCGGCGACGGTTAAGACGCTGCTGACCGATACCGTTGCGGGCAACTTCGACCTGCACGCGGGCAAGGTGGAGAACCTCGGCCTCGTGTCCGGCGACGACCTGACCCTGAACTACGTCGGCCTGCCCGTGGAGACCACGGAATGGAACGACACCTTCACCGTGGATGACTACACCGCGCTGGTGAAGGCGATGGTGGATGGCAAAGTGACCGTTTCCAGCGACATTACCGCGCGTCCGGAAACGACCATTGCGGTCAACTACAACGGCAACATCAAGTAATCTCACCTTCCGGGGGATGGCAACGTCCCCCGGATTCTGACAAGAGCTTCCGCCGGGGGAGTCCTCTGCCGCGCGGAAGTTTTTGTCAGAATCAAGCGCATTTTCGGCGCACACGGGGAATCATCCGCCGCAAAATCGGCGAAATCAATGGGGAAAACAGAACATCAAGGAGGAAATGCTTCATGGAGAAACAGCGCGTTCAAACGCCGGACGAAAGCACGCCTTATGCCATCGAAATGCTGCATATCACCAAGCGCTTTCCCGGCATCATTGCCAATGACGACATCACCCTCCAGCTGCGCCACGGCGAAATCCACGCGCTGCTGGGTGAGAACGGCGCGGGCAAATCGACGCTGATGAGCGTCCTTTTCGGCTTGTATCAGCCTGAGAAAGGCGAAATCAGGAAGGATGGCGAAACGGTGTCCATCCGCAACCCCAATGACGCCACCGCGCTGGGCATCGGCATGGTACACCAGCACTTCAAGCTGGTGGAGTGCTTCACCGTGCTGGACAACATCATTCTGGGCGTTGAACCGACGAAATTCGGCTTCCTGCAAAAGAAAGAGGCGCGGCAGAAGGTGCTGGCGCTGTCCGAGCGTTACGGGCTGCACGTCGACCCCGACGCAAAGGTGGAGGATATCACCGTTGGGATGCAGCAGCGCACGGAAATCCTCAAAATGCTCTACCGCGACAACGAAATCCTGATTTTCGACGAGCCGACCGCCGTCCTGACGCCGCAGGAGATTGACGAACTGATGCAGATTATGCGCAATCTGGCAGCGGAGGGCAAGTCTATCCTCTTCATCTCCCATAAGCTGGCGGAGATTATGGCGGTTTCCGACCGCTGCACGGTGCTGCGCAAGGGCAAGTACATCGGCACGGTGAACACGAAGGATACCACGCCGGAGGAACTGTCCGCGATGATGGTCGGGCGCAACGTCAACTTCCACGTCGAGAAGAAACCGGCGCAGCCCGGCGAGGTCGTGCTGAAGGTAGAAAACATGACCGTCGCGTCCCATGTGCACAAGAACAACGCTGTCAAAAATGTGTCGCTGGAGGTGCGCGCGGGCGAAATCGTCTGCCTTGCGGGCATTGATGGCAACGGTCAGACGGAGTTCGTGTACGGTCTGACGGGCTTGGAACCGCTCGTCAGCGGCAAAATCTACCTGGATGGGCAGAATATCACCCGCGCGTCGATTCGCCGGCGCTCGCTGGACGGCATGAGCCACATCCCGGAGGATCGCCACAAGCACGGCTTGGTGCTGGATTACTCGCTGGAAGACAACATCGTTTTGCAGCGCTATTTCGACCCGGAATTCACGCGCGCGGGCTTCCTGCGCCGCAAGAACATCCGCGCCTATGCCAATCGGCTGATTGACCAGTACGACATCCGCTCCGGGCAGGGCGCAACCACCATCGCCCGCAGCATGTCCGGCGGCAACCAGCAGAAGGCGATTGTCGCGCGCGAAATCGACCGCTCGCCGCACCTGCTGATTGCCATGCAGCCCACGCGCGGTTTGGACGTGGGCGCGATTGAGTACATCCACAAGCAGATTATCGCCGCGCGCGACGAGGGCAAGGCGGTGCTGCTGGTTTCGCTGGAGATGGACGAGGTGCTGGACGTGTCCGACCGCATTCTCGTGATGTACGAAGGCGAAATCGTCGGCGAGCTTGACCCGAAAACGACGACGGCGGAAGAAATCGGCCTGTATATGGCGGGCGCGAAACGGGAGGTGCGGTAAAGATGGCAAACGAACCTAAGAAAGTCCGGCAGCGCAGGTCGATGCTGCAAATTCCCGGCGTGCAAACGATTCTCTCGTCGCTGCTGTGCATCGTGCTGGGGCTGCTGGTTGGCTTCGTCGTGCTGCTGCTGATTGACCACGGCGTGAGCGAAAAGACGGGCAACCTCAACGCCGTTGATGCGATTCTGGTTATCATCAAGAACTTCTGGAAGTATGGCAGCAGCACCGCACAGATGAAGTATCTGGGCAACACGCTGGTCAAGACTGCGCCGCTGCTCATGTGCGGCTTGTCGGTGCTGTTCGCCTACAAGGTGGGCTTGTTCAACATTGGCGCGGCGGGTCAGTACGTCGTGGGCGCGGGTGCGGCGCTGTACTGTGCACTGGCGTGGAACATGCCGTGGTATGTGTGCCTGCTGGCGGCGGCGCTCGCGGGTGCGCTGCTGGCGTGCATCTCCGGCGCACTCAAAGCATTCTGCAACGTCAACGAGGTTATCTCCTGCATTCTGCTCAACTGGATCAGCCTCTATGCCGTCAACAGCCTGCTGTCGCTCGTGAAGGACAGCAACACCCCTTACACCGTCAAGCTGAGCGTGGGCAATCCGAGCGCGCTGATGCCGTCGCTGGGGCTGGAAAAGCTGTTCTCCAACAACCGCTATGTGACCATTGCCATTCCGCTGGCGATTGTCATTGCCGTGCTGATTTGGGTGCTGCTGAGCAAAACGAAGCTGGGCTACGAGCTGAAGGCGACCGGGCTGAACAAGAATGCCGCGAAATACTGCGGAATGCGCGAAAAGCAGAATCTCATCCTGACGATGGGGATTGCGGGCGCGCTGGCGGGCATCGGCGCGGGCTTCATGTTCCTCTCTGGCTTTGAGGAATGGGCAGTGGCGCAGTCGGCGGTTCCGGCGATGGGCTTCAACGGCATTGCCGCGGCGTTCCTCGGCGGTCTGCACCCGATTGGCACGATTTTCGCATCCTTCTTCATCCAGCACATCACCTTCGGCGGCGCGTATGTTGACCGCGCCATCTATTCTTCGCAGATTTCCGACCTCATTTCGGCGGTCATCATCTACATGTGCGGCTTCGTGCTGTTCTTCCGGCAGGTTATGACGCGCCTGGCGGAGCGCAAAGCGGAAGCGAACCTGCGGAAGGAGGCGAATCTCAAATGACACTCTTGCTGCAATATATGCTGATGTTTGCATCAGTCCTGCTGCTGGTGGCGCTGGGTGGCTGCTTCTCGGAGCATTCCGGCGTGATTAACATTGGGCTGGAGGGCATCATGGTTTTCGGCGCGCTTGGCGGTGCGCTGATGATGAAGTACATGCCCGACGGCACGGCGGTCGTCGTGGTCATCCTCCTGACGACGCTGATGGCAATGATTTTTGGGATGCTGTATTCGCTTCTGCTGGCGGTCGCGGCGATTAACTTCAAGGCAGACCAGACGCTCGTCGGCACGGCGATGAACCTGCTTGGCACGGCGGCGGCGACGGTCATCGTCAAGGCCATCAACATTGCCGAAGACGTGTCGAATGTGTCCTCCGCCATTACCTACATCAACGTCAAAAAGGCGTTTCTGGTGGATATCAATGGCTTCGAGTTCAACTGGTTCATGCTCATGGCGGCGATGCTGCTGGTGATTTCATATGTCCTGCTGTACAAGACGCGCTTCGGTCTGCGTTTGCAGGCTTGCGGCGAGCATCCGCAGGCGGCGGATTCCGTGGGCATCAACGTCTACAAAATGCGCTATGCGGGCGTGATGATTTCCGGCGTGCTCGGCGGCTTGGGCGGCTTGGTGTACATCACGGCGGGCGTGAGCGAGTGGAAATTCGAGAACGGCGTGGCGGGCTTCGGCTTCCTTGCGCTGGCGGTGATGATTTTCGGGCAGTGGAAGCCCCTGCGGATTGCGCTGGCGGCGCTGCTGTTCGGGCTGTTCCGCAGCCTGAGCAACGTCTACACCGGCTTTGACTTCCTCGCACAGCTGAACCTGCCCAGTACCTTCTACAACATGCTGCCGTACATCATTTCGCTCCTTGTGCTGGCGCTGACGAGCAGCAAGTCCCGCGCGCCGAAGGCCGAGGGTATACCGTATGATAAGGGGAGCAGGTGAGGGGAGTGCCAATGTTCCCCTGCGACGTGGAAATCACGGACTTTCGCCTGCACACCGCAAGCGGCGCGCCTGTGCTGACACTCTCCTTTTGTGCTGATGGCAAAGCGCAAACGCTCCGTTTCCTATCCATAAGCGACGTGACGCTGCGTTTTCCCGCCATCCCAATGCAGATTTGCGGCTTCGAGATTCGCGACCACCGCGCGGACGGCTGGGATGCCGACCAGCGCTACGAAATCAGCGACTTCGAGGACGGCGCGCTGCACTTCTTCTGCCGCGAAATCGAGACCGAAAACGGCGAACCGCTGTCGTGATGCTGGCAAAATGGAAAACGAACGCCCTGCCGGGGTGAAAAATTCCGGCAGGGCGATTTTTATGCAAAGATTTTTATGCAAAAGTGTTTTGAAAACCAGAACGCAAGGAAAAGCAGTCAAGCCGCGCAGCAACCGCCACTCTTTACCGCAAGAAATTGCAGTGGCGGGGGGAGTCCAGAGGGGGCTGAAGTCCAGACTTGCACCCTCTTCAGCCCCCTCTGGGCGTTCTTTGGAACCTTTCTGTCGCAACAGAAAGTAACAACTTCGCCTCCGCAGAGGCGACGGGAGCAGCGGATAAAATCAAGATTGGTTTTGAAATCGAACATGGGGGAGATGCTGCGAAAGGCGCATCAGTCGCATTCCAAGTTCCCCCGAAACACCGCGTGGCAGCGCGTGCAGCGCAGGCTCAGCCAAACCCAAGTGAACATATTGTCGGGATTCGCAAACGCCGCGAGTTCCTCCGCCTCCGGGTACTCAAAGCACAACCGCAGCTGAAACGCCGCATTCCGGCACTTCGGGCAAATCGCCGGATGCAGGGGAATCGGCGCGGGCGGCTGCCTGTCATCCAGCACATTCGCATAGCCGTCGCATCGGCTGTCAAAAAGCGGAACGTCGCCGTCTGGCTGATGAAGCGCAACGCAAAGCACGTCCCCATCCGCCAGAAGCTGATTCCGCCCGAAAAGCCCGCGTTTCAGCCTTCCACAGAGCTGAATTCGCAGATCTTGCGAGCCATTCAGCGCAATTGCACAGCGGACGCGGCTGGCTGTGTCGTCCACATCGGCGGCATAGGGGCGCACGGCGGCGGGAAGCAGCATGGAGCATCCTCCTATTCCAAAAGCGGTAGGGGATTCCTCCTCCTGCCGCCAAAGTTCCCTTACTTCATCCGTTCTTCCAGTTCGGCGCGGCGGGCTTCATAGCCGGGCTTGCCAAGCAGGGCGAACATGTTCTTCTTGTAGGCTTCGACGCCGGGCTGGTCGAAGGGGTTCACGCCCAGCAGATAGCCGGACAGACCGCACGCCTTCTCGAAGAAGTACACCAGATAGCCGAAGTGGTAGGCATCGGCTTCGTCAATCTCGATGATGATGTTCGGCGTGCCGCCGTCCATGTGCGCCAGCAGCGTACCCTGATACGCCTTGCTGTCCACAAACTGTACGGACTTGCCCGCCAGATAGTTCAGACCGTCGATGTCCTCGTCCGCCGCCTCGATAACCAGCTCACTGCGCGGATTCTTCACCCACACAACCGTCTCGAACAGGCTGCGCGTGCCATCCTGAATGAACTGCCCGATGGAGTGCAGGTCGGTGGAGAAGTTCGCTGCCGTCGGGAAAATGCCCTTGTTGTCCTTGCCCTCGCTCTCGGCGAACAGCTGCTTGAACCACTCGCCGGTCATCATCAGCGCCGGCTCGTAGTTCACCAGAATCTCGATGTTCTTGCCCTTGCGATAGAGGATGTTGCGCAGCGCGGCGTACTTGTAGGCGGGGTTGGTGTCCAACGTGCCCTCCTTGCAGCATTCGCGCGCGTCCGCCGCGCCCTTCATCATCGCGGCAATGTCGATGCCTGCCGCCGCAATCGGCAAAAGACCCACCGCCGTCAGCACGGAGAAGCGTCCGCCGACGTCATCCGGCACAACAAAGGACTCGTAGCCCTCGACGTTCGCCAGATTCTTCAACGCACCGCGCGCCTTGTCTGTCGTGGCGTAAATGCGGCCCTTCGCACCCTCTGCGCCATACTTTTCTTCCAGCATCTTCTTGAACACGCGGAAAGCAATCGCGGGTTCGGTCGTCGTGCCGGACTTGGAGATAATGTTGACGGAGAAGTCACGGTCGCCGATAATCTTCACCACGTCATTGATATAGGAAGAAGAAATGTTGTTGCCCACGAAGTAGATTTCGGGGATGCCCTTTTCACGCACGCCGTTGTACATCTGCCCCTTGCAGAACTCAATGGCCGCGCGCGCGCCGAGGTACGAGCCGCCGATGCCGATGACAACCAGCACGTCGCTGTCGCTCTGGATCTTTTTCGCCGCCTTCTGGATGCGGGCAAACTCTTCCTTGTCGTAATTCACGGGAAGGTCGAGCCAGCCGAGGAAATCACTGCCCGCGCCCTTGCCGGTCAGCAGTTCGTCATTGACTGCATTCAGCAGGGTTTCCATGTTCGTCAGTTCCGCAGGCTTCACGAAGCCGTTCACGCCGGTGGTTTTCAGTTCCATAGCCATGAGAATATCCCCCTCTTTTTGTGTCAAGCGGCGAAAGGGAAAGACCAAATGCCGCTTCTGCGTGTATTATATAGCGTTTTGGGCGAAATGGCAAGCCCATTTTTGTTTCTGATGGCGCGGAGGCGCGAAGACGCAGGGGTTTCGCTCCTGCGGGAGCGACGAGGGGGCATGAAAACAGACGAAGTCGCGATCGCCCTCTCGACCCCTTCGCTTGCCACTTGCATAGTTTTGGGTATTGTTGCTTCTTTTTTCGTTCCCGGATAAACACGCGGGCATAGCCTGAAAGTGCGCTCAACTCAATCGCGCGGAAGGGTCAAGGGACGAAGTCCCTTGTGGGGTCAAGGGGCAACGCCCCTTGGTCTCCACCCAATCAGCACGCGAAAACAGTATGAAAGTGCGCTCAACTCAATCGCGCGAAAGGGAGTCCAGAGGGTCGAAGACCCTTTGGCGG
>OLQD01000569.1_pt1 | contig 34956 bp, 32 predicted proteins | sample 1672841 | NCBI WGS metagenome assembly OLQD01 (sample SAMEA3136729, study PRJEB25190) | human gut metagenome | biome: human gut; feature: human-associated habitat; material: faeces | place: Austria | collected 2013 | reverse complement strand
TGGGACTATGAAATCTACTATGACCTCGACCAGACATTGGAACCAGGAAAGTCTTATACACTGACCATTAAGGCCAAAGGTTCCAATCCGGGTACCATATCATTTTGGCCAGGTCTGAAAGACGGCAATAATCCCCACTATGGGTTCTCAGGCATCACAGCCGGCGAAGACTTGACGGATAATACCATTAACTTCACTCCCGAAAAAACAATTGACCGTCTGCGCTTCTGTTTTGGCAAGCTGGGAGGAGATCTGTATTTTGATGATGTCACACTGAAAGAGGCCGGTAGTGACAAGAATCTGATTGTCAATTCCTCATTTGACAAGCAAGACATCAATCGCTGGACTAAAGTGAGCTGGATAGACATCTCGTATGAAATCGAAACTTTGGGCAACTCCGGTACAACCACTTGGTATGAAGACATGCTCACCAACGGCAATGCAGAAGGTAGTGAAGCAGGTAGTTTCTTCGCGACCGAACAAGGCATTGGCGGTCCCCACGACGCAACCATCGGTGCAGCCGGAACGGGTGCTGACGGCAAGGGACATGCCTATGTCGTGAAATCAGGCAATGACCCAGCCAACAGCTACAGTACCCAGTTCTTTGTCAAGGCAAACCGGACACTGCACGCCGGAGACATCTGCAAACTGACATTCAAATACCGTGCCGACAAAGCAGCTGGTTCTGAATCGCAGGCTCACGCAGCGCCCGGTGCTTACATTCACTATGACATGGGTGTAAGCGTGAACTTCACCACCAAATGGCAAACCTTCGAAAAGGAATTTACCGTCAGTGAAGCGCAAGCCGGGACATCGGGCATGCAGTCCATCGCCTGGAACCTCGCCGTGCTGAAAGAAGCCAATACGTATTATTTCGATGACATTGAGTTCGGGATTCAACGCAAGGTAGAAGGTATTCCTTTGACTGAGCAAGAAAAGAAAGACACCCTCACCTGGGCAATGGACCGTTGGATCAATGGTATCATGGAAGCTACCGGAGGATATGTCACGGCATGGGATGCTGTCAACGAATCCGTCTCCGGAGTAGACAATGACAACGATGGGTTCTATGACCTGCAATCCAATAAGAATGTGTCTGCCGAGGATGCCAAAAACAACTTCTACTGGCAGGATTATCTGGGTGACCTCGATTACGTACGGATCGTCATCCGCTCAGCACGTAAGCACTTTGCCGAGCACGGTGGCAACCCCTCCGACCTCAAACTCTTCATCAACGACTACAACCTGGAATCCTGGTGGGACGACAACAAGAAAGCGAAGAGCCTCATCAACTGGATCAAACGGTGGGAATCGGACGGAGTGACCAAGATTGACGGCATCGGTACGCAGATGCACGTGAGCTACATCCTCGATGAGGCTGACCAGAAACGGCAGGAGGCTTCCATCGTGAAGATGTTCGAACTGCTCGCCGCTTCGGGCAAACTCGTCAAAATCTCCGAGCTGGATATGGGCATCACCCAAAAGGCTTTCGGAGAGGCCATCAAGACAGAGGACGTCACCTATGAACAACAGCTGAAGATGGCGGAATTCTACCGCTTCATCATCGAGAAGTATTTCGAAATCATCCCGGTGGCACAGCAGTACGGCATCACTCAGTGGTGCACCACCGACAGTCCCGAGAGCTCTTCCTGGAGAGGCGGACAGCCCGTCGGACTCTGGACACTCGGCAACAGCCGCAAACCGACCTACGGAGGGTTCGCCAACGGACTTGCCGGACGGGAGGTGGTCGTGCCTTACGCTGCCCCATCGCCTGAAGAAGAATAAGCATACGAGGACCTAACCGGGTCATCGTCCATCCAAGACGCCCGGTCAGGACATCCACCCGAATGGCACTGCACATTGCAGCCTGCAAACCGGAAGGATGCCTGACCGGGCGTCTGACTTTTCCTTGCAACCCGTCCGCTACCACCTTACGAAAGTTGAGTGCATGATTAAACCTCCTGTACTCCCGAAAGTCTGATTTAAGATACCTGACTAATGTTCCGCATACGCTCTCCGTATCAGTCGGCAAGAACCAACTCCTACCCGGGCTGGCGGAAAAATAGAACGCCTAAAAAATCCATCTATGAAAACGAATGAAAGGAAAGCCAGACATTTGCTGCTATGCAGCGCACTGCTCCTGACGGCCTGCGCCACCTCGGTACAGGATGCTCAACCGACGTACCGGATTGACTGCAACGTGGCACGACGCAGCGTGGCAGAAGTAAACGAAGTGAAATTCACACCGTGGGAAATCGACGGTGAAAAAACCGACACCCTGCAACTCTCCGGAGGTGTGCAGATCGTCATGGCGGTGAAAGGCGATGACGAGGCTACGCTGCACTCCGGCTACTACAAGGCAGGCGTACAGAACCCGCTGGCAAAGCTCATCAGCGACGGTGTCTATGTGGAAAACGGCGATGAGCTGGAGTTGCGCATCACCGGACTGCCCAAAGGGGAACATGTCGTACAGACTTATCACAACAACTTCTCGGCAACTGAAGGAACCACCGTCCCGGCATTCGACGTCTATGCCGGCGACCAGCTCGTCCACGAAAACCAGTCATGTCCCTGCCGGGTGCTGACGCGGGAAGACGGACTGGTACTGAAGACCGTGGTCAACGTGGAGCAGGACGGACAGGAAGTCGTGCTCCGCTTCAAGGCGCGGGAGGCTGAAGCCGAACAGCGTGCCGTCTACCTCAACGGTGTGGAGATTGACACGCCCGACATCCTCCGTCAGGCTCAAAAGCCCGCACCTGCCGACGACGACATGCACGCTGATGCCGACAACGGACTGACGCTGCAATGGACACCGGGCAAAGAAGCCGTGAAGCACCATGTCTATGTAGGCACCGACTCCCTCGCCGTGGCACAGGCATCGACCGGCGACCGGACCATCTATAAAGGAGTACAGGAACAGACCGGTTACGCCCTGAGCGACCTCTACAACCTGGACCGGTACTACTGGCGCATTGACGAAGAAGATGCTTCCGGCAACCTGACACGGGGTAATGTCTGGAGTTTCCGCCCGCGCCACCTCGCCTTTGAGGGAGCTGAGGGTTACGGACGGTTTGCCATCGGCGGACGCGGCGGCAAGGTGGTCCATGTGACCAACCTCAACGACGACGGTCCCGGCAGCTTCCGCGAAGCCATCACCAACGATATCGGTCCGCGCACCATCGTGTTCGATGTCTCGGGTGTCATCACGCTGAAGTCGCGCCTCACCTGCTCCTCACGCTATGTGACCATCGCCGGACAGACTGCTCCGGGCAAAGGCATCTGCATCAAGGGCGCACCCTTCGGAGTGGGTCCTGACGGCATCTGCCGCTTCATCCGTGTCCGTCTGGGTGGAGGAAAGACCTTCGACGGCATCGGTATGGCAGGAGCCGACCACAGCATCACCGACCACTGCTCCATCAGCTGGACCATCGACGAGGCATTCAGCTCACGCAGCGCGAAGAACATCACCCTGCAACACACCCTCATCTCCGAAGCACTCAACGTCGCCGGGCACAAGAACTACGAGAAAGGCAAGGGACACGGCTATGCAGCCACCATCGGCGGCAACATCGGCTCCTTCCACCACAACCTCCTCGCCCACTGTGCAGGACGCAACTGGAGCATGGGCGGCGGACTCGACGGCAACGGGTTCTATGCCGGAGCACTCGACATCTTCAACAACGTGGTATACAACTGGGCGGGACGTGCCACTGACGGCGGCGCCCATGAAGTGAACTTCGTGAACAACTTCTACAAGATGGGACCGTCGACCACTCAGAAGTTCATCCTCCGCGCACAGCTCGAAGGCGTCGGCAAGGGTTCCCAGAGCTACTACTGCGAAGGCAACGTCCGTCAGGACACCGACGGCAAGTTGGTGACCGACAACGAACAACTCCGCCGCTACGAACTTTCGAACGGACAGGTGCTCGACTGGGAAGTGTGGGTAAACAAACCCTTCTTCCCCTCGTATGCCGAAGTGGAAAGTGCACAGGATGCCTACAAGTCGACACTCTCCGACGTGGGCTGCAACATGCCGCTCTTCGACGAACACGACCAACGCATCGTGCGTGAAACCCTCGAAGGGTCCTATACCTACACCGGTAGCGTCGGCAAGACAAAAGGCATCATCGACAACGAACAGGATGCCGGCGGCTATGAGGAATATCCTGAGGAGAAACGGGCTGCCGACTTCGACACTGACGGTGACGGACTGCCCGACTGGTGGGAGGAGATGCACGGGACGAACCCGAAGTCTGCTGCCGGTGACTTCAGCGACTCGAACGCCGACCCAGACAAGGACGGTTATACCAACCTGGAGGAATACCTCGACTGGATGTCGGTGCCTCACTACTACGCCGACAACAACGAAGAAATCACCATCGATGCAGCCCCGTTGTTTGCAGGCTTTGAACAGCCGACATTCACTGTTGAGGGCGACAAGACCGTCGTCATCGAAGGCAGCCGTCTGACAATGGAAAGCACCGGCCTGGCAGAAGGTATCTTCTACTACAAGGTGACGGCAACCGACGCCTCGGGCAGCAGTATGACCCGTCGCGTGGGTGTCTGCGTCCGTAAGTGAACGCCGGGCATTAAGAAGTGTTTTTAGTTGACCGGGAGGACAAGAAAACAAGAGATAAGTGTGATATTCTCAATTATTCTCCGTACTTTCGTGAGCCAGCGGACAAGGAACAAGTTGACGGGTGGACCATCCTCCCCCCGTCGGCTTGTTTCCTGTCCACCCGTCAACTAAAACAACACTTACATCATGAAAATCTACTCAATTCTAGCCGGACTGGCACTCGCAGCCACAGCTCCGGTCCTCCATGCACAAGACAACACCGTGACGGTGCAGACCCGCCAGGTGGGTGCAGCCATCCAACCGACCATGTACGGTATCTTCTTTGAAGACATCAACTTCGGAGCAGACGGTGGTCTGTATGCCGAACTGGTCAAGAACCGCTCGTTCGAATTTACCCCCGACCACTACATGGGCTGGAAGATGTTCGGCAATGTCACCTTGCGCGACGACGGCCCCTTTGAACGGAACCCGCACTATGTCCGCCTTGCCTGGGCAGGACACAACGACATGTGGACCGGCATCCAGAATGAAGGCTTCTTCGGCATCGGGCTGAAGGCAGGCGACGACTACCGCTTCTCGGTGTGGGCACGTGTCCCCGACGGCAAGCCTGTGACGCTCCTGGTGCAGTTCATCGACCAGAACACGATGGAGAACCGGCAGGCATTCGTCAGCCAAGACCTCACCATCGACTCCCGCGAGTGGAAGAAGTACACCCTCGTGATGCGTTCTCCACGGACCATCGAAAAAGCCAACCTGCGCATCTTCCTCTCCAACCCCGAACACCGTTCGGGCACAGGTACCGTCGACCTGGAGCATGTCTCGCTCTTCCCGACAGATACCTGGATGGGGCATGAGAACGGCATGCGCAAGGACCTCGCACAGGCACTCTTCGACTTGCATCCCGGCGTCTTCCGTTTTCCCGGTGGGTGCATCGTCGAAGGCAGCAACCTCGCCACACGCTACCAGTGGAAGAACACCGTGGGACCGGTAGAGAACCGTCCGCTGAACAAGAACCGCTGGGAGTCGACCTTCACCGACCGCTACTATCCCGACTATTTCCAAAGCTACGGACTGGGCTTCTATGAATACTTCCTCCTGAGCGAAGAGCTGGGTGCCGCTCCCCTGCCCGTGCTCAACGTGGGCATGGCCTGCCAATACCAGAACTGGAACAAAGAAGAGGCACACGCCGAATGTTCTGCCGAAGGGTTGCAACCCTACATCGACGATGCACTCGACCTCATCGAGTTTGCCAACGGTCCTGCTGACAGCGAGTGGGGCAAGGTGCGTGCCGAGATGGGACACCCGGCTCCGTTCGGACTGAAGTACATTGCCATCGGCAACGAGCAGTGGGGCGAGTTCTACTTCGAGCGTCTGAAGTTCTTCATCGACGCCATCCGCAAGGCACACCCCGAAATCAGCATCATCGGCACATCGGGTCCCGATTCCGAGGGCGAGATGTTCGAACTGGGCTGGAAGGCGATGCGTGAGCAGAAAGCCGACTTGGTCGACGAACACTTCTACCGACCCGTCGACTGGTTCAAGAACAGCATGGACCGTTATGACAACTATGACCGCCGCGGTCCGAAGGTGTTTGCCGGCGAGTATGCCTGCCATGACCACGGACGCAACATGAAATGGAACCATGCCGGGGCATCGCTCTACGAGGCAGCCTTCATGACTACACTGGAACGCAACGCCGACGTCGTGTACATGGCAACCTACGCTCCCCTGTTCGCACATGTCGAAGGCTGGCAGTGGCGTCCCGACCTCATCTGGTTCGACAACCTGCGCTGCGTGAAGTCCGTGAGCTACTATGTGCAACAGATGTACGCCCGCAACTGTGGCACGAATGTCATCCCTGCTACCCTCTCCACACCGACGCCCAAAGGGGAAGATGGTCTGTTCACCAGTGCCGTGGTTGACAAGCAGACGGGTGAATACATCGTCAAGGTCATCAACACGACCGATAGCCCGAAGGACATCGTGCTCCGCTTCGAGGGCATGAAGCGCCTCCATTCAGTCGGTACCCTGACGCTCGATTGCCGTTCCTATGAGCAGGACAACACACTTGATGCACCGACCAGCATCGTCCCTCAAGAGGGCAGCCTCATCCCGACGGACAATACTGTCCGCACAGTCATCGCCGCCAAAAGCTTTGTGGTTTATCGGGTGAAGTAAGGTGAATGTCCGGTTCCGGATTAACTGAAAAAACAATAGCGACTGCTACTATTGGAATTTATAGTGACAGTCGCTATTGCTGTATTCTGAAGAGTTAAACTCAAATCGGGACATTAGGCTTTGAGCGGTCTAATAACCGATTAAGGTTAAATACTATCTTCTTTTAATAAGAAATCGAAGAGACTCATATAGACAAAACCATTGTCATCAATGTAAGTGGCAATGTCGTCGCCAACGATAACTATTTTGCGGAATGAGTCGTCGATGTTCTTAAGTGACGCTATCTCTTGTTCGCGTTTATCTGCATTGGGCATGGCATAAGCTGACTGGATGTAGAATTTATCTCTACCATTGGTTGCAACGAAGTCTATCTCCAATTGCTGGTAGCTGGACACACCATCTATCATCTTACGCAGCTCTACAACACCAACATCCACTACATAGCCACGGATACGCAGCTCGTTGTATATGACGTTCTCCATGATGTGCGTCAGTTCCTGCTGGCGAAAGTTGAGCCGTGCATTACGCAGACCGACATCACAGACGTAGTATTTCTTTATGCTCTCATAATATTTTTTACCTTTGATGTTGTAGCGACGTGCCCCCTCAAAAAGAAACGAGTTTTCTAGGTTCTGCATATAATTTGCCACAGTAGCAGGTGCTATGGATATGCGTTGCACACTCTGCAATGTATTACTGACCTTCAATGGATTGGTTAACGAGCCTATTGACGAACATAGCGAATCCACAAGAGCTTCTAACGCCTCACGGTTTTTGATACCGTTACGCTCCACCACATCATCTATGTAAGTCTTTGTCCACAGACGCTGCAAATAGGTTATCTTCTGTTCTTCGCTTCGATGATTACGCAGGGCAGGCATGCCACCATAAGTATAGTACTCCTTCCACAATTCAGAGATAGATTCCTGTCTGTCAGAACAGAACTCGCTGAACGAAAGAGGATAAACCCTCACTTCATCGCCACGGCCCCGGAATATGGTATTGATGTCGCTCGAAAGGAAACGCGAATTGCTCCCAGTGATATATACATCCACATTATCGCGAGCATTCAATCCATTGACTATCCGTTCGAAACCTTCTACCATTTGTATTTCATCAAGAAATACATAGTAGTGCGTTTCCTCATCAGTAATACGCGAATACAAATATTGCTTCAGTATTGTAGGCTCAGTCAATTCCTTACCATCCGTGGTTTCATCTATATCAAATGATACGACTATGATATGATCGTCTGCAACACCTTGGTCTATCAGATAATCGTGATATATCCTTTTGAGTAGCCATGACTTACCGCAACGACGAGTACCCGTGATGATTTTCACTTCACCATTGTCTCGTCGCTCTATGAGCTTCTGCAAGTATCGTTGCCGCTTGATATAAGTTCCCATATTCACTTCAAATTTACTGCAAATTTACAAAGGATAAAAGCTAGCAGAAAGGTTTTGCCGTTGCTAATTTGTAAAAGTAATGATTCCTCCTACATTTTGCTTTCTTCTATTTCAAATCTACTGCAATTTGCAGTAAATTTAAGATGGACTATAATCTGTCAGTCATTTCGAGTGTTGCATACACTTTGCCTGAAACCTATTAATCGATGCCGAAAATAATAAAAAACAATAGCGACTGCTACTATTGGAATTTATAGTGACAGTCGCTATTGCTGTATATGACGGTGCAGGACAATCCTGCGATATTATTTATCTGTTCCGGTACATCTCATCATAATACTTTTGGTAGTCACCACTGGTCACATTGTCCATCCAGTCCTGATGCTCCAGGTACCAACGGACCGTCTTTTCTATCCCCTCTTCGAATTGCAGGCTTGGTTCCCAGCCAAGCTCGCGCTGAAGCTTCCGGGAGTCAATGGCATAGCGCATGTCATGCCCCTTACGGTCAGTCACGTAGGTTATCAGGTCCATATCCTCGCCTTCCTTGCGACCCAAGAGGCGGTCAACCGTCCTGATGACAACCTTGATAATATCGATGTTCTTCCATTCGTTAAAACCACCGATGTTATAAGTATCCGCGATTCGGCCTTTGTGGAAAATGAGGTCGATGGCCCTTGCATGGTCTTCCACGTAAAGCCAATCTCTGACGTTCTCGCCTTTTCCATAGACAGGCAACGGCTTCTTGTGTCGGATGTTGTTGATGAATAGAGGTATCAGCTTCTCGGGGAACTGGTAAGGTCCGTAGTTATTCGAACAGTTGGTCACGATGGTCGGCATCCCGTAGGTGTCATGGAAAGCTCTTACAAAATGGTCCGAACTGGCCTTTGAAGCCGAATAAGGCGAATGCGGATTGTACTTCGTTTCTTCGAGGAAGAATTCCGTGCCATAGGCATGGTGATGCTCCGAACTGGCCTTTGTCGTAAACGGAGACTCAACCCCTTCGGGATGGGTCAGCTCCAGCGCCCCATACACCTCATCGGTGGAAATGTGGTAAAAGCGTTTGCCCTCATAACCTTCGGGCTTACTCTCCCAATATTCCTTTGCAGCCTGTAGCAATGTCAATGTACCCATCACGTTTGTATGAGCGAACGTGAACGGGTCCTTTATCGAGCGGTCCACATGGCTCTCAGCAGCAAGATGGATGATTCCGTCGATATCATATTTCGCCATCAGCCCCTTTATCGTCTCATAGTCACAGATATCAGCCTTGACAAACACATAATTCTCCCGGTCCTCGATGTCTTTCAGGTTTGCGAGGTTGCCGGCATAGGTCAGCTTGTCCAGATTTATGATTCTATAATCCGGATACTTGTTCACGAACAGGCGTACCACATGGGAACCAATAAAACCTGCTCCCCCCGTTATCATAATGTTGCGTTTGAAATTCATATCACTCTTGTGTTTTGACTGTTATCGCATTGCTTTCATATTCTCCATGCAGACGGTCAATGAATCTGTCCAGTACGGCACTTTGATGCCGAACGTCTGCTTGATTTTCGTCTTGTCCAGGACCGAATAGGCGGGACGCTTCACCGGACTGGGGAACTCATCACTGTGACAAGGCTCTATGTCACATGCTGTATGTCCCGCCAGCTCTGCAATCTTCTTGGTGAAGTCGTACCAGGAACAGACACCTTCATTGCTGAAATGATAAATGCCTGTCTTGCTGTACCCCCCATGAGGGTTCTCGCGCTCATAGTCCGCCAGGACCGTCTCTATCGCCCGGGCGAGATCATACGCGTAAGTCGGAGTCCCCACCTGATCAAAGACCACATTCAGCCTCGGCTTCGTCGCCGTCAGCCCCAGCATGGTCTTCACAAAGTTACGACCGAACTCTGAATACAGCCATGCCGTACGGATGATGACATGATCACATCCGACTACCTGTATGTTCCTTTCACCTTCCAGCTTGGTCTTGCCGTAAACACCGGTCGGTGTACCCGACTGCTCCTCACGGCAAGGTGTATTGTAAGGGTCACCCCCAAACACATAATCGGTCGATATCTGCACCAGCAGTCCGTCCACCTCCTTCATCACCTCCGCCAATATCATCGGAGCCTCAGCATTCAGTCTGTGACAGAGCTGCTCATCACTCTCTGCCTTGTCCACATTGGTATAGGCCGCACAATTCACAATACAGCGGATGTCGTTCGCACCGACCAACGCCCTTACGGCATCAGCATCCGTCATGTCGAGGAGGACCGTCTCCACGCCTTCAGCCGGGACCACATCGGTAAACAGATAGTTGTCTTTCGAGTTCCTGCTCACGAGACGCATTTCATGTCCGAGCTGTCCGTTTGCACCTGTTATAAGTATATTCATCTGTTGTCAGGATTTAAATGTTCAGAAGACAAAAGGGGAATCAAAGTGCCTCAACAGCGGATGCTTCGTATCCTTTTCACTGAGTATGGCACGTTCCGTCGGGATGCACCAGTCTATTCCAAGGCTGCCATCCAGGATACTGATGCCACCATCCGCTTCCGGGTGATAAAACTCGTCACACTTGTACTGGAACACCGCCGTTTCACTCAGCACGGCAAAACCATGTGCAAACCCCTTCGGGATAAAGAACTGCCGATGATTGTCCTCGGTCAATTCCACCGCCACATGCTTCCCGTACGTCGGCGATCCCTTACGTATGTCCACAGCCACATCCAGTACCTTCCCCCTGACACATCTCACCAGTTTTGCCTGAGTAAAGGGAGGACGCTGGAAGTGCAATCCCCTCATGACGCCGTACGACGACATACTTTCATTGTCCTGCACAAATTCCACATGCCCGACTTTCTCGTCAAACTCCTTCTGTGAGAAGCTCTCAAAGAAGTAACCTCTGGCATCCTTGAATATACGTGGTTCTATGATGACCACTCCGTCTATCTCTGTCTTTATTACTTCCATTTTTCTAATATTCCAAGTCCTTTTCCAAAGCATCCTCCTTCTCATCCAGCAGAGAAAGTATGTACTTGCCATAATCATTTTTCAGCATCGGCTGCGCCACCTCGCGCAGTGTCTCCTTCGTGATCCAGCCCTTGCGGTAAGCAATCCCTTCGAGGCAGGCCACCTTCAGTCCCTGACGCTTCTCCAGCACTTCGATGAAGGTCGATGCCTCCGAGAGGGAGTCATGCGTCCCGGTATCAAGCCACGCAAAGCCTCGTGCCATCGTCTGCACTTTCAGCTCCTTGTCTTTCAGGAATTGCTGATTGACGGTGGTTATCTCCAGCTCTCCACGCGCAGACGGCTTGATGTGTTTCGCCACCTCAACCACCTTGTTCGGATAGAAATACAAGCCGACAACCGCATAGTTACTCTTCGGGTGCTCAGGTTTCTCCTCGATGCTCAGGCAGTTGCCCGCCTTATCAAACTCTGCCACTCCGTATCGCTCCGGGTCACTCACCCGATAGCCGAACACCGTAGCCTTCCCATTCACTTCCGCATCCAGCACAGCCTGCCTCAACAGACTATTGAGTCCGACTCCATGGAAGATGTTGTCGCCAAGCACCAGGCAGGCACAATCATCTCCAATGAACTTCTCACCGATGATAAACGCTTGCGCCAGTCCGTCCGGAGAAGGTTGCTCTGCGTACTCAAATCTCACCCCGAACTGGCTGCCGTCTCCCAACAGACGTTTGAAGCTCGGCAGGTCATAAGGCGTCGAGATAATAAGTATCTCCCTGATGCCTGCAAGCATCAGCACGGAAATAGGATAGTAAATCATCGGTTTGTCAAAGATGGGTATCAGCTGCTTGCTGACTCCCTTGGTGATCGGGTACAGTCTTGTACCACTACCACCGGCGAGAACGATTCCCTTCATGTATAGTTGTTTTTTTGATTGTTATTAAACTTAACTCCTGCATCACAGGACGATATTCCACAAAATTAAACCAAGATTGTTCATTGGACTTTGATTAGATGGTTTCCCCGTCCTTGCAACACGAGAAAAAGATACAAGCACGGTGCACACGATGTTCTCAGAGCTTGCTCCCTTGGAACGGAAGAGGATTTTGAATGGTCGAATGATTGGCTGGGGTTGCATAATAGCGACTCTTGCTGTTTGATTATTAGCAGCATTCACTATTGAAAGAGTTACTTTTTATCCCTCAAAATCAAGCTCTCCGAAGAATGTATAATGAGGAGTATTTATGTCAACCACATCAAAAGACAATTTGCCTTCTGCCGACTTGATCATACTATAAACTTTCTTACATTCCACATCAGCTGTAGCATAATAGGTGATGTCAGATTCCACATCCGCCTGTGCAAACATTTTAGTATCATTAGGCACGATAGCTCTCGGCGTGATGGTAACACCACGCCTTTTCTTCTCAGCATAAACCTCAGCAATCATCTTACCGGCCCTTCGAGCATGGTCGAAGTTAAATGGAATGATGAGCATATTCTTAAGAGGAAGTTCATTCACTTCACCTCTCACGCAATACTCAGCTATGGCTATCGTGCTAATCTTAATCACGAAATCATGCTCTAAAAAATACCTGAAATATCCTAAAGCATTAGCATGCAAAGGATCTTCCTCATTCATTAGGCGAATGAAGAAGCTAGTATCCAGAAGTACGCAATTCTGTTCCATCAGACAAGTCCTCCCCTTATATTTGTCAACCACTCATCGGGATTTATATCCTTCCACTTAGGAGTAGCTTTGTGAATCAGGTCCATAAGATAATCCTCGTCAAACTTTGGCTGGTAATCCATCAGTTCCACCAACACCAAGGTTGATTTGTCAATGTCCCCTGTAAGGATATTCTTCTTAGCACGTACTCGCACACCAAAATTTTTATAGAGAGGATTTCCCTGATACCCGGCTAAATATTCCTTATCTGCCCGAATCGTCAAGGAGCCAACATCCTTCGTATCCAAATGAATATTAGCCTTGTCCTTTCCACCGGCATCTGTCAAGGTACCATAATAATAGCACTCTATATCCACCATGATATTTTCATGGCGAACATAATGTGTGGTTGGAGTAATCCGAAAGAAACGTTGTGGCCTGTCAGAAGTACCTATTTCTATATCATAGTTATAACGCAATGCAAAAGACTGAAGATTTTCTATCGCTTGCGCACTTGCCACTTCCAATTTATCAATAGAGCCATTTTCTTGTTCAATAACACTAAGCATGGCAGAGACCAAGAGGACGCTTTGTAGAGATGTTCTAAAGACATTGAGCACAGAGCCTTCCTTCATCTCATAAGAAATAGTAGGACGATCCTTGCGTTTCTTTCTGTCTGGATAAAGCAAATTCTCCACTTCATCAAGCAAGAATCTAATTTGCCTGATGTCAAAATTGGCAGGAGAAAGAGGCTCGCCTCCATTCTTACCAATAATTCTTAGTGAGACTTCATTTCTATCCATAATTACTGCAAATATAATATATTTGTGCAATTGTGCACGTTAGCCCTATCTTTTTAGAATAATTTATCCATGAGTTACTCTATACGCTTTTACCAAAGGTCCATCAAATATCCTCATTGTTGAACTGCTTGCATCGTTCTGCCAAATGAGCAAAATCCAGCGGAACATTATGACGTACATACCATTCAAGTCGTACCAATCACGACCTTTGACTCTATTCATCGTCTGAAGAATTTTAGAAGTGTCGAAATTGAATCAGCCTTTTTGCCCACATTGATATAATCTTCAAATATGGTTGCATCCATCTTATAAAACTCATCCATATCCATGCGAATATCCTGCTCAAGATATACCCCTACATCCTTCATATAGCGAAGAACGACTTTTGAGGAATTGGCAATCAGATCACACAAAGCCTTTTCCGGTGATGCAATAAGAAATGCATAGTCACCCTTATTCATACTTCTTACTCCTATCGGAAATGCCGTTCTTGAAATATATTTATAGTCATAATTGCCGACTGGAGTTTGAAAGCATCGGGAATGTTTTATTGTCATTGATTGATGTACATACACAGCCTCGGGGATAAGCCCATAATAACGCAACGCAGTAGACATTGAAATATACGAGGGTGCATAGAGATGATTGGCAATCAACTCACTCGACAGCGCCTTTCCTGAGTATTCAGGATTGATCACATAAAGTCCTCGCTTCAGTCTGATGATAACCCCTTGCTTTTCGAGCCAGGTGACTTTCTTGTTGGCAGACTTAAGTTCTGGATATAGCGATTCAATGATTGAAGTCGTTATCGGAATAGTCCCTATTTCACTCAATTGTCTATTCATACCACAAATATAGCAATATTCTGAACACTAAAGGAAATACCACTTCCTTTTCTATTCAAAATATTGCTATCAAGACAATCGCAAAGCCCAATGCTCATTGGAATTAAACAATAGCGACTGTTACTAGTTGATTCTTAGTAACAGTCACTATTCCTATGTTTCCTGTTCTCAATCCTGCCCGACGTCTGATGGCTGGTGGAGGCTTACCCCCAAGTCAGCAGACCACCGGTCCGGAATCCAAGGTCAGACTCCGTGGTCCGTATCCCCATTCTCTTCACCATCCGTGTCCGGTTCCGGGTCGGGGATAACCTGAATAGACTTGCTTCCCCGCAACTGCTTGATGCTCTTATACTCCATTCTTCCGAGCAGTCCCCACAGCGAAGTGCTACGGGTGATATTGCGTTCAGCAGCCCTATGGAAATACAGCTTGGGGACAGCCTGTTTGGGAGAGACCTCATCCGGGTTCTCCACCCCTTTGCCTTGTGACTTCAGGCGGATGCGGAACGTCCCGATGCCGTCGAGTTCCACTACCTCAGAGGAAGCCAGGTGCTTGTGCATGACGGTGATGAGGTTGTCGATGGTATTTTTCACATCACCGGCCGTGAGCGAAGAATACTCCGCCACTTCTTTTGCCATCTGGGCAGTAGTCACGAGACCGATGTGGACGGTAGACGGATGATAGAGTTTCTTACCTTCTTTGTTTGCCTTACTTGCTTGCTTTACCTTATAAATTATAGCCATGTTACTTGTTGATTAGTCATTCAGCCTTCGCCAGCCCGTCCCTGTCATTGACAAGAAGCGGAGCGTATGCGACACTTGAATGGGTTAGACATTCGTGAATTCTTTCGCGATTCTCTTCCGTCCGTTACCCGGGATGTCCGTCCGTCGTTGAATCACATTGCAAAGATAGCCCCGGCTATATTCTCCGGCAAGCAAAATGCACCGTTTGCGTTCACACTTGCGTTCACACCCCTTGATAACTTTCTAATCAACAAATTGCTCCAGGAGCCACTTGAAATATTTTTCGTGTTCATCGACCAGATGGTCCCAAGAATATTCATTCCGGATTACCTCTATGTTGTTGTCCGTACATGTTTTCTTGTTCTTTTCGACGATGATGTCCATATCATTAAAGTATTCCGTCACCTTCTCTGCCGACGGATAATAGAGGGCATTCCCTTTCAGCACTGCCCGATTGAAGATATTATCGTGTGCCAGGACGAAACATCCCGCAGCCATTGCCTCCAGCAGCGAAGGGTTTGTTCCCCCCACACTGTGTCCATGAAAATAAGCCCGTGAGAAATGGCGCACCGAATCCAGCTTCTTAAAGTCATAGATTCCTCCGACGAACCTTACCCCTTTCTCATTCCCATACTTTTCCACCAGTTCCTTGCCATGGGGCGTATTGGTTTTCCCTACCACAATCAACGGACGGCGCCCATTCTCAGCAGAGTGGAGATACCCCTCTATCGCCATCACGATGTTGTTTTCCGGTTCAAGACGGGCTATGAGGATATAATATTCCTCCGGCTTCAGGTCGAACTCCTGCAGATAGTCTTCATTGAAATCATCATGAATGTCAGCCCCGTATGCCAGGAACTTACTTTCCTTCCCATACTTCTCCTTATAATAATCATGGATACCCATATTATCAGCTATCAGATAGTGGCTGTACTTCACTGCCATCTTTTCTTCCCAATCCAGAAAGCGTCGCACCATCGGGCTGAACTTTGAGCGTTTGTTTTCCAGCCCATCCATATTCGTTGTGAATATCGGACGTTTCCGTTTCCGGACATTAAACCAGATATAAGCAGGGATGATACTTGTATAACCGGCCTCATAGATGATGTCGAAATTCTCCTTTTGCAACGCATCTTTCAGGGAAGAAAAGTCATAGAAAAAGCTTCCCACGGAACTTCCCATCCAAGTTTCAGGACTATAGATGTGCTTGATTCTAACTCCTTTGTAACTATCTTCTTTGTACGGATGGAAACTAGGAGAATAAACCGTCACTTCATGTCCACGCTGCACCAGTCCAACGGAAATATATTCCGCAAACTGCTCAAAGCCCCCGTAGTTATTGGGTATACCACGGGTGCTAATGAATGCTATTTTCATTAGATAAATTAAATGGTTAAGATTGAAAATGAGATAGTGCGATCTTCGATTGAAGAAGGTGTATAGCTTGAAATTACAAGAAATGTAAATAGTTAATCAGAAACTATTTGCTATGGGAATCATTACTGATACAAGAAATATATCCATACAGCTTTTCTGCAATATTATTCCAATTGTACCGTTGTCTGATAATATGTTGTTCTTCTGCTATTTTCTCATCATTATGATTCAAATAAAAAAGCATCTTACGTTTTAATTCCTCTATATCATAAGGACTAAACAACTTATCATCAAGAAAATCAAAATCAGCCATAGCTGTTGTATTTGAACACAAGGTGGTACATCCTAATGCTATAGCCTCTATTGGCGGAATACCAAACCCCTCTGCAAATGAAGGAAAGACAAACAAGTCTGCCGCTTTATAAAGAGCAATCAATTCATCATAGTTCATTTGTTTTATTAGGATGTGCTCTTTTATTTTATCAGACAAACGGTTATAATAATCATTGAAGGCATTGTTTGCTAAATCTTTCACACCAACCATTACCAATTTAATACCTTGGTCATACAACTTCAAATCTACATAAGCCTTTAGCAGCATCTGATGGTTCTTTCTTGGCTCAATTCTGCTGACAGTTAAAATGAATCTGTCTAGTCCATATCTTTCTCTTATATCAGGCAATGGCATATTCTCATTTGGCAATAAAACACCATTGGGAGTTATAAAGATTTTCTCTTCGTCCATATCAAAATGTCGTACAATCTCACTTCTGGAGAATTGAGAAACAGCCAATAACAAATCAGCTCGTTTAGCAGAGCGTTTGAAGAGAAATTCATTTTTGATTCTATACGATTTAGGAAAATACTCAGGATAATCTAAGAACAATAAATCATGAATAGTAACAATCTCCTTGCATCGCTTGAATAGTGGACTTATATACTGAAAATGGGCTAAATCTATATTCAACTGATTGATGATAGATGGGAATTCTACCGCAAGTCTTCTAACACTGCTTTTTGAATTTAGCTTCACATACTGAATGTTATCTGCTTCGCCAAATATTTTTTTCAGGTTGTCAATATTGTTAGCTGCAAAATAAAAATCAATATCCCTATGCTTAACAAGATTGATATAAATCCCTTCTATATAAGTCCGCGTCCCTTGGAATTTTCCATCAAAGACATGGGCATCAACTAAAAGCCTCATAATAAATAGATTTTATAGCGAGTAATTGATTAAGATTGCTATGGTCATAAAAAGCTCATAAAATAAAGATCTCCATGCTATGTATCAGCTTTTTATACTTTCATCGTCAAGTTTCACACAAAAAGAATGTGTTCACCACTAGGAGATATATGATGAAAAGACACCTAACTCCTAAGGTTTCAGGATATGACAGAATAGAAGTATCATTAGGAACAAAACGAAGAGAACTGAAGTATGTATACCCTCAAACAGTCTAAAGGAAGAGTATTGATTGTTTATAACAACTTAGAAAGAAAGGATAATAACAGAAAAACTATTTTATCTTTTAAGGAACTATTTTTACTAAACCTGAATCGATTAGCATTTGGTTCCCATTTTCTCCAAGCCTTTAATGACATCTTAAATATTTCCTTTTTCAGATATAAATATCTAAAATTCAAAGCTTCATTCAAATCATGACGATTCATAGTACTCACAATTCCTTCAATATACTGTGTAGCTTTGAATTGATCAGCCAATGCTTGCATATTCACACTCTTCATTATTGAATTTGCATTATTCACAAAATAGTGATACAAAGGTTTCCTCACATAACCTATGGAGTTTGTAAGCAAAGAAAGCTGATTTATCAACAAATAATCTTCTCCCCCATTTAATCTATCTTCCTTTATCAAGCAATGACCTTGAGCAAAAGATGTTTTCACAAAATGACGCCATACCACAGACCAATATCCTGCAACATTATGATACTGAATCTTAACAGGATCAATATCTTTTATTGTAATAAGCTTTTTACTTTGACCGGTATCAATATAAAAATCGCAAGCTACAATATCATAATTTCGTTCAAGAGCTTTATTGTACAAATTCTCAATCGCATCTGGCTCGATCCAATCATCTCCGTCAATACAATAAAAATAATCCCCTTGCGCACTAGCCAAAGCTGTATTTCTTCCAAATGAAAGTCCATGATTTTCAACCAAATCTATGACAATAACCCGAAGGCTTGAATTCTTGAGATATGAGTCTATTACACTTTTTGTGGAATCTGTAGAACAGTCATTAACTATTATTACCTCAAAGTCCTTAAATGTTTGTACTTCAAGAGACTTTAAACAACGCTCAATATATTGTGAGACGTTGTATGCCGCAATCAATATCGAAACCATGTGTTTATAAATGAATTATATGACGATATAACAATAAAAAATAAGCTAATAAAGCCTTAGCATCACGAGCATAAAAAATAGATTTCAGCCAAATATGCTTTGAGAAAAAATATGAAATAGACTTTCTCCGTTCTTCGCGACCATTGATTCTTCTGAATACCAACTTATACGCATCTTTGATCATAGAACAAATACCTTTTGTTAGCATCAGTTTATTATCTATTGATAATGAGTTCCCTAATTCTGTTTTTAGTTTATCATAATCAATGGCTGTTTCAACACAATCATGCATATGTCTGAACGTCGCTGTAGAGGTTGATATTGAATTATCTCGCAGCCTATAATTGTATGCAACAATATCCAAATAACAACACTTGTCCATTAACGCTAAAGCCCTAATAATGAATTGCCAGTCGTCATACAATGCCCCATCTTTAAATAATAAGTAATTTTCGGTTAAAAAGGTATGTCTAAATATATAAAACTGTACAGCAGAAAATGGGAATATGAAAGCCTCATATATTTCTAAGCCGGAATAACAATGCCCATCATTAAGACTTCGCTTGACAATGCCAATATCGTCTCCAACTTCACTGATAGTCCTTGTATTGAAACAGTACATATCTAGATTGGGACTTTTCTTTATCCTATCTAATATCTCGACTATACCTTTCTCAATATAATCGTCTGAATCAACAAACCAAATATATTGGCCTTTTGCCATTTCCAATCCGGCATTGCGTGCACTGCTTAACCCCCCATTACTTTTATGAACAACATACGTATTGGACCTTCCTTTAGCAAAAGACTCACACATTGAACCTGATTTATCAGGACTCCCATCGTCAACAAATATTATTTCAATACTAGCATCACAATATTCTAGGCTCTTAAATAAGTCATCCAAATACTTGTAGACATTGTAACAAGGAATAATTATAGATAATAATATATTACCCTTCTCCATATTTATATTCACTTACCTATATTATAAAAACTTAAATCTATACAACACACTCTGCGCTTCCACGCTTTGATAGAGTCTTCGAATGTTTCATAATGAAGAAAGTCAATACGAACTTTATTGCCTAATAGACCTATAGGATATTTATCTCCATTTGAAAAGTCTACAATATCCTCATTCGAATAATGACTTAAATTCTGTAATATATCAATCTCGAATTTTAGCAGAATGAACAAATTACAGTCGGTGTTTCAAAACGTATTCCATACCCATGCAAGACCATAGTTCCTGTACAATTATTGCAGATTACGGATTCCCCATTGAAACCAATTTTATTCCTTATAAAAGAAATCGGATTTGTCATATTTTATACCTTATATTTAGCATTATGATAAATCTTATTCAATGATTGATAAGTTGGATATATTCTTTTTGATTCTACCATAATCGTCAAATATACAAACAAGTAGTATATATTAAAATGAGGAATTGAAGTCAATGTATTAAAGACAACGAAGCCTAGAATAACGAATAATAGTTGAGAGTTATGAGACTTCCAAACAAAATAAATACATTGACATATGAATATAACAAATGCTATAACACCCAACAGCCCTCGATCTATCAACAATTGAAACCACACAGATTCTGCTCCATACAAGCCATTTGATAAGTTGATGGCAGTTGTAGACGTATAATTGATACCATTACCTATGAGCACTGAGTTATTGAAGAATCTCATAACTTCAGTAAATTGTTCTTGTCTCATATCTCTACTACTTCCACTAACAGACTGAGTATCAATAAAACTCCCTATAATATCTAATATAAACGACTGAAAAATCAAAAATAAAGATACAACGAATATCCCTATAAATATAAAATTGGAGAATTTCCGAAAAACCCGATCATAAAACATAAACATACATATAGCTAACGAAAGAATTGCGCTTCTAGCTCCAGTCGTCAAAATAGAAACAAACAATACCATCAGAAGGCATAATATCATTTTTTTATGATTCCTGATAATACCTGTATTATATCTTAACCACAATATCATGCAAAACAGCATCAATAGCACTGCCCCATTTGTTGTATGCATAGAAAAAATTGACTGACTTCGCTTTAACCCAAATCTAATTTCTGTAATCAGAAAATCCTCTTTATAAAGTCCCCAACCATTCACAAACTCCATATAAGGATTTACTTCCAAAACAGTTTCGATCAATGTATAACCTCCGACGACTATCGCATAAGAGACTAGAATATTCAATATAAATTTTATATATTGTTGGGGAGATCTTATAAAGATGCACCAAAACATAAATACATTGACAATATCACGCACAATATTTGTAAAGAAACTGACAGCACTATTGTCATTAGTCGCGACAAAAGTAATTGTATATGATAGCAAAATCAGAACCAGGCCAACTTTTACTGGCAATAATTTAAAATATCCTAATCCATTTTTCACTTTAAATGGAAACAAGACCAATGAGACTACAGATAAATATGTAAAAATATCCGCTCCAAAAATAGAAAAATGACTCAGCCATGCAGACAATAAAATCAGTAGAATAAATGCTTTATGGTAACTTCTAAGAAGAAAGATTACCATAATAATAAAAATTATATATGATATAGTCATCTTCGTTATACTATCTATTTATTGTGTACCAATAATTTACAAACACAAACAATAAACTTCTTTTTAAAGCTTAAATGAGAATTAAAAATGTCATGAATACCACATTCACGCAGGACATTATTTAAAATTGGGCTATATAACTTCGAATTCAACTTTTTCTTAACAAAATCACGACAATAACTATAAATGAAATCAATGAACACATCTTTTCTATCTAAAAGAGCTTCATGTACGTGGTTTATGATATTTTTATCGATTTGCAACTGTTGATCTGAAGATTTCATTTCACACATTGCTGAATCTATACGATTATAATAGTTATAACACCCTTTATCTGAGATTATACCCTTCATACACTTTTTATATACTGTGCATAGGAAAATAATATCCTCCCCTATTCTCACATCTAAGGGGAAACGGTCTATACCTATTATTTCCCGTCTTATTATAGCTCCCCAAACCTCATTTCTCTTCACCTTGAATATTTCTTTCAGCAATTGTGCAGGAGAACCGCAATAACAAAAATCTCGAGATAGAATCTTATTCTCATACTCATAAAATGCTGGATACGAAATAATATCAACATCAAAGCTTTTCATATAATGATACAAACTAAAGAACGTATCTTTTTCAATACTATCATCTGCATCACAAAAACAAATCCACTCTCCTCTTGCATTATCCAAGCCCAAATTTCGGGCAGAACTCACACCACCATTTTCTTTATGAAAAACACGGATGCGTCCATCTTTCTGTGCGTACTCATCACATATGTAACCAGACTTATCTTTACTTCCATCATCGATAAGTAGAAGTTCAAAATTAGAGTATGTTTGTGTAAGGACACTATCAATGCAACGTTTGATATAACATTCAACGTTATAAACAGGGATAATAACGGAAATTATAGGATGATCCATAGTTGCAAATAAATTATCTTTTAACAGGTATCAATTTTGTTCTTACTATTATCGCAATAAATATCACGACAATAAAAGTTACAATAGCTTCAATAGAGGAAAATATATTTAGTCCTATGACTCCAAACAATATGACATTAGTTAATCTATGCCAAATAGAGATATCAATTGACACTTTTATTGGAATTTTCAATCTAATACTAATAAGCTCCGGATTTTTAATTAAATAAAAATCAACGTCCTCAAAGGTATTATTGAGAAATACACTCCTACATTCTTAACTACCACAACAAAAGCTAATACAAAAGTATAAATTGCCCATAAGGCAAACCATTTTTTGATATTCTACTTCATTTTCAATTCAAGTTTTATCTCATCATCACTGTATAAGTAAAAGCCTGAGACGATATAGAAGAATGGTACAGCACATCTCGCAATAGGTGCTATTACTCCCCCCACAATGGGGGACATGCAACACCACTACAAATAAAGCAAAAACAAATCTTGCTACATTTATAGAGTTATTCCTTTATATATTATTCCTTATCCAACTCAAGAAGATAATACAAAGACTGTTTCTCTTGAGGCTGACTAATTTTATAGCTCAATTTAAAAACACATGTTCTTTTGCAAACCTCATCAAATTCATCCATCCTGATAACTTTATCAATATTACTGTGGATATAATAAAGGTCTGGATTAGAATATGGGACTGCATCGATAAGACTTTTTATCGCAGGAATCGTTTTGTATCCTAACGCTATTATGTAATCAATCAAGAAGAAATCAAGCAGTTTTTTTTCGCTTTTATGATATTCATTAAAAAAGTCTTTCATAAAAGAATTTACTATATTTCCTTTTACACCCCCCATGCAAAACCCCGTCCATCGATATGCACTAACGAATATCTTATCATCATAACGATTTTGCTTTATTGTAAAAAACGGCAAATTCCAACTTTCCAATTCTCCAGTAAGGTATATCGTAGAATCAAGCCATATTCCACCATGATCTGCCAATAAATTACTACGGACGATATCACTAAAATGTGTCAATGAGATCTCCTTACGCTTAACTTTATCAAGTATATAATCAGGAATAGTTATGTAATCTTCAAAATTATCCATCGTTATAATATGAACTTCATGTCTTCCTGAATACTCACGAATTGATTTTAAACATTTTTTGACCAACCTGGGCATTTGCTCTTCCCCTTGAAACCAACATATCCAAATTGGGCAATCCGACTTTAAACCTTCAGATGTAGAATCCTCGCTTTTATACGCATCAATTATTCTTGAATATCGTTTCTCAAGATATGAAAGAATTGCATTATGCTTTATATTTGGATTATGTAAAAGTTTCGGCAATATTATAATCTTGAATGCAAGTGATATATTCCAAGCATTACAAAGACTCACGAATGACTGATATATATCAAACAATTTATTTCTCATAACGACTTACTCTGACAAATTTTGCTTCAAAAAAAGAAGAGAGGTTATTTTCAAAGACGCTAACCTAGCATTTACATCTTCCCAATCAATTTTATTCATTAGTATCTTATTTACATCCATACAATTCGAATGCTTTATCATTCTGTCTTCCAATCCAAATAAAGACAATAAAGATATAAACCTGGAAAGACCACGGTTTTCATTTCCAATAACAACAAAAGGCTTATTAAATATTATCGAGAACACACATCCATGAAACGAATCGGTCAAAATAAAGTCGGCATCGTAAAACCCTCTTAACCATTGATGGACAGATGGTGCATTTACATCACATGCAAAAGTGTTATAATAGAACGGCACATAGCCATTACCATGAGTTGCAACGATACTCAATATCTGTTTCTTCACATCCGTTTCATCTAGAAAATATACTAATAAATTTCCATCACTCTGAGTTGTACCGGATAAAGCCATTGCGCAATAGTGTGAAACAGGCAAAAGAAATGTCGGGTCTAAAACTTGAACAGCATTAGCACCGAAAACATCCCTACAAATACCACACCCAAAAGATTCCCTTACTGACACTCCCTTGAATGATGATAAATATTTTCTCACCTTGCATATATCCCTATTTGAATATTCAACAATATCATCTATTCCAAAAGAAGCAGCATATGAAATCTTAATCTTACAAGGATTCTTAATAAAACCAAGAAACATATTTTTTAATCCATACTCCATATATGCTCTACGCCAAACCTGATCTGATCCAACTATATATGCATCGTATTTTCTTATCCTTGGATCTATTTTTAACTGGAATAAGAACCTTATTTTATATTTTGTCTGAGGAATGTAATTTTGAATAAAACTAAATGTTTTATTTATTAACCTGTCATTACTATTTTTTTTGTGAGGCAGTATATTTTTCAACATTCGTCTTAATGATACTGGCTGCAATAGATGAAAACTTTCAACCTCCAGCCCCATACTTGTTAAAACCTTACACAAAGCATAATTCTGCAATATTCCTCCATAATTATCATATAACCGGAGTGTCAGTATTCCTACCTTCATTTTTATGTCAAGCTTCTTATCCTTTTATAATCTTCTTCACTATCTCTACACCAGTTTCGCCGAAGATTCCCTTGGTCGTATTCTTTATTATCTGCTTCATTTTTAACTCATGATTAATAAGAAGATTTTTCACATATTCAAGAGTATTACTTTCATTTTCAGTCTCGGTAAAAACCTCAAGAATCATGGGCTTGTCTGTTTTCTCCGGAGTTAGGAATCGGTAAATCACGAAATTGGATTTTTCCTTACATCTTACCGTAATGTCATTTTTTCAAAGTTTTATATCCTGGATATTTTATCAAAAAACAGGAACACAATGATTATTGGAGAACAGAAATATTTCGGTGTAATACCACTGTTCTGTATATCTCGTATCATGAGTTCTTTACATCTGCCAATCTGCTGATTCTATTTTCCAGATAAGGACAATTCATGATACACTTCAGAACAGTAGAAACGTAGTATCATAAAGTCTGCGACAGAATCTTACACCTGTTATCTTACGCAGCACAATAGTTGAGAAGACAACTCTACTAATAGGCGCCGAGATAGGAATGTGGAGCACATATTTACCAGCATTAACTCCACACCTTATCTCTTCAGAATTGACTTAAAGAATCTTTTGCCTTTTTCGCCAACGACTGAAACAACAGCCTCTTTTGCCTTATTTTTCAGCAAAATTCCACTATCAGTCACAAGTTCTCCCATCATCTTCAAAGCAGTTGTCTCACCCACAGTATCAGTAAAAACCTCCAACACCATCGGCCGGTCAGTAATCTCAGGGTAAAGGAAACGATCAATCACGGTATTAAACTCCTCCTTGTTTGATGCCATCATATACTCATAGCCCCAATCAGAGACCAAATGCCTAAGCACTTGCAGTGACTGGTTTCCAAAATGACCAGCAGCTGCGATATATTTATCAGCTTCGTCACCGAACATTCCCCCATTATGATTTATCATCCGAAACTCCATTCCCTTGCCATTATTTACGACCAAGATTCTGACATTGTTTCCTATATGGCGGTTTCCTAAAGAATTCATGTCATAAAAGAATGACAGGTCTCCAACTACCGCAAAGTGGATTCTTTCTAAATGTCCAAAAGATGAACCAATAAGTGTGGACATAACACCATCTATTCCAAAGCCACCAGTATTGCTGTGCTCTTCGACTGTAGCAGGCGTTTCAAAATAATTCCATGAACGAAGGGAATTCAATATTCCCAAATAAAGTAATGAGTTTTCCGGGAGACGAGAAGCCACTTGCTGAGCAATCCAGATATTACTGAATGGTAATTCGGGAATCTTTGAATTTATGGTAGCTACCTCCTTTTTCCAAACTTCGAGAAAACTATCGTCCTTAACTTCCCCCTTAAGATAGTTTGAAAAGAAATTCATCTCAGACATCTCAAACACAGCGGTTAATCGCTTGAACTGATCTCTAATTTCACCATCACTGCCAACCCTCCAGACCTGTTTTGGTTGAAAGGTGAAAGCATCATATGCTCCTGAAACTTCACCGATATGAATCAGCAAATCTACATCAAGCAATTGCGAATGATAGTTCGTCTGAAGTCCAACTAACGAGTTTAGCACACGATACTTTCCACGATAATTACTGCAGTGGTCACAAAACACCACCCCATTGTGTCTAGCACAGAAATCATCCAAAATCGCTGTTTCTTCCATCGTCCATACACCATGTGCGCCAACAAAAACAGCAACTCTCCCATCCGGAATGCCAGGCAATGTGTCCGTATATGTGTAATAAGAAATCTTTGTCGCTTGCGGTAGTTCCTTTACACTGTAATCACGGCTGTAAGTTGTTGTTAGATTAATATGTACAGGACCACCACCATGACGGGTCAATGCATGCAAAGCCCTGTTTATCTTTATAGTGCAATCCCCATTCGTCCGTATCGTCCTTCACTGTCTGCAAATGGACACTCTCCATTACAATATCATTGGGTCTCGAACTCCGGTCTGTCACTTGGGCTATCAGATGTCCTACGCGCGAGATATCTTGTGTCGACGTAATAGCCAGTACTGGAAGCTTCCGATAGTAAGCTTCGGTCAATCCTGGCATGTATTCACGTGCGGATGTCGCACCTGTGCAACTTATTATAACCGGTTCACCAGTCGCCTCAGCCAGTCCGCAAGCCATGTAAGCAGCCGACCGTTCGTCAACACAGGAATAGAGTTCAAAGTATGAGTCATGCTGCATGCTTGCCACGAGCGTTATGTTTGTTGCCCCAGGAGATGCTATGACTTTCCTTATCCCATATGCTTTTAGTAAAGATAGTAAAAGCAGATGATTCTTTTCTGAAACGTATTTGTAATCCATGAGTTATTTACAATAAATATTACAACTTCTAAAATTGATAATGTATGTCATCAAACGTAACAAGCCCTGAACCACCAGTCATGTAAACTATATCTCCAACAACCATACGTCCTATCGCACTAGTTAATACAACAGCCATATTCGCAATTTCCTCAGGCATTGCATAGCGACCGACAGGATTGTTGTCAAGTGTGATTTCTTTTATTTCTCCTTTTATTAACATCGAAGTCGCAGTTGGCCCTGGAGCAAGTCCGTTGACAGTTATTCCATAAGGAGTAAGCATCTTAGCAAGTCCCAGTGTAAGACCTCGTATTCCCCATTTTGAAATCGTGTAGGCAGATGCAGCTGGGCGCAAGCTTGAAGACGAAGCAATATTCAGAATATTACCTTTAATACCTCGTTCCTTCATATTACGGGCTACTAGCTGTGAGAGAAAGAAAGTGCCTTTAAGATTGGTACCAAGGATATTATCGTATTCTTCCTCAGTAACTTTAGAGATATCACCGCCAAGTACTCCTGCATTGTTGACCAGAAGATCAATTTCTTTTAAAATCGGATAGTTATCAAATAAAGTCCTGAACGAGCTTACGTCCTTATTATTCATCACAACAAACGATATTCTGTCTTTTGCAAACGGATTTTCTTCAGCCAACTTTTTTATGCTATTTTCAAGTTTCAGCTCAGTGCGTCCAGTAATAGTAACAGAAGCTCCACTTTTCAAAAACACACTTGCAATGGCATAGCCAATGCCGCTTGTGCCACCGGTAATCAGTGCTTTTCTTCCTTTTAAAAGTTCATTGGGAGCAATGGTCACGATATTTGTTGTTATATGATTTTCGGGTATACCTTTCAACAGATACCGTCCAACTCTTTTTACATATTTCTTTATGCCCATATTTGCAGTAGTTGAATTGTAAATTTATATGACTCGGCTTCAAAATCTTGCCAACTTACTTACCACACACCATTTCACCTTATACAAGATATCTTATCAGGCTGTAGAACAAAATCCTTTACATACCCAACATCATATACTTTCATTCTATCTTAAATCAGCCATTTATAGAAGTATCGCAAAGGAATGCGAATGAAATACAAACTGGTTAATGCGAGAATTTATGATAAAGATCAAGTACTTTCTTTGTCACGGCTTTACGCTCACTGTCTGTAAGACCGATAAGAAAAATGGTTATTAATGAAGAAATCAAAGAAACAACAACAGTCAAGCATAAACGCCAGAACGACGGAGAAAATGAATTTACCACAACGAACGGCAAAATGAAAGCGATCGGTGTAACAATAAACATTGGAATAACCACCATTCTGACAAACAGAGCTGGAGGAAAATGCAACAATCCTTTCATTATATACAGCCTGACAATGTTTACTCCTATATAAGCCATAATGAAGACAATATATGTACTCTCAGCAGGTAGACCACACTCAAAAGCAACCCAAGTAAGCGGAAAGACTAATACGCCTACACTGGAAATCCAAATTGAATAGCGTTTGATATTACCTGTTGCCATGCAGGCTGTAAGACCTGTTCCACCGAGCATATTCAGCATCGAGCCTATAATGGTGAGTCGAAGAAACACCACGGTATGGTCAGGAACAGTTTTCAGCCATAGTGTCAAAACATATTCAGTTTCGAGCATGACAGGAATGGCGAATAGCATTAGCAAGAAATAGGAGAATTTAGCACCACGGCAAACGAGGGTAAACATCTCTTTTATCCTCCCCGCAGCATAATCTTTTGTTATCTGCGGGTTTACAGCTGTCATGAAATTGTTGACAAACTGCTGTATTGCTCCGTCTACTTGTGTGGCGATTCCTCGGGCTGCGTTCAGCGTCACGCCAAAAAACATGTTTATGAGAATGTTCACTCCCTGTGTATTGAACAGCCAACAACCATTAGACAGGAATTGCCATCCTGCAAAACTGCCCATCTGTTTCAATAAGGAACGATCGTAAACAAACCTATAATGACATTCTTCAAAATGCCGATTGCAGTAAACACCGTAAACGAAACGTATTATCAGAGCGACAATAACAAGGAGTATGGCATAGGAAATCAGCTTATCAAAAGGTGAAACCACTATCAGAAAGCAAATCAACAGTTTCAATGAGGCCTCAAGTATGCTAACGTATGCAAAAGCTGCCATACGTTCATGAGCGATGATGCAGGCGTTGTACGGGATACTTACAAGATTGATGCAGAACATCAACAGCGAGCAATAAAGCACCCAGTTAGCTGCCGTCATCCGACCTTCTGGTATGTTCATCTGCGTATTCAGAAACCAACCACCGACTACTGCACCAAGAATCATTATCAACAGCGACAACCCCAACTGTATGTTGACACTTGTTGAGAAAATCAGACCAAGCCGCTTGATGTCACCACGTCCAAGCTCAAATGTAATGAAGCGACTTATCGCATTGGATAAAGAGCCTGAAAGCAGGGAGAACATGGCCACAACACCGCCCACGACATTGTAAATACCATAATCCCCCACGCCCAATGCGTTCAGTATGACGCGGCTCGTATAGAGCGTTATCGCCATAATGAACAGCGTCCGCACATACAGCAACAGCGTATTCTTAGCAATCCGCTTGTTATTCTCCGCAACGTTCACCATCACATACACCTGTTACATTCCTCACTCACTTCTTCTTCTCATCCCCATACCCATAGCCATAACCATACCCGGCCTTGCCGTAGCCGTAGCCATACTTCTGGCCATAGCCATAGCCGTAGCTGTTCTTGCGCTTGGACATGTCGATGCTATTGATGACCGTCGCGAGGTGAGGAATCTTATGCTCGTCGCGCAACGTGTTGATGAAGCTGAAACCACCCTTCGGCGTATAGTCTGCACGACAGACATAGACCAGCATGTCTGCCACACGGGAGATGATCGAGCTGTCGGTCACCATGCCGATGGGAGCAGTGTCGAGGATGATGTAGTCGTACTTCTCCTTCAGACGGGAGATCGCCTCGTCGAGCGTACGGCGGGCTACCAGCTCAGTGGGATTGGGAGGAATGGGACCACCGGGGAGGATGTCAAGGTTCGGACTGAGGTCCGACTGCTGGATGATGTCGAAAAGGTCCGTATGCTCGGGGTCGCTCAGGTAACTCGTGATGCCGTGGATGCGGCGCGAGAGATTGAACACCTTGTTCAGTCCCGGCTTGCGGATGTCCATACCCATGATGAGCGTCTTCTTGCCCATGTAGGCGAGACTCACGGCAAGGTTGCCTGCCACGAACGATTTTCCTTCACCGAGCATCGTCGACGAGAACATGATGACACGCTCCTCAGGCTTCAGCATGAACAGCAGGTTTGTACGCAGGGCACGGAAGGTCTCCTCCATCACCTCGTTGCGGTTCTCGTGCACGACAATGGCACCCGCCGCAGGCTTCTTGCCCAGGGGGATTTCGCCGACAACGGGTACATCGGTGAGCTTCTCCACATCCGAGCGGTTCTCTATCTTGTACTTCAGCAGGTCCGCCAGGTAGATGCAGCCGAAGGGTATGCCCAGACCCAGCACGAAGGCTGCCAGGTAGAACAGCTTCTTCTTCGGCGACACCGGATACTTGTCCGCCAGCGGCTCCTCGATGATGCGTCCGTTGTTCGCAGTAGCAGCCAGCGTGATGGCGTTCTCCTCACGCTTCTGGAGGAGCATGGTGTAGAGCGTCGCCTTGATTTCCTGCTGACGCGAGATGCTCATGAACTCCTTCTCCTGCTCGGGAGCACGGCTGATGCGTCCCTCAAACTTGCTTGCCTGGCGGTCGAGGTCCTTCTTGGTAATCTGCAGTCCGCGGAGCACACTCTCCACGGTGGTCTGCACACTGAGGTGCATGGCTGCCAGGTTGGCGTCGAGCTGCACCACTGCAGGGTTCTCTTCCGACGAGGTGAGCAGGAGGCGCTTGCGCTCGGCAAGCTGCGCGTTATACTGGTCGATGGCGGTGCTCAGCACACGGTCCTCCAGACCGACGTTGCTCGGGATGACCTGATACTGGTTGGCAGGATTGTTGATGTAGTCGCGCAGGAAACGCACGAGGCTGATTTGTGTCTCGTTCTGCACGCGCTGCTGCTCGTACTTCGAGTTCTCCTGCAGGGCGAGTTGTGCATCGCTCACCAGGTCGGTCAGTCCGGAGCGTTGCTTGAAGGCGGCAAGCCGGCTTTCGGTCGTGCCCAGTTCCTCGTTGATGATGCCCAGACGCTCCTCGATGAACTCTGCCGTCTTCTCCGCCACCTCGTTCTTCTCGTCGTTGGCATCCTGGTTGTAGAGTGCCACCAGGCAGGTGATGAAGTCCATGGCACGCAGGCGGTCGGTGTTCTGCAAGGCAAGCCGGGCAATGGTCGTGGTCTTCGACGAGGGCTCCACGGTGAGGTGTTCCCCGTACGACTTTGCCACGGCAACCGGCGTGTTGATGACGGCATCCAGCTCCATGTTGTCCTCCACGGGGATGGAGTCATTGAGCATGAACGTCACGATGCCTGCCGGGGTATGCATCACGGCAGGGAACTTGTCAAAGTCCTTCTTCATCGTTTCCTCGTCCGCATCGGCATCCACCGTATAGACCGCCTCAACGGAGAGGTGCTTGTCTGTCGTCAGGTGCATCTCCAGCTCCATGGGTGCATAGAGCTTGTCGGCTTCCGCAGGGGTCATGTAGACCTCGACGGGCGACTTCTTGTACAGGGGGACGGCATGGCCGAAGGTACGCGGACGCGTGATGGAGGTGTAGAGGTTGAGCGTGGTCACTACCTTCTTGAGGAGGGTACGCGAACGGAGAATCTCCACCTCGTTGTCGAAGTTGTTTGTCATGGAGAACACACCCAGGTCCTGCATGGCTGCCAACGGACCGGCTGCGGCATTGTTGCTGCGCTTGTCCTGCTCCTGGATGAGCACGGACGCCTGCACGTTGTAGACGGGTGCCTGATAGCGCAGCCAGAGCCACGCACCGATGAGCATCACCACCACACCGGCAACAAACCAGTGCCAGTAGACGAGGTACTTGAAAAGGATTTCATAGAGGTTGATGTTCTCTTCTTTATGTTCTTGCTGGGGAATCTGTTCCATTATCTGTTTTCTTGTTTAGGATTTGTTCGGGAGACGGGTCGTCCGTTCTTTTACCTCAATATGTTTACAATCAGGCTGGCGATGGACACCAGGATGGATGTGGCGGAGATGACGGTGGTCGTCGTGTTGCCGATGTCGGAGTTCTTCGCCTTGGTCTTGTTCGGAGTCACGTAGATGATGTCGTTCTGCTTCAGGTAGTAGTAGGGCGAAAGGACGACATCCGCCTTGTTGAGGTTGAGTGTGACGATTTCGCGCTTGCCTGCCGCATCCTCGCGGATGAGCTTCACGTTGTCCCGCAAGCCGTAGACCGTCATGTCGCCTGCCATGGCAAGTGCTTCCAGCACATTGACCTTCTCGTTGCTCACGGTGAATGTTCCGGGGCGGTTCACCTCCCCGATGACCGAGATTTTGTAGTTTGTCATGCGGACGGTCACGATGGGGACCTCCTTGAGGTAAGGCACCAGCCGTTCGCGTATCATCGTCTCGGTCTCCCGTTTCGTCAGTCCGCCGACCTTGAGACGTCCCAACACGGGGAAGTCGATTTCGCCCTCATTGTCCACCAGGTATTGCTGGAGGGTCGGGGCACTCGTCGTGTTGACATTTGCCAGCGAGGCGTTGAGAGGGGTCTGCGTCGTCAGGTTAAAGGGGGCGGAAGCCTGAGGGTCGGTCGTGTTGACCGTGATGGATATCAAGTCCTTGGGCATGATGCGGGCATCATAGAGCGGTTCGTTCTGCACGGCTTGGTTCACAGTCTCAGGGTCCTGCAAGTAGGGCACGTTCTTGTACGAAGTGCAGCTTGCCAACAGAGTCGTCAGGAGCAACAGACTCAGCATGTTTCGCATGTTCATATCGTGTTCGTTTGTTTTGTTTCTACAGTTTTTCAGCCGAAGAGCCTGCCCAGCAATCCTTTCTTCTTTCCGGGTTGCGGACGGTCTTCACGTTCCAGCAAAGTTTCGTAAGTCAGTTTGTTGTGTATCATGTCATAGATGGTGCCCCAGTCAGGGAGTCCGCCCAGGTTGCGGTCGTCGATGAAGACGTCCGCCTTCAACTTGCGCGAATAGTGGTTGTTCTGCCCCTTCTCCTCCTCGGGATAGTCGCGGTTGACGGCATAGAACTCCAGTCCGCGTTCCCGGCAGAAGGCAACCGCCTCATCGAGCAGACGTCCCTCACGGACTGTCCATAACACGATGCGGTGATGTTCGTCGCGCAGACGCTTCAGTGTATCAATGGCAAAGGGAATCTCCCTGCCTATCTCAGGATAACGGTGTTCGACAATCGTTCCGTCGAAATCTACAGCAATCAGCATAATCAGAATGTACGTGTTTCAGTTAACAGTAAAATCGTCAATTGTCCATCGTCAATTGCCCGGTTCTTCTCGCCAGTCCCCGACGGTCAGGGATGGGGAAACGACGACGGACGGACTTATAGTAGGCAGCCCCGTATTTCAGGTACAGGGTCTCTCCGTCAACATCGTAGATACGGAAGACCTTCTTCGGCTCTTCCGCCCAGACACAGAAACCAGTCCACCCCATCCGGTACGGACGTCCGTCAGTATCCCGTGCAGGAGTGAAAAAGGTCGTGGGAAGGTTCAGCTCATAGCACCGCGTACGGTAACAGCAGAGCACATACTCCTCGGTGACGCAGAGGTCGGCATAATGCTCTTCCGGCACACGGACGCCTCCTCGCAACAGGACCTCATAGTAGCCGTCGCGATGGACCATCGGCACAAAATTTTCCGGTTCCATGTTTCTTCAGTTGACGAAAATGTTCAACGTGCCTGTTCCGCCTCACAATACCACTTCGGGATGTGGACGAAAATGCCCAACGTAGCCAGGGTGATGACCACGTAGAAGCGGTTTTTATACCGGACCAGTTTCCCGGTCAGTCCCTTGAACGTGCCATGAATGACACGCACCCGTTGCCCGGGACGCGCCTCGGCAAACTCCCGGTCAGTGTACAAGGTCCCTTCATAGTCCGGGTCGCAGATGGCACGCAGCTCGATCATCTGTGAGTCCGGTATTTCATAATACTTTGTAGAATCGGAGTAACGAAGGATGCGGAGCGGATAGGGACAGCCGGCAATCAGCCGGGCAAGGAAGCTGTCATCATCGTCCCACGCCTTCTGCAAGAAAAGCAGGTTGTGCACCGCGGGGGTCAGTTCCCTCTTTTTCTTCCCGTCAGGCAACACCCGTTCGGTGTAGAGCATCGGGATGAATGATTTCAGCCCCTGCTCCTTCAGATAGTCCTCTACCTGCTGTTCCCGGCAATGGAAGGTCTGCAAGGCATACCACACCTTCCTCTCTGAATTTTCCATCTGTTCCCGTCCTCCTTTCCCGGATTAGTCCTATTTCTTATAATATTCGCCGATAGTTACCCTGTGGACAAGTTGACAAACAGAGGTCTGCAAACCGGTCCACCGGACCTTTCATTTCCTTGCAATTCATCTCCTCCCCACCGGAGCACGTGCTTCGCGGGTCATCGATTCATCAAGCAAGGACACAGCCTGTTTTGTAACACCTCTATATAAGA
>OLQD01000556.1_pt1 | contig 35393 bp, 26 predicted proteins | sample 1672841 | NCBI WGS metagenome assembly OLQD01 (sample SAMEA3136729, study PRJEB25190) | human gut metagenome | biome: human gut; feature: human-associated habitat; material: faeces | place: Austria | collected 2013 | reverse complement strand
ACGTCCCCGAAAATGTCTACATCATTGGCACGATGAATGATATAGACCGCAGTGTAGAGAGCATAGACTTTGCCATGCGTAGGCGTTTCGCATGGGTCGAGTTTACTGCAGAGGAGAGTCAGTCGATGCTTTACAGCGATGATGCGTGGGGTGACGAAAAGAAGCCTAAAGATATTGACGAAATCAAGGCGAGGATGGATCGCCTCAACGAATGCATCGTCAGTGACAAGATCGGTCTGACTAGAGCGTACCAGATAGGGGCAGCTTACTTCCTCAAGTATGCTCTCTATAACGACTTCGATGATCTATGGAAAAATCATCTCAAGGGGGTGCTGTACGAATACCTAAGAGGCGCCTACGACATCGAGGATAAGATGAAAAAGCTAGAAAATGCTTATAACGGAAGACTATAATCATGGGGTGCTGATCTCTGATGAAGAGCTCCTAGATCTGCAGCAAATCTCAAATGTTGAGATCTCCTCGATCAAACTAGAGGAGCATCCCAACTTGCTCGTCTTCCCAGACTCCTGGGATCAGTACGATAGAGACTTCGGCAAGAAGGTGATCTGTAATGTGGCTCAAGATAAGGAGGGACACAAGCTGCACACTAACAGCATTGTAGGCTTTGTCGGGAGGAATGGCACTCATCTGTCCATTCACTCGAGGTTTGCCAATGGTGCTAAAAGTGAGCAAGACTACTTCTTGCACTATATGCTACAGAGAGTGGCACAGATTAGTCTCTTTCACCTGGATCACACTACAGATCAGGACGATGGCTTTGACTTCCTCATATACTTATTCCCTCGCCTCCTCAATAAAGCGATCTCCCAAGGGGTGTACAAGAAGTATGTGACTAGGAGGTATAACGATGCGAACGTAAGAGGAGTCATCGACATCAATCGGCATATACGTTACAACGAGCCCTTTAACGGGCGTGTGAGCTATACCACGCGAGAGTTTAGCTACGACAATGAGCTCACACAGCTCATACGACACACGATAGAGTATATAGCTAGGCGACGAGATGGTGGCAACATACTGAGTGCTGATCCTAATACAAAGCAAGCGGTACAGCAGATCATCAGTGCTACACCTAGCTACCAACCGAGTCGGAGACTGGCGATCGTTAATAAGAACCTTCGTCCCCTGGTGCATCCCTACTATAGAGACTACGCCCCACTACAAAAGCTCTGCCTGCAGATACTGCGACACGATGAGCTAAAATATGGGCACGCCAAGGACGAGATCTATGGAGTCCTGATAGATGCCGCCTGGCTATGGGAGGAGTATTTGGCGATCGTGCTAAAAGGTAAGTTACAGCACCTTCGAATGGATAGCGACCCCAAGTATTATCTATTTGAGGGCTGTTCGGAGAGACAGCGGATCATCCCAGACTACCTCTCGCCTAATAAGGACATCGTAGCTGATGCCAAATACATTCCACTCGATAGGGGGGTATCTGGAGAGGAGAGTGTGACGGCTGTCTACTACAAGACCATTGCCTATATGTATCGGTTTTGCTCTAAGAGTGGCTACTTGCTTTACCCCTCTAAATCTGACAACAAAGCTACTGACAAGACGCTCCAATCTGAGAAGGCTGGTGTCAATGGCGGCAAGATAACTGAGGTCGGACTAAAAATACCTACAGACGTTAAGGACTTCGGCGATTTCTGCTCGAAGATGCAAATGCATGAAGAGGCATTCTTAGACTCCATTAAGATTCCGGATCTTAGCTCGTGAGCTTTTAGCCTACAAGCGATGCAATGAAACTAAAAAGAAGTAGAGTGCCTCACAATCAGACACTCTACTTCTTGTTGAGTCGCTATGCGTCAGTTGTTGAGCATCTGCTTGAGGGCGTCGAGCTGCTTGAGAGCGTCTAGGGGCGTGAGGTTGTCGATGTCTAGCTCGTTGATCTTGGTGCGGACTGCCGTGAGGACTGGGTCGTCTAGCTGGAAGATAGACATTTGCATGCCTCCGCTCTGAGAGGCGCTGGGGGTGGCTGAGTCGGGGGCTTGGTCGCTCTCGGTGCGGTAAGCTTCTAGGTGCTGGAGCACTTCGCCAGCACGCGCCACGATCCAGGTGGGCATACCGGCCAACTTCGCTACCTGTATACCGAAGCTGTGCGCTGAGCCGCCTGGGACCAGCTTGCGGAGGAAGAGCATCTCGCCATCGATCTCACGTGCCGAGACGTTGTAGCACTGCACCCGCTCGAGGTGGTCGGCTAGCTCGTTGAGCTCGTGGTAGTGCGTGGCGAAGAGTGTCTTGGCGCGTCCCTGCGTCGTGCTGTGCAGGTACTCGACGATAGCCCACGCTATGGAGACTCCGTCGAAAGTACTGGTGCCACGCCCCAGCTCGTCAAAAAGAATCAAGCTACGAGGGGTCAAATTGTTGAGGATGCTGGCAGCCTCTTGCATCTCAACCATAAAGGTGGACTCGCCCACAGCGATATTGTCCGAAGCTCCCACACGGGTGTAGACCGAGTCGACGATGCCGATGGTGGCCGAGGTGGCGGGTACGAAGCTTCCCATCTGCGCCATGATCACGATGAGCGCCGTCTGGCGGAGCAGGGCACTCTTACCGCTCATGTTGGGTCCTGTGATGATCATGATCTGGCAGTCGATGGGGGAGAGCTGCACATCGTTGGGGATGTAAGGTTGCCCAGCGGGAAGGGTGCGCTCGATGACAGGGTGGCGTCCGTCAACGATCTCCAGGTCGTACCCCTCGTTGAGCGTGGGACGACAGTAATCATACGCCTCGGCAACAGCGGCTAGCGAGGCGAGGACATCGAGCTGCGCTAAGATCTGAGCATCCTGTAGGAGTTGGTTGGCAAACTGCTGGAGCGTCCCGATGAGCTTCGCAAAGAGCTCCTGCTCCAGTGCTAGGATACGATCTTCGGCACCGAGGATCTTCTCTTCGTATTCCTTTAGTTCTTGGGTGATGTATCGCTCAGCACTGACGAGCGTTTGCTTGCGAATCCACTCTTCGGGCACTTGCTCCTTGTAGGTGTTGCGCACCTCGAGGTAGTAGCCGAAGACATTGTTAAAGCCGATCTTGAGACTGGCGATGCCGGTGTGCTCCGTCTCACGAGCGAGGAGGTCGTCGAGGTATTGCTTGCCCGACTTGAGCAAGCGTCGCAGCTGGTCTAGCTCTTCGCAAAAGCCCTCGGCGATGGTCATCCCCTTGCCGATCTGCTGCGGCGCCTCGGGGTTGAGCTGGAAGGTGATCTGCTGGCACAGCTGCGCGCAGGGATCGAGTAGCGAGCAGAGTGCCGTGAGGGTTTCTTCGCCTTCGTCTAGAGCAAGCTGACGGATGGGGGCTATGAGAGCGATAGAGAGTCCGAGGCGGACCACTTCGCGAGGGGTGATGCGTCCCATGGCGACACGCCCCACGAGGCGCTGCAGGTCGCCTATCTCCTTCATCTGGTCGGTGAGCTGGGTGCGTAGCTGCGGATTGTCCACAAGGTTTGCCACAATGCTTTGACGCTGTTGGATCGCTTGGAGCTCTTTTAGCGGGAAGGCTATCCACTGATCCAGCAGGCGAGCACCCATCGGGGTGACCGTTTGATCGAGGATCTGGCGGAGCGTGGTGCCGCCCGCATTCATCGGGGTGGTGAGCTCTAGGCTGTGCGCCGTAAAGCCGTCGATGCGCACATGGCGCTGCTCGTCAATCCGCACGATGCGGGTGATGTGGCCGATCTCGGTGTGCTTCGTCATGTCGAGGTAGTGCAGCACGGCACCCGCAGCGGTGATCGCTAGTGGGAGGGTGTCGATGCCGAAGCCCTTGAGCGAGAGCGTGCCGAAGTGCTGCAGGAGACGCTCCCGATTGTTGCTCTCGGAGAAGATCCAGTCGTCGTAGTCCGAGAGATGTCCCTCGGGCTGGAGGAGTCGCTGCAGATGGTCACGATGCTTGCGCTCGATGAGGATCTCCTTGGGGTTGTAGCCTGAGATGAGCTTGGCGAGTACCTGATCGGTGCATTCGCTGGCGTAAAACTCTCCCGTCGAGAGGTCGAGCAGTGCTAGGCCGTAGCGTTTTTCCCCTTTAGCTTCGGGGTAAACGGCTGCGAGGAAGTTGTTTTGCTTGCTCTGGAGGACATTGTCCGTGGTGACCACGCCGGGGGTGACGATCTCGGTGATGCCCCGCTTGACCAACTTATTGGTCAGCTTCGGATCTTCGAGCTGATCGCAGATAGCTACCCGCTTGCCCGCCCGCACCAGCTTAGGCAGGTAAGTGTCGAGCGCATGGTGGGGAAAGCCGGCCAGCTCGACATGCTGTGCGGCTCCATTGGCCCGCTTGGTGAGCGTGATGCCGAGGATCTTGGACGCCTCGATGGCATCGTCGGAAAAGGTCTCGTAGAAGTCGCCCACACGAAAGAGCAAGATAGCATCGGGATGCTTCTTTTTGAACTGCAAGTACTGCCTCATCATCGGGGTCTCGGCGATCTCTTTCTTAGCCACGGGATAAATAGTCTATTAGGTCGTTATAGCCCCAAAAGTACCAAAAAAAAGCATACGCCTCAATTCGGCAACCCCCTAAACCTTGTAACCCGCTGTAGGGACGATCGGAAGTGTTTAGTCGGAGGGCGTCCGTCCCCAAACTAGCAAGACGATGCTTCAACTTTCGTTCTACCACGGACGCACAGATCGTGCGTCCCTACAGGACACGTAACGCTGTGACACCACGGGTACCCTCCGACTAGATATTACCGTTCGTCAGTACGCATCGCTACACGTGAGATTTGCGGCAGTAGGGGCTAGAGTAGTCCCTCCTGGCGAAGGCGGTCACGCACTTCGCTGGCGGAGGTGTAGCGCTCGATCTGCTCGATGAGCTGTCGCAGCTCGACAAGTTCGTCGCGCACCGCTTTGAGCTGGGCAATCGCCTCGGCACGTTGCTCAGCCTCTTGGGGGTTGTGTCGGAGGGTTGCCTTGGCACCGTCGATCGTCAGGTTGGACTCTCGTAGCAGGTGACGGATCAGCTGCAGTTCGCGCAGATTATCCTGCGAGTACTTGAGTCGACCCGTGCTACTGCGGCGCACCTGCACGGTAAAGGTGTCGACCCAGTAGCGCACCGTCGACTGCGCCTCCTCAAGCATCTCGGCTACCTCTCGGTGAGAGTAGTAGAGCTTTTTGCTGTCCATAGGGTCTTACGCTTTGCGGGTTTTGAGCTTCTCCTTGAGGTAGTGACCCGTGATTGATTCGGGGCAGGCGGCGACCTCTTCGGGGGTGCCAGCTACCACGAGCTGTCCTCCCTTGTCCCCCCCGTCGGGCCCTAGGTCGATGATGTAGTCGGCGCTCTTGATCACCTCCATGTTGTGCTCGATGATCAGCACCGAGTGCCCCTGGTCGATCAAGTCTCGGAAGGCGGCGAGGAGCGTAGATATATCGTGAAAGTGTAGCCCCGTGGTCGGCTCATCGAAGACGAAGAGCGTGTGCGGCTCGTGGTCACGACCCAGGTAGTAGGCGAGCTTGAGGCGCTGGTTCTCACCGCCCGAGAGCGTCGAACTGTTTTGCCCTAGCTGCAAGTAGCCAAGCCCGACACGCTGCAATCCCTCGAGGAGACGAATGATCGAAGTGGTCTGGTCGGCAGGATACTTGGTAAAGAACTCAATCGCTTGGTCCACCGTCATCTCCAGCAGGTCGTAAATGTTGACCCCGTGGTAAGTTACCTCGAGGATATTCTTCTGAAAGCGTTTTCCTTCGCACGCATCGCAGACCAGCGTGATGTCCGTCATAAACTGCATCGGCACCTCGACGACGCCATCGCCCTTGCACACTTCGCAGCGACCGCCCTCCTTATTAAAGGAGAAGAAGTAAGGTTTGTAGCCCATCTGCTTGGCCAAAGGTTGGTCAGCGTACAGTTCGCGGATCGGCGTAAAGGCATCTATATAGGTGACCGGATTGGAGCGTGTGCTACGCCCCACGCTGTTTTGATCCACGTAAAGGACCTGCTCCACAAGGTCAACGTCGCCCGTCAGCATACGGCTCTGCGTCTCGCGAGGACGCGCATTGATGATGCGTTGCAGCTCCTCCACAAGGAGGTCGGAGATGAGGGTACTCTTGCCCGAACCGCTCACGCCCGTGACCACCGTCATGTTAAAGAGCGGGATGTCCACGTCGAAGCCCTTCAGATTGTTCTTATGCACCCGGTGCATCGTCAGCTTGCGCTGCACTGGGCGACGATGCTTTGGCACGGGTATCTCCTCGCGCCCCGTCAGATAAGCCGCCGTGTAGCCTGGCGTCTTGGACGTTATGTCGCTCGGCTTGCCGTGGTAGATCACCTCGCCACCAAGACGACCCGCATCAAGCCCCATATCAATCAGGTAGTCGGCCGCACGTATCGTCAGCTCGTCATGCTCCACGACGATGACCGTGTTGCCCTGGTCACGTAGCTCCTTGATGACGGCGATCAGCCGATCGGTGTCCCGGTCGTGCAGTCCGATGCTCGGCTCATCGAGTATGTACATCGAGCCGACGAGGCTGTTGCCCAAACGTGTCGCTAGGTTGATACGCTGGCTCTCACCGCCCGAGAGGGTATTCGAGCGTCTGTCTAGGGTTAGGTAGCCGAGCCCCACGCCATCTAGCGTGCGGAGTCGGTTGCGGATCTCCTTGAGTGGACGCTCCGCAATTTTAGCCTCCTCGGGGTTCTCTAGTTCTTGGGCAAAGAAGGTCAATGCCTCCCGGATCGACATTTGCCCGATCTGGTGAAAGTTCTTACCCATATAGGTAAAGAGCAGGGCATCCTCCTTGAGTCTACCGCCGTGGCAAGCGTAGCACTCGCTTTTGCCCCGATAGTGCGCCAGTCGCACACGGTTCTGGATCTTGTAAACGTCCTTCTGAAGCATGGCGAAGTAGTCGTCGATGCCGTAGAGCGTTCCTTTGCCCCAGCCTCCGCCTTCGTGTCCGTGCCAAAGCAGGTCACGCTGCTCTTGCGTTAGCTCAGCATAGGGTGTGTGGATGGGGAAGTCAAAGCGCTTCGCCTCGTGCATGAAAGCTTTCGCCCACTCGGAAGATTTAGCCCCACGCCAGCAATCCACGCACCCCTCGTAGAGCGAGAGGCTGTCGTCGGGGATCACCCGCTCGGGGTCAATGCCAAGGATCGAGCCAAAGCCTCCGCAAACGGTGCAGGCACCCGCAGGACTATTGAAGTTGAAGAGGTCTGGCGTAGGTTCCGTAAAGGTTCGCCCATCCGCCTCAAAGCGTGCGCTAAAGTTGCGCCTGCCCTCGCTACTCCACGCACCCGCACTATCTTGCCAGCGCAGGGCACAGGTCTCCCGACCCTCGTAGAGCGCTATCTCGATAGAGTCCCCGAGGCGCGACTCGTAGCTATCGTCACCCGTGCGGACGGTCAGACGATCCACGATCAACTGCACCTGCTTCGCCTCGCGTAGCTCTTTATTGCTCACATCCTCGATACGATAGATGGTATCGTCAATGAGGACACGGTTGTACCCCTGTCCCTGTAGGAGCATCAGATGCTCGATGAGACGTCGCCCCTCAGGCGGATAGAGATCCGCTAGGATGTAAAGCTTGCTATCGGACGGAATCTGATGAGCCGCTTCGACCACATCGGCAACGGTGTGACGCTTGACCAGCTCACCACTGATAGGTGAGTAGAGCTTGCCCACACGAGCCATCAAGACACGCAGGTAGTCGTCGATCTCTGACGAAGTGCCTACGGTAGAGCGTGGATTGCGACTGATCACCCGCTGCTCGATAGCGACGGCAGGCGGGAGGTTCTTGATCTGGTCGCACTCAGGCTTCTTCATACGCATGAGAAACTGCCGTGCGTACGACGAGAGACTATCCACATAGCGACGCTGCCCCTCTGCGTAGAGCGTGTCGAAGGCGAGCGAACTCTTGCCAGATCCGCTCACACCTGTGATGACGACCAGCTCCCCACGTGGTATGTCGAGGTCTATACCTTTGAGGTTGTTGACGCGGCAACCACGGATTATGATGTCATTGAGGGGACTCCTTTTCATAGCTACTCCTTTTATCAAAGCAAAGATACGAAATTAGAGGTTAGAGATTAGAGATTAGAAGAAGGTGCGGAGTGCTAGTGCCTCTAGTGGCCCTAGTGCCTCTAGGGTCTAATTTCTAACCTCTAATCTCTAACTTCTAATCTCTAATCTCTAGCTTCTAACCTCTACTCGTCACGAGATGCCACAGCTCACGCACCCAGAGGACGAGCGAGGAGCCGACGAAGATGATGACCCAGTCGATAAGCTTGAGCCCTGTTACGTTGAAGAACTGCTGTATCCCCGGCACCTCTACCATCGCTATCTGACCAATGAGGATGATCGCAACGATGGTGAGTAGTCCGCGACACCCCTTGAAGTGAAGCGCACTGCGCCCCGTCTCGAAGGCACGCGCATTGAAGAGGTAGAAGAAGTGCGTCATCACGAAGATGGTGAAGAGGAGCGTCTGCTCATACGCTGAGACGTGTCCCTTGGGGCCGAGCTGCATCGTGAGTAGGTCCGTCAGCTGCGTCACATCGGTGCGCTGGAAGATATAGAGCAGCACCAGGAGCATCGCAAAGAAGAAGCTCCCCACGCCAATAATCTCGCGCAGCATCGGCCTGTTGAGGATGAAAGCGTTGCGGTCACGTGGCTTGTCTTTCATCACACTCTCAGAGGGTGGTAGCGAGGCAAGCGCCATAGCGGCAAAGGTGTCCATGATCAGATTGATCCAGAGCATCTGCGTGACCGTCAGCGGGGACTCTGTGCCCATGAAGGCGCCACAGAGAACCAGTAGACAGGCGGTCACATTGACAGTCAACTGGAAGAGTAGGAAGCGCTGAATGTTTTGATAAAGGGAGCGTCCCCACATGACCGCCTTGCCGATGCTGCTAAAGGAGTTGTCGATGATCGTAATGTCCGAAGCCTCCTTGGCGACACTCGTGCCATCGCCCATCGAGAGGCCCACGTGTGCCGCACGCAGAGCCGGCGCATCATTGGTCCCATCACCCGTGACAGCCACCACGTGACCATTGTTTTGGAGCGCCTCGACGAGTCGCTTCTTGTCCATCGGACGCGCTCGAGAGATAATCTTCAGTTCGTTGACACGAGCTAGGAGCTCTTCGTCAGAGAGCGCTGCGAAGTCTGGACCCGTGATGATGCTCTTTGCTCCATCTCGGCTGTCGTCCCACAGACCGATCTGACGAGCTATCTCGCGTGCCGTGCCGGAGGTGTCGCCCGTGACCACCTTCACATCGATTCCAGCATGGACACACTCCTGCACCGCAGCGGGCACCTCCATGCGGACGGGGTCGGCAATGGCGACTACACCGATGAAGTGGAGCTTGCTGGCGGTCAATTGACCAGATACAATCACCGAGTCGCCCTCCTCAACTAATTGGTAGGCAAAGCCTAGCGTACGCATGGCACGATGCTGATACTCGGCCAACTGCTGCTCCAGCTCCTCACGGCTCACAGCAGACTCAGCGCATAGGTCGAAGACGATCTCGGGGGCTCCTTTAATATAGAGTACCCGCTTGCCTTGCAGACGAGGCGACTCAACGAGCGTCGCCATGTACTTGCGCTCAGTGGAGAAGGGCACCTCAGCCACCGTCTCTGCCTCCTCTCGCAAAGAGCGGTAGTCTACCCCCTGACCGTGAAGCCATAGGAGCAGAGCGCCTTCCGTTGGATTGCCCAGTACCTGTGGATTGGCGGGGTCGGAGAGATCGAGCGAAGCGGTTGAATTGACTGCAATGCCCTCGTGGAGTAGATCCTGAGGGGTGTCGCCGTAGAGCTTCATCTCGTCGACACTCATCTGGTTTTGCGTCAGCGTACCCGTCTTGTCGGTGCAGATGACGGTCGTCGCGCCCATCGTCTCGCAGGCGTGCATCTTGCGCACTAAGTTGTTGGTCCGTAGCATGCGACGCATACTGTAGGCTAGACTCAGCGTCACCGCCATCGGCAAGCCCTCTGGCACTGCCACGACGATGAGCGTCACGGCAATCATCAAGGTTTGCAAGATGTAGGCAAAGAAGGGGGTAGCCTGCTCTAGAGAACCGAAGAGGTCGGTACCGTTGGCGACAAGGTAAGCGACGACACGCCCCACGACGATGAGGCCCGCGATGCCGTAGCTCACCCTCGTGACCCATCGGCTCAGGCCATCGAGCTGTTCGCTGAGCGGAGTCTTAACGTCATCCTCGATTTGAACCGCTTCGAAGACTTTGCCCTGTTCCGTCTTGTCGCCCACGGCGAGGACTTCGCAGATGCCGTGCCCCTCCATCACTTTAGTCCCTTTCATCACCTGATCGGTCGGATAGGTAGCACTCTTGTCAAAGTCCTCTGTGTGAACGCTCTTGCTGCAGAATGGCTCGCCCGTGAGGGTCGACTCGTCCATTTGTAGCATCGTCGCCTCGAGTAGCTGGCAGTCGGCTGGCACCTCCTCGCCAGTGCCTAGGCGTACGATGTCGCCCACGACCACCTCCCGCCGTGGCACCTGCGTTACGTTGCCATTGCGGATGAGCGTCACCAGCTCATCGTCATGCACCTGATTGAGGATGGTGAACTCCTTGTCTGCCTGTAGCTCAAAGTAAAAGGCAAGCCCCGTGGCGAGCAAGATCGCTACGAAGATACCCACCGGCTCGAAGAAAACCTCGGCACCCTCTCCCAGCCTAAAGTACTCGTAGCAGGAGATGCCGATGGATAGTCCGCCAGCAATCAGCAAGATGATGATGAGCGGATCGGCAAACTTCTCCAAGAACTGCCGCCATAGCGGTGCTTTCTTAGGGGGTGTCAGGATATTTGCGCCATGCTTCTTGCGGCTCTCCAGGACCTGCGCATCCGTTAGTCCTGTATAGTGATGTCTTTCTTTCATTAGTCAGTGTGTATCTGACAAAAGTACGAAAAAAAGCCTCGCCCCCTAAGCTATGTGCTTAGAGAGGCGAGGCCTTTCGTTATGCTAGATGAAGGATTTACTTCAGCACCTCATCAAGGAGAGCGTCATCCACGAGGAAGGGGATGGTGATGTGGTAGAGGTCAGAGTGCTCCTCGTTGAACTCGCGAGAGGTAGACAGCGCATTCTCATTGCGAGCCCACGCACGGCGAGCGACACCGCCCATGACATCCCACGTCATAGCCTGACGGAGGATCTCGTCGACACGACGGCTACCATCGAGGACCATACCAAAGCCACCGTTGATCGCCTTACCGATACCGACGCCACCACCGTTGTGCAGAGCGACGAGGCTCATACCACGAGCGCAGTTGCCCGCAAAGCACTGGACAGCCATATCGGCCATGACGTTACTACCGTCACGTATGTTGGACGTCTCACGGAAGGGGCTATCCGTACCGCTCACATCGTGGTGGTCACGACCGATCATGATCGGGCCGACCTCGCCACGACGTACCATATCGTTGAACTTGAGGGCGATCTTCAGACGACCCGCAGCATCCTGGTAGAGGATACGCGCCTCGGTACCGACGACGAGCTGATTCTTCTCAGCGTCACGTATCCATATATAGTTATCACGATCCTGCTCACGACGATCTGGGTCGATGCACTCCATAGCGGCGTGATCGGTCTTGATCAGATCCTCATGGTCGTGGCTGAGGCATACCCAGCGGAATGGACCATAGCCGTAGTCAAAGAGCTCAGGACCCATGATGTCCTCTACGTAGCTTGGCCAGATGAAGCCATCCTTGTCGTCTACGCCATTGCGAGAAATCTCTTGGATGCCTGCATCAAAGCAAGCCTTCATAAAGGCATTACCATAATCAAAGAAGTAAGTGCCACGAGCCACCAGAGCCTTGATAGCCTCGTAGTGACGGTGCAGACCCTTGTCCACCTCTTGGCAGAAACGCTCTCTGTCGTGTGCCAGCAGGTCCGTGCGCTCCTCAAAGGTAAGCGACACAGGGCAGTAACCACCCTCATAGACAGCGTGACAGCTCGTTTGGTCGGAGAGTAGGTCGATATGTACATTATGCTCGACGCAGTACTCCAGCAGGTCGACCACATTACCGTGGTAAGCGATAGAGCAAGGCTCACCAGCCTTCATGCCCTCCTCAGCAAGCTTAAGCGCCTCAGGGATTGTCTGAGCAATGTGCTTGACCCAGCCCTGATTGTAGCGAGTCATGATGCGAGACATATCCACCTCAGCCGTGATAGAGGTAGCACCTGCGATGTCGGCAGCCTTAGGCTGTGCACCACTCATACCGCCTAGACCAGAGGAGATAAAGAGCTTGCCAGCGAGGTTGCCACCGCTCGGGATATGTAGCTGCTGACGACCAGCGTTGAGCAGCGTATTGAACGTACCGTGTACGATACCCTGTGGTCCGATGTACATCCAGCCACCAGCGGTCATCTGACCATAGTTGGCGACGCCCATCTGAGCAGCTATCTCCCAGTCCTTGATATTGTCATAGAGACCGACCATCATCGAGTTGGTGATGATGACACGAGGAGCTGAGGGGTGCGAAGCGAAGAGTCCCAGCGGGTGTCCGCTCTCGATGACAAGTGTCTGATCCTGCGTGAGCTCCTCGAGGTACTTGATGATGAGGCGATACTGGAGCCAGTTTTGGCACACCTGACCTGTCTCACCATAGGTGACCAGCTCATAAGGATAGAGCGCTACGGCGTGTGAGAGGTTGTTGTGGATCATCACCTGGAAGGCCTTACCCTCGATACACTTGCCCTTGTAGCTATCGATAGGACCAGCCTTGAGATCACCCTCGGGACGATAGCGATAAGCGTAGATCTTACCACGCTCCTTGAGCTCCTTGAGGAACTCGGGTGCTAGCTCAGCGTGGAGCTCTTTAGGTACATAGCGCAGCGCATTCTGTAGTGCCACACGTGTTTGTGCAGGGGTCAAGCTGTAGCCCCTATCCGGTGCTCGACGGATGCCCTCCTCAAAGGTGGGGTACTTGGGCAGTGTAGCATCAAGCGTAAACTTACAGGTTCTCTTCATATTTACTGGTTGTAATCTTAATTTCGTGTCCCACAAAGATACTAAAACTCGCCGATATGGAGACATAACGATTTTCAACCGAAATGGGCGTCACCAGACGCCATAAAAGAAGCGAGCCGTCTAGCCTCTCTCTGAGGACTAGTCAGCTCGCTTGAAGTATGTCTTAAGGGGAAGGTGTGGGGCAGCAGTCGATTGCTGCCTGTAGATAGAAGTCTTTACACACCACTCTGGGCTAGCTCGAGTAGGTGCTGTATCATCTCTTGATGATGCGTGGAGCGTCTCGCTTGTGCGGCATCCTTTAGAGCCTGAGAGAGCTCTGTGGGGGTGAGATAGGGTAGTCGTATATCCATAGTCGTCTAGTCTTGTGGTGGGGAGGGCGATGCTGTCAGCCCTATAGGCTACAGCTTGCGAAATCCCCTTACACAGACTAAACGCTTAGACGGGCGCAATATTGCGCTCTCGTACCATCTTGCGCAGATTGATCAGAGCATAGCGCATACGCCCGAGGGCTGTGCTGATGCTTACCTCGGTGCGCTCTGCGATCTCCTTAAAGGGGATGTCCTCATAGATCCTCATCTTGAGTACCTCTCGCTGTGCTTCGGGTAGATCCTCTACACAGAGTGATATCTGGTGGTAGAGTGCCTCCTGGTCATCAAAGAAGTCCTCTGGAAGTTCACTCGCAGGTGTCAGGTCGAGGATCTGCTGATTGGTATCGTAGTTGGTCACGTAGAGTGTCCGCTTCTCCTGGCGGAAGTGATCCATCATCATATTGTGTGTCAGGCGCAGGAGCCAAGCTTTGAACTTGCCCTTGGCATGGTACTTACCATCCTTTAGGGTACGCATCACCTTGATGAAGACCTCCTGAAAGAGATCGTCAGCGACATCGCTATCAGCGATAGTCAGATAGATATAGTTATGTATGTCAGTTTCGTACCGACGGAGGAGCTCTGCAAAAGCTCTATCACAGCCCTCACAGTATTGGCAGACGAGCTCATCGTCGCTGCACGTACGGAGTGTGGTCATATAGAGAGTATCCTTTGTATTTATAAAAGGTAGCTGTCTATCCTATAGGCTGTGATTACTTTGTGATTACTATTACACCGCAAAGTAACCAAATCTCCCCGAGATATGCAAATCACGAGGAGCTTTAGGGTCAAAATAAAAGAAGAAGCGGGGAGCTTTAGTTCTCTCCAGTAAATATCTCAGAGGTCTCACCCGTTGCTGAGGAGACATCTTTCATCCGGAGCGTTAGGTCGACTGTCTTGAAGAGGATCTTGAGGTCTAGTGCCAAGGAGAGGTGACGTACATACCACGCATCATACTTAAAGCGATGCTGGTAACTCAGTTTGTTGCGACCATTGATCTGCGATAAGCCTGTGATGCCAGGGCGCACCTCATAGCGCACGCGCTGTGCTGGTGTGATCTCTATCGCGTTGCCCTCGATAGAGACACTGATGATCTCCACCTTCCGGTGCTCCGTAGGGATCTGACGGTAAGTAGCCAGGAAAGGGCGAGGACCCACGAGACTCATATCGCCTCGTAGTACATTCCACAGTTGGGGTAGCTCGTCGATGGAGGTCTTGCGGATAAACCGCCCCATAGCGGTCAGTCGCTTTGCATCGGGGAGCAGATTACCTGCAGCGTCTCGCTCATCGGTCATCGACTTGAACTTGTACATATTAAAGAGCCGCTCACCTCGTCCAGGTCGTGCTTGGGAAAAGAAGACCCCTGCCCCCTTATTGGCAAAGGACATCACCACGATCACCACGAGAAGCAGTGGAGACAGGATGATGAGTCCCAGCAAAGAGCAGATGACATCTAGGAGTCGCTTGAGATAGTTACGATACATACCAGTCTATGCTACAGGGGGAAGTATGTGAGCGATCAAGCCGAAGAGCCAGGGGGCACGGTGGGCTATACGGATGAGCGGAGCACCCTTACGACCCGCGTAGCGCATGAGGAGCTTGTGGTTCCCCGACTGCTCCATACGCTGCGTGTACGCTTTGAGTTCGGAGACCTTGCCATAGCGAGCGACCATGCGTAGGCCTGCTCGGTAGAAGTCTGAGGCTAGCGTCAGGTAGGCTGAGTGTAGATCTTTTGTCTCCTTGGCGCACTCGATCAACCTAAAGGAGCCCTCTAGGCGAGAGATGCCTCGGAGATGGAGTGTGTTGGGATTGTGAATTGTAGACTCTGCTCTCTGGTAGTAGTAATAAGCTACGATAGGGACGAGTAGCACCCGCTCGGCAAAGGCTGTGTAGTGCCAGTAGAAAAGCGCATCCTCATGGAGCAATCCCTCCATAAAGCGTGCCTGATGCTCCTCCAGCATGGTGCGTCGCCACAGAAAGGGACAGACACTGCCCGACAAGTTGCGCTGCGTCAAGAGTGCTCTCCCGTCGGTACACTGGAGCTGGTCGAAGTCATGCACCGAGCTGTCCATCCACTCTGAGGGGACCTCCCCCTCTTCACTACGGTTGCGCACGCCAAAGCAGAGCATATCGTACGACTCCTCGGCAATGAGCGAGAGAAGGTAATCAGCTGCAACACTATCTACCCAGTCATCGGCATCGACAAACCATACGTAGGCTCCCTGAGCCACCTCCAAACCTCTATTGCGCGCGGCTGACTGTCCTTGATTGACTTGGGTGATGACGCTGATGGTCTGCTCTGGGTGCTGCGCTTGGTAGTCGGTTACTACCTCTAGTGTCTCATCCTGGCTCCCGTCATTGATCACGATGATCTCCAGGGCTGTCGTAGCGTTAGGGATAGCGACGAGGGAGTCTAAGCAACGGGCGATGGTCTTCGCACCATTATATATAGGTATGATGACAGAGAGGGGTAGTTCTACACTCATAGCTTCGCTTCATTAGGAATATAGCGTGCATTGACCTCTTTGCGCTCAGCATCGCACCACCAGCCCCACTTGTTGAAGTACTTGATCATCGAAGAGATGTGGTGGCATAGGAGCTTAGCATCGTGATAAGAGCCTCGGCTGTGGACATGCGTGATCTTAGCTTCAGGTTGACAGATCGTCTTGGAGATCTGCCCGATGCGCCTCGAGAGATCGATATCCTCGACATACATAAAGAACCGCTCATCGAAGCCCCCCACACGCTCCAATATCTCCATGCGTGTAAACATGAAGCAACCAGACAGGTAGGGTACCTCTACGGGTGCGCTATAGTCTAGCCAATGCATCTCGTAGCGCCTGTTGATCTTGTTGCGTACCCACTGGCTGAAAGAGAAGCGACGCAAGAGCACATCCGACGGTCTAGGTAAGAGCTTGCAAAGTTGCTGAGGACGACCATCAGGGTAGGAGACAAAAGGTGATACGAGTCCCACATCCTCGTGCGCCTCCATATAGGAGGTCAGGGTGTCTAGCACAGTCTCGTCAAAGCGTACATCCGGATTGATGATCACATGGTATCGTGCTCCCTGATCGTGGGCTAGGCGTATGGCTATGTTGTGCGCCTTGCCAAAGCCTAGATTGCTCGGCTGATGCTCATAGTAGATACGACCATCGCCAACGGGCAGGTCTGCTAGAAAGCGCAACTCATCTGTAGGCGAATTGTCAATCAGGTAGAGACGCTTGTCGGTCACAACACGTGGCTGTGAGGGCGTTCGAAAGAAGTCCTCAATGATCTGCTCCACAAAGAATGCATTGCTCTTGTAGAGTACTATAGAGCCAGTTGTTAGCACCTAATTATTATCTACGCTAGTTATGAGTTATCCAAGATACTTTCGCAGGAGCTGCTGATAGATGCGATGGTACTGTAGAGCCATGCGCTGGCGACCATACAGACGTCCCATCTCCAGAGCTTCTTGTCTATCAAACGTAACAGAGGGTGCTTTTAGTATACAATCGGCACACTGAGATACACTTCCTAGGTCAAATCGTAGAGCAGTCATCTGTGGTACAGACTCCAAAATCTCGCCAAAGATAGGCAAATTCGAGTGAATGACCACGCATCCCGATGCAACGCCCTCGATAACATTGAGTGGCAAGCCCTCAGCATGACTAGCCGTGATCAAGGCATCTGAGGCACCTAGGTAGTCCGCCACACGATCGGTAAAGCCGACAAACTGAACCTGCTCACCGAGAGGCTTCGCAAGCTGCTTGCAACTTCTCTCTAGAGGGCCCTTGCCGAGGATTAGGAGACGTAAGTCACTCGGCAACTGGCGACGTCTCTTCAGACGACGCAAAGCGCGCAGTATCAGCTCTGGGTCTTTGCGCTTGATGAGTCCCCCGCAATAGGTGATGATATAGCCTTGCTCGGGGAGTGCTAGCTGATGACGTAGCTGCGCCTTTTCGGCGGGAGTATCGGGAGGTGTAAAGAGCGTGTTGTCTATCCCATTGGGAGCGACATAGACACTGACCTTGGTGGGAAGTGACTTGCGGTAGTAGTCACGACAGACGTGCGAGACGCAGACCACCTCACGGTGACGAGACAAGGCACGCATCAAGCGACGACACATATAGCCTCCGATCAGATGCCCCTTGCCGTAGGTGAAGTCAAGCTTAGCGATGTTGTGCTGTGTAGATAGCAGTATGTAGCGGTGTGTCAGATAGCTGGTGACGATGTCTGGCTGGTAGGTGTGACTATGCACCAGTGTGATGCCGTAGTGCTGTAGGCACTCATCGAGTAGCCTTGCTGCAGAGCGGGGAAACAGCTCTAGCTGCCCACGTGTGAAGCCTAGCTCGATGATCTCGCATCCCATCGCTTGCAGCTCGTCAGCCATCGCCTCGCCCTGGGGCTCTAGAGAGCAGAGCTGTATGATATAAGGCTTGTAGTAGCCCTCAGGTAGTCCTGCGACAATGTCTCGCACCACAAAGAGTGGACCTTGCGGACGGATCTGATTCACCACAAAGGCGATCGCTCTAGGCGATGTAGACTCATTGGTTACCATAGTGTAGGGGTATAGATGTAGTCGTCATAGATCCAGCGGTAGGTGTGGAGGGAGCTGCCTGGATCCATCACACTATTCATGGTCAGGATCAGAAAGAGTAGCATCACGCCTATGGTGGCGATGCGATAATTCTGATCTTTTACGCGGTATAGGACGTTAGGCAGTGCCACGCAGATCATGATGCCGGGGTTGTACATAAAGCGCATAGCCACGCTTGAGGAGAGGGTACAGTTGTAGATCATACTGCTGAAAGCAATGAGCAGGATCGCTAGACAGGTCACTCGATCACGCTCCTTATCTAGATAGAGCGACCCGATGAGTAGTAGGACCGCCATCCCGTTTTGAGTCAATATGTTGATCCACCCTTGATGAGTGTCCAACCCCTGAGTGGATATGTAGAAGGCATATCGCTCTGGTAGTATTGGCTCCAGAGCACTCCCGACTACCTTAAAGAGCGGATTCCCCACAGCAAGCGTCACTACCAGCAGGGCTGTCAAGACGCGCCAGTCCCACCGTATCGACATCAGCGGTAGGAGGAGCAACCATATCACCGAGGAGCTGTGTACCAGACAGGAGAGGACCACCCAAAGGAAGAAACGCCAGTAGCGTCGCTCCACATAGAGATGAAAAGCTGCAAAGGTGATCATCAGGGCGAGACACTGTCGCACACCATTGAGCGTCTCTAGATACCCAGTACCCCAAAGGACGAAAAAGAGAATCCCCAGCGGATAGGAGATAGAGAGTCGCTGTATGCCCCGAAAGAATAGAGCGATCGTAATGGCCGAGGTAAGTATCATGAAGGAGCGAAAGCTCAGTCCCACAGCGTGCATCCCCAGTATCACGCCTCTCCACAACGGCTCAAAAGCTTCAAAGGATTCGGACTTGACCCAGTTGTACCCGTTCTCATACACCTCGTAGTCCTGCCCCAGTCCGACACGCAGACCTGCAAAGGCGACCAGTAGGATAAAGGTGAAGAGCTGGTACAGCCCCTCGAAGCGCTGGTCTCTGTAGTACAGCGCCGTAAAGAGGAGCAGTAGGCTCAGCAAGATGATGTAGGGGATCACAGACCTATGTACTCTTTGATACGACCTTGATGATACTTCGTACGCTTGTTATAGGGTGTCGCAAAGACACCCATATCCCACAGCTCTCGCAGTAGCGGTACGAGGGTCGCACGGCTTGTCTCATCCTGCACCCTATAGAGTTGCTTGGAGATGCGATCGCACAAGACCGCCCAGAGACATTGCTGCTCCCAGCACCTCCGCTGAACCTCAGATGCCGTCGTAGCATACTGCGGGAAGGTGTGGCGGATGCCAGCGATCCAATGAGTCATCTTGTGGCACTCTGTCGAGGCGCTAGTGATAGACTCCTTATTATAGTAGTAATAGTAGAGTGGCAACCGCGTGATGGTGACACGTGGCGAGCGTAGCATCAGGTCGCTCCACCAGGGGAAGTCCTCAAACTTCAGCCCCTCCATAAAAGGAGTCTCCACCGCTAGCTCTCGACGTATCAGATGGCGTACAGCGTAGAAGTAGCGGATGGGATCCGTGACATCATCGTGCCAGCGATGATTCGTCGCATGCCTTATCACCTCCGTCGTGCAGACCGCATGCACCTTACTCAGATCGTAGCGCTGAGACATGCTCCAGGGCACTACATCGTCGTAAGGCTGTCCCAGCTTAGCACGTAGGAGCAACCGACGCTTGTAGATCATATCAGGCACCCACGATACGATGTCAGACCTATCACGCTCTGCCAGAGCCACTGCCAGCTCGAAGGTCTGCGGGTGGATGAAGTCGTCCGAGTCCACATAGTTGACAAACTCACCCCGCGCCCAGGCTGTCCCAGCATTGCGCGCTGAGGAGAGTCCGCCGTTTTCTTTCGTTAGGATACGGAAGCGGCTATCACGCTCGGCATACTCTGCGAGGATGCTTGCCGAGCCATCAGGGCTGCCGTCATCAACGCAGATTGCCTCCCAGTCAGGCATCGTCTGCCCCAGGATGCTGTCTAGACAGCGACGGAGGTACCGCTCTACATTGTAGACAGGTACGATGACCGACACCTTGGGTGTATGGGCTACTGCAGGCTCTTGTGGTAAAGACATCTCGAGGTGAATCAAGGGATGAGCAACATGTTCTTAACCGCAAAGATACGAAATTAGAGGTTAGAAGCTAGAGATTAGAAGCTAGGAGCACTAGCACTAGTGCCCCTAGCCAATAGCTAACAGTCAACAGCCAACAACCAATAGCAAAAAAAATAGGGTGAGTTCAATGCTGGCTTGTTGCAATAATTTAGAGCCGAATACATATCGCTGCGGTGTCGTGTCGGGGAAAAGTGATTTCCACGTGGATATTTCGAAATTCCCACGTGGGGAATAAAAAATTCTTCGGAGGAATGAAATGAAACTTCGGAGGAATGAAATGAAACTTCGGAAGAAATGAATCACGCCCACGTGGAAAAAGAAAAATATCCACGTGGAGATTTGAGATTCCCCACGTGGATATTCGAGAAAGGAGAGAATCGGACGAATTTCCCCGTAAAGATATGTAAAGATGCTAGAGGTTAGAAATTAGAAGTTAGAGATTAGAGATCCGATCACTCTGATAGCTCCGATGGTTCCGATGGTTCCGATAGCTAACAGCCAATAGCTAACAGCAAACAGCTAATCCATGGCGGACACATTATATATAGTGACCTTACCTATATCTTGCTTGTCGCTCGTGTGTAGCTCCTGACAGAGCGACCGGAGGGGAGGGGGGGGAGTAAAGGGAAGGGGGGTGAAACGTTTTTTTAGTACCTTTGCACCCAGTAAGGGAGGTGTGCAGACGGCGTAGCACATCTCAATATGTGACGAGGCTTCTCTGATGTGGCTCTTCTAGATGATAGAGGGTGCTGTGTGGGAGTAAGTCCTCATTTGTTTTGTATCTATGAGGTGCCTTCGCCAGCCGATAGATGGCCCGCGTGGTGCGACTCATGGGATATGCACTAGACTGAATTAGAAATCATTATCACCTAATCTATATCTATGGGATATTACTATATGACCCAAGAGGGATACGATGCCCTCAACAATACGATCAAGCAGCTGGAGGCTGAGGAGCGTCCTAAGGTCACACAGCAGATTGCTGAGGCGCGGGACAAGGGAGATCTGTCGGAGAATGCTGAGTACGATGCCGCTAAGGAGGCGCAGGCTCATCTCGAGGACAAGATCGCTATGCTCAAGGCTCAGCTGGGTAATGCACGTGTGCTGGAGCCTTCGCAGATTAAGACTGATGAGGTGCAGATACTGAACCATGTGCGCCTACTTAATAGGAAGAAGGGCGAGGAGAAGAGCTACTACATCGTCTCTGATGCTGAGGCAAACTTTAAGGAAAACAAGATCTCGGTCAATACACCCATTGCTAAGGGGCTCCTCGGCAAGAAGGTGGGTGACATAGCGGAGATACAGGTGCCTGCGGGTACGCTGGTCTTTGAGATCCTAGAGATCACTCGATAGGCGGCTACGCTGCTTGAATACTTTCCCCCAAAAAACGAATGCTCTATGGCTACAATCTTTAGTCGCATCATAGCGGGTGAGATCCCCTCCTACCGCATTGCAGAGGATGAGGAGCACTACGCATTTCTAGATATCAATCCCTATCAGCTGGGGCATACCCTGGTGGTGCCAAAGCGTGAGGTCGACTACTATTACGATCTGACGGATGAGGAACTGGCTCGGCTGATGGCTTTCTCTAAGCGGGTAGCACGCGCTATACAGGAGGCAACGCACTGCCGCAAGGTGGCTACGCTAGTCCTAGGGCTGGAGGTGCCGCACGCCCATGTGCATCTGATCCCGATCAATAGTGAGGGTGATGTGGCTCACGGACCGCTCGCTACGAAGCCTACTGACGAGGAGATGGCTCGCATCGCCTCCGAGATAGCATCCTATATTAAATAAGGAGTATCGAAACCTAGTGACAGAGAGACTATATATCCTAGAGGAGATAGATCCAGCAGTACTCTATGGCCCTAACCGTGAGTACCTGCTCTTGCTGCGCAATCTCTACCCTAAGCTACGGATCGTGGCTCATGATCGGATCATCAAGATACTGGGTGACCCGAGCGATATACAGCTCTTGACAGCGCTCCTCGATAAGCTGGTCCAGCACATCACGCGCTACAATCTCCTGACGGAGCAGACCATACGCAAGCTGGCTACGGGCGAGGAGCTTCCCGAGGTCAAGGTGGCGCCCAACCATCTGCTCTATGGAGCGAGAGGGCGTAGTATAGGTTACCGCGGTGCTCACCAGCGTGAGATGGTGGAGGCCATAGCAGATCACGATATGCTCTTTGCGATCGGGCCTGCGGGTACGGGCAAGACCTACATAGCGATAGCACTAGCGGTCAAGGCTCTTAAGGAGAAGCAGGTACGACGTATCATACTCTCGCGTCCTGCTGTCGAGGCGGGCGAGAAATTGGGCTTCCTACCGGGCGAATTGAAGGACAAGCTCGACCCTTACCTCCAGCCTCTCTACGATGCGCTCGAGGAGATGATCCCGACACAGCGCCTACGCACCTATATGGAGAGCGATGTGATACAGATCGCTCCGCTAGCCTACATGCGTGGTCGTACGCTCAATGACGCAGTCGTCATACTAGACGAGGCGCAGAATACGACCCACCACCAGATGAAGATGTTTCTCACGCGCCTCGGACGCAATAGCAAGATGATTATCACGGGCGACCTCTCGCAGGTAGACCTACCGCGGGGTGTCACCTCGGGCTTGCGCATTGCTGAGCGGATCCTGAGCGATGTGGAGCAGATACCTTTTGTTTACTTTGATGCGCAGGATATCGTGCGTCACCCGATCGTGCAGCTGGTTGTGGATGCTTACGATCGCAATGAGCATCAAGCACTGCAGGGCGGACGACCCGCACAAGATACTCGCCAACAGCAGGATATAGACTTAGATAAGGATCAAAGTAAAGACTCATAGATACTTTGCTCTCTCTCGGCTAGACCGAGGGGAGGGCAAGCACCATTTAGCAAATCAATTATTGATCATAATACAATGAATCAAGCACTAACACACACCGACCTATCTCTCCCAGGTATCCAATCTGTCTTTCATGGCAAGGTGAGAGATGTATACTTCCTTGAGGGCGATCTGATAGCGATGGTCGCTACGGATAGGATCTCAGCCTTTGACGTGGTACTCCCTGAGGGTATCCCCTACAAGGGGCAGGTGCTCAATCAGATAGCTGCTGAGCAGCTTGACGCTACGGCACACCTCGTACCTAACTGGAAGATAGCAACGCCTGACCCAATGGTTACGGTGGGACACCGCTGCGAGCCGTTTAAGGTAGAGATGATCGTACGTGGCTACATAGCTGGTAGCGCATGGCGTGCTTACCAGGCTGGCGAGCGCACGATCTGCGGTATAGAGCTACCCGAGGGGCTGAAGGAGAATGAGCGTCTCCCACACCCGATCATCACCCCAACGACCAAGGCTGATGAGGGTCACGACGAAAACATTAGCCGTGAGGAGATCATCGCCTCTGGACTGATCTCAGAGGAGGACTACAAGGTGATCGAGCAGTACACGCAGACACTCTTTGAGGAGGGGACACGCATCGCTCGTGAGCGGGGACTAATCCTCGTAGACACGAAGTATGAGTTTGGTAAGAAGGATGGCAAGGTGATCCTGATCGACGAGATCCACACGCCCGACTCCTCTCGCTACTTCTACCTCGAGGGTTACGAGGAGCGCCAAGCTAAGGGTGAGCCTCAGCGACAGCTCTCGAAGGAGTTCGTCCGTCAGTGGCTCATCGAGCAGGGCTTCCAGGGTAAGGCTGGGCAGAAGATGCCTACCATCACACCTGAGTACGCTGCCTCAGTGAGCGATCGCTACATAGAGCTCTACGAGCATATCACGGGCAAGACCTTCGTCAAGGAGCAGACCCAAGATGTGGCTAAGCGTATTGAGGACAATCTGCTAGCTTTCCTGAAGAAGTAACAACAACCTGATTACATATATGGACCAGCGACTAGGGGGCTGTGTACTACCTCCCTAGTCGCTGGTTCTAATCTCTATATTACTATGTCTGTATCTCTAGATGGTAAGTCTCGCTACGTGCGACAGATGTTTGACCGCATCGCTGGGCACTATGACTCGATGAACCGCCTCATGACGGGCGGTATGGATCTGGCTTGGCGCTGGCAGGTCATAGAGCATCTGGCGGACTATGCGCCTCGCCAGGTGGCTGATCTGGCCTGCGGTACGGGAGATATGATCCTGATGCTCTCGCGATACTTGCCGTCGGTACGTGAGATAGTTGGCGTGGATCTCTCGGAGGGTATGCTGGCGGTAGCTGCTGAGCGTGTCAAGCGGGCTGCACGGACAGTGTCTGTAACGCTATCGGCGGAGAACTGTCAGGAGCTCTCTCTAGCCACGCAGTCGGTCGATGCGGTGACCTGCACACTGGGCATTAGAAACTTCTCGGATCCACTACAAGGCTTGCGAGAGATGCACCGCATCCTCAGACCTGGAGGAAGGCTCGCTATACTGGAGCTGAGCGAGCCTCGTGAGGGGCTGCTGAGGCAGGGGTATAACATCTACGCCAAGCGGTTGATCCCGTGGATCGGGCAGCTATGCGCTCACGATCGCTCTGCTTACAGCTATCTCCCAGCCTCTATCAAGGTGATGCCACAGCGAGAGGAGATGACGGCACTGATCCGTAGGGCAGGCTTTGGAGAAGTACAATATAAAGAAATGCCCCTAGGGATCTGCATCTTATACACGGCAGAAGCTTAGAGGCATAAAGGAATAAGAGTATGCAACGTATTTACGCACTGATAGGTAAGCCCCTGGGGCATTCGCTCTCGGCAGACTACTTCAACGATCTTTTTGAATCGCAGGGGATCGATGCGCACTACATATTACAAGAGCTGGATGATCTCTCGGCACTGAGACCTTGGCTGGAGTCTACTCCCGCCATCGCGGGGCTTAATGTGACGAGCCCCTACAAGGTGGAGGTGTGCAACTATCTAGAAGAGATAGACACTGAGGCTAAGTATGTGGGAGCTGTCAATACGATCGTTGTGGATCGCGCGGGAGGGCGGATGCGTCTCTTTGGCTACAATACGGACGTACAGGGTGTCGTGGAGAGTCTGCAGCCACTACTCACGCCCGAACGACAGCATGCACTCGTCCTCGGCACGGGAGGAGCAGCCCAAGCGGTGGCACAGGCTCTCAAGCGTCTCGGACGGGACTGTACGCTGGTCAGTAGAGATCCGCAAGCTCCACATATCTTGTCTTACGATGCGCTGACACCTGAGCTGATAGCAGACAAGTGGATCATCATCAACGCTACGCCCGTCGGCATGGGATCGCTTATCATGGAGCGCCCGCAGATACCTTACGAGGCGATCACGCCAGAGCACGTCTGCATGGATCTGATCTACAACCCAGAGGAGACGCGCTTCCTCAAGGCTTGCCGTGAGCAAGGTGCGACGACGATCAATGGACTGAAGATGCTCCTCGTGCAGGCTCGCTACGCGTGGCACATCTGGCACAAGCAGGCATAGAGACTACGCCATACCATCTACCTCGTCAGAGGAGGAGGGTAGGAAACTCTCTTCGACTATAGAGGTATCCGCAACAATCGCTTCGGCGGCAGCTGCCTCCTCCTGAGCTTTGCGCTCTTCCTCCAGTTGCTTATGGTACTCGTCTTCGCGGATCTGCCTTGTGATCGCTATGCAGGCACCGATGGCGATGGAGGTAGCCAGGAGCGAAGAACCTCCACGACTGATGAGCGGTAGCGTCTGACCCGTATTGGGTGAGATGCCCGTGACGACACACATGTGTATGATCGCCTGCGTGGTGTACATGATGCCCACGCCGAGGAGGAAGATGCGCTGCCAGCTGCGTTGCGATCGTGTCGCCCAGCGAGAGAGCTTGAAGAAGAGAAGGATGTAGAGTAGCGGCACCCAGATCATACCGATGAACCCAGTCTCCTCGATGATGATCGCATAGATAAAGTCGGAGTAAGCCTCGGGGAGGATGTCTCGCTCCACACTATTGCCAGGGAAGACGCCGGTACCATTGCTCCTTGCTATGGCTATGCGTGCGTGCTGCTCCTGAAAGTTGTCCTCGTCGATGACAAACTTACTGGAGTCGGACTTAGAGGTAAAGTCTTCGATACGTCCCTTCCAGCGCGCTGTACTACTGTTTTGCATGACGATGCTATCGGGCAGCAGTAAGAGACTAGCCAGGAGTAGTGCGATGCTACCAAGCAAGACGCCCCCAACGAGGAAGACACTCTTGGAGAAGCCCGTCTGTACGACACCTATACCGAGAACGAATAAGGTAATGATGATACCCATCGAGAGGCTCTCCTTGGCAACACAGATGAGTCCGATGGCGGTGAGCCCGCAGAAGAGGTAGAAGCGCTGGTTGTTAGTCAGCTCGCGTATAGAGAGGATGGCAGAGGCGAGGAAGATGACCCCTACCTTATAGAACTCAGAGGGTTGTATGCCCAGTAGCGTACGCTTCGCGTCATTGGTCTCTGTACCTATGAAGAGGGTTAAGATGACGAGTGCGAAAGATCCGATGAAAATAAGGATCCCTACGGAGCGTGTCAAAGTACGGTTCATCCGTGAGAAACCCCACGCCACAATCACCGATATGATGATATGCTTAAGATGACCCGTAAAGGGTGCGTACAGGCTCTCCCCACGGTAAGCTAGTGTGCTGGTAGCACTATAGATGAAGAGTAGTGACGTGGCCAAGAAGGCAAAGTAGAGGAACCACAACGAGCGGTCGCCTGTAATGCGTGGCTTGCGTGGTTTCGTCTCTACCTCGGCAGCACTCTGAGTACTCTCTTCGTTCAGCTCTGCGCTCTCGCTGTCGATCGGAACCGTCTCCTCACGGGGAGAGAGGTCGAAGATGTCCGAAGGGGTCGTGGTATCTTGGCTAGTATTGTGTTCGTCTTGTGGTATCATAGAGAGTGGATAGGCTAGAGCGATCTATCAGTATCACGTTGCTGCTGAGCGATGGCGAGCACCTCCGCTCTGAACTGGTCGCCACGATCTTCGTAGCAGGTAAAGAGGTCAAAGCTGGCGCAGGCTGGCGACAGCAATACGGTGTCTCCTGCCTTGGCCATCTGGCGAGCTGCCGCGATAGCGTCACGCATGGAGGTAACCTCCTCGTGGCGAGGTATGACACTGTCGAAGCTGCGGTGGAGCTTGGCAGAGTCGGTCGTCAGGTAGATCAGCCCGACGACCTTTTCCTTGACTAGATCCATCAGATCGTTGTAGTCGTTGCCCTTGTCAGTGCCACCTAGTATGAGGATCGTCGGCTTGCGCATACTCTCGAGGGCATACCACGTGCTGTTGATGTTGGTCGCCTTGGAGTCGTTGATGTAGTCTACGCCATCGATGCTGGCGATATACTCTAGGCGGTGTGGCACATTGGTAAAGGTCTCTAGAGAGGCTCGTATGATCTCAGGCTTGATGCCTAAAGCTTGCGCAGCGCAACCGACGGCTAGGGCGTTCTGCACGTTGTGCTTGCCCGAAAGAGCTAGGGATGTCTCAGGCAACTCAACGACTGGCTCCTGAAGGGCAAAGCGTAGCTGTCCGTTATGACTAGAAGCCACAACCGCACCGTCTGAAGACGCCTCGGTAGAGAAGAAGATCCGGCGTCCCGCTCCCATACCAGGCTCCTTGAGTAGTCGCTGTGTCCAGTCGTCTTCGATCCAAGAGATAAAGTAGTCGGTGGGCTCTTGGTTTTGCGTGATACGCATCTTAGCCCGTGCGTATAGCTCCATCTTATGGTCGTAACGATCTAGATGGTCGGGCGTGATGTTGAGCAGGATCGCTATGTGTGCTCTAAACTGGTACATGTGATCCAGCTGGAAGCTGCTCAGCTCGATCACATAGTAAGCGTGCGGAGCGAGCGCCACCTGACGAGCTAGACTGGTCCCCACATTGCCTGCCATAGAGACATCTAGTCCTGCATTGTGGAGCGTGTGGTAGAGCCAGTTGGTCGTAGTGGTCTTGCCGTTGCTCCCTGTGATAGCGATCATCATGCTGTCGCCAGCGTAGCGATAGGCGAACTCGATCTCACTGATGATCGGCGTCTGCTGCTCCGCCAGCTGTCGTATGAGCGGTGCGCTGTCGGGGATGCCAGGGCTTTTGATCACCTCCTGGGCAGATAAGATACGTGAGAAGGTGTGTCCGCCCTCCTCGTAGGGGATGCCGTACTGCTCCAGCTCTGCTTTGTATTGTGGCTTGATCTGTCCCGAGTCAGAGACGAAGACAGGGAGCCCTTGCAGCTGAGCGAGGATGGCAGCTCCGACGCCACTCTCTCCAGCTCCTAGGATGATATATTCGTTGCGTTGCATATCTGTGAGATCGTTGTAAGTCTATTATTTATCGCATCTTAAGCGTGATGACTGTTAGTACAGCTAGCAGGATAGCTATAAGCCAAAAGCGAACGGTGATCTTAGCCTCTCGAATAGGTGCCAGAGGTCTCTGAATCAGGGCGTCGATACCGCTATTGCCCGCTTTCTGAAAGTGATGGTGCAGGGGCGACATCTTGAAGACTCGTCGGCCCGTCCCCGTGCGTCGCTTGGTAATCTTAAAGTATGCTTGCTGTATCAGTGAGGATAGTCCCTCGATGATAAAGAGGAAGCAGAGGATCGGTAGGAGTAGCTCCTTGCGAATGAGGATAGCCATCACGGCAATGATACTGCCGATGGCGAGGCTTCCCGTATCGCCCATGAAGACCTGCGCTGGATAAGCGTTGTACCAAAGGAAGCCAAAGGTGGCTCCCACGAAAGCTGCGCCAAAGATAACCAGCTCCTCAGCGCCTGGAATAAACATGATGCTAAAGTATCGAGCGAGTGCTATGTGTGAGGAGACATAGGCGAGCACCGCCAGTGCCACACCTGCGGGTGCGGCCGTCCCCGCAGCTAGTCCGTCCAGGCCATCCGTCAGGTTGACACAGTTAGAGATAAAGGTCACAATGAGGATGATGATGATCGAGAAGAGGATCCAGCCGACCAACTCGCGATGTGGTGTAGAGGCGGGGACTAGCGATAGGTAATCGAAGTTATTGTTCTTGACAAAGGGGATGGTCGTCTGCGTATTCTTCGCCTCCTGACTAGAGAAGGTCACCTGCTCGATACGACCATTGTTGATCACCTCTTGATTCTCACGAATGATAATGTCTGGACTTAAGTAAAAGGTGAGAGCCACGACAACGCCTAGGAGTACCTGTCCGATGATTTTGTAACGCCCGTGGAGTCCCGCCTTGTTTTTCTTAAAGACCTTGATGTAGTCATCGATAAAGCCCAAGGCACCCATCGTAAGGGTCGAGAAAAGCATCAGTTGTATATAGACATTGTTGAGGCGAGCGAAGAGGAGTGTCGGGACAATGATCGCTATAATGATGATGATACCGCCCATCGTTGGGGTGCCTGTCTTCATAGCCTCCCCCTCCAGTCCTAGCGTACGGACCACCTCGCCTATCTGCATGCGATGCAACCAGTGGATGATGCGCCGGCCGATGATCGTGCTGATGATCAACGCTAAGATGAAGCTGACTCCAGCCCGAAAGGTGACATACTGGGCTAGTCGCCAGCCAGGGATGTCGTTTGCTTGTAGCCAATCGTAGAGGTGATAAAGCATAGTGTGATGGGTAAGTTGGTAAGATTATAAGGTCTCTAAGTAAAAGGTGAGGACAAAGGTACGCTATCTACGCATGCTCCTCTCTTGCGAAGATCTCTTGCGCCACCTCTTTGTCGTCGAAGTGATGCTTGACACCTTCGATCTCTTGATAGGTCTCATGACCCTTGCCAGCGATGACCACTAGGTCGCCACGTTGCGCAGCTGCGCAAGCGTCTGTGATTGCTTGGCGACGAGATACGTTGGTATAGACCTCGTCTCGCTCTGCCTGGGGGATGCCCTCGAGCATCTGATCAATGATTGTCTGAGGATCCTCGGAGCGTGGATTGTCTGAGGTGAGGTAGAGACGGTCGCACATATTGTAGGCGATACGCCCCATCTCCGGACGCTTGCCCATATCCCGATCACCGCCAGCGCCGACCACCACGTAGACCTGTGAGGCGTTGAGCTCGGAGATAGTCTTGAGGAGATTCTCCAGAGCGTCAGGCGTGTGCGCATAGTCCACTACCACATGATAACCTCTCGGTGAGGCGAGCAGGTCAAAGCGACCATTCACATGCTCCAGACTAGAGATGCCTCGTAGTATCAAGCTTTTGTCTAGATCGGGTAGAAGGAGACGAGCCACTCCGTAGACGGCCGTCACATTGTAAGCATTGTAGCTCCCGACGAGCTTGATCTCCACCTCTTCGTTGTCCAGTAGTAGGGTAGAGCCGTCTACATACTGTCCCAGCAATTGAGCCGTATAGTCCGCATGGCTACGCATCGCATAGGTATGTAGGTGGGCAGCGCAGTTTTGTACCATGACACTCCCGTTGCGATCATCCACATTGACTAGCGCGTGAGCCTCTGGGGAGAGATTGTCAAAGAGCGATTTCTTTGCTGCAATGTAAGCCTGCATCGTGCCGTGGTAGTCTAGGTGGTCACGCGTCAGATTGGTAAAGAGAGCTAGTGCAAAGGGCAACCCGTAGACCCGCTGCTGTACCAAAGCGTGCGAAGAGACCTCCATAAAGAGATAACGACAGCCCGCATCGACCATATCGCGCATCACACGATGTAGCTCGAGAGCGTCAGGCGTCGTATGGGTGGCGGGATACTCCTTCTCTCCGATACGTATGCAGACCGTGCTAAAGAGTGCAGCTCGCATGCCGAGCCAGTTCCACAGCTGATAGCATAGCGTAGCGGTGGTCGTCTTGCCATTAGTCCCCGTGACTCCTACGATTGTGAGCTGTCGCTCCGGACGGTCATAGTAGACAGAGGCTAGGACTGCTATCGCCTTTGCCGTGTCAGTCACCGTGAGCCATGCCACCTCGTCAGAGAGACTTTCGGGTCGTGGATGCTCTGTGACGATGATACGACAGCCCGCTGCAAGCGCCTTTGGGATGTAGTCGGCACCGTCCACATGCACACCACGTAGTGCTACGAAGATACACCCCTCGGAGGCACGACGTGAGTCCTGCTCGATAGAGATCACTTGGCATTGCTCCGTAGAGACGCTACCCGTGTCTGCTTGGCTCAGTAGATGCTCCTCGGTGAGTGCTACTATATAATTATTGAGTGGTTTGAGATTCATATCTATCTAAAAGAGTATTCCACTTTACTGTCTATGATTATTGCCTAGATGTAGGATCACCTTCTGTCCTGGGTGGATAGGCGTGCCGATGGGAATGCTCTGCGCTAGGACTCGTCCATAGCCGACCAACTGTACCTCCAGCCCCTGCAAGCTAATCTGATAGACCGCTTCGCTGGGGGCTAACCCTACAAGTCGAGGCATCACCCCCTTAGAGTAACGAGCGAGAGGATGTAGCTCTACCCCCTCACGCCCATACTGAGGTACGACCAATTGGTCAGAGGAGACCTTGCTAGATCCGTCGGATCTAACCTCGGGGATCTTGTAAGCCTTGACAAAACTCTCGACACGCTTCTTCTCACCGCCAGCTAGATCCAAATGCTTCAATCGCTCACTAGCCGGGTGAGGCGTGATCGTGTCTAGGAGGATAGGATTAGAGAGCGTGTAAATCTCCTCAGCGATACGCTTCACACCACGACCAGCTACGATACCGCCTGAGGCACGACCTGCGCCGTGAGGATTGACTACAAAGATGATGCAACTATACTTAGGATGATCGGAGGGAAAGTATCCGCAAAACGAAGTCATGTAGACCTCTCCGCTAGCACGATAACCTCCGCCACCATGGTTGCTCATCAGGGCTGTACCCGTCTTGCCACTGATAGAGATGAGATCAGAGCGTACGGGCCCTTTAGCAGTGCCTTGTAAGACTACATTGTCTAGCATGGAGCGTATTGAGTCGAGCGTAGCGGGCTTGCAGATATTCTCGTGCAGCACCTGTGGCTGAAACTCTTGGATCACCTTGCCCTCTGCATCCTCTACACGATCTACTAGATAGGGGCGCATGATACGTCCGCCGTTGGCGACACCGTTGTAGAAGTTGAGCGTATTGATCGCAGGTACCGAGATACCATAGCCACGGCTGATGCCTGGGATCGTTGAGTTACCGTAGCTCTTGTCCTCGGGCCGTATGATCGTTGGTGTAGCGACTCCCTCTAGACCTACATCTAGACGCTCCAGCAGTCCATAGTTGCTCAGGTGCTGATAGATCCCGTCGGGGTGCTCCACATACCCCTTGATCGCAATTTTAGCTAGAACGATATTACTAGAGTACCACAGTCCCTGCGCAACCGAGATACGTCCATAGCCACCGCGATTGGCATTATGATCACGTATATTGTAGCCTCCATACTTAAAGACTCCGTTTCCAGTGTCAATGGTATCGCTTGGCGTACAGACCCCATCATCTAGTGCCGCCATCATAAAGGGCGTCTTCATCGTAGAGCCAGGCTCGTTGAGTGCGCTAAGGGCATAGTTGACCCCCTCATAGTAGCTCTCGCCACCCTTCGTCAGATTGGCCAGAGCCAGGATACGTCCCGTCTCTACCTCCATCAGGATAGCCCCTCCGTAGTCCGCCTCAAACTGTGTCATCTGCTCATAGAGCGCACGGTGCACGATCTGCTGCAGATTCATATCTAGCGTGGTGTACACATTGTAGCCATCACGAGGCGGCTGCAGCGTGTTCTGTCGTGTAGACCCTGCTAGGTACTGCCTCACAGCCAATCCAGGCTCACCCCGCAGTAGGGTGTCAAAGCTCTGCTCTAGACCATACTCTCCCTGCGTGAGATCTCCCTTGACCTCCTTGTAGACGCTCCCTATCGTACGTCTCGCTAGCTCACCATAAGGTCTGTCACGTAGTGCACGCTCCTCATGCGTCAGCCCATTTCTGAGCGGCCCACGGCGACGCACTATACGACCCTTGCGCTCTACCGTCATCATCAGTGGATAGGACTGCTTAAGTCGCTGGTACTCCACATGGCTCACCTCGTAGGGGTATATAGATACGTAGCGATAGCCTGGTTGCTTATGCTGCGCCTTGCGATAGCCCTCACGAAGTCGCTTGCGTAGTGCCTGGTAGGTAGCTTGCTCACCCTTCTCCCAGAGACTCATCTGGTAGGCTAGCGAGTCTAGCTGCTTGTAGAGCGAGTCGGGTTCCATCTGCTGAATAGCCTCTGCGCCAAAGTCTAGGTAAAGCTTGTACGCAGGCTTGCTAATAGCCACGATGTGTCCGTCTGACGAAATGATGTTGCCACGTAGTGGTGAGATTGTCACCGTGTCTGGACGATGAAAGTTTTGCGCCATCAGACGCCAGGTAGGGCCCTCGACGAAGATGATGCCGATCACCTTGATAAAGATCCATAGAGTCATCAAGATGGCCAGGAAGCCTAATGTGCGGTAGCGAGCTATGATAGGACTGTGTTTTGACATAGAGCGTGTATACGTTAGAGTGGGTAGAGATTATTTCTTGTTATCACGATAGAGGATGATCGACTGCTGCGAAGGTGCCTCAAGATCTGAGCCCATCGCCTGAAGTTGCTGCTCGAAGTTGCCCCCGATGCTACGACGCGTTAGTTCGCTGACGCTTTCCATGTGCTTGTAGGTCAGGTCTTTGACTCGTGTTTCCAGCTTGTCTATATGACGGCGCTTGTCGATGATCAGATAGTTGCTCGTGACATGTATTAGTCCCATCAAGAAGATCGTGATAAAGACGGGTATGTACTTCCTAAAGGCTGGTAGCTCTAGTGCATCGCCACCTAGCCAGAACCATAGCCCACGCGAAGAACGCTTACGAGTAGACTGGTCAGACTCTTCGGAGGGTTCTTCCTCGATATCCTCTTCATCCTCCTCTTCGACAGCTTCCTCCTCAAGCTCTTCAGAGGTGAACAGAGCTTCAGGAGCCTCAGGCACTTCAGGAGTCTCAGGCTCCGCTAGGGGAGTAGACTCTAGCGTGACGGGGTCACGGGGCGCCTCTTCGTCAGCGGGATCCATAGTGGCGGGTGCGAAGTCGCTCTGAGTGTCTGTGTCGACAGCTTCAGAAGAGACCTCCTCATCTAGGAGATCACCCAGCAGAGGCCTCGGCTGAGGATCTATCGCAGACTCTTCAGTAGCTACTGGTGTAGGCTCCTGTAGCTCCTCCTCTAGGTCATCCTCAAAGTATGTGTCGTCTATCTTAACCATCTTATCATCTCACTCAAATATCCTCACGACGCTCAGCAACACGTAGCTTAGCACTGCGAGCACGATTATTATCCGCTATCTCATCCGCCGAGGGTGTGATAGCTTTTTTTGTGATCACACGTAGAGGCGCAGGGGTCGATAAAGGCATACCTGCCAACGCCTCATTGGGCTGCTCGAAGCTCCCTAGACGGAAGAAATCCTTGACCATACGATCCTCCAGCGAGTGGTAAGAGATGATCGCTATGCGCCCCCCCGGCTTGAGGAGACGCACGGAGTCGCTCAGCAGTTTACGCAGAGCACCCAGCTCATCATTCACCTCGATGCGCAGTGCCTGGAAGATACGGCTCAACTTATTGCGCAGCTGAGGCCCTCCCTTAGGTAAGACTGGCGTCAGCACCTCCATCAGCGAGGCGATTGTCGGGTAGCCCACGGCACGATGCGACACCAGCAGAGCTGCGATGCGACGAGCATCATGGAGCTCACCATAATAATATAGTATATCAGCCAGCTGCTCCTCGCTGTAGCTCAGTAGGAGGTCACGAGCCGTAACGCCCGACCGGCTATTCATACGCATATCGGGCATCGCCTCCTCATAGCGAAAACTAAAGCCTCGCTCCTCGCTATCGAAGTGATGTGACGAGACCCCCAGATCTGCCAAGATCCCATCGACCTGCCCTGAGAGTCCCCAATAGTCGAGCCACTGTCCTAAGTAGCGAAAGTTTGTCGCCACAAAGTGGTAGCGACTATCCGTAGGGGCATTGACCACCGCATCAGGATCTTGATCGAGCCCGATGCAGCGCCCCTCGTGAGCGAGTCGCTCGAGGAGGGCACGCGAGTGCCCCCCGCCACCCATCGTGACATCTACATAGAGACCAGTGGGTGTCGTGACCAATAAGTCGAGAGAATCCTCACAGAGGACAGCCGTGTGATAGAGCTTAGCGGACAAGGGAGTAAAAGGTGATAGTGTGATAAGTGTTTGACAGATAGCTCCGTGCGCTTCTGACGAAGACGGGTCGATCGCCTTACTCACGGAGTTACTGCAAAGGTAATCAAATTAGAGATTAGAAGTTAGAGGTTAGAGGTTAGAAATTAGAGATTAGAAGTTAGAGGTTAGAGATTAGAAATTAGAGGAGAGACGTAACCATATAGGGACGCATGATCTGTGTGTCCCCATAGGAGTCGTCTTGCAGTTCGACAACGGAGGCCTCCGACCTGAGGTTGTTTCGCAACAATAATTTAGAGCCGACTGCATATCGAAACGGCGTCGTGTCGGGGAAAAGTGATTTCCACGTGGATATTTCAAAATCTCCACGTGGAGAA